>Ga0210059_1009843_pt1 | contig 14844 bp, 6 predicted proteins | sample Ectturendosymbi2_FD_188042 | JGI IMG/M metagenome (GOLD analysis project Ga0210059, IMG submission 188042) | Ecteinascidia turbinata endosymbiont from Florida, USA - Sample 2 (SPAdes) (version 2) | ecosystem: Host-associated > Tunicates > Ascidians > Unclassified | place: Key West, Florida...
ACAATAAAAATTTATGAAACTGTCGAGGGGCGCCCGACGAGACAACCTGTTTAACAGGTTTTTTTCGGTGTCCCAGCGCCTTAGCTTTAATTTGTATGAAATTGTTTAATATTTGCGCCAATAAACTCTTTCTCTCTCTCTCTCTCTCTCTCTACACTCATGTGCAGTAGCGGACACAGGCTAATTTGGTGGGGGGATGCGACATCGATTTGCAATGAACCCAATGCTTCACAGGACCATATTGCGAAGTCAACTTTCGCATACGTACATTTATGACGAAACAAGTCTAAGCTTGGTTTAGTTTAGAAGAAGCTTGAGTGATAAAACTGGTCAAATTTTGACACTGCACCGCTACACAAGTACATGGAGGACTCGAGATAAACAGTTCAGGTGACGACATGATACTTATTCTCACCGTAGGTTACGTTTGTTACATCACAATTACTGGTGGCAGTACCCAGCATAGTGCAGTAGTGCTGTTGAGTTCGTATGTTGCAGCAAGTGATCGTAGTCACTTGGATGCGGTTTAGATTAGTACTCTTCAAATGGAGAACCTTACAGTTTTTAATTGTCGTTTGGAATAGTCTGCAACACTCATAGTAATTTGTGTATAACATTTGTTATTGCAGGTCATTTTGATGAAATAATAATAACTAGAAGCGGGTTGATTGTTTATTTTGCAACCGAAATTAAGAGAATGGAAAGAAACAAACAATTTGTAATGAGTGAAAGCACGAAAGTAACGAAAAAATTAAAGTGAGAAAGCACGATCATTCATGGGCGTCTGCAGAAATTTTTCCAGGAGGAGGCAACCTCGACATTTTGTTTATCATTTTTTAATTGCTGACGATCAGTGTTCCCGCTAAGGTAATTTTACACGAGCAAATATTTGTTTTAGTGAGCATGATTATTTTTGGGCTGAGTAAGTGGAGTTTTCAATGAATTACAAATTTTGTGAATTATATGATAAATAATCTTGTCAAAATATGAACAAAATATACATTTCATTCAAATAGCTTCTTGTTTGCGTGCTTTTCCATTGCATTGAAATGTTGCAAGTGCGCGAGAATGAGATTTCACTGCGCAACAGTTCTGGTCGTCCCTGGTATTTGCACCCCTTAGAGGGAACATTGCTGACGATGCAATGCAAATGGACGTTCACAAAACGCTTTATCCTTTCTACACTACAAAGAAAATGCCCCATGTTACAGTAACAATCACAAAAAACGCTTCGTTGGCAGAAATAGCCAGGTATATTAGTGTTACGACAATATACAGTACACAGTAGGCTATCTGCAGATTTTCAACGCAGGGCATTTCTTTTCAAGTAAGCATTGCCATGATCTGTAAAGAAAGAGGCATTGGGATTGTCATGGTTTTCGACGAAATCACAAATTATGACTTTACTTGACTTAGCAAGCAGGGCCGCAGACAGCTGATACATTCAACTGAATTAACAGCTGAACATGTTTTTGAAAATTTTTGGGGAGAATTGCCCAGTTGCTCTCCCCCTTATTGCTGGATCAGCTAACAAGACTTGTCAGCATCACTTAGAAACAGGAGCTGCAAACGTCTAGGATCTCATCCAAAACGATCAATAAAACCTTGCTTGCCTTTGGTATTTTTTTCACAGTGAACGCTCATCATACACAAACCGGACAATTAACTAGACCTGTATGTTGACACGACTATGGACAACTTACTAGAATTAGAACACCATGCAGGCTTTGCAAAATTGACCAGATGAATTATGAAAACTCGCCACAGCAAATATAGCTTTGCATTCAGTATTCACTTAGATACCAGAACTAAACCTTAATGATTAAGACGTATTCCCACAAGCCTGCATAGATGCTTCCTAACAGTAATTTTATACTGCATGAAACGAAGCCTGCAGAGTGGAGTTTGACACTCAGGCACATCAGTCACACTTGCACTAATAATGGATGTTTCAAACTTGTGGAAGCATTGCAATAAACTTACTCATGCTTCTTTTCAGAAAATATAAATGTACGTGACTTACCACTATCAGCTTGTCACTGTCTCGCTGCATTACCTGCCAAGACATGTGCGTTCAACAGTCTCATGCAACAAAACGCCTGCTACCGTAATATAAAGTGAACATTCGCAGATTTGTTGCCACGTTATTGTTATTGCTACGCAATAAAGACCAACAGTAGAATAATCCGCTCGCGACTTTCGCCACCGCCTCTGCAGGCAAAGGAGGGGGCATGATTGAACTGCAACCTCATCACTGCATAACCTATAACAGTGAACCTGACTCTTGTGCAGTGTGAGTTTCATACCGGCAAAACAACTGTCATTGCAAGAATCAAATCAATTAATCGAAATTAAGATGTCGACTTCAGGTTTTTCCAGAAATATTTGCTTATTAATCCCAATTTCCAGGGTTTATATCAGGTTCCACAAAATAAAGCCAGCTATCTAATGCAACGAAGAAACGTTTTTACTAATTGTTAGCATAAGTTAATTTTTAGCATCTTTAGCATTTAAGTAATGTGCAGTACAAAAATATTTTGGCAATGATTTGCAATGAAATAAAGTGTCATGTCAATACCTCTTTTGGTCTGGTGGGGGGATGCATCCCCTGCATCCCCCCCCCTGTGTCCGCACCTGCTCATGTGCATCTACTTTGACTAAACCTGGCAGTCTCAGAAAACTATTTTGCCAGAATTAACAAAAACTAAAACAAGCTGATTGATGCAGAAGTAAAAACATAAACGACAACAGCAAAACACACTGGGATCCTGGTCATAGCATAGATGCTGCAAACAAATTTCCAAAAAAACTATACAGCACACATAATGTTTCAATTAGTATGAAATCATCAAGGTGCTTCAGACAAGTGCTTTGTGTTTGAGAGATTCACATAAGTAAGAATCTCAATGCATAAAAGATTCACTTTATTTGAGCATAGGTGATTGTAAATCTAACATTTTAAGTCACATTTTCAGTGCAGTTTCCCTAGTCAGTGCATGTGTAAAATACTAATAGTGCACTACCCTAAGTCCTACACTGCAAAAATTGTATAAACCCAAGAGAACACTCTCCATTAAATGCCTCTAATTATCATCAAACTTACATAAAAAAAACTTATATTTTATCAGTATTGTACACCAACTACGGGAAACTTAGTTTAAAACATAGCAAGCACAAAATGTATGCTCAATCAAATTCCGAAAGTTAGCAATTAGTTTAGCATTAGGTGCAGATCTGAAGCTTTACTACTAAAATGCAGTACAATGTAGTAATCAATGTACAGATCTGAAACATTATATCTGCATAGCACCAAGGCAAGTTGTTGTTTTGGACTTGGGACTATATGTAGCTTTGGATGAAAACAGTCTAGAAAAACTAAATGCCATTTACTATATGACAGTATTGTCATTCATAATATGCCATTATTTGTGCACTGAAAAGAACTTGTCTGCATAATGAATGAAAAATGGATGTATCAAACATTGGCTAAATGCATTAGACACAGTTTTTGTAACAGAGAATAAATACAAAAATGATTATGTCCCAAGCTATCTGGATGTAATAAATGGTTGGTTGTAATAACCAAGGATGAGAATTCTGCTGTTCTGACAAAACTGGTTACAGGAGTAGCACATAAGGCATGTACACCAGCAGATGTAACTTACGTGCAATCTTTTGCTATGTACACATTAACAACCTTGATGCATTGTTGGCCGATCCATGGTTTAATAACAATTTTTTTCAGATGAATTGGCACAGGAAATTCCACAGCGATAAAAACAGGCACACGAGTAAACCTCTCAGCTTGAAATCCCTGCAATTCAAAATTACTCATGAAGTGTATAGACTAGCTTGCATTCTGTTGCAAATTTAGAATCAATATTTTCAAAAAACAATTTTTTTGCCAGACAATTTTTTGAAATTTCATTTCAAGCTTGGCTACAGTTTGTTTGAGTCTATCAAAGGCTTATGAACTTATCTAAAATGTACTACTGCAAAGTGCAACTGCATGTATCACCACGATTCCAAGTACGTGTCGTGCATTGAGTTAAGCTTCATGAGTGAGTTTAGAAAGGGATCATCAACTTAGCAAAAAAAACTGAATCAGACATGATGACATCATTAAAGAATAGCTCAGTTCTCATACACTTGTGCATAAACAGTAGCGGCCCAATTGTACCTGTGAATACCAAACACCAATGACTATAATCATAATTATTTGATGTTATCCAGCATATTGGCCTATGTGCACATTTGATCTGATTTTGGTTGTTCCCACTCCCAGTTAGCTGACCAGAACAGTTGCCAGAAAGCTGTCAATAGGGGTGCTTGACGTTTGTGCAGGGGAGGCTTGACATTCAAATTTAACATACATTCCACTGATTTATGTTTCATATTTCAGTTTGGGGGGGCTAAGCCCACCAAAGCCCCCTGTGGGGATGGGACTGGTGCTGAACAGTGACCAGTATTACTGCCCGCCACTTGTTTCAATGCATAGCTATAAGCTATAGCCTCCTGAATGTTCATGCTTTGTTAGTTTTGTCCCCTTTTGTGCAGTGCTACAACTTCGCTCACTGATTAACTATCTTGACTATTGCATAGCTGATGTTGATACTACAGCATTGCGATAATGATATGTTCCACTTCACTTGAAACATCTGAGGCATTCCTTTTGATGCCATAAATACTACAGTAATGTGCCAGCATTCACCATAATTCTGGGATAGCGCAGCACCTTCAACAACAGTGGTATAAAACATTGACCAAAACAATCTACAAGGATGGATCATGGATGCGTAACATAATTTAATAAAAATAAACTTACTTTAGCACGTAATGAAGAATCTGAAGCCACAAGGTTTGAGACATCACGGCCATCAGCACTGATACAGCTGCAACATGTTTTTGCCAACAATTTTGAATGACAGAAATTTATTGCCATTGCTTTCATCAGCTGCATTTGATCTTTGTTACAAAATATGTCTTTGTTTGTGTTTAATTGCGTTCAAAACAAACTACTAGTATTTCAGAGTCAACTGTATCTTTCCAAGGTACACTAAGTTTACAGTACAATCCATCTTTGTTTACTTATAATGTAAAGAACGGATATCCAGCCGTGCGCTTATAATGAACGGATGTGTGACAGTGTTGCCAACTCTTCTCACAACAAATATACCAAATCTTGTCCAAAAATATACCACATATATACCAAATTCATATCTGTGACAAAACGTACAATTCAATGCAGCTGCTTTTTCAACCCTTTTTTACTACTGTATTTCTTTTTGTAGATGATTAACAGTTGCTGTTGAGCAGGGCCATCAGAGAGATGCTGCAAGCTCAATTTCTATTCTACGTCTAGTTCTTTAACTTAAGCAGTGACAGATTTTGAACCACTAGAAAATTTAACCTTCCAACACCTGCAACTACTGCATTTTTATTCCTTTTGTGGTCCAGCGCATTATTAGGCTGTATAATAGCTGCTTTTTGGTTTGCAATTTTCTTTTTGCACAGTTCGAAGGGATACACAATAACACAGCACTGGCAGAACACACTGCTTTGCAAGCCAGAAGTCATGTAAGCTCTATCAGTCACTCTTTGCTAAATCATAAATCTTGTGTCGCTCTCATGTGCAACAGAACATTCCCATCTTTGGATGCATTGGCTGACAAACATCGTATACCTAAAGCCAAGTTCAGTATTTTCAGAACTTCTCAGCTCTCTTCCAGTCTTAATTTCTGCTAGCCCGCTTACTTCCATCACTAAACCTTTGATATACTAGCTTTACCACACTTTTGACTATGTTTTCTCTGTTTCCGCTTTGTAAGATAACAAATGCATTGATTTAAAGTCTCAACTACACCTTCTGTCAAAAATATACCAAATATATACCAAATTTTCCATATATACCAAATCAAAAATTTATATACCACTAACCAAGCACTTTGAAAATATACCAAAATTTTCAAATTTGCTATATAATAATATACCAGTTGGCAACACTGATGTATGATTACCTAACAGAGTGGAAAAAAAGTAGTTTCACAATTAACTAATAACTAAGGTGAAAATAATGCAAAATATGAATTTCTATTGCAATTTAATATCAGCTTCCCCAAACACGTACGGCCTACGAGTTAGAATGTATTCAGTTTTTCTATTTCATCACTATTGAGACCTTTTTTGGTCCCACGACCAAAATTGGAACAGCCTTGGGGTCAGGGTTGCCAGACACCTTTTGAGAAAAAAAGTCAAACCATGTTCAAAAAAAGCCAAACCGGGAAAAAAGCCAAATTGTTAACCAACATGAAATTTAAAATTCTTCATTAGTTGTAAGACATTTTACAAGAATAAATTTGAAGCATTACCTCCACACAGGAACAATTCTGAATCATCACTTTCCACAGTGCCTCCACTCGAACCAGTGGTGGCCGGAGTAACTTTTTCAGATTCCGACTCCGCTCCCGTTCAAAATTTTGGAATCCAGAACTGAGTCCGGGAATTTTTCAAATTTGAGAATCCGAATCCTGTTCAGAATCCGGCTACCATCGAACCAACCGAAATGTACCAGAGGTGTACAGGACTCGGATTTCAGGACTTGATTCCGGAAGGATTCAGCACATTTTGAACAAACCGGATTGGATCAGGACTACGGTTTTATTCAATCTTCCGGATCAAGATCAGGATTTTCTAGTTTCATTTTTTGTATTTGACGCCAACACAATCGTAAAAAAAATTTGGCAAAGATTTAAGGGATGTAATGTAGTTTACATCAATTGCAAATGTGTGAAAGAGGCGCTGTTACACCAGACGTGTCGTGCACTGCAGGGCGCCAGTCCAACACCACAGCATCCCATCAGTCCACTGTCAGGCTCTTTTGAACCGTTCAATACAGCGTGGTGTCAAATTGCATTTGTAAATTGTGGAGTTGTCGAGGTTAGAGATGTGGTGTTGCTGAACCTATTTTGCTGCAATATCTATTTAGTGTGCATCAGTATCAGCTAGTGCCTATTTACTTATCGGTTAGGGCTTAAGCTTGCTAGACTTGCTACATCCACTAACAGTAACTGATGATTAAGTTGTTTTGTGATGATAAGTTTAATTGGTAATATTGCTTTCAGCTTTATGTTTCATTGCATGAACTTGGTTGACTGCATTTTCTGGATCTAACTTTTAGGGCCACTTTTGGTTAGGTTATATGTGTTTTTACTTTTTCCAGTCTATGTTTGGTAAAGCTTTGCTTTTCAGAAAGGAAGTGGCTATAGGTCCGCCGACAGTGATGGGGTTAGAATAAAAACTGACTTGTCACTTTAACAGCACCGTTGTGCTAGTGTAGCAGATGCGTTTACGTCTGATGCGTGAATGGTTTTCAGTTCGACTCTCACCTTGCCGCCTTTTATTTTAGTAGCAGTCTAATGGTTGCACTTGTCAAGGGACCACTTTTTTACTCTTTTCAAATGTTTCCAAACTTTTGTGTTCAGCGTTACAGTTTTGGTTTTGGGTTTAGGTTAAGGGGTTAGGTTAAGGGTTTAGTACGTTTATGTGAAGGTTCTTTGCTCTATGGTGGGAGGATAAGAACTTCTTTAGGTACAGCAGTAATGTTTAAAGTGGGTTCTTCTCTTTTCTGTACCAAGGTCCTTTGTCACAGAACAAGTCTGCTTAAAAGACCTCCTTGACTCTGATACTTCTCTAATCACTTTACGGACAACACACACAAGTAATATTCTATTTTATAGATTTTATTGTTTCACGAAAACAACATCATAACGAGCATATAACGGTACTCACCAATAATAGTGTTTCAACTTTGTACGCCTTCTCGAACAAGAACTCTCAGGCAACTGTCTTTTAATAAAATAAATTGACTTTTATTTTAAGTTTCAATCGCCTAATAACGCTCAATGGTTTGCCTGTGTTTTGGGTAACTGTTTCGCTTCTACTTTCAGCACTATGCTCTGATCATCCAGCGTTTTGCCAGAAACTTCTCAACGGAAGTTTATCATTAGTCAAAGCAGATCATAGTTTTACTTGCAGCTGTCTAGCTACAGCTTGTTTATTTTGGTATTTCACAGAGTCAGTGGTTCACAAAATCACAGCACTTAGTGTTAAAGACCAACAGCATATTACTCTAAAGCAGAGCAATTTGCTTATTTAACTGGCAGGAATTAACCCGGACAAGCCAATTCTTGTCATCCATTTTGGCAGAGATTTCCCCGGACAAGCCACTTTTTAGCTTGGCGGGATCCTACTAGGATTTAACCAGTTACAAAACTCTTGATCGTTGAGCTAGGTGGGTGCCAGGCCCAATATAGACATCAACGACATTACCTCAGTCACGTTTGGCCATCGAGGCAGAGTGTTTTACTTCTGAATCCAAGCTTAAAGAGTTTGCGAAACCGAAGGAGTGAAACAAGTCGCAACCGCAGTTAGTTTCAACTCAAGTTCGGGGTGCGAAAACGAGCCTTTTTATACCCGATTTTTCAGACGCTCCCCATTCGCTTGAGTGTCCTGATTGGCCATCCAAGGCAGGGGGGCATCCAAAGAGTAAAATTACAAAAACTTACATGCTGCAACTAGATGCTTTTTCCTATTGTAGGTGTACTAATAGATGCTGCATGGATTTAACTTACCAAAACTTGTTTTGTTGTCAACACTAATTTTTACGTATTCAAATGCCAGCAATTCTCAGCTTCTTCATTACCAGGGATTTTCGGCGCACACCCAATCAAACTGATAGTGACGTGACTTTTTCCAGATCGTGCGATCAAGGGAAAATCACAAAAAAGAATTTAATGGTAATCATGGTTGAGAAAAAAACTGGGTTTAAAAAAAACAATCCTCGTGTTTTCTTTAATCCGGGTTTTTATTTTTTTTATAAAAGAAACAATTCTTTGTTCTTTAAAAAAACGCAAACACCATTCTGAATTGTTTTTATTGCATCATGCAATACCATCATTTGCAGAATTACACAATAATAACTTGTTATATCTATCATGGCATTCAAGTTTCAGGCTAAAGAAATGCACCCCATCTTTGTTTTTGTAAAGTGCTGTTGATCAATTCACTCCAAAGTGGTAAGGCTTGGCAAGAATGCGAACAGGAAACAGAGAAATGCCACTCCCACATAAACTCCGCAGTTTCACGTAAAGTTCATGTACATGCCCTGCTAGTTCAACGTCTATATGGTGTATTTTTTCAATATATGGTTTGGTATGGACCAACAGCGGAAACAGCTTGGATGCAGAGAAGGCAGAAAATTTGATTTAAATATACCTATTTTTACAGAGCTGAAACAGATTACCAGTAGAATTAACTCAAACTGTTCGAATTTTTCTTCTCTTTTTTCAAGCCGATAAAATTTAGTTGCTGTTCGTTTTGTTTGATTAAAAAACAATTTACAGTAAACTGTACAAGTGTGCTGCTTATTTTACTTTTTACTTCATAGTATATTTTTCAAAGGAAAAGTAAAGAGTGGGATTTTTGATGGTTTTTGTTTTTCTTTACGTGGGCTTTTAAAAAAAGGGGTGATTTACTTTGGTTGGGTCCAATTACGTGAAGGTAATTATGGACGTTTGATTGATTTTCTGAGCCAAATTTCAAAGCTGTCCAATTTCAATTTGTTTGATTTTGCTGATTTTACGATGCATCACTAGTTTCCCGTTTCGTTTTTTTGTGCTAATACAGTCGCACAGCTGTGCTTGCAGTGGGTCCTTCGTTTCGAGCTTCGTCATTCATTGGCAGTTCAGGCTGATTGATCATAGTGGCTCACACAAGCCTGTATCTGTTCTTTCTCCTTAGTAATTGTACATATAACAGCCACATATTAAAATACGAAAATTTCTTGCGTAATTTATGCGCATTCTCAATTTGTGTATAGTTTACAGGTTTCAAACTGTCAACCCTGGGTTTTCGCTATCCCAGTCGCACACCATCTGATCGACTGCTATTCGACGAGACATTCGCCCAGCTTTGTATTTTTCAGTTGTGAACTGTGCTGACGCAGCGGCAGCGCTGAATGCGTTCTACTACTCCTCTGTTTTAACCAGGGATGTGGAAGCGGCTATTTCGTCAACTGCTTCCGCTTCCACACCTATCGCTTCCGCTTCCACCGCTTCTGCTTCCAACAGAACCTGGACTCTAACAGAGCCTGGGCTCTATCTCATCTATGAGCTTGCTGACAAGCATGACTATCAAAATCAGCAGCTTACGATTTACAAGGGCACATTACTAGTTAAAATGATCACATAAGTTAGTATCTGTCATCATGGTACTGCTACTCTGTTCTTACAAAAAACACAACCTGGAAAACTGTCTTCAACACATCTCAATACAAACAGCACTTACAACAACCTGACCTTAGCCCAGGGTTTCTTAACATGGGGTGCCCCCCAGGGGGTGCTGGGGAAGGACACATATGTGGCGGTAAAAGGTAAAAGGAATACGTTTGTCTTTACTTTATCCTTATAGTAACCAGGTGTTAGCCAATGGTAGGGGTGTTGAACTGCTTAGGCATGGCCAAAAGGGGTGCTGAGGTAGAAAAGGTTAAGACACTCGGCTTAGCCTAACAAATATCAAGCTACATTGCATAGCGTGCCGCAAACATTTGAGGTTTCTTCAAAGTGCTTTGATTGTCATACATTATTACGCCATAATAATGCTTTGAGCAAAATTCTAGAACGCAAGGTTTTGGACAAACTTGTTACATCTTCAGTAAAATGCGAAAAGCTTTTTAGACCGAGTTGGCAAACACATATGTTCAGTAATATCTAAGTTAAGTTCGCATCCCAGTTAAATTCGCACAAAATTATGAAAAAATCTGGATTCAACTTTTTCAGCAATTTATTGGTATTTACAGCAAATCAAACGTGACAACTGGTCATAAAAAATGTTAAACACGAAACATTATATTGCTAAAGTTCACTATTTGATATAATTGTTCAGCAAGTTCGCTTGCTTTCAAAATGGTTAGTGAAGATGGAAGGGGCAGTTTGCTCGATGCATGTTATCAATCCAAAGAAATACCTTCCTAACCAGCTCTGTTAATCCGCGCACAGACGCCCAAACTTTTTTGTGTGTGTGTCTTCAGACATTAGGGCAAATAACGCTTGGACACAACTTCCCGCTTCGCACAGACTTTCCTACAGCAGCTTCACTCCGCCCTGTCATGCGATGTTTCGTTAACTTGGATTAGTTGGATGGTTTGATTCAAAATGACTCAATTAAACGCTTGGCTTTGCCTAACATTGTTTGTGAAGTGAATAGCATAATGTAAGTGAATATTATGCCTTTCTGAAAAGAATAGTTAGCTTCAGTCAAATCGTCAATCAGTCTCCAAGCATTAGCCCTAATGATCAACATCTGTTGGCTAAGGCAGTTAAAAGCACAACTGCTAAGTTCGCACCTACCACATAAGTTGCACAAACAGCTCAGATTCAAGTTGCGAACATAACCGGGAGATGGCTGTACTTTCAAACTGTTACCATTGTAGTAGACAGCAGCTAGGTTTGAAAGGTCAGCCTCCGATAAAATCGGTAAGTTGCACGATGACTTGGCCTTCTATGAAGAATGCCATGGATGCTAGTTATGCTTTATCTCGTTCTCTCACGCTACTGATATCGCACGTTCATTCAGACTTATAGTGCAACTTCACCGCTTAAATCCACATTGAGAAATGGACAAAACTTTTTCGCCAAGTTGCTCTCCAAGTCAAATAACCTATGTGGAAGTGGAAGCGGTAGGATTTTCGCGCTTCCGCTTCCACAGAAAAAGGACCGCTTCCACCGCTTCCACATCCCTGGTTTTAACGCGTTGCTGGCTATTTTGCATATATCAACTGCTCTGTCTTTGGATACCGGTGATAATCTATGTTCATTACAGTGACACACTGTAGCCTGCAACAAGGAGTAAAGAGAGCGCGTGTAGAATAATATGCACAGGGACGCCGGAGAATGGAGGCATGGCGAGGTATTTCCCCCGCTGTCCTTTCAAAAGTGGAGCAATAGGTTCGGAGGTGCCCTTTCATCATCGGTGTAGCAGCAGACAAATTTTTGGGAGGGGCGAAGGATCTTTCCCCAAATTTTCCCAATCATGCCCGAAAAGGTTTTTGTACAACTTTAGCCTACAAAATTTCTCCCACAAAGATAATTTTGAACTTTTCCTGATGTGACCACCAAAAAGGTCTTCATGTGTTATTGTGCAAACCTTGGCCGCCATTTTTTCAAGTCAAGGAACTTTTGGTGGCATTTTTACCCAGATATTCAGCAAATCAAACCTTTTGGGTGTGCGCTTGCACCCACCGCACCCCACCTCCAATTCAACTGCTTTTCATAACAGTATCATAGGTAATTTCGTAGTTTATCAAGATCGACTTGAAATAAATTTATTGCAGCTATTCGGGCACCTAGAAAATGCAGAATGATTTTCTATAATTTCCGTTATTATTTTTGAAGTCAACATTATTGATGAACAGAGACAAACATAGTTGGTAACGATTTTTTGTTTGTTATAAATTTCCATTGCCCTCAACTGTTTTACTGCTCCCCCTGCCCTACCACTGCTCCGGCGTCCCTAATATGCATGCTATGTTAACAAACATCGCCAAAACGGTGTTTGGAAACGTGAATATGACGTCATATTGTGACGTCACAAACAACGTACATCCAGTAACAATGACCACCACCATACGCCACTGTTCAATGCCAGAATTTGGTAGGGGGGCATCCAATCAAGCAGTCGCCCCGGGCATCACCAGACTTCTGCACGCCACTGCTAGCGAGCTATCGCTACCGCTATTCGCTACCGCTACTTTTAAGATTTGTGCTGTTTTACAGAAGTAGGGTTCATTTTAAATAACCTAACCTTGAAATGTTTTTTAAAGCTATCAATTTTGTTGGGTGCTCCTTTTTAAACAACCATGATCTGAAAATAATAGTCATTGAACAGTTACGATTTAGGAATCGTTCATTTTACAGCGAATGCACATATAAATGAAACTTAGGCTGCAGACACACATAGAGTGCATTTATTAATCGCCTTTACCAATGCTGTTTTCTCGCTGGAATCAAATATAAAACTGAAGAGAATAATCAAGCATTTATTAATCGCCTTTACCAATGCTGTTTTCTCGCTGGAATCAAATATAAAACTGAAGAGAATAATCAAGCAATAAAAAGGTCAAAATTCTTTTTAATAATGTTTTACGCGCGTGTAAGTTGAATCAGGCCCACAACCAGGGTGGGGAAAACCGGGCAATTGCAGCCGCCCGGAAGGTTTCAGGCATCATTTAGATTTTATAAAAAACGTGATGTTCATCTTTGGTTTTAGTGAAAACCCCGTGAACAAACTATTGACTGCATGTTTTGCAAGCTTAGCCCTACGTTTCGGTTTACTCGCAACAGCAGCTTTGAATAGAATGTACTTTATCTAACTTGCGTATAAAGATAGCTTATTTGTATATCGAGAGCAAATTGGCCAACCACCGTTTTGTTAACATTCTAACTTTTTAATGCAATCCAAGTATTGAATGAATTGGCTTCAAACGTGCGTAATCCCGCACCAACTCAAAAAAAACGTTTTATCATCAACAGTTGGCTCTAGGTTTGCTGTAAAAGTTTTCGAGGAATCGGCCGACTGGATTGTTTCATCTTTCTGCAATCATTCAAACTAGCACATATCTGTATTCAAGTAACTATGTCACAACAACGGTGAACAGCAAGGGAATGAATTGAGCAAATTATTTTTATAGGGAATCGATTTCACGTAAGATTACACACCATCAGTCCTAAAATCTTATTTATATAAAATATTTTATCATAAGCCTTCTTTGGTTACTTAGTGAAAGCTGTGTTTCCTTAATGGTGCATTCATTCCTTATGCGCACTTTTTCGTAACATGTGAAAAAACGTTTGCATAAAAACCTGCAAAAAATGCTTCGAACCACTCAGAATTTATTTAACAACTGAGAAAAAACACAGCAAGCACTCAGGAAACATTTCCTTTTTCATGCGAATTTGTAGCATTCAAATTTTAGTGTTACATTCAGGCAATGGTCACATGCAAAAATCGCCATCATGTTATTTGCGGCTTAACACATGAAAGAGAAAATATCTTAGCGAGATTGTGGTGATAAAGGCAAGCAATCACATGACGTTTGGTACGGCTGTGTTAGCTATGAATGTACATCAATGAAAATTTTCTTCAACGCCAACTCTGCATGTTTAGCCCAGGCGATTTGCCAAAAAACGGCATCATGTAATTTTTGACTTAACACACGGAAGCAAACGAAATTTCAGTGGAATTGCAATAACAAAAAGAATCAAATACTTGACGTTCGATAAGGAATATTTTTGTTAACGCTAACTTTGCGCGTAGAGTGAAAAAAACGAAGATTAGCAGTTAATTATTTATAATTCCGATAACAAGTTTAACACGAAGTATTTCATCAGCCATCATAAAAAGAAAACTTTCCTGTAGTTTTCTGAACACGTTTTGTTTTTCAACAAGCAGGGGTACGAGTTTGAGCAGAGGCACTGTAACATACTCGGAAATCTGAACCATCACGCAACTGAAAATGGTGATTTGCCAACGTCCACTTGTTATGCGAACTGAATTTTTTAGCAGTTATCACTGATGTTCAGAGAATAGCTTTGTTGCAAGTATGAGGGTAACCCAGCGAGACCGCTGAAGCAGAGCCGGATTAAAGGGTAGGGGGGCCCGGCGCAATTTTTACTGGAGGGCCCCTATGACGTAATTAATGACGTCATCGTTTGTAAAAGTTATGTTTTCGCTGATTAGCAAGGTTTCCGTTTGTTTTTTCCGGTAGTCGAGAATGTGCTTACTCAAACT
>Ga0210059_1009845_pt1 | contig 14843 bp, 13 predicted proteins | sample Ectturendosymbi2_FD_188042 | JGI IMG/M metagenome (GOLD analysis project Ga0210059, IMG submission 188042) | Ecteinascidia turbinata endosymbiont from Florida, USA - Sample 2 (SPAdes) (version 2) | ecosystem: Host-associated > Tunicates > Ascidians > Unclassified | place: Key West, Florida...
AGATGGCGCACGGGTTTGTATTACACACTTCTGTTTGAGTTTCAGTTTCTCCTGTACACGTCTGACGTCGATTTCTAGTGTGGAAACCTCCACCACAACTGGCTGAACACACCGACCATTCGCTCCATTGAGTCCATGATCCGGAATTAACATTGCACGGCGCCTGTTGCGTTTCGTCAGGTTCTCCGCAAGTGTGAGTTCTGCGTCTGACAGTAATTCCTCCGCCGCAAGTCCTTGTGCAAGTTGTCCACTGGCTCCAACTGTTCCAATCACCAATCTGGGTATTGCAGGCCGCGGTCTGAACGTCGGGCGATGCCGAGCACGGGTTTATGCGACTCCTGAAAAACAAAGTCGTTTGGTTTACTCCGCGCGCTAGTCAGGTTGAAAAAAACTTTATCATCAATTCTGCCATGCATGCCACAAAACAGTCATTAGCGGATGCAATAAGTCAACGAGGTAATAAAATCTCCTTGAAAAAATTTAATGATTTTTCAAACCTTAATCTTTTTCTATGACATTTTAAGCCCTTGTGTTAGGTTAATGATATAAGCAAACAATTTTTCGGTCTCTTTTTCTGTTCACATCAAGCAAATCCATCGGCATCTTCCTCGACCTATGATTGGTGGTTATACGCAATTTGATTCACCATATTGCGTCCACTACGCATCTGGGGAGGTGAATGGGGTAGCGCAGACAGAGTGCTTGTACTCTGGGAAACCTGAAAGTCACATGTAAACGGCAATCGTGTCATAAGCTATCAATTGGAAACTGGAAAATAGTTTCGCTCACAGGAAAAGAACACGAACCGGTCGAGGAAGCCAAACGATATTTCTTGAATGTTGTTGGCATCTCTTTGACTAAGCGTGATGGTTCCAAAACTTTTTGAGCTGAACGATTTGTGGAAACTCGTCTTCTCCCGCGTTGAGCCAGCAAAGTTTGCCCAGGCTGGAATGCATATGTTTGCAAACCCTCAGCTGGCACACAATGTTGATGAAGGGATCCTACTGGGAGGAAGATTGTGCACGTTGATGTCGAAGTTGTTGGGCCGATCCCTGTGTTTAAAACAGGTATACGGCCCAAACTGAAACGCACTGTACCCGCAATCCGTGGAAGAAATTTACCAATGCCCGCGTCGGGTTGAAAGTAAAAATACATGATCCTTTTCGGAGACTTCCATGCACTCGTTGGGAACGATTTCAGGGTTTGGAGGAGTGTAATCAGCTTCACCTGCTGCACGGATATGCGGACGGAAACGACTCGGTGTCGCAAATCATGGAAGAAAAGTAACCCTCTGATGGAACCAAGTGGTGAAGGAAGTTCGGACAAAGAAAGAAACTTCGAAGTCATGGCTTTAGAAAAAAGCCAAATCATTTTTACATTCGCGGTACGCTGAGGCGCGAAACTCCGCAATTCTCACGGTGAAAACGTCCAAGACGCCATCTTGGTAGAACATTGCTTGATTCCCACTACTGGCAAGCAAACAAAATGTTGTAGCAAACAATCCGCAGAAGGACATCTTGCCAGATGGAGTATTATTTCAAATATTTTTAAACCAAATCACTATCACACCGCCGGACACATAAGAGGCACATTTGGGGGAGATAAATGCCATCACTGCATCCGTGGTTTTTCTAGCTGTCAAAGCACTGAACGCTGGGAAGGCTGCAGGTTGCAATGGAATGCTCAAAGCCTTGAAAGAAATTATCAAAGTCTTGAAACGAGTTCTCTGGCCGACTTTTGCATGTCAAGCAGCCTGGTATTCTAGGAGAGCACAAAAGAGGGAGACAGGCGTGAATGCACTAAATACGGAACATCCTCTTCTTAGCCTCCTCTGAAAAGTGTATGCTATGTGCTTTGAAAAAAGATGCCGTGATATAAGTGAACCAAAGCTGGATGATAACAAGTGCGGTGTTCATCCTGGACGTAGCACTACAGACCAAATTTTCACTTTTCAGAAAAGTTTTGAGAAATCTTGGGAGTATGCCAAAGACATCTATACATATTTTGTTGACCTCGAAAAAGCATACGACCGGGTTCCTCGTGAAGAGATTTGGGAAATGTTGAGGGAGTACGGATTTGACAACCGCCTTTTACTGGCCGTCAAGTCACTGCATTCCTGCTCAGAGATTCATGTCCACTTCGGCGGAGTTAAATCACAACCGTTCACCATGGGTGTTGGACTCCGACAAGTTTATGTGCTGTCACAACTCTTCTTCATAGTCTGCATGCATTGGAGTGACAGTCACATCCAGGCCCACGGGGGTGTCAGTGTTGGAAGCTGCAGGATCAGCCGTTTGCTTTTTACGGATGATTTGGTATCCTCGGAACAGGGTCTTCGACGTACACTTGATCGGTTACTGCTTCTTGCGACCAAGCCCGAATGAAATCAGCACTGCAGAGACCGGGGTATTACTTCTTTCCGGAAACCCAAGGCAGTGTATGCTGCAAGTAAGTGGCAAAATACTGTAGCAGGTGGAGATCTTCAAGTACCTTGGGGTGGTATTCAAGAGTGACGGAAGGAAGAACACAGACGTCGATACACGAATTGGTAAAGCAAATGCTGTTCCGCGCAAGCTTTATTGCTCTGTGTTCACAAAACAGGAGCATTCAAACACCTAAAGCTGTCAACGTACGCTGTTTTTGTTCCGATCCTCACACAGTGGTCATGAATCTTGCGTAATGACTTAAAGAATGCTATCGCAAGTGCTAACGGCAGAGACGGAATTTTCGCGAAGAGTTCGCAGTGTGACACATGCACAAGACCACACTGCACAAGATCCACACTGCACAAGACCTCTCAAAGGGATGGTTGACAATCGAAGCTTTAACCATACCACTGGTAACAACAAACAGAACAGGTTGCGATCCTTGAGAATGGCGTCCCACAGGGATCCGTCTTGGCACCCCTTCGTTTCAACGTCTGCACCTCTGACTTGCCAATCACCGTTTCAAGAAAGTATGCATATGCTGACGATCTAGCAATCATGCATGCTGATGGAGACTGGCAGGCAGTGGAAGGAGAGCTCAGCAAAGGCATGGTCACTATAGGTAAAAATCTCTTGATGGGGAAGTTAAAGCTCAGCACTATAAAAACGGTGTCGGCAATCTTCGCTCGCAACAACAAGGAAACTAAACGTGAGCTGAAAGTCAACTTCAACAACGAAACCCTGCCCTTCTGCTCAAATATTTCGGAGTAACACTGGACAGGACTCTCACGTATCGCCGGCGCCTCGAGTCACTTGCACAAAGCGTCACACTCTTGAAGCAACTTGTCAGTGGGGCAACAACTCTGCGAACAGCCAGCTTAGCCCTGGCCCATTCAACAGCAGAGTAATACACTCCTGCTCGGATGAATAAGACTTTGATAAACGGAAGCCAAGTATGTGTGAGGTTGAAGAAGAGTTTGATACTGTTTGAGAGCAAAATTCTGTGAAAGAAGAGAATATTTTTTAAAATAAAGTACTTATTTTGGCAGACAGATGTCAAACTATTATCAGTAGTAGAGATGGCACCATTTGGTAACCTTATTTTCGCCGCAAAATGGACGTGCAAGTGAAAGTAATATACTGTAATTAGTACATGGCCAGGTACCAGTGATGTAGTCGAGACCGTAACCTCCGAGACCGAGGCGGAGACCTGGCTCAAATATCGAGACGAGGCCGAGACCGAGACTTTGTCATAAAAGCCGAGACCGAGACCGAGACCTGGAAGCACGAGACCGAGACCCGAGACCTCACATTTCTCTGATGGTAATTAAAGCTAACTCCTTGAAAAATGTTGCAACAAAATATCTGGCACATTGCCAAATACCAAGATAATAAAAATCATCCGAAATTTGTGCAAACGGTGAAATACTGCAAACGTTCATTTTCACTTTCCTCTTAGGTATTTGCAATCTCAAACCTGCGGCCTTATTTACAAATTCCATGAAGAAATGCATGGACATTGAAAATGTTGGCAGCGTTTAGAGGGTCTACGCATTCTACATTCGAAAAATGTCGATGAACCAATTGAATATTTCTTTCCATGAGGTGTTTGCGTTGCAGTGCTTCAATAAATTTGTTTTGACTCAGAAAAATTTGTAATTGTTTTGTTCATTACAAAACAATACCAACCCTTCTGTGTAAGGACAAGAGGTGATGCCCTGATGAAGCTCCCATGTTCTGGTCTCCTACCTAGCACTGAAGTAGGCCTATGTTATTTGAGAAAGAGGAGAAGAGGCTAATCATTACTTTTTATTTTAAAACAAGCACAGTCGATCTAGGTGAGTGTATACAGCCCCGGCAGCACTGGCCAAAACAGCACAGTAAAGTGGTAACTCCACAGGCAAAGTTGATTTCCATCATTCAATTTTTTTGCCAAGGTGTTTCGTCGTTTATATCATTTGCCAATGAAGTAACAAACTTTTAAAGTTTTTTATTATCTACCAATTACCTGTTTCACTACATTCTTTTTGTTTTAACACTGGGCATCTGCACTGACACTCAGATTTCTTCGCCACATATTTCGTGTATTTTGGCTAACAAAGTTTTGCCATTTTTTGTACGGTTACCTAAATCTTTCCTAATTACTTTTCTCCTCACATGACAAGTAAATGATTAAGAATTCTCCAAATATTTAGAATTAAGAGGTGATAAATTTAGAGAATTAAAAAAACGAAAGCACTACTTTGAATTTCAAAGGCAAAATTGTAACTAATTGTTTCATCTGTCCAAACTTGCTCACTCTGTCCAAAACAAGGTTCAAAAATTTTGCTCTTGATTCTGTTGTTGACGCAAAGAAAAAAATATTTAGGGCTATGAGAGTAATAGACCTTTTTGGCACAAATTAGGTTTACACTTTGAACCAGCGAGGTAATATCCCACCGCATGCTCTACTGCAGTGGCGTGGCGATGTTAATTGTCGCCCGGGGCCGACCATAAAAATGCTTCCTCTCTCCACTCCACACATTTGTTTACATCAATATAAAATGAGAGAAAATCATGTATCATGCTTATTATAACTATCAGGAATAATAAAGCATCTTGAACATCACAATCAAATACTCACAAACCGAAAGGGGTATTGTTTGTAATTCTCGATTATGGACCTTGGTTTCTCTGCTTGTTAGCCACCCTTCTCGTCATTACTTTTCCTATTTTTTCTGCCTGCTTTACATATGCTTGTATGTATGGATAAATAAATAGCATAGTTGGCTCATGCTAGGCTGTGGTTCAGCGGGAACGTTTTATTTTTTGTCATTACTTGTGAATCAATTGGAACCGTGGATTCGATGTTTTCCATGGCAACAACAAAGTGTACAGGACTAATAAAGCCCTGAAGAAACTTGGGTTTGCTTTTTTGTCTTACTTAGAGCAAGGTGCTTGTAGTTTGTCAGTTTTTTTACAACTGCGGCAGATCTTTTGCAGGTAACCACTGCCTTCGTATTGCAGATTTTTTTCTTTCTATGATAAAAAGAAAGTATTAGATGTTTTCGACAGGCATTGTTGGGATGCAGCATGCTGCAGTAGAATGAGCTAAGTTCGAGATTACCGGTGTAGTTGAGTAGCAGTGAAATGGTGTAGCGCCTTCCGCTATTTTTATGGTTCTATGTATAATTCCTAGATTTGCTATTTTTTCTTGTCAAGCTTTTATATTTTCAAGTTTTTCATAATTTCCATATTTTTACGTGAAACTGGTAGTCACAACTGTTCCAAATTTCCGTTTTTGCTGCCACACTTAAGAGTTTTCGCAACACCGCATGTCGGTTAGAAAACACAGAAAGCCGTAAAGCCTATAGCAGTACGTCAAAGTAACTGATCAAACATGACGCATTATTTGCTCTCTGTATAAAACTTTTATGAACAAAACCTTTCCTCAAGAGAAGTTCCGAGGCATTTTTGAACTTAAAAAAGTTTGCATTACGCAGAACAAAAAAAACTTCACCAGCGTGTTTTAACAGTAACCTACGCAAAGTCTCGAGACTAGGAGCTCGAGACCGAGACCGAAATCCTTCGAGACCGAGACCGAGACGAGACCTGAGACCTTCGAGACCGAAATCCTTCGAGACCTGAGACCGAGACTCCAAAAAACGGGTCTCGAGACACGTCTCGAGACTCCATCACTGCCAGGTACAACAAAAATCATTCTCTCAAGTGTAGGCGATGCTAAAAATGTGTTTAAAGAGCTATGGGACCAAGATAAACCCTGACCATATTCTGGAATTCATGATTGCTGATGCTGTTCGAGATGGGGACAGCGAACTCCCTCTCAGAAAATAAGTGTTAGAAGCGTTGTTTGGCCTGTGTCTTCTTTGTGGAGTTTTAAAGGAAAGGATGAACTTCTACCAAATTTGTGGGAGACAGGATATTGGCGACATTTAAAAGCTCTAGAAGGTTTTCTATAGGCTTTAGAAGAATCAGCCGATTGGGCTCTGCTTTCATCTTTTTGCGATGATTCAAACTTGCACATATCTGTATTAAAGCAGCTTCACGCCACAGGTGAAATAAGCAAGGAATCAATCACAAATTTTAATAGGAAATCGATTTCACGTAATATTACGCATCATCAGTCCTTACATCTTATTCAAATAGAATTTGAATATTGGCGACCTGTTTTTTCAGAAACTGTGGCTTGGAACCAATTTCAAAGCATAATCCGTTACGTACATTTTGATGACAAATCTTCAAGGCAACTTCGCAAACAATCAGACTTACGGCAATTCAAGAGTTGTGGAATGCAGTGATGGACAGCTGCCAAAAATCCTATTTGCCTCATTCTGATGTTACAGTTGATGAGCAGCTTTTACCTTGCAAATCTAGGTAAATTTGCTTGTATATGCAGTTGCATGGTATTACTGATCTGTACTATCAATAATTATTTTTCAGTACCCATTCATAGAGCGTATGTCCCAAGAGACAGCACAATTTGTTAAAACTTTCTAGATGCTGTGCGATGCCACGACCTACTACGTTTTGCAAGCCATTCCTAGTGGGAAAAGAAGACCGGGATGGTGGGCTTGTGGAACATGTGGCATTAAAGTTGATGGAAGATTACGAGAATTGTAGGCTCAATGTAACCACTGACAACCTTTTACGTCTATGGCTCTCGCCAGATAGTTACTTGAAAAAAACTCTACAATCGTTGGCACGATCAGATCCTATTGCTGCGAATTTCCGTATGATGTTCGGCTGGGAAACGATGCACTACTGTTGTAATGCACACTTAAAAATTAGTTTTCACACATCGTTTTCACATCAATGGAAAATATCATACTTCTCAGTTGTAAAGCGGAAGAAGAACAAAGTGGTATATCTGACTTCTTCACTTCACAATCTGTTGGATGTAGATGATAAAGCCCAGAAGAAAGAGTAGACTACAACGTAAGGTTGGTGTGGATACAGCTGATAAAATGCTCCGTGCATACTTACAGCACGAAGGCAGCATCCGGAATATGGCCACTTGATGCATTTTTCAACCTGCTGGACATTGTGGCACTGGATGCATGCATCATTTGCAAAATTTGCAAATAGCAACCAAGAAGAGAAGATATTTTATTATGGAATTAGTTGAAAATCTGTGCTCAGCAGAGAGAAATAGGAGACGTAGAGTCCCCCAAGTAATCCATCTGAAACGCATTTGAGAAGGAGTTGAAAAGGACATGACACTCCATGAAAGAACTAAACGTGGAATATTCCAGTCAAACAAACAAGAATGAAATGTTGCAACTATTCAAAGTTTGTGTGTGGAACGCATTCTGGCCCTGATTGCAAAAGTTATTTCGAAATGTAATTGGATTGTTCAATATTCTCAGTTAGGGTTCAATTGACCCATGTGGTAATTCACCGTTTTCTGTTGTGAAACACTGGTTTTGAAAATAAATTTCTTTGTCGATTTCATGGTGTGTTCAAAAAACAAAAGCAATAAAAGTCAAAACGTTTAAGGTTTGCAGCTAGAAACATTTCGTAAAATTTAAAATAACATTGTAAGAGGGTCAAATGACCCGCTTGGTAGTCCTAGGAGTCCAATTGTGGGTATAACGCACGAAGATCGTCACCTGCTTGCGTAGAAGATGCAGATTTTACAACTATCATATCGATGCAGATAAGCTTGAGAGCCGTATCTTTGGACAAACCATCAGTCAGCGAACGGAAGACAATCCTGATTTCTTGGACTTCATTTTTTTCAGTGCCGAGGTAATGTCCACCCTAGTGGTCATCAGTATCACCCACTTAATGTGGAGAAAATTACTGTTTGGTGGGTGTCAGGTCGTAACGGCATAATCAGGCCATACTGGTTCGAAGGTGCTGAAGGACGTCCGGTACGTGTGAGCATAGAGTGATACAACCAATAAGAAAAAAATTCATCCCTGCACTGAGATGGAAGCGACGAGTAGACACGGATACTGCGATTAATCAGTGGGATGGAGCATCACACACTGTTCCAGCGCTTCACTCTCATACATCCATCGTTACTTCCTTGGAGACGGGCTCATCGCTTGTCGCACGGACCACACTTGGCCGGCACATACTTTAGACCTTATCCCTTTTGGGTGATTTTCTGTGGGGATGCCTAAAAGACAGGATCTATGCTAACAATCCCCAAAGTATTGATGCGGTCAAGAAGTTCATTCGGACGGAGATCAGATGAATCACCATTAGATGTTGGGCAGGGTCATTAAAAACGTCAATGTGTGAGTGGCCACTGCGCTTCAGTGCCAAGGAGCTTGGATTGAGCACATTATAAACTATTGAGCTGTGCTCGCAAAATGGTGGTGTAATAGGAAAAACATACACCACAGACTTGCTTTAATGATCCTGAGTTGCAATAGAAATCTATTCGGCATCATCACTTGGTAAGACACATGGAAAATGGCTCAGGTAACCTCTGCCCAATTTGGGCAAACCTTAATTTTTATAATAGTTAACGTTCACGTAGAAATCTGGTTCTTTCAGTAGCTGCATTTTAGGCGCTCTTTCGGGCAGTCCTAGCGAAATCTGCACAAATTTTGCAGTTTTCGATGAGGAATGAGAATTTGCCGAAAGTGGCCCGTGGTTACCTGTGGTGTAGCAAAATTGCTACACAAAGTACCTTCTTAAGGTTACCTTGACCAATTTGTGCAAAAGGAGTTTGTGTGTGCAGGTGTGCTAGTAAGTCATGCTAGCAACGTTTGACTGAAGCCAGCAGGGAAGTAGATCGCACGAGTGCAAGTTCTGATGATGTATATCAATTTGGCGCGAGTTGCTCCTGCTCAGCTCGTGGTTTTCATGGAGAAACAGGCAAGAGAATGCATGACGCCTGCTACGTCAGAGGAAAGAAACTGCTTTTGGCTAGTCAGATAGGGCTTGCGCCTGCACCTCGTGCGTGTACTTGTGGTAAAAGGTCTAAGCATTTTATTGACGACTCACATTTTTTCTTGGCCTTTTTGGGCCAACGTTACCAGCGGGGAAAGTTTTGGTTTTCATTGGCATTTTTGTCCACGTCTTCCAACGGTGAAAGCTTTTATTTTCATTGGCATTTTTGTCCACGTTTACCAACGGTAAAAGTTTTGGTCATTTTGGCCACGGTTGCTTTTATTGACCACTTTGGCTATGAATACCAAAGATAAAAGTTTTGTGATTTGGAGTTTGCCTTTGAGCAACCTCTGGTATCCCATTCGGCCACACGCGAGTTCGCATTCGCCGGAGGAAATCTCTGGCACCCCGCTGTGCAAACAGTAGTTCGTACTCCAGGAGGCAACTGTTGCTATGGAATTGGAAGTATGCATATGAGCGTAAGCCATTAGGGAAGGTGTTAAGCGTTTGCATGCAATTTGTTGTAAAGCACACTTGAGCGCTAACATTGTGTAGAAGATGATTTTCCGGACGCGCTATGTGCAGGCCCGTAACCAGTTTAGGACACCAGAGGGGACAATTCTGGGAGGGGCACAAATATTTTAAAATATGTCCAGTAGTTTTAAACTATGCCCAACGCATTTTTTCAGGGGGAAAAATTCTTTAAGGGGGCTTCGCCTCCCCCCCATCCTCTTGGTTACGGTCCTATGGGGTATATGTGTCCAATTACTTGGTCGAGTGCCGTATGTGAGACATGAAAGTCAATAGCAGTGCCGAGATCAAACTGATTGCCCAACATTTGTCCTAAAGCATTTACTTATTTTGGGCAAGTTTACCTTATGTGACCGATTTTCGTAAAAAATTTGCCCATTTTGGGCAATGTACACTTGTGTGGAAGAATGTCATGTCTCAGCCTAATTCACTTTTATTGCAGTTTGAACCACAAGTTTAAAGTTTGGTTCGATTTAATCCTCAAACCGACCACCAATACCGACTACTGCTGGCGACATTTTTGGATTTTTTTACTTTTTCGTTCATTTGTTAAGAGCACTTCCCACATTTTTGTTTGGGAAAGTGCTTCTGTTCTTTGTCATATAACATTTTTTCAAAACCAGTATGTTGTTTTTCCTGATCGGATGAGCTTAATAATACTTGCTAAATTGTCCAAAAACCCGCGCGCGCGTCTAAACCTGTCAGTTAGCCCAGTATAAGCGAATAAACAAAAACCGCCCATTTTGGGCAAGGACAACAAAAGTGTTCGTGTTTGAAGGTTACCCAAGCAAGGTTTTGAAGGCGCTTGTGCCTTGAAAAAGAGCATCTGGTTTCCTTGTTTATCATTCCACAATATCTTTAGCTATCTAACTACGTGCTGTTTCAAAAAACAGAAGACTTGTTGCCTCACCTCGACTGAATTCCTCCTTTGCAAGTAGCTGTACATGGACTGAATTCTGTCCAAGTGGACCAAGTGCCGTTGCCTGCGAAGCAGTCTCTTTCAATGTAGAATTGTCCCAAACAGCCAGCGACGCCAGGTTGTCCAGCTTGACAGAAACGGCGTCGTGTTTGAATACCTTTCACACAAGTTGCACTGCATGCACTCCATTCTGTCCATCCGGACCAGTAGGGGCAGATCTGATTGTTGCAGTTCTAAAATAAATGCAAGTATATGCAAAACAGGACTTCGATATCATGTAACCTAATGCCGAGAACAAAGCATTGATCTTTCAGTGTTTGAGCCACAATCTGTTGAATGCTGACTGTTCATTTTCAATTGAACAGCAAAGACACCCTGAAAACACACTGAAAATGAAAATGAATCCATGAACATGTAATTGTGTGTGGTTGATTCTGTTACTCCAATATAAAATGTATTCTTTCACATACATGAGCGTTTGAAAAAAATCGAGTGGAAATTGCACTTACTAGTGAGTCATAAAAATATACGCTTAGTCTTACCTCTGAGTCTACATCATCAGGAAGTCCACAGTTATGTCTGCGGACTCTGACTCTTTGACCGCCTTGGCAAGTTGCGCTGCAGGCTCCCCAATTTCCCCAAGGCAAGTAAACTCCAGGGAATGTATTGCATTGTCCAACCTCGGTTTCCGGTTCAAGGCCACAGTTGTGCGTGCGAGTCTGAACATTGATGAAATATGACAGTTGGATTATAAGATACAGAAAATATTTGCTGACTTATAAATAAAGCTAGAAAACTAAATAGAAAACGTTTCTGTTGACTGGGTCTTTCAGTTAATTCACTGATACATTTTGAAACAGTGTATTTATTGTATGCAATGCGCAAACAATTTTATGACCGATGTTTCTTCAAGAAAAATACATTTTTGATTTTCCGCACTCTAATCTTTGTTGATTGGCAAAATTTTGGCAAGTATAGGTTTTGCAATTTTTCTTAATGTGCAAGTGTGAAACAGTAGTTAAAAGCGTATGAGTCAATAAAATGCAAAGATTTTGTGCCAAGTCAGCAATTATTCACTTACTCTCGTGTAGGTTCCTCCGCCACACGTCGCAGAACATCTCGACCAGCTACCCCAGATGCTCCATGAACCAGCACCAGTATTACAAGCTTCAACGATTCTGTCTACGTCTCCAGTACACGATTGGGTCCTAGAGCGTTCTCGTGTTCCTCCGTTGCATGTTCTGGTGCAAGCAGACCATGGAGTCCATGGACCATAAGCGCCTGATATCGTGGCATGAATTAGTAAAAATGAGAAAGATCAAAAATATTTTGAAGGTTTTTGGTCACTACTTTAAAGTGAAATAATTTACTTTTTGCGATTACTATAAGTAAGAGCAAAATTCAAAGCCAATCCAACAGGGCAAAAGATATATTGTTTGTCCGCTTCCCAGTTATGTTACGGACAAACCTCACCTCCAAATGTGTTGCAAGCTATGGTTTCTTGTTCTGCTTCCAAGCAAGTATGAGATCTTTGTCTCGTTGCTATACCACCTCCACAAGAAGCCTGCGCAAGCAAAATTGAATAGTTGCCTATACACATTGATTTGTATAGATACTTAAACACAATAGTTACATAAGTTGTTCTGAATGTTGACGTCGCTGTTATTTGAACACGCAAACCCACCGAGCATGCCGAATACACTCCCCATGGGTTCCATGACCCGGTGCCAGCGTCGCAATTACGTGATTCTGCTGGGTCGCCAATACAACCGAGTTGTCCAGCAGTGCCTCCAACGCAAGTGCGTTGACGCCTCTGTACGCCTGAAAATCACAGTTGTAATGACGATATTTACTGACTACATCAAACGAATAAATAATCTATTTTTAACATGCTCAAAGCCTCGATAACTCTACAACTAATGCTAAATGCAACTAATAATCACACCAGGATTTTCAAACTATTGGTAAAGCTGACCACTTTCCTTAAAAAAATAACAATTTCGTCTTGAGAAAACTTTATTTTTAAGCTTCCTTCATCATTTACAACCTTTGTATAACTTTTCAAGTTTTTAATTTGGTCCTTCCCCATGATTCCAGAAAAAACTAAAACGATGTTTCATGGGAGTTTAATGCAGGATGAAATTGTGTGGTTTGTCAAAATTATTATCACAGGAATATCTGATATTAACATTTTCAACAAGCATTGATAACGCGGCAAACATCATTCAGAACGTTGCAAAACAGTTAAAGGTTTCAATAATTCTTGACCAGTTTGAAATTTTTCTCACCTTGAAAGCAAGTAACAGAACATGCTGACCAGGTGGACCACACCCAGTAAGGACAGCTCTGTGTATTGCATGTTCTTGTTTCTGGACGAAGCTCAACGCAGGGACTGGTCCTACTTCGTGTTTGCATGCCACCTCCACATGACTGACTGCATACACTCCACTGTGTCCACGGAGAGGTTATTCCAACTATTAAAAAAATAACATAAAATAAACACAACACTTGTATAATCCATTTCCAAGGGCTTCCGTTTAGAAGATTGCATGAGATTGAATTCACCAACTTATCTCAATAAACTAAACCTATTTTACCTGCAAATTTGGTATTGCCCTGAAATTTTCTTATCACATTTTGCTTTTCGTTGTTGATAAGTTTGATTTGAAATTCAACAAATTTTTTAATTTCACAAAATGAAAAAATTTCACACATATATTTTGAAATATCGGATCGTACTATTCTTCAGAGCAACGTGGAATTGTCTGCAACACTTACGTCCCAGATTGCAGTTGCGCACTTGAGTATCAACGGGTGTGTTTGGCGAGCAAGTACCATATCGCACTCGTCTCTCTTGTCCTGGGCCGCATGTTGTTGAACATGGTTCCCAATCTTGCCAGGGCAAGATCTCACAGCAGATGTCTGCTCCACAAGCTCGTGGCTAAGTAAGAAGAAATATAATACATCCGTAATAACAGAATTTCATAAAAATGTTCACATATTGAAGGATAATGTTAAGAGTTTTAGAATGCTGACGTATTGCAATCTGTACGAGACCATTTTTATGCAATGTTTGCTGCTCGCGCAGAATCACAAGCTTGGCGATTCATCTTCGAGATAAGATACATTAAAATAGTGAAACGTTTTGAAAACGTTTAGATTAATGAGAAAATTTCTGAAGCACACTGGTCATCATCTGTTTATGAAGCAGAAAGTAATTATTTGAGAAATTTTCTGAAGTACTGTATATCAACGACATATTGCAAACATTTCGATAACTCCTGTTATCATCATCAGTGCATTGCAAATTGAGTGCATTGCCAATTTGCAATTTTCTGAAATAGAACGCAATTATTTGAGAAAGACGGATCTTTTTGTTTTTCAAAGTGTAGCAGTTTATGTTGTGATTTATTCACTTTGGTCTTGAGATTTGTTTTCTTTCGGTGCTCTTGTTTTTCCTTTTCAACGTTTGAACCGTAAGCACTGCTTGCAGCTTTTAAGGCTGATGGTACGTAGTGTTACGTGAAATTGATTTCCTATTAAAAAATTTCCGATAGATTCCTTGCTTTGTCTCCCATGTGAAGAGGAGTTACTTGGTCATCATTTGATCCAACATTTTTGGTAATTTCGATTTCAAAGATTTACCACAAATTTTCTTCATTTCTCAATATACTTGAACTTAGTGCGGATACAGACAACTTTTTACACTTTGCAAGCAACTCAGAAACGTAAATTAAACTTGACATCAAAATTACAATCCTAATGGACCTTATCTTTCATCTTATTTACATTGACGTGGAACTTTTTTTGTTGGATCGCATGCTATGCGACAAATTTATTTAACGGCATTTGGCGGAAGACCGAAGCCTGAATAAGGCTTTTTTTGTCAGGGGTCTGAGGTGAACGGTCTTGCCCAAGGAGTGCTGCGGCGAGTCACTCAGAGGCTGCGGATCGAACACAAAACCTTCCCATTGAGAGGCGGAACTCTACCACTAAACTGAGATCTGGAACTTACGCAAATATTTAAATATATCATAAAAGCAAAAAGTCGGATTTTAAGCAGCTCATTTTCATTTACTTCTGTTTCGTCTTGATTGCCGCAGAACCCAACTCGGCTCCGA
>Ga0210059_1009846_pt1 | contig 14841 bp, 8 predicted proteins | sample Ectturendosymbi2_FD_188042 | JGI IMG/M metagenome (GOLD analysis project Ga0210059, IMG submission 188042) | Ecteinascidia turbinata endosymbiont from Florida, USA - Sample 2 (SPAdes) (version 2) | ecosystem: Host-associated > Tunicates > Ascidians > Unclassified | place: Key West, Florida...
TTATACCGCATGTCTTCAGGGAAGGAAGAAGCTGTATCGCCAGGCGTCGGCAACACTGCGGCACACGTGCCACGCCAAGCAATTCCCAATGGCACACAGAAGCTCCAAGATTTACATATAAATTTTCTTATGATTCACGTAAGTATTTTTGACCTTTTTTGTTGACCTTGACTTTTACAAAAATACGGATGTAGTTGGCACACTGAATGATTTGAAACTTTAAATCGACACACATTTAACCAAAGGTTGCCGACCCCTCTAGGCCTACCTCACCTAAGCCCGATGCTCCTTGCTGACAACAACAGCTCAAATGTAAACGATAAACCTCAAAAGTGTGAGGCAGATGCTCACGAATATTGATTCAGCTAGCTTCTGACAATGTTCTTGCACAGCCTAACGTACTTTTTTCAGTTGAGTGAAAAAACACATTTTAAGTACCAAATTTCTGTTTTCAATTCTATGGCAACTTAGTAGAGGAAAATACAATGTGCCAACAGCCACAGAAAATTCGTAGGGAGAATGTTTGTCACATAAGTTTTTATTGTGCAAATTTGGAAAAATTCGGGCAAAACATTCTTTGCACCACCAAAAACTTACCTGTTCCCACACCTATGACTTTCTGTTCTAGCAAAAAAAGTTTCGTAACGATCAAACTGTGATTATGCTAGGCTTATACTACTTGATTAAAAAGGGGCACAGAAAGCTTTTGATGCACTGAGGGTTGTGCCATGAGACGAGCGTCCCAAGCGATTGACCTTGTCGTGAAATTTCAATATCACATATTTACTGTAAAATACATTTTTCACAACACGAGCTATGGCAGTCAAAATACAACCCTTTTCCTATTCTTAATGAAACATTTCGCTCTACTAAAGCATCGCTAAAATGCTGCGTGAATGTCATTGAAACTAAGATATGCAAAGTACAACTTGGTTGTAAAAGACAAGCTGAGGAAAAGTTTCCTTTGCACACCTCAGCACAGCACGCCGATATGCAGGCGCGAGCTCAAAATGATTCGGTCACAAGAAAAGCAGAGATGGAAAGGACCTTGTTTTCGTTTCAGAAGGCGTCTCTAGCAACTCGTCACAAGTCAGCCAGACATCACAAGCTGGTTAGCGAACCAAAAATTCTTTTTGTCATCACAAACACCATTTGCATGCAAACGAAAATATATTTGTAGCGGTCGAAATGCGAGCTACGTTTATTTCGCTGGAAATACTGACACAAAAAATCCGGTCCCCGAATGCATGTCGCAATTCGCATATCCAGAAAAACACCGCTAACAAGTGACTCATTATACACGTCTCTGGTCAGAAACGAAAACATCACGTTTATTTTTACAACAGGCACAATCAAAGTATTGGAAGAAATTACCCCCTTTTCTTGCATTCGCTTGCTGGTGGTCGAGAGATAGGTAGCAGCTTCATACCACACGTCGGGATGGTGGCCCAAGCACAACAAACACTGCTCATAGGCGAACATCACTGCGCCAAGATCAGAGAACGTTACGAAACGCACATCACGACGCGATACCCACTGCGAACCTTACGAGACCAACCTCGTTTTGAAACGTATGTGGCATCCTCTGATCTCATAGGATTTGATTTTTCCCAATCAATGTATTTTTTCCACAGTGCTACCTAAAAAGCGCAACATTAGTGCACACCTGGATAATGTTTTAGCATGCGTCACAAAACGCGGAATCACACCTGTCGCATTTCCTCGGGCGTACCACTGGGCGGGGTTGCGGGGTTGTGTCGTTGCAGACTTCGTGTCAAAGCCTCCAGCTCTCTGGCGACCCTTCTTGCATTTAGATAATCGCGCGTCTTGTCGTCAACCATCTTTTTTGCAATGACCGCATTTATTCCCTAGAATGGTTAAAACGACATTGCCTGTACGAAATTGAGACACGTCTGCGAACTCTGGTCACACTCAAGTTTTCGTTGGTGTTTTATGAAGGAGTGGGCAAAATGGACGTCGCACGATGCAAGTCCAAGAGCTATAAAACTTCACATCATGCAAGAAACACAGTATGTATGAAACAAACAAAAGTAACAACTTCATGAAAATCAAGAAAGCAAACACATGCACAAGTGCAAAGGAACAAGACTCAGAGACGACTTTCTGAAACATAAATTCGAACGCATGTTATGTTTGTCGCGAGCATGTATGATGTTAACGGTTAAGAGGAAAAGCACAGCGCTTCACACAGCCGCGACAACATGGAAGAGCTACTCAAGAAACTCAACCACACAAATAGTCTACTCTAGACCAAAATATTGCAGATCCAAAAAAATATAAAAAATATGTTGCCTGGTTTCCACGGTTTCGTTCAGAACAAATATACTGTTAAATTCTGACCGCAAAACAGATGAATTTATTCAAAATTTAGGTTATGTTGCAAGGTATCGCACAACTTTTTGTCCAACTTTCTTGCAACTAGTTTAATTATTATTTAATTGCACACGAAACGTCGCTGCGTCGTATCCTTGCAGCGGAAAAGCAAAAGTAAACAATAAGCAAATAGGTTTAGTACGGAGTTTATCCATGTAGGGTTTTTAAAGGTAATGCCTTTAACCACTATTTTGGAAAAATATTCATTTATCCGCCAACATCATATGCAGCATCGTACCAACTCTTAAACGCAGCACGCCCACAAGCACCAATCCATCGGGAAAACCGCACATCTGTCGCTTATATCCTGTACAGAACCGTCGCCAGAAAGTCTTCAATAGCGGGCTTTACGTTTTTCCACTGATTTATAATGTTCATATTTCAATTTGGGGGCTTGGAGCCTTGTTTAGGGGACTAAGCCCACCAAAGTTCCCCCCGTAGCGACGGAACTGATCCTGTACAGCTCCGTGCAGGGCATTTGACGCATTATGGAAAAAATGCTGCGGTTTGTGGCGTGAACATTTCAGCGCGCGATGGTCTTCTGTCCAAATGATTCTGGATGGTCTTCTGTCCAAATGATTCTGATTAAAGTTCAGGGGATCTATGGGCACTTGTTTGGCTTCTTTCCCTTAAAATCTTTTCTTGTCACGTGATCAGGTATCACACCCGTGAAACGAATTTAAATGATTACGGTGTCATCTATTTGTACTACAAAATTTAACAGCAATTTGATGGAAATTGCCACGGTTAGTCAACGGCACGGAAAATTCGGACGGCTAAATTCTCATGCACTGACTGTCACAAACGCGGGCAGCCACAGGACAGCCACCCAATCACAAAATAGGTCGCGAATAAGTAAAAGAAATATTGGATGGCTTTTCACCGACGTAGAAAATGTCCTTGCGGTCGGCAAGCAACGAAAACTGGTTCTCATTTTGAGGCGCGTAAAAATGTTCGAGAAGAATAGGCCTTTTGTTCCTTCGCATACATGCAAGTGAACGTAATTTGAACTATGTCCACGACTAGCTGGTATCTCATGATGGAGACACACGGACAGTTGATCAAACAGTGAACAAGCATCTCGATAAAGTTTTTTTGTTTTTGAGGACACAGAAACGTGCACAATCAACAGGGCAATTGGGATTAGGCTACTTTCGATCGCAGCAGTGCAAGCTGAACTTCCGAACGCAATGCTTTGAACAAAACGCATTCTGCAAAACTTTTGTTTCGCCCAAACGCGCACAGTGAAGCAATGCCAGCAACCCGTTTTGTCGCGGTACCCTGGATACAGTGCAGCTTTGGGGAGCCATTCGAGTTTAGCTTTCAACGGGTTTACCGCTATAGATGGTGCATGGCCTTTTCCCACGATCAAGCGGGTCTTGAACGAAACTTGAGAGACAACATATGATTTCCTACGGTTGAGGCAAGCTAAAGTGATTTCTAACTTTTTTCTACTTACGGACACCTGAGTACATCAATTTTTTCTAGTCGACTCGCAACCCGAAGTTGTCTGGTTTAAACGAGACAATTTCTTGTAAACTTAACGTATGGGATAACTTTTCATTTCAGATTCGTAACCAGCGAACAGCTTAATGCATCCCACTGTTTTTAAAGTAGTCGCAAGTGATACCAAAACACTGTTGAGTACAATCATGCAGGAAGAAGCTATAACTCGCAGAACCCTATAACTCGCAGATTCACCTGCGAGGATCCCATGTTGGAGTCGCTGGCATACACCACAGCATTACCAACAGTCAATTATTTTATATCGTCATCGTGGACAAAAAACGTGACAAACGAACGCCCACGGGCCGTGAGAGGTGAAATTGTTCACGAACGACCTTAGATTAAAAACAAGGCGGTTTGGAGGTTGGTCAGGCCGGTTGTGACTGGCGCAAACTGGCAGTGTTGTTGTGGCTAAACAGCTGCCTGTTACCAGACCCGTTAAGGGAGGGCGGTGAAGCAAGGTGGACGCGGAGGTCCAGACTCCTTCACTATTTCGAGGGTCCGAGATACAAGGGCACGCACTACTTTCGTACACCATCCTCAAATTTTTGTTGAGTGCCACAGCCTATGTTGACCTCAACGTTGTTGTGTCGCTATATTGCACGCGTGTCACTCCCAGGCCCGTAGCCACAGGGAGGCATTCATGGGAAACGCCCCCCAAATGTTCTTGTGCCCAGAAAAATTTATTTTAAACATATCATAAAAACAAAAATCTTACCCACCTAAAAATTCATTTCGCCCCCCAAACCTTAAAACCTGGCTGTGGGCCTGGTCACTCCGTCTTTCACTTTCCTGATAGGAATCATCTCTGTGACAAATTAAAGCACCATCTGTTTGCAAAGCGGAAGCTCAAGATGGTCTTGTGCGCATGCGCAGTATAACTTTGAAATATTCCGTAGTTCCAAATACATATTACTCGCACAAAAGGTTGGTGTCCAGAATTTAAGGATACAAAGTATCACGAACGGATGTGCAAAGTACGTTTTTGGAATACTCTTGATTTAGAAATTACCGGCATTTGCTTGAAAATTGATCCCAATCTTGTCCACGCAATTTGGGATTTTTTATTGCATGTTTACGTCATAGAAAACCGTGCACATTTCGGAGCTTAAAAATACAAATATATCTGCGATAACATCACAACGAATGTAGGTGCGTTTTCGCGTTTCGATCTTTTTAGAAATATAGTGCAGAAACGGCATTGAGGTTGAATGGTCACTGATGACGTCACACAAATCAAAAGTGATGGAGGTAGTACACCTAGATTGGATCCCTGACCAGGCCCGTAGCCATGGGGGACATTTGGGGATAGTGCTCACCAAACTTTGTTGTGCCCAGAAAAATTAGCTTCAAGCATATCGGAAAAACGAATACTTGCTCCAAAAAATGCGCTTTGCTCCCCCAAACCTTAAAACCTGGCTCCTGGCCTGCCCCTTACTCCCATCATAAAAGTGGTTCTGTTACCCCTACACGTAGCAGGTGCTAAACAATTCTGTTTTCGCTACTCTAGCCAAGCCCTAACAATGAAAAGTACGCCCATGGACTTGGAGCAGCACACCACATGCGTTACAAGAGGCACGGTTTATTACTCTTCATCGCACCACCACAGAGCGTGAAAACACCGATCTGCAGCGTACGGTAAACGCAGGATGAAGAAACCTACTTGTTCATACTGCGAATACTCTCGCCACAGCTGTTCTATGTTGATCATTGGATTGATACAACCGCGTTGATACACCCTTCTGACGGCTGTAATTCGCTGGTTTTCGGCATATGAGCCTACCGCTTCCCTGAAAATAGAGACCGTAGCGTAACGATGGGGTTTTGCATGAGTCTAACGTAGGTATTCGTCCAAATTTCACTTACACCGATTTTAAAAAATTCACGTAGTCTGCCCATATTTGGTAAGACATGATGTCCATGCCTATCTTCTCCAGCGCGAAATCGTATGCTTGAGCCATTTTTTCACTGAAAAAAATATATATTTGCGCAACTCACAAAAATCAGTGAAAATAGTTTGTGCACAAGCATATTCACATACAGAATTACAAAAAATTCCAAGTGGTAACCACTTTCAACGTTATTTAGGAATCAAGCTCTGAGCTGCTTACATTGTTGCTGACTCAATGCAGGCTAGTAGGTCCTAATCAAATGTCCACCACCCTAGGTGTGCATTTGACACAGTTTAAGCTACACACATCACAACCTCAACTCATTACCAATCGATTACAAGAATCTAGTCAGGGGGCAACGCAGGGAGGACGATCGACCCCTATAACGTACGAAAGTAACTTTATTCACCATGTTTTTTTACAATTCGGAAAACAGCACATGCGATAAAAGGCCATTTTTCGCCCCTTGTTTTGTGACAGCAGTGTTGTGAAGTATACTTCATTTTTCTTACAGTAGCGAAGCCGTTATGAGACTTGACTACTAAATACGAAATCGCTCCCCCCTGACTTCGCTGGCTGGATCCGTCCCTGAATCTAGTGGCACGCGGTAACAAACAGTGAGCTTTACTTGAGTAGCAAGTAACGAACCGGTATGAAGACAATCCACTCTTGGTCTCTCTGACGTATGTCAAGTAACATTTCCATAAGTCAATGTTCAGCACTCTCATGAGACACCTTTGGAACAACTTTTCCACCTTTTCGTAGTTGCGCGATTTCATCTACAGTAGAATTGCAATATATGTCATACGCACCGGTTTGCACGGTACAGCACAAGTTTTCAAAAAACATTTCATCTAACTAACGCATACTAGCAGAGAAAAACTTACCAGGGCAGCCAATCAAATACGCAGCCGAGTTGACGTATGGGTTACAAGCATCTTAATGGTATGATCAACTGCGTCGAAAGATGAAGCAATAGAAATTGGGAGTTGGCGCGACAGCGCGCGAAGAGCTTTGTTTGTAAAGTTTGTGCACAAGTAACAGCATGTCTGCTTTGTTCTCGTAAGGTTGGAGCTAAGATGAAAGTACCGACATGTCAATATTTATGAGCATCTCTTATTTTCATGTGTGGATTGTCGATAATAAATTCTGTAGGCGATCAGCGTGGCGTACGTAGAGGTATCGCCATTTTAAAGATCTGCATCATGCAATCGGTATAAGCGATTTCTGCAACAAAAGTGGTAGATGAGCAAATCTTGCAGGGCCGGTCAACATCTGTGTGGAATCATTTGAACATTTCATCAATTTTTCGGCAGAGTTTGACATTAATCGTCTTCATTCTGAGACAGCAATTTGTGACGTGTCGGTATGTCATTCGTGTTTGAAGTTAATGAAAATGAATTTTCTATGGACAGCATGCTTCGGAAAAACGATTACCAGCACCTCGAGCTTACTGCATGGGAAAAAGCGCGTTTTCTTTGCTTTACGAAAGGTGCCAATAAACTTTTTATGCAGTTTATCGTGTCGTTACGTAGTGTACGCGTTGCATTGATGAACCAGTCTCAACAAGCGTGTTGGCGAAATAATCCATCTGAGGAGTCACGCTAGGCTAAGTGTGTTGTGTGTTTTAACAATATATTGCCTTCTTGAGGGCTTACGCCTGGTAGAGCATCACCACAGGCATGTATTAGCCCTTGGTGTTGTTTCAGGAAAATCCGCCTTCTACACGCGAATTGTTTACGAGCGAGCTTGACACCCACGCAGAACCGCGGGAGCACGTTTTTCATGTCGATCTTTTACGCAAGCCAAACATTGCCCGTGCCGTTTTCTCATGTTCAACAGCCTACAACAGGCTTCGCGCTTCAAGAAATTCGGCATTGACGTTTGTAAACGCATTAGTTTCTCTCAGATCTTCTCCTTTCATACCTTTAAAAACCGTTACCGATGCCACTCGCAGACAATTGTATTCCCATTAGAGCCTATATACACAACCTGTTAATTTCCTTTCATAAATTTAAGGACACGGAGTCCTTTGTGATTCCTAAGTCAAGTTGCAGAAATCAAACTTGCATTTGAAATTAATATCACGACAAGGTTTACTGGGCTGATTTTCAACAATTGCTGCTGCTGCTGCAGCGTTTGGTTAGTAGTGCCCATAGACTTCCGGCAACGTTTTCTTGCGTATCGCGAAGTGCACCATGTGCAAACGTGTACGACAATGGCAAAAGTTATCCATCCCTCCAGCGCCATCGACGATCAGCCTTGTGGTCGACGCAGAGGCAACACACCTCCGCGGCCTAGTTGCACGGCTTCAAACCGCAGTGTTATCCAGAATGCTCAAATTGCATGTTTATGTTGGCATTTTTACACTGACTTATCAACCATTCACCCTTTTGTTTTGGTTATTGTGCTATTGAAACAGCATGCCTCAGCCAGAAACACGTTTCTGCTGGTAAACGTCACAGAGCGTTAACTAAGAACTTCATGCTGATATTTTTTAAACGTTCCCATGAATCATTACCAAATTGCAATACCCATTGTCCCAACACCAAATCTCGCTTAGTCAGATTTATGCATGGGTTGATGGTGGAACAATAGCATTAAGCTAGAAAATAATGGAAAAGATGTTGCAACGTTTGATTGTAAGTAGGTTAAAGCCGCGCTTCAACAAACTGAAAAATTCATTGAAGCACAGAAAAGCCTGTTCGGTAGAAGGTACGAATTGTATGTATCAACATCCACTATACGCCACACGAGTTGAAATCATACACAAGCGCAAGGCAACAGAGACCCCAGTTAAACAAAAAATTGAAAAAGGATTATACCATCATGGGTTAATACACCAAATATTATATCACAATAAAACAACACTCGCCAGGACAGCGGTTTTGGGTGGGGAGTTTTCAGTTCAAGGAAAAGGAGAATATGGCAACTTTGAAGCTCAGATCGACGTAAAACATTCCCTTGTTACCCTCAGTGTTGCAAAAATTGCGTACCGCTCCTACCTCTACAAATAACGCTACACAGCGCCAAAATGCTTTGCACACAGGTGCACAAGAACTTATTTGAGAGTTCTTATTCGAAAAAGAAATTAAAACCTAGATTCAACGCCGATGTGCGTACAGGAAAGCTTTTGCACAACAGCTGGTCGAACGTTCTTTCAATGAGAAGTAGCGTATGCAGGTATGAGCCGCCGTATTTCCAGCAAGGACGTTAAATAAGGAGTGTGTTCCTTGCGAATAGTGAGTGCTTCCTGAAACTAAACGACTTAATGCATTTATGCATGTAGACATCTTTCTTTAATTGGCATTCCTTCCTCACACATGATACATGCAATCTGCATAACCTTTCTTTTGAATGATTTCAGTCCCAGATACAGGTTTACAAAGCAATTTAAAGTGTAGAGCTCTTTGTCAAACACTTGTCTTTTCGCATTTGAATAATTGAGCTCGTATATCCAAGAGCTCTTTAACCATCAAACTTCCCGCCACACTCCGTCCATACACAATCGCTACAGCACACAGATTGTCCTCGCCTAAAGCATATCCACAACCTGCTTTGAACTATGCATAATTCAAAATTTGTTTTGCAATACCACCTTCTGGTCCTGAAATTAAAGCAATGTTGACCAGGCCCAAAATGTGTGTATAATGATTTGTGTGTCATGGCCCACCTGAGCCATGACCCACCTGGGTGCGAGTTGTCTGCGGCCAATACTCAGGATAAAGTACAGTAAGTACAGGCAAGATGAATGACGACGGGCTGTTAGAATGTGTAAGGGCGCTGTCTTGTTAATTGAGTTTCGCAGACACATAAAACTAATCTCTGAAGCCAGCAAACTAAGGTTAGCCTTTGTGTTCTGTAACAGACTTAAAGAATTGCTTGGTCAGATGATCAGACACTCTTGAAATGCGAATGACACTTTACGGAGTTAGAGGTAGTCTGCTGAGCTGCCTGACCATGCCAACACACTCCACACCAATCGACGCTTCAAAGCTAAGCGTCATGAGGTTCCCCTTTGTTCAAGCGTTAGCTCAACAGCATGTAATAGCCACCAATAATGTCGTTCTTGCTACAATTCTATGCGGGCATGAAAATGTGGCTGAACACATGGTTATTTTGGTATTTTTTAATGAGATTTGGGCGACAGCAGTTGGCGACGAAGCCTGAAACTTGCTTTCTTCGCCGGGGTTGGTATCTGGTCTGGCCAAAGAAGCGCTATGGCTATTCACTAACTGTCCCGACCGCAGATCGAATAGAACACTCAAGTCTTCAGTTCAGAGCCAGATAAGTCTATCACTCAGCTATCGCCGCCCGCATCGGACATTTGTGCTCTTGCTTTCCCAGACGAAAAGTGTATAGCCTGCATAATCAAATAAGATGCAGCAGACTAAATTCCAGTGCTTGCTCCTACGTATGTGCGCACAAGCGCGCCGAAAATTTCACAGCAGGCAATCCATGTAGCTGTTTTTATGCGATAGCACCAAAGTACAGCTAGTGTATTACAAAGGCATTCTCGAAACGTGTTTCCACCGAAACACAATAACAATGAAAAGTACCACGTGCGGATGTTCGGTCACAAAGGCAACCGTGCGTGGTGCAAAGCGAAACAGTGACGGACGTAGCACTGTTTGGCATCGCGAAAGCTATCGCCTGCAGAAGAGTGGTAGGGACATTTTTCTTGTGTATCTTATGCAATGCATTCTGCAAACTCTTCTGCTTATCAGATGCTCACTTGGCAAATGTCGTTAACTGGTTAGAATTTTCCTGAATATGCCTATTCTTTAACTTTTCGAGAATGCTAATTTCATCTAATCAAGTAAAACAAACGTTGCAATCCGCCCATTCAAAGTTAACTAATGCGTCTGGCGGGCTTCAAAAAAGCGTTTTCATGATTTTCTGTACCACCATGTTTGAAGTACATTTATCCGATATCCCAGCAAACACCACACAGATTAGCATTTTACTACTACGCATACTGTAAACCATGGAATGAGAGCGAGAATTTCAGTCATTTACCTGCAACAGAAGTACACTGCCAGAGCATTCATGGAGCAGTTTTGACTTTAGAGCATTACCTATGGCAGGAGTGGGCAACCAGCGGCCCTCGGACCACATGTGGCCCACCATAGGGTCTTCAGTGGCCCGCTGAAGCATTCAGGAAAAATCATCAATTCTTAAATATCCTCCAACTTAGCCTCAAACTTGAACCTAGACTTGCTTCTACTTATATTTGATTCTTCTAATGATTAGAAGGCACGGCTCTTTGCTAAATGCAGCCTTCTAAGTGGCCCCCGAGCCAAATTAATTGCCCACCCCTGACTTTGGGCAAGATCGACAACCAGACTCGGTACCTGCTCCAACTAAAACGTTGCAAATTCAGATCTTCGACTCTGGGCAAATACTGTCAAGAAGTATTGTGAAATATTGGCCTTAACGAAGAATTTAGGAATGAACCTTGAAGTACGCCGTATGGTGGAAAAATTATACAATTCTCTGCAGACTGCTGTCTTGACCACTAGTTTACCTCGCGAGTAACTAAATAGATGGTAAGGCATATTAAGCTGAGATGTATGCAATCTCTGGAGCTCTTGATTAGCAGAAATACGCATGTTGCTGTTGCTGCCTGTTCTTATGTGTTATCACCGTACATGCCCGCTAAGTCAACTCTCCACGGCAAACCAGATGAACCAACTTTTGAGTAAATGACTAGCTATTGCAATTTGCTTGGACACGTATTGCAACTACATATTTTGCACCGTAGGTTGTTCACAACTGCTTCTTTTTCGTTGCAACTTACATAAAAAATTTTACATGAATCGCGCATCTACCATACATGTCACTTTGAAGAATGAAACGTCTTTGCACCACAGTTTTATCTTCATGAAATGATGTGAGTAGCTCAGCCTATGAAAGTTTGTGTTGATAAAGACTTTCTACTCACATGTCTGTTGCTGGAATGATGGCTACAATTTTTTGTACCAATATACATAATATGTGACAAGTGATTTGAAATAGAAGTGACAACACTATTTTAGTTGCATGTACATGTATTCCGAAATCACTTTATAATTTTTTTTCCCGAAGCAGTTGATTTAACCAATCAATGGTTGCTGAGGCTTGTATAACATGCAAAGAGGACATTGCTAAATACAAATAACCCTTGTTTTATAGCTGAAAAGTAATCTTACCTCTGCATGTGTACCTGTTTATAGTTTTCAACACCTCACGCTTAAAACAACAAACTCAAAATATGCAGACGATCACACGCCCATCCATATTTTGTGTAATTCACAGAGGTGCACCTGACATTCAAAATAAAGATGAGCTGCATCACAGCCACAACGTTTACTGTACGCATTACTTGTGTGATTCAGAGCGCAGAAGATAAAAGGCAGTAGTTCAATAGCAATACGCAAGCATAACAATCAATCGACTAAAGGCAACAGCTGGCGCAAGCGCAATATCAAGCATAGCTGAAGGTAGATCTTCCCAGTCTAATGTTGCATAGCTAACAAACTGAAGATATTCACAGCATTTGCTGGAAACATTCTTACATCAGTTTGTGTCAGTGGTGATGGTTCTCAAAACAAAGCTCATCCTGGATAACTGAGAGCATATATGCAGGTTTAAGAATCAACGAATACACTTTACATGGCATAAAGAGGTCATATGAAACAAACCTCGTGTTCTATGTAGATTCTCCAGTATCTTCCAGAAGTTGGAAATTGGGATACAAGTCTTTCATACGTTTTCCTTGCTTTGTTAATAGGTTGCACCTAGCATAGCAAACCACATGTAATTAGTAATAACAACGGCAAGAAATAATCCATTGCAAATTATTTTCAATACAACATAAACTTGCAGAATCCTAAATGTATGAAGGTGTTTCGCTTCTGGTCTATTCAGAAGTTTTTAATTACAAACAGGTTCACTTTCATGATAACTACCATGTGTTTCAGATGCCACAGTCTACAGACACAAATCATTTACAGTACATTACATGACATGACATAAGTACACCAGTCCAATGTGTTGATCAGGCACAAACATGACAAGAAAACAGTAAAAATTTTAATTGGCTTGATCAAAGTCAATGCACAAACCTGATACAAATGCAGGTCCATGTTAATAAGATTTGTACAAAAATCACAACTGCTATGCAGCAAAAAATACCCATTAAACATGAAAAATCATCAAATTTTAAAACACAATATTTTAGTGCTACACAATGAGGCCAAGACAAACTGACTCCATCTGACACTTGCAGCTGCATTTAAAATAGAACCAAATTGGCCTGAACAGTTCAGCATACACAAGCATGTAGCTTACAAATGAAAATGTTTAGTTAGGATTTAGTTAAGGATCCACCAATATGACTTTTTCAGGGCCGATACAAATAATCAGCGATTCATGGACTGATACTTATAACTAGGGCAACCAAAAGTCAAAATGTTTCAGCCTTTTCAAAAGTTTATGAAACGTCCACAAACCAAATTTGATGCTGATACCATGAGCCATTTTAAAGTTATTAGGTCCAAAAAAAAGTCAAAATTTATCTTTAGGTCAAAATTTTCTTGCAGCTGTGTTTTTTTCTCGTTATCAATATTTTATTGAAGCTGCAAAAACAGATTACGTCAAATTTTTCTTGCAGCAGAGTTTTTTCTCATTATCAATATTTTATTGAAGTTACAAAAACAGATTTTGAACCTTTGCAAGTTTAGTTGCAATTCTAAAATAGTAATGGGTTTGTTGTGACTTTTGAAGTAATAATGTTGCCTAGCCCACTACTGGATGTTTAAATATTAAGTAAACTAGGCATGGCAATGCAAGAAATGTGGTCTTACTCTACTTGGTTTGGCAGATGCTCAATCCATTACGCATACACTCGTATAGTGTTTTAACTTCATGATACTCTCAGATTTGACTATACTGTAGTTATTAATGTGCTTATCAACATGCCATGCCTAAGGTTCAACAACAAAAGTCTGCAAAAGTTCAAAGTATGCTTCATGAACATGCGTATGAGTTTACCTCAACACGTAAGGGTGAAATATTTTGCAAATGGTGTGACTCCTTAAAAAGCGTAAAGTGACAAAAGGTTTATGGTGGAAGCACATCGCCGCAGAGCAAAGCATCAACAAGGTTCATTTCATGAAACTCAAAGTAGCCAGATATTTTATAACATGCTATACCAAATTTTGTAGATAAACTACTTTTAGTTTCATTTCAACAGAACAAACCTATAAGTTTGTTGTCTAACACTTTATATGAAATGCTTTGTATTCTGCATATCAACTGAAAATGCAGAAAATTGATTTGTAAATAATAAAGTCAAAATTTTAAATTTTTAGGTCAAAAAATTGGTTGTCCTACTTATAACTGATATTTCTAAAATTTTTAACACTTTGAGAGCCGGCGTACGATATATTTACAATATATTCGTACTTCAATTTCGGCCTAAAAAACAGCTGTTTTCAGTTGTTTTACCAAAGCCTTAGCTCCTCCACCGATTGCGCTAGAGATGTCTTCTATTCTGCACTCGAAAAAAAAATTTTTTCTTGGGGGGGGACGGGTTTTTGTGAGTGACGTCATAAGTGGAGGACTTTTAGGCCACCTTGGCCCACTTTGCCTGGCCCTGGGCACCAACCATTAGGTGGTAGTATTTTGCTGAAGTTTTCACTGGAAACTAGGCTACAATCCGAGTCTTTTGATACTTTGGATGACCTGCTGGGGTTTCGGGTTCAAGCGTTATGATGTAAGTTAGTAAAAATATTTGACTAATTAGCTAATTAACACTTTGAGAGCCGGGTTAATTCAAGCGGTTCGCAAAAAGCAGCTGTTTCGAACGTGGCTTTGCGGATGAATATCTCCGCTCCTGTTCGCTCTAGCGACTCGGCGAAAATCTCAAAAAACGTGGCTAGTCTAGTAGATTAGACTCGAAAAAAAATTTTTTGCTTGGGGGGTGCAGGTTGTCTGTGAGTGACGTCATAAGTGGAGGACTTTTAGGCCACCTTGGCCCACTTTGCCTGGCCCTGGAGGCCAACCG
>Ga0210059_1009847_pt1 | contig 14841 bp, 8 predicted proteins | sample Ectturendosymbi2_FD_188042 | JGI IMG/M metagenome (GOLD analysis project Ga0210059, IMG submission 188042) | Ecteinascidia turbinata endosymbiont from Florida, USA - Sample 2 (SPAdes) (version 2) | ecosystem: Host-associated > Tunicates > Ascidians > Unclassified | place: Key West, Florida...
CAAATAAAATCTTATTTTTAGATTTTTATGTTGCGGCTCTTTGTAACTTGGATTTTACGATATTTGGCTCATACATAGAGCAGGTTTGGCCACCCCTGATATATGCTTATGTACAATGGTTCCCGGGAAATTTTTTGGATGATTGTGTGCGTAATTTTTACATAACACCGATAACCCTGTCGCATGAGGACTACAGACCACAGTCTACAGAAAACATACATACAGTATAATAGTAAACTATAGTGAATAGACTGATTATATTAAATCAGGTTGCCTGGCATGCGTTGTTCTGGTATATCAGACTCAACACGTAGCCTAGCCACGTTGTTCACATTAAACTTCACAAAACTTAGGTTTTAGTGACTGATATGACCTCCTTTGCATTTTAGCACTTCCTTTACTCGCTTTGGCATGGGATTCTAACAATTTTTGGCAGTTTTCTTTGATTTACTGTCCCGACACCATACTTGAATAATGGCCTCTACTAGCTTAGTTATGGTGGTGTAATCTAATTTCTGTAACCGAGATTTTGTTATGGATCAAAAATTCTCATTGGGGTTAAGATCTGGTGAGTTTCCAAGCCAATTTAACACATTTCATTTGTGTTTCCTGAAAATAATCTTCAACCTTTTGGACGATAGATATGAGGCAAGATCAGGGACGTAGTGCTAACAAAAATGGAGTGGGAACGCATCCAAAAAACAGCCATTTTGAAACAGCTTCTAACTCATTTTAAAGCAAAAAATGAAAAAGGTGCGGGAACGCCGTTCCCACACGTTCCCGCCCCACTACACCCCTGGGCAAGTTCCTGTTGGAATATTACTCCACCTCAGGAAATGCCCTTTTCATATCTGGAATGAATGGATTTTCCTTCAATTACGTCAATGTATTTGTCTCTAATTTATCATACCCTCAACTGGCGTTATAAGTGAACTTAATCCAGAAAAGCTATAAACCTTCCCCAGAACATCTTATTTTGGTGTGTTTTACCACCTCATTGAAATGGGCAGGACTTGCCTTCTCACCCTTCCTGATACTGACAAATCTGTTGTGTTACCCTTGATTGTAAAAATGACTTTCATCTGAAATCGGCACTTTTTCCAGTTTTCTACAGTCCTGTATTTATGTTTTTTGCCCATTGTAATATGTTTTTCATTTTTTGAGTAAGAAGCTGCTTTTCCTGTGGTTCTTAACCTTTCTACCAGCCTCTGGTAGGCTACATCTCACAATACTTGAGAAGAGCTTATGTGAACTCCAGGATGCATCAAATCCTTCTGTAAATCAAAACTCGTCTTTTCTGCATACCTTTTGCAATGGATGTTTGGGTATAGTCTCAGTGTTCCGAAAGCGTTACAATGCGACTCCGCTTCCTAGGTGTGATATCTGCCATTAAAGAATCACAGAAATTCCAACCTGTATGAGTCATGAGTCATGACTCTCAACTACTTACTGTACAACAGAAAGAACTGCCTTCATTGCAGTACAGTATTGGTAGGCATATCATATTTTTGTGGTTGAAAACCGGGACGCTTCAGAAGAACAAGCCATATCAGATAAATGTGGTTCAAATCTTACTGAGCATGTCGCTATTTGGGATTCCTGTAGTTGAGGCACCAAGAAAAACCAAAATGATGCATTTTACTAAGAAACAAAACAATGTTTAAGCATTTGTAAATTTACATATTCGGCCAATCGCGCTTTTCTGTAGACAATACTTTCTTCAAAAAGACTTTATTCGAGTTTGTTTTCTCGTAAAAATCACATGAGGAAAAGACAGTATTAATTTTACAGGTGATCAGCGCTTTCACATTCTGCTCCAGCATTTGGCTTCTGTTATCAGACCGCATGTTATTCGAGATAGGACAAATTTTCTCAATGGGAGCTGATGTGCCAAGTGCAGGGCCAGTGGCGTAGCAAGTAAGGGGTCGTGGACAGTGGCGGTTCTAAGGGGGAGCCTGGGTGGACCATGCCCCCCCCAGATTTTTGGCTGGCTCTCTGCTTTCCCCTCAGTTTTGCGCTTAATTTTACGTTCAAGTGCGTTTGATTGACATATACAGTAGTTGACTTTCAGCCAGCAATATGTCAAACGATTTGAAGACTTTCTGGCGACGGTTCTGACGATATTCACAAGCCTATGTTGGGTTTGATAGAGTTAATCATAGCAAAAAAATGTTCATTACAACGGAAAATCACCAGGCAGAAGAGACATTTATGTTGGCCCCGCTACTTTTCTCATTGGCGCCGCACTGGCCCCCCAGTTTTTCATTCTAGAATCGCCACTGGCCATGGAGGCTCCAGGCCCAGAATTCATTTTTGGAAGTAGTTTGATAGTTCCAACTCGTCTTTATTGTTTTTTTATAGTTCCAACTCGTCTTTATTATTTTTTGATAGTTCCAACTCGTCTTTATTATTTTTACAGTAAATAAATTTTTAAAAGTTCTAACTCTTCAGTTTTTGCTTTTAGAAACCCTAGACTGGTAGGCTAGCCTTAAAAAAATAGGAAATGTGGCTGTGGAGTGAGCAAATTGATTGTTTACTCAAAAGTATTGGTCAAGTCCAGTTTGTTAAAGTGGCCCAATATTTGTTTTGAAATCAGGACTTTTTTAGCATACTTGGGGGTAATTTTCCTCCAATCCCTCCACCTTCCTCTCCAGCCAAAGCCACATCCCTCAACCCAGTCAAAAATCCTTTGAACAAAGCAAAGAGATGTCATTCGATCGCAGACTAGCAAATGTCACTGATCCGGTAGTTCCAGGTTCATAGTGCCCCTCCACTCAAAATCTAATACAAACGGTCCTGCATGAAATCATGGTGAATAGTCAAAGCTAGTTTAATCTTTTCCCTCCTATCGTTCCATCCTTAGCAATACTCCAAAGGCACATTACATCACCTGACAACTAGGCATTGGCAACAAATATTTCTTGGCATGCATCATGCTATTTTTTAATGCTCAGTGGGATATTTTCAATAAGTGCCACAAGCTGTAGCCTGGTCATTAGGTAGGCTTATCAATATTAAATTTGGCAGTTGAAATGAAGAACCCGGAAAAGTTAGCTTTGCTCAGTTTCAGCAGATCTGCTGTTTTACTGTATAACGTAATAGTGTCGGAAAACGACGTTCTTGAAGCGAGATAGCAGAGTTGCCATTTTAGCTGATTTCCTGCCAAATCTAGCTGGATTTTCTCACTGTTAGCTGTAAAATTTTCAGTCTAGTAGTGAGATGATTTTCTAGAATAATATTAAAAACCGTTTGGCAGGTTTAGCTGGTAACGAATTCCTGGCAAAAAATGTTTCAACAGTTTTTGGAGATGAAAACCTCACATCTTCTTCATCATAAAATAATCTATCTTCTTCAAAACGCTTTCAATTGGGCAAAACCAGCTGCCTTCAATCATTTGGAATTTTTATTATGAGGCAACGAAGCTGCATCAAGCAGATAATTACGTCGTAATAATAAGTATTTAATTACGTCGTAGTAATAATATTTACGTCGTAATAATAATAATTACGTCGCAATAATAAGTAGGCTAATTAGATGAATTGGTGAAGTTTTAAATTATTTGCTTCTGTCACGTGCTTAGTGAGCGCGTTAAGTAAAAAAATTACATTGGTAGAATATGTTTTTATCCCCCGACACATATGATATGTCCAACTGGTTCAGTTACGCCTGTGACGGTAAGTAGTAATGTCTGGTAATAAAAACTCCTTGGTTAAGTCAAAGCAATACAGTATTGTCAAAAGCTTCGACATGTATGCTTACAAAATTTTGAATTGGAAATTTGGCTCGGTGCTAACTACTGCCTACCGTTCTGATTCATAGGCGTAGCCATGGGGGGCCAAAGGGGCCATGCCCCTCCGAATTTTAAGAAGTTATAGTCATTTTTTGCTTTGAGAGGTGTTTTTTCAAACAAAATAGTGTTATTCGCCTAAAATCAAACATTTTGGCCCCATCAATTTTTTGACCCACCCAAATTTATGGTCTGGCTACGCACTGTTCTGATTCAAGAAAAGCCTATTGCAAAGTTTACAATAATGCAATCATAGATAGATTCTTCGCTTTCAATTGTTGTAGAAAAGATCAAAATAATACAGAAAATTTGTCAGAATTAACATCGTTCGGAGCTGTTAAAACGCTTCGGCGCCAAGGAAGTAAGATACCGTTCAAAATGTACCATGTTCTTTTAAGCAGAGCTCCAGCATCAGAAACGTGTTTCACTTTTTTCTCGTCAAAAGTGCCATGCAAAATTATTTTCACAACGTTCAAGTGACTTGCTATTGTTGCGTAACGTGGTACGAGACTCGGGACAACTTTTTTCGCTTCTTTATTCTCACTTGGGGTGAAGCTTTTGTGGCGCAATGCTTTTGCATGTGGCAAGGGTTTGGGCAGGTAGTTTTGCTGTGCTTGTATTTTTACATTCCTCAATATTAGAATTGATAGGGGCATACTATCAAGCAGTTACCTCTGCACGCCCATGAACTAGACCAAGTTTATAGATCATGATGAAAGTTGCAAGCCAGCGCTTCTCAACAAGAGCCGGTTTCAGGCCTATTTCACTTATTTTATTTGAATGGTTCCAGGACCTTAAGAGGTCCCCATGCAAGTGTTGACAGAGTTAACGCTTATCTTTAAACATTTTAAATTATTGTAAGCAAGTTTGAGCTGTGGGCGGCACTTTATTGGCCCGCCCCGGCCGGCAATTACGCCATTGTGTGGGACTATCCTGGCTGACTGAATGCCTAACCGGGACATTTTGGTTGACTGACCGGGACGCCGGGACAAAGCCCTTGAAACCGGGACTGTCCCGGCTAAAACGGGACGTATGGTAAGCCTAATTATTGAGTTGTTTAAAGACCTGTGTGACGTCATAAAACATACTTTTCGATTGTTCCGTCATGCCAGGCAACACTTAGCGCAGTGGGCTAACAATAAAACAGCAGCAATTGAGATTTTCCAAACGCACACCAAAAGAATTGGCGATACATTGTATAAGGGCTGAAAAAACAACTTTAGTCAAGTAAGCACAAGACTGTATAAATAAAACTATAACAATAAAAACTTTACGCATGACTGCCCGTTTCAATTTTGAACTTTGAGGTTCACGGACCATCAATCTAGATTCTAGACCACTTTTTCTTAACCGGGGGGCCGCGCCCCAGTGAGACATTAAAAAATTTCTATGGGGGCGCGAACCAGTACCGTAGCCAGCCCAAAGATTTGGGGGACAACAAAATTTGGGGGGTCAAAATGTTTGGTTTCAGTCGAATAACACACTACTTTGTTTGGGATAATGCCTCTCAAAGCACAAAATCACAATATATTCTAAAAATTTGGGAGGGGGCATGGCCGCGTTGGCCCACCATTGGCTACCGGTATGGCGCGAACCCTTACGCACACTACTACATGGAAAGTTTGACCAATAAATTCACCAATAAATACATTTATTTTTACAGCTTATTTAAAGTCAGGGGGCTTGAAACAAAGGACAATCACTGAAGGGAGGCGTGGTAGAAAAAAGGTTAAGAACCACTGATTTAGACCCTTATGGGCCCTGGTGCCAGGCTCGTACAGTCAGGTTTTAAGGTTTGGGGGAGAAAATTAATTTTTAGGGGGGAAGATTTTTGTTTTTATTATATGTTTAAAATAAATTTTCCTTGGCACAACAAAATTTGGCGGGGAACGAGAAATTGTGGGGCACTGTCCCCGAATGCCCGCCTGTGGCTACGGACCTTCCAGTGTGGCGCACCAGCTGCACCCTCCTCTCGTGGGACCTGATCCCACTACAAACAAACAATAAATGACACGCGCTGACAATCACGGACAACCCACAAAGTCAACCCTGTTTGACAATAAATTTAAATAGGCATTTTTTGTCAGTTTTGGATCATCGCGCAACTGCTTCATGTTTGCAAATGCAACAGAACTTACATCATCAGCAAATTTAATTTTTCCCAGTGCAGTGCTAACACTAGAAATTTAGGGTCCGTATGCAACATGAAGTCACATTGAAATGACATGTTTGGCGTATTTCAAAGGTTTATGCCACATTCATTTGGATTGGGAAAATGCGACAGATTGTGATAAAGACGGAATGTGCCAAATTTTTGCTGAAAGAATGTGATTGTGACGCCATCCACCGACCACCCCATCAAGCGCGGTGTACTGGGAACGCATAGACAATGTTCTGCCAAATTTTCATTTTATCTGATCCTTTCCAAAAGAGCAGTAAAATCGTAGTCTGCTGTACATACAGTAAGATGGACTCAAGATACTTGTTCGAAGATGAGTCACAAGCGCATTATGACGTCACGTTTCATGCCCAAGCCTGACTTTCATAACTCCATGCCAAGGGTCCGCAACCCTTGTTACGTTCTCGTACCACTTGGGCACCGCGTATTGTCAACCCGTACTACTTCTTCCAGAACAACTAATTTCATCGAATCTTCGTTTACTCAGAAGAATAATATAAATTAAAATAACAATAAAAGACCACAACTAAATTTAGTCAGATTTTTCTTTTTGTTCACCTTCCACCAATCGGTCGATGCGTGGCATAAATTTGCTAACAGCGCATCGAAAGTCATAATGTTACGAAACAGTAGGAATAGCAGCTACAGGAAAATTTATTTATTTAGAAACAAAACCCGATATGTAAATTAGCAAGCTGTCGATCAAAGTTTTTGTGAAAAAATGGAAGTTGCTGGCGTACCACCTGGAAGACCTTCGCGTACCTCTAGTGGTACGCGTACCACAGGTTGGGGAACCCTGCTCTATGCCAATACAGAAACTAAGAATAACTTCTTTCCTTCATTTTTCCTTCGATAGGAGAGATCCACTTATTTACCTCGTTGGCGCATATAATGCGAACAGCGGTGGGCAAAAGTTACATGAATTCCGATCCTTAAATAGCAAAATATTCAACATATCTTGATTCTTCCCAACAGAAAATTCAAAAATTGATATTTCTTACTGAAAAAATTTGGTATCATAAAGTGTGCAATATTTGGCAAACAGTTATTTATTTTTTCCCTGATTAATGATATATGTGCTTGCTTGACAGTTATCATATATTTGACAATTATTACATCTTGACATTTATCATATTTTGACAATTATCACATTTGACAGATACCCCAATATTTGAACTAACAAAGTCGTAAAAGCTCCGTCGCATTTTTTTTTGCAATAAAAATCTTTCATACATCAAAACGTATTGAAATTTTTGCCTAATAATTTTATTTTTCGCTACAAAGGGCGATTTTCTAATGATGGGAAAGCAGGGCGGCTGGCCTCTTTTTTCCCACCATGGATGACATGATTGTCACAAAAGTTAATGTTGAACAAGAATCATTTTACCTGTTAAAAAAGATATACCAAGGCAGGGACTCACAAGGAAGGCTGTGTAGAAAAGCGGTAAACGTCGTATGATGAAGTAGTACGTTATTCCTGGTTGAAAAAACACTTCTTCCAGTGAATCAGAAAGCGAGTCAATGCTGTAATAGCGAAATGGGTTATTACTTCTTGTCAGATACAGTAACTCCAAATCAAATAGAAATGAACAAACAGCTAGTAAAATATAAATAAAAATGTTGGTATAATTCACGTGACATTGCAGTTAGCTTCTTCCATGTGATTCTCTAGTATTTCCCATTCACCATTGTACAGAAAACGAGATAGATCAGCCTGCACAAGAATCACAGCGAAAAAACATAAAATGCGAGATACAAATAGCTCAGTGGCTGATATAAGGAGACAAATCGGAGCAACTAACCCCCGCAAACTGCTATCACACCGCTTGAAGTGCCATTTCACTGCATATGTCGCTAACTACCACTAATGTTAAAAGCATAGTTTCCGATAAAAGTTTTACTGCGAAGTGATATCACGTCATTATGAAGAGCACCTTCTCCTGCAAAGACAAAAAAGGATGTTTCAACCGTACACGTGAATAAAACTTCATTCCCTAATACTAATTGTGAAACAATGGTAACAAGCAGCATTTGATCCTGTTGATTCCGCGTTTTCCTTGCCTCGGTTGCGTTCCACAGCTCATTAAAGACCGAAACCCTTTGCGAGAAATGATGCGGAGCCATCTCGCGTTGATGGTGATTGGTGATCTCCAAAGTTTGCTTTTCTTCTGTTCACTACTGCAGTGTTACCGCAGAAATGATAAGTGTTACCGCAGAACTGATAAGTGTTACCGCAGAAATGATGACCAATGTGTTGGTAAAGCTCATGAAATAGGGACAGGTCTTGAAAGTTGACGGGTTGAAACGTTTTCCTCAAAACAGTTTATTAAGTTTTGCCAAGACAAAAGTAAGTGAAAAGTAGTGACAGTTAACAACCAGCTGATATCTTTGGGGGGAATTGATTGTAAACTGTTGTACTATTGTCGGGGGAGGAAAATATAGCCTACTTATGTGTATAGTAAGACTGATGGTGAGTTGGGAGAGGAATCTGACCATGCAAGGGAAGTGAGGCACTTGTCTTTCAGGCTCCTTCACCGTAACCAACGGGGTAAGACAAGGGGTGGTTTTGTGTCAGTGTCGATTCCTTGTTGACCTCGTTGAGCTTCCAATACAGATGGACGTGGCACTGGGCGTGACACTGGGCGTGGCACGATCAGAGCAGGATGCAGTTTAGGCAATATGGTTGTGAATTACCTGCTGTTTGCAAATGGTTTATGTGTTTGATCCCAGCATCAATTGTCTTCAACACCTTCTGAACATTTATTGCGATAGTTGACATAAAATTGTTTTTAACCGTAACAAGACAATCGGTATATTTTTCCATTCAAACAACCTGTTGTTTCCCATAACTGTATTCAAGAACCTGTTTTCCCATAATTTCACACCAGTTATTTCCCATAATTGTAATGGTGTAGGAGCTGGAGGTGCAGGGTAAAAGCGCACCCCTAAAAGTTTTAATTTCTCAAAAATTTGGGCAAAATCTCAGAAAATTTGGGCAAAGAAGCTTCAACATTTTTTAACAATATTAATGAAATTATATTTCTTTGTTATTGGGTGTATAAATAAAAGTTTATTTTGTCATACAAAACACAGTAAATATATATAAAATCAACAAAATATTTCTAGTGACTTCGTGTTTATTTTGTGAGAGTTGATGAGCAACTGGCTCACTTGAAAGTTTTGGCAAAAGAAGACATTTCAATTATGTGCTTTATTAATTGTGCACAGAGGTTATCGAGTATACTGCAATCACCTACTTCATGTCAGTAGAGTCCATGCCATCAGGCAAGTACAGAAAAGCTTTTGTTTTCTTTTAACTACACTGTTTGCGTGAAAACATTTTGCCATGCACTTTGTTCCATGTTGCATATATGCGCAGTTGAATAGACAATCTTGTGAGACTCACGACGTACCATATTTATTCGACTGTACGCCGCCCTTCATTGTAAGCAGCACTTGTATATAGGTTACCTCAGTCTTTGAGATACTTTCGCGTACTAGCTCGTTTTGCGTTTTTGGCATTCGTGGTCAGGAACAACGGTAAGGCAGGGGAGGGCAGTAAACAAGTTGATGGCAATGGAAACATAAAAAAAACAAACAAATCGTTAACAATTATGCCTGTTCAACAACAATACTGACCTCAAAATAAATATAAATAAAAGAACCTATATAAAATTTGATTCAATTTGATATTGATATAACATGAAAACGAAAAAGACATCTCCGCCCCGTTGCCCCCATTTTTAAAGGTCAGGGGGGCAATACCCCTGCTCTCCGGAGTCCCTGCCTACCGTTATCAGCAGTCACTGACTCGCTGCATTACCTGCCAAGATGTCTGCGTTCAAGAGTCACATGCGGCAAAACGCCTAATATCGTAATTGAAGTGAACATTAGAAGATTTGTTGCCATGTTATTGTTACACAATAAAGACCAACAGTAGAACAATCCGCTCGCAAGTTCGGCAACCTGCTCTGTAGGCAAAGAAGCGAAAATGAGTGAACTAAAAGCTCACCATTGCATGACATCAGAACAGTGAACCAGGCTCTTGTGCAGTGTGAGTGTCATACCCAAAATGAACTGTCATTGCAAGAAATAAATCAATGATCGGAATTGAGCTGTTGACGTCAGGTTTTCTAGAAAATTTTGATTCTTAGTCCCAATTTCCAGGGGGGACATTGCCCGTTACCCCCTGCGGACGCCCATGGTTTTGACGTACCACGAGTTCAAAACTGCTTGCTTGAGTTCAGTGTAAAAGCGCACTATAATGGTCATTCTCTTCATATTTATATATTCAGCAACAATGTTGACCTTAAAAATAAAAACATAAATTATTGATAACCATTCTGAATTTTACGTGTGTGCGAATAGTTGCAATAAATTTGTTTCAAGTTGATCTTGATAAATCATGAAATTACTTATGATATCGTTATGTAAGGGCACCTGTTCCCCCGTTACCCCCCTTTCAAAAGGCAGGGGGGCAGTGCCTCCGTCATGCACCCACGTTCCGGAATCCCTGACCATGGAAATGATGCTTCACAACTACAACTGCTTTCTGTCCATCATAATCCCTTCTATGACGGATGTGCACGTGATGCTGAAGAGAATAGAATGTGAAAGATAATTCGGTCGGCAAAACGTAGCCAAGGAAAAGCCAGCTGGGCGTATCTAGACCTTTTGGACAAAATAAAGTAAAAACAATGTAAGCCGCCCTTAATTGTAAACCGTACGAAACGACGAAAAAAAAGTTTATGCGACGTGGCTTACAATCGAGTGAATACGGTCAAGGGGGTACGCAAGGGGGGTTGGGGGCTAAAATCCCCCTTGAGTTTGATATGTTGCAAAAATTGTATTACCTGAACAAAGGAGATTAATTGTTTTCGCATACTTTTTGACTTTTTGCTTGTTAGTTTGTCAACTTAATGCAAAGAGCATGGAATGAATTTGCATGCAAATTTCAAGGAACATTGTAAATGAGCCAAAAAGTAATAATTTTATGTTTTGGTGTGAATCTGGGTTATCGTCTACATCCAGAAACCATCTCACCACTTTTTGCAGACATTTCGTCCACTAAGCATGTTTAAGATTGTGTTCCGCGATAGTTCACTTTATCCAAAACAATTGTCTTTAGTTTGTCTGCTAAGGCTGATCAGCGCATGTGCTGACCGCATTGGCTACATTACTAATTTCTGTAGCATGATAGAACTGTTGCACGAGCTCAAAAACAACACTTGTTAACATAAGCATTCAGGCATTTGATAATGCCTCAGCAGGGAAGAAGGAAAAAAGTTTGCTGGACTTCTATACATAACAAAAAAACGAAATAGTCAGTGACGTACGGTGTAAGCTGCTGTTGTCATTAGAAACAGCACATTTTACATGTAAAGATCGCCAATAGCTTTTATCCAAAATCTCTCTCTCATTGAAAGTGACTGACATCTGGTTACGTTACAGGGCACATCAGGTTTATACGAATGAACAAGAAACACGTTGCCACTACTCAGAAGCCTCACCTTTTTTGTGTTTGTTGTAATTTTAACCTGAAGTCCATTATAGCTCCAAGAAGCTGTAAATAAAATTAAGCATTTTTAGCACAAAGTTTTCAGTACTCTGACTTGAGAAGATCTGGCCAGCCATTGTTCGCTTGTCCTCAGATATAAGCTCACAATTTTTTGTCCCGTTGTTTAAATCACAAAGTAATCTCAATATTGTAAGAGATCCTAACCCTAGATCGACACGCAATGTGTTGAACTTGCATAATTAATCATTCGTCTCGGTTTCCCGCGTGCCTTTTCATTTGTAAAGATTAGCCTTCTAAATTTGGATTAAGTTTTCAAAGAAGATTGTCTGCAACGTGGCCTGTGTTCCCTTTCATCCTTGGAAGTGCTTCTGTTTTAAAAGAAGTTACATTGTCTCTCCAGCAGAGCTTCGCTGAACAGACTTCAACCTCCGATCTTTCCGATTTGCCTGTTTGACTTCTTTCTGTTTCTACGTTTATTTCTGCTTTTTACGTTAGATAGACCAACTTTGCGTAGAAGCTGATTCCTTTATTTTCATTACGAATAATCGTAAATGCTATGCTCGTAATAACTCGTGAAAGCCAGTCATAGCTCATCCAGCACGCCCTGTTGGTGATATTTATCGTTTGCTTTACGTTTGTTGCTTGGTGATTATTTTTGCGTTGCTATTGTGTACAACATTAGTCTGGGTGTGAAACCGGCGATGGGACTGCAGCAGGGGGTGTAGTGGGGCGGGAACGCGTGGGAACGGTGCTTCCACACATCTTTGGGTTTGGGAACGCAGTCAGGCGCGTAGCCAGAAATTTTGATAGGGGGGCAAACAACAACCGGGTCTCAACATTGAAATATTTAATGCCCCTTATTTTTAAACCTTGATCCATAAAATGCGACTTTTTATGAATAATTATATTCACATTTATGCCGGCAAATAGAAATTCTGCTTTCATTGAATTGACAAGTTTTAAAAGATTGTGTTTAGCTAAATTCCAAGCTTTTACTTTGGATAAAAGCCACCATTTGTTCGTGAAACGTTTTTTGCGAAAAACCTTGTGAAAATCACGATGCTGTTGTATAAGTGCATGTTTTGCATTAGGCTGTGCTTTTTGCAGCCAACATTGCAGTTGAGCAAGAAATTATCGTGGCCGCCATTATGATAGCAATTTTTATATTTACACGTTTTTCATGCACACCAACACACGCACGCTCGAAGCCAAGTAGCGACTTTGCTCTAAGACACCCACTTCCGAAGTTGGTCGGCGAAACTTGCGAACATGCACTGTAAGACTTGGATCTTATCCAATTGTTTAGTGACTGGTTAACTATGCAGTTGTTAACGCAAAAGGTTTAGTCCCACAAGGCTTTTGAAAAATGCTTGGATTTTTTGTCGTTACACGCAATAAAATGCTACTGTGGTAGCATTTTTGCATGCTACTTGCCCTACGCAGGATTCCCAAAAACTGCTAGGTGTTTATCCAGTTCTTTGAGTTAACAATATAATGCACAAGTATTACACAAAACAATTGTGTAAGTTGGTTAACGTTATAGATGCCCTTGGATATGTTTGACCCACTCAGGTTATACAAAGTGTGAAAATGATTGTGCATTTGTGAAAACGAAACCACAATTGATTATCACCACGGCTCTGCACTAAAATTAAGAAATAATTATCGCTGCAGCTTAACACAACGGTTGTAATTTAGTTGATCTAGCCCAGTGGTTCCCAAAGTATGGGTCGAAACACAAACAAAGCTGGATAAAGGTCAAAAAATGGGTCGCGCACAGGCGAGCCAAACTGGAGCTGTGTGTTTTCAACGTTATGTCTGCTTCTTTGTGTCCGTCTTTGCCATAGGCAGTTGAGAAAAAGGTACCGTTGACGGCTAACATGAAAAATGAACTTAGCAACTTGGTACCACAAAAGTCATCCACACAATCGTTAATTTTTCATACGTTTTTTGAGGTTTGGAGGTCTTCAAACTCAGATATGGGTGGCGCTCAAAAACATTTGGGATCCGCTGATCTAGCCATGCTATCATAAGCGGTTGGAGTCTTTATTTAAATCCATTAGTGTAAAATTTCAAAATCCAATCGACTGGCAAAAATTCAATTTCATTTCATTTTAGTCAGATGCGTTTGGCAAGAAAATTCAACAAAATAGAAAATCAGCAGGAAAATTAAATAGAAAAACATGGAGGCGCATCCGAAAAAACAAACCCAAATTGAGCATATTTTCATAAAAAAAACGCCCAAATTGTCTTTAGCAGTAAATCAAAACAGAAAAAATGCCATACAATTTGAAAAACAAGCAATCCACAAAACAGAAATCTGCAAAAAAACAAGCAAATTTCAATTAAAACAAGCAACTCGCAAGTCTTCAAAAAAACCGCAACTCCACAAAAATACAAGCCCAAATTCACAGGAAAACCGCAACGTTGGCAGCCCTGAAGGTCATGTGAAATCATTAATGAAAACGTTAAGGCTCCACATAATTGTGATTTAACCATCACAATAGATCCACATGTTTAAGCATCACAAATAAATATCTAGAATGAATGCTATGGTTGATAAACAATGTCTATGGCCTAATTGCGTAATAATAGACTTTGAAACTGGATTGTTTCTTAGCCAGAGCTTGAGCTTCAAGACATACGAAACATACATCACCGCCATATTCACGCATTTAGTTTTTAAATTGTGCAAAAACAAAAATCTATGATGTTCATTTAAGGCTACTTCTGATGCTGCTGACAACGGTAAGTTATACAGTATTTGTAGCACGCTAGAGTTATCAGAGGGGAATTTTTGCGATGGTCTTGAAATGAAGTTTACATCGCCAATGGTTGGGATACAGTAAGCTGGTGCATCAGAAACAGCTGTGAAAAGCATTAGGCCTACTGCTTGTTTTTACATTCGCTCAGTGATTACAAACGCTTAGATACAAGTTTGTATTTCATGATTATGATCACCAACTTCCACACGGAGACGAAACTTAAACCTCAAGTCAGCCATGACATGATTTCTCCAGCATTTGCACCACACACAACGTTTGATTAATCGTGGACAATGGTAAGCCATACTGCTTTGTTCAGGTTCGACTAAAGCTGAAGTTGGATAGGTTCTTTAACCAATATTGTTGATTTGCACTGAAATATTTCTTTGGCTTACACAGCAAAAGCTTAATTGACTGAAAAATGTTGGTACAACTTTTGGAATTGGGGGGGCAATTGCCCCCATTGCCCCCCCCTAGCTACGCGCCTGAACGCAGTCCATGCACTTTTTCATAGTAACCTGACTTGAAGGCGTGTGTTTTACGCAGATTTCCTGTGTGCAGCTCCAGACGTCGCATAAATGAATAAACGACA
>Ga0210059_1009848_pt1 | contig 14840 bp, 5 predicted proteins | sample Ectturendosymbi2_FD_188042 | JGI IMG/M metagenome (GOLD analysis project Ga0210059, IMG submission 188042) | Ecteinascidia turbinata endosymbiont from Florida, USA - Sample 2 (SPAdes) (version 2) | ecosystem: Host-associated > Tunicates > Ascidians > Unclassified | place: Key West, Florida...
GGACGATGAACCGAATTTCTTAAAACTAGTCTTTGTATCATTCTCGTAGCCTTAATCTACCTTGAGTCCGCGAAGATTTATACTGGTCCGAAAATAGTCCGTGGCTTGAAAAGGTTGAGAACCACTGCTTTAAGATAACTGTCTTGACTTGCTTCGCTGTGTTTTCTTGCGCAAGTTGTCTGGATGCATGAGGAATATAGCAGTGTTTTGGCAACACCTGAGGCCGATAAAACCAGCTATGTTGGCCGATATAAAACCCAAAAATTGGCTGATCTCTAATAAATATACTTGCAAAATCACTGCGGAGAAGAACAATCAAGTTGCAATTTTTCTGATGATTTGACATTGTAATGTAAAAGTGACTTACTCGAAATCAATATAGCACTTTTTGCGCAGCAAACAACATCGTCAACTGATCAATTCTAAAAAAGCTATTTTTGAAATATAACGCTTGACCGATATTTTGTTCAGATAATGCGACTACAATTTTTCAGGCTAGTTGTCGCACCTTTCATTATGAGAAATTCCTCGCAAAAATATAGCTTCAGTTGAAACGAACCCGAATTACTTGGCATGACACTGAGGAAGGCCTAAACTTATTTGATTTAGTGGTAACCTAGTAGATGTAAACAGCAGATAAAATTCAGGCTGAAACTACAAAACAAAACGATCGCGATTGCACACTGTCCTCTCGACATGAAGCGAAATATTACAAAACAGCTCTGTATGTGCGGTGTACGAGCTTCTGTCAGCTTTGCTTGCATTGGAGTTGGCACTGCCAAAGGAAATTCTGTAACACGTGCGTTCGATGCAATATCGATTTAAAGTGTTCAAACACGTGAATTTTTTCATGTCATCATGCAGGCACCATTTAGACAAGGCAGAGACGTTGTTGTTTCATAATAGTACTATGCAACGTTAGATAGGGAAATGCTGTTGCTTGTTTCAAACCACCCGCAACCCTTCGCGGACTGTAGGCACCCCACGGGTGGCGACAAAAAGGTCTGCTTTGTCGCGATGCATCATATTTGGTTACACTCCTTCTTTGATCGTTCGTAACTTTTGAAGCACTTACTTTATAATAAAACTTAAAATATGTAACTTGTTTGACTGTTTGCGAGCTATCTGAATCTGCATTAATATTTTGCGTTTTTGTTTCATGTCATGAGGTTCAGGACGAAAAAGAACGAAATCTTGACAACACTCTGAAATTTTTCTTACTTTTCTAAGCATCAAAATTTTTGAAAAGGAAAGACATGAAATGATAATTGTCTTTTAGTAAGCCTAAGCACTTGTTTTAAGCTATATACATGTACATTTATACATTGAATAAGGAAATACAAACACAAATTTAAGCAATCACCAGCTTCAAACAGAAAATCAGGACAGAATAAAAAATGGATGTATTTTTTCATGACAGCGAAAGCGTAGGTTTCATTTTATTTTGCTATTAAACAGTGTAGTATTTTTGCAACAATCGCCGAATTGAAATCCTTGCAAATTATTACAGGTATCACACTACAAAAAAGTTGCTTTTTACTGTTGTTTTCTGTTGTAAACAGTGCATATTTTGTTGTGACCTCTAGGAAATTCAGCTATGAAATGAGGTTCCTTATTGAGCCTTTGTGCAATAGCCATTGTACTTAGTCGGCCAAGTCAGCTTGTATACGAGCCCCGTACTGTGCACAGTGCACGCAGATCAAATATCACCAGCTATCAGCGAAAACGCACTGACAGCTTTTAAGCAACATCGCTATTTGAGTTGCTACAGCTAATCTCCAGAGCTCCAGTGCACTCCCACCACTCAAGCATGAAGCCACAAGAGACCTCAAATAACTTCCAACACATCATTTGATCAGCACCAGACACACTAAAGGAGAAAAGACATTGTTTACTTAGTGTCTGCTTCTCTTGTTCATTCAAGAGCTATTGTTGGACTGGGTATGGCAGCTTGAACCATCCTGTCATCCCCTAGGTGGCGGTGGTCCAAATTACATAAATTTAGGTTGCATCTGCTATAGGTTAGAGACCTGCAGTGACATCCTTTGATATTTTATCGGCTTTAATGCTGAGTACCTGCAGTGCAAAGGGGCCTGTCATCATAGCCAAACAGACCCCCTGGATGCGCTCTTGTTTTGAATAACAAACAAAAATGTACAGAAAAGCATCACAGACAGGGTTATACATTATATTTTCTGAAAATTACACTCTTAAATTATACTAATTAATACGGCTACAAAAAAGTCAAAAATGTTCTCCCTTTTTTAAAGTTTATGAAACATCCACAAACCAAATTTCATGCTGATACCATAGCGATTCTACCATTCCAAAGTTATTAGGTCAAAAAAAAGTCCAAATTTACCATTAGGTCAAAATTTTTGCGGCTGTTTTTTTCTCTTCATCAATATTTTAATAAAGCTGCAACAACAGACGTTGATATGCTTTTGCAAGTTTAGTTGAAATTCTGACATAATATTGTTTTTTTTGTGACTTCTGACACAATAATGTTGTTTTGCTCTTACTGGACAATTGAAAGTGTGCTAGGTGTGGAAGCTGTTGATGTTGAAGTTTAATAATGTAGAACCTTCCCAGTGACACCAGGTGATTTTTTGACATTGGATATTTCACTTGTGCGTTTGGATTGATTTTTATCTACAGTTTGTTACCTCTAGTTTCTTTGAGTCTTTCACACTTTTGATTTTTATTGCATTTCAAAAGAAGATTTTTAACCTCTGTTTCATTTCTAATATATGCTTTGCATTCCGTGGTTCAATTGCAAACGCAGGAAACTTACAGGTTGAAATAAAATCAAAATTTTAATTTCTTAGGTCAAAAAATTGGTTGCCCTACTAATTACCAATGTCACAAAGGTTGGTTAATGTTACTGTCCATGCTGGAGTCTATGGCAAGAGCATGCAAATATTTTTAGTTATGCAAATATTTTTAGTTAGTTAAGGTTGATGATACACCCATAGTAGCCCAAGAATAATGCACAATTTTTAGTGGAAGGTGTGCAATGGGTTAGCAGATCCCGCTGAAACAAAGACTTTTCTAGAAAATGGACATTATTACCAAATAAGAATTGTCACTTGTTTGTGCAATGTGTTGCAGTTTTATTTTTTCAGCTGCACTAACATACACCAATTATTATTCTACACTGAGCTGTTTACTTTTTGCCTGATTTTGTGTTGGGGTATAATTGGTCAAATTGTGGTGCCACATGTTGTCATTTTCAAAAAGTATACAACAAAACGCTATGATGTAATTTTTTTTAGAGCAAACTAAATATTCATAAACAAAGATTTAAAAGACACATTTGTACAAAAAACACAAAGACAACCAAAACCTGATAGGCTTGTGGAACAGTGAAGCCTTCACTATATGCTTTCTATTTTGAAGCATCGAGGTAGCTGATTGTAGCTACACAAGGTCAACTGCTAAGCAGCCAATTACCATGTGATTCAGTGCATGGTTAGGGTTAATCACCAAACAGAAATCATGTTCGACTTCCCTTATATAATAGCAGGGTGGACGTGTACTACAGTATAGCCTGCTCAACAAATCCACCTCCGTACCAAGCCTTTTTGGATTTAAGAATTAGAGTTAAATAAACAAAAAATACAGTGAGTTTTTAGTGACAATTTAATTTAATAATCCAATCCAAATCTTAAAAACTTTACAGTTTTAAAATCCAAATCATATTCAAATTCAAAATCCTATCACTGTTATTAGGCTATATGTAATCAAACTCAAAGATTTAATAACAAAAATAATAGATTGGAATTTTGAATTTGGAAGTGTCTATTGGTCTGCCATGCATGACATGGTTCGAATAGAGTGCTGAGTTTGTCACTTCATTGGCGCTGTTCGTGGTAGTGTTGCGGATGCATTTATCTCTGCTGTGCAAATGGTTTTCAGTTTGACTCTCACCTTGGCAACTTTCGTTTTGGTAGTAGTGGTTGCACGTTTCATGGGACTACTTTTCTTCACTTTTTTCAAAAGTTCCTTAACTTTTGAGTTCAGGTTTACAGTTTAGGTCAGGGGTTCCCAAGCTGTGGTATACATACCACTAGTGGAATGCGAAGGTCATCTAGGTGGTACGCAAGTAACTTACATTTTTTTGCAAAAACCTGGATTCATAGCTTTCTACTGTTGTTTATGTATCAGGTTTTGTTTCAAAATAACGGGCCACCTTAATTGTAGGGAAAAAGGGACGTAGGGAAATAGGGAAGTGTTTCCCAACAAAATTTTCTTCCCTACGTTTAGTGTCTACACTAAATGTAGGGAAATAAGAAAGGCAGGGCGAAGACTTTCCTTACGTTCAGGTTCAGCACTAAAGGTAGGGAAATAGGGAAGGCAGGGTGAAGACTTTTCATGCGTTTAGAGCCAGCATAAAATGTAGGGAAATAGGGAAAGCAAGGCGAAGATTATTTCAGGTTCAGCACTAAATGTAGGGAAACAGGGAAGGCAGGGCGAAGACTTTCCATATGTTTAGAGCCAGCATTGATCTCATTAAATTTAATTGCGGTATTTTATTGTTACTTTCATGTATATTATTATTTTGAAGAAACTAAGATTCAATCAAATTAGTTGTTCTAGAAGTCGTACGCTTTGCTACTACGGGGCGTCCAAGTGGTATGATATCGTAAAAATGTTAAGAACCCCTGGTTTAGGTTTATGTTTGGGGTTTAAAGGTTAGGTTTAGGGATTACATCTGGAATAGAATACTGAGTCCAACCCTGGTCAAGGCAAGGTAATGCACAACAGTATTATGGCATGCACAGCATATGCCCTTAAATAAACACTGCATCATCCGAACACTCAGTCACAAAGTAAAAATGTTTTGTAGTGTTCAAAGAATAAGGACAAATATAAACAATCTGACTGCATCAAAGCATGCAACCATACTTTTTTAGACATTCGGCAATCTGCATTTGCGGAGAAAAAGTACACATTTTTTCATGTAAGGCCTTACCAGGTAGTAATGTTGCATTCAACCTGATGACTACTAACAATCGCTCGCCACAGCAGGTTGTACAGAGCCCTACACCCAAAATTTCAGGCGACTTGCAACCTTTGCATACAATACACACCTTACTGAAGCTACACCATTATTGGGATGCACATTATGATATGGATGTACAGAAGAAAAGAAAAAGACCATTTTTGCAACATTGAAAGTCTGCATTTTCCACTGTGGAATTTAATTGATCTCAAGTTAACTTTAGCACTACATTTGTCTCACAACACCATACAAGCCAAATAATTGATGCTTAAAACACTTCAAGGTAATCACTAATATTAGCAGCAATGCAATGAGGAGTTTAGCTTTTCCCAAAAAAAAGACATGTCATACGATTGTCAGTTGTACTAAATGCTCAACTCAAGTCTATTTTCAACTGACAACTTACATGAAGTAGGCTAGCAGCAAATCAAATGTATCCAGTAACATAAAAAGTTAATTAGGGTTGCCTGTAAAAAGCAGAGCTCTGTAAATAGCAGAGCTTGGTTGTGGAGGTTTCATGACGTAACCGGAGTGGAAAAAAGTTGCGTTGCGAAAGGAATAAACAGAAAAAAAGCGAAGGAAAAATATTTAATTATTGCAAATAAATATGCGCTTCCCCAAACATCCATTGCATGGATATTTGCGATGTTCAAAAATTTTATACATTCACAACTGTTGAAACCTATTTTTTTGTCCCCGAGCCATTGTGAAACTCAGATAAGCAAAAATTATCAAATTTCACAATAGACTTCTTTCACTGAAGTGTAACATCACCATTTGCAATAAAATTATTTTTACTACCGTTTACCTCTCATTGCTCAGTGCAAAATATTGGTTTTAGCAACTCCGGTTACGTCATCAAACCTCCGCCTTTTACAGGGTACCGTTAATTAGATCTAAAAAACGCTGAATGTTTTCTTTTAAGAAGTGACTACCACAGATATGCCTGGCCTGATGCAATTCAAAAAAAAGGGTCAGTTTGTCATTCAACCGGCATGGATCTCGTAGCATAAGGGTTATCATGCGCTACGGCTGCTCCTGCTTTGCCAATGGTTTTCGGTTCGACTCTCACCCTGCCGACTTTTGTTTTTTTTTCTTTACTTTTTTTCAGGCTTACGTGTCTTAATTTCTTAATTACGGGTTAATGTTAGGTTAGGGTTTATCTTTTACTTTTTTGTTCATTTTAACCAAACCAAGCTTACTGCACTCTCGTCATGCGTTACTGTTACATCACAGGTGGCGTATGAATAAGTTTTCAAATTTCAAAAGATCCACAGCATAGGCATTGTTGCAGTTGGCTGCATCGCCTTGAACTACTAAGGCAAGCACAAGCGAAAGATGGCAATTTGGGGCATTGATTAGCAGGAATTAGGACAGCAACCAGCAGCAACAGAGCTCCCTCACTGAGTGACTGAGTTCACTCTAATACTACTAGGTTGTGCTATCATTATAGGCTATAGGGATAAGTGAACTACGATAATTCGCTTGTGGTGACTATCATAGTGACTTGTTACTCTTGGGCACCATCTAGCGGTGACCATGTATTTACATGTGGCGCCATTTTCTGGCCGCCACAGCATACTGTATCCTTATGATTATCTATAGGGTAGCCACTGCAGTTCTAGTTTCTTTTACCTTCACTTAATGCACAAATTGAAACATTCACATGAAATATTTAAGGTCTTACAGTTTGCTTTTCATCCTAATCACTGCAATGTCTAACTTAACATTCAATTATTCATTCATACCTATCACAACGCACCTGCAATGCAAAGCACTGAACAAATTCTCAACCACACGACACTTGTTCACAGCGATGAGCGAGCATCTTCAAAACCAAAAAAACATTTCAAAATCGTGCATAAGCAGCCCTTTACATATCAGCGATAGGTTAGAGTGCTGACTTACTACGCCTAGTCAGTGCTTAATCTGTAAAACATTAGATTTTAAAAAATTTGGTTGCGCTCAGCCTTACTGCTACTCAACTGTACCAAGGTAAAGTTAGCACGACTTTTTCCAGCTCAACTTTTTCGTTGGATGCGAGAAACGTACAATTTTTTTAAATTCGAAACAGCACGTAAGAAAGACTTTTCAGATCAAACAAACGCACGGGCAGAACAAAATAATACAATTACTGGTTAATCCAAATATCGGTTTGGAAAAAAGTATCAAAATTTGCAAAAAAACGCCATCACAAAAAATTCCAACAACACAAAAACACATGTTTTGTCAAATATTAACCAACTTTCCTGGAAACTGAAAGCGTTGAGTTTCAGAGCGTTTTCTTTGCATATTGAGTAGATTTGTTTGCTGCAAAGATCGCGGGTTACACTTTTATATGAACGACATACGAGATCGAAACGTGAACATACAGTACCTATATCACTAGAAAGATAGATAGATTTGTTTGGCGGTACTGAATTATATGCGCGAGATGTACTTGCTAAATTTAAAAAAACGCCGGGGCGCCAAAAAAACACAGAGATTATCTAGTCAGGTGCCCCATAAATTACGTCACTAGAAGTAAATGTAAGAATTTTGCATTCAAATTGCGCTGTACACTGCTCGATTCAATTTAAACTTTAATAACTTTCCGGGAAACATATAGCAATGAGTTACTGTATATGTCATTTTCTTAGTCTACTGTAGTAGATTTGTTTGCTGCAAAGATCGACGGTTATACATTTATACGAACTGCAAATGAGATCGAAACGTGAATATACCTATAGACCATGGGTTTCCAAACTTTCTTTGGCCATGTACCCCTTCAGCATTTCGATAGATGAGTATGTACCCCTAAACATGGGCGCCGGAAGGATTTTTTTCAGGGAGGGACCAATAGTGGATTTTACAGGGGTGGGCCAACAATATTTTTGAAGGAAATGGCCAATAGTGGATTTTCCAGGGATGGGCTAAAAATTTTTTGCAGGAAGAGCCAGAAAAGTTTGCGTTTTCACCATTCCAAACTAAGAAAACAATATTTTTGCAAAAAATGCGATAGGAAAATGTCAAATTTCAAAATCCTAGGGCCTTGGCCCCACTTCCAACGCCCATGCCCCTAAAACTTGCTTTAATAAAAAGGCTGAGGAAGATAATAGAATATATTTACCAACAAACATGTAATGATTTTTGAAAATAATCATAACTGACAGGCTATTTATTTAAATACTTTAATATTTGAACCAGACACGATGTCCATAGAGCACACACTATCTGCACAATACAGGTTGATAATAACAGACATAGATCGTTTTGTAATGGCGTTGGTTGTAGGACCACAGGATTACAGATACTTGTTCGCTAACTTGCAACACTTCGTACAACACTACACAGGGGCGCAACCAGCACTTCTTTTCGGGAGGTGGCAATTTTTATGAAGTTTCATTTGATGACGTCATTGTGCTCATTCAACCGTGGTACAACTTTTTCGCAAACGGTCACATATAATAATAATGGTGTATTTTGGCCCGCAGACACGAAGTCCATAGTATACAAGCACACACATTCTGCGCAACGCTGGTTAATAAAAACAGAACGTTTTACAACAGCGTTGGAGGCTGAATCACCAGTGTCAAGCGAAATTTCTGACTTCACGCCATATGTGCATTCACAGAGCAACATTCTACATATAAAATACGCTGAGAAAACTGATGATTAGGGCTTAGGATTTGGTGTTTAGGCAAGTGTGTCGGGTTAGGATTTATGTTACAGTTATAAAAAGAAAAATAATTGAAGTCTAAGATAAGTCCAATATTTTTCATTGGTTTTACTTATTTCCATACTGTAGCTTGTTATGGGTATCTGAAATCTAGCCAAAAAGTTTTAACTTACACAACACACATCAAAAAGTAATCGTCAAATTTTATTCCTTTATTCTGAGAAGCGAAATAACTGACAAAAAATACATGTCAGAAATTTCGCAAAGGTCAGGAATTTCGCTTGACACCGGGCTACAGAAATTTTCCTGGAATACTAACGTGGATTTGGATGACCCAGGTCAAATGAGTTCACTCACGTGAAGCTACATAAGCAGGCGTCGCCGCGCTTTCAACTCTTCAGTAGCTTCATTTTTTGAGTGACTTGTAAATAGGTGCGCTTGCGGTCATCCCCACTCTTCTGGATTTTGCAAGGGAGCGAGTTCGTCACGAGTTCGGGTCACGCTGACCCGACGTTATGGTTAGTGTGAGGTGGCAATGGGCACGCTGCACCCACATTGTGATTAATGGGGGCAGAGCGCCAGGTGGCTGTAAAAAAAAGCTTAAACTCACTCAGCGCATGCTTCTACGGTTTTGTTAGCAGTATTCAAAAGGAGAAGTTGTTCACGCACATAATTTTTTATGAGTAATTCGGTTCAGGCATTTATAACACCTTCGCTATATTTAGCCTACTTACTTTTCATCAAAGATCGTATGATATTTGAGTAAAGTAACTTTGTTAGTGCTCAAACTACTCAGTGAGGCTTATATTTTCAGTGTAGTTTTCGTGATAAACTGCAGTTAAAGGAAAGTATGTTTTTTTATTTTTGAAAACCGGGTCATGCACACCCGACGTTGGTATAAATGTGACAAAAACTGCATGTTAGTATACCAGGGGTTTACAGAACGTTTTGTAACGGCGTTGGAGGCTGAGCCTCAGGTTTACAGGCGCATTTTTAGCACTATTTGTTCACTTGGTACAACACTACTGCCGAGTGGGATGCTAATTCCTAAACTTGCCAAGCCCAGGTAAAGTACGAATGCATTGTGACATGCACACCCTCAAACGAACAAACACTGCAATATTCGAGCACTCAGTCACAAAGTAAAATGCGATTGTAGTGTTCAAAGAATAGGGACGAATATGAACAATCTGACTGCATCAAAGGAGGCAACCACTACGTTATTAGACCTTCTGCATCTTTCAAGAAACAAGTGCATATTTTTTCTAATGCCTCAAATGTAGGAATGTTACATTGAACCTGGTGAGTCATGGACTACTAACACTCGCTCCCCAGGGCGGGTTGTATAGAGCTCTGCATCCAAAATTATAGGCCACACGCAATCTTTGCATGCATGACTTTCTGAAATTCCACCATGTTTGTGATGAATACATGGGCGTACAAAAGGAACGAAAAAGTACATTTTTAACTGCATTTGAACATCGGAAAAAGAGGCTCGCAGCTTGTTTGCTTGCTGCACAACATTTTTATCGCAGTTGTCTGTGAATGTCTTTGTAATCTGAGAGCTCAGTATTCAGTACAGCTCCCAGATATTTGTAGTGGTTAACAGATTTTAAATTTTTACCACCCATTTGTCAGTAATGGAGTGACTGTGCTTTTTGCACTCTTAGCCTCAAACGTCATACAAACGGTTTTGCTGCAGATGAAAATATTTCCATGCGGTTCTGCATCAGCCTGGCACACAGATAAAAGTTCTCTTCGCAACATTTCCGAAAATGAGAACTTTTCAGTTTTATTCAAAATGCAGACCGAACGATCAGGACAGAGTAAAAATTAGTATCCTCATACAAACACCTGGTTCCGTACTCAACTAGTGTAGTCATGGCTCTAGTGTGACAGATGTACAGGCTACTACAGTAGTAAACCTGCCTAATTTTCGTCTTGTTTAGCAAATTTGTTCTAGCTCTATTCTTCTGGCATGCGTTTGAATTTCTATCACAAATGAAGATCCCAAACTTGAGGGACAGGCTATGTCAACTGTGAGAGGTCTTTGAATGCTACCATTTCGGACAAAATGGGTCAGGTGTTTTGTGTCTTTGGCGCATTACGGATCAGGCGTGTTTGGGGCAAAACGGGATTTTCTGGAATCCACGAGTTGTGTGAAAATTTTTAGAAGCATGTTTAAGGCTATGAGCTTTCAGGGCTTGCACTGGTTGCAACAGTTAGGGTCTTGTAAAGCATCATTTGGAGCCAAAGTGGTCTAGTAGGTAGTTACGTTCAAGACTTGACTAGCACTCATATGAGACTTTACGAAACCTTTTTCCTAAGCTGTGGTACTGGGATCAACCCAGAAAGACACTAAAACGTGAAACAATCCTCACGCTGAATTTAGTAAAAAACTAGCAGGTTTCGAACCGAAAATGCCCTTAACAACATTTTTTAAAGAAATGCACTACGTTAGTAATGGTGATCCGCTTTGCCCCTAACAAAAATAATCAAAATGTCGTAGAAGCACAAGCGGTTGACGTGACACTAACTGTTATGTCAAGATGTCTCTAATCAATTTGAAAATTTCAGCAATTTGGTTCAACAGTACCCTAATGTTATAAAATTTTATGAAGGCAACTTGAGGCCTTTCTAAGAATAAATAGTACACCACCAGATAGATAGAAAATGCCTTAAAAATACGAACATTTTAAACTATTTTCCACGTTTTGACACTTCCAGCATATTTGTGATTACATACCAATCATTTACGAAATTTTCGATCAGATAATCTGTCTCAAGATAAATCTTGTAAGGAGATAATTTACCAGTAGGACAAAGAAAAATTTCAGTAAGACTTCTTAAAAAATGATTAGAATATAAAATTTCATCTTTATTTTTTGAAAATTTCTGCAAATGTCAAAATTGCTATGCAATATTTTGAAAATTTGGGGGGCAAATGCCCCAAATGCCCCCCCTGGTTGCGCGCCTGAAACTACATCACAGACACTGTCTTAACATAGTTGTTCACTAACTCGTAACACTTTATACAATGCTACATCCAAAGTAGGACATGAAAATCGCATGTTACGAAATAGAGTTCAACCCTGGCTAAGGCCTTGTGAAGTGTGAATGCGTTGTGGGATGCACACATCCTCAAACTAACAGTGTAACTTCTGGGCACTTAGTCACAAAGTAAAATGCGGTTGTAGCCTTCAAAGAATAAGGACAAATATCGATATAAACAATCTGACTGCATCAAAGCGCGTAACCATAAATTTTTTGACTTTTTTCAAGAGACAGGTGCACATTTTTTCGCCATAAGGCCTCAAAGGTGGAAATGTTACATTGGACCTGATGACTACTAACACTCGCTCGCCACGGCAGGTTCTACAGAACTCTGCAACCGAAGTTATAAGCCACACCCCATCTGTGGATGTATGCCTTCATGAAATCACACCATAATTGTGGTGCACACATGGACGTAAAGAAGGAACGAAAAAGTACATTTTTCACTTCGTTCAAACATCGAGAAAAAGAAGCTCGCAGCTGTTTACTGCATAATATTGACAGCACAGTTGTCTCCGAATGTCTTTGTCATCTGAAAACTCAATATCTAATATAATTCCCAAATATTTGTTGTGGGAAACAGATTTTACTCTTTGTATACCCAGTGTCAGCAACGGGACAACAGTGCTTTTTGTGGCCTTAGCCTAAATGTCATGCAAACAATCTTGCTGCAGTTGAAAATAATTTTATGCCATTCTGAATAAGCCTGACACACATCAAGTATACTTTGCAACCCACGTACGCTTGAACAAAACACAAATAACATCAGCAAATATCAAGTGGTTCAATGAGACTTTACCAATATAACGCCCAGCTTTAATGTTGTTTAGTTCAACAGATAAATCATCCAAATATACAGAAAACAAGTGTGGACTCAATGGGCTACTCGCTCTTGTCTAATCCCCTTAGTAACATGAAACGGCTCGGACAAATTCATATGTTTAAATAACTTGAAATGAATAATGTATAAATTTATTTTTCCCTTCTATTGCTAACCTTAAACGTACTCCTTCAGAAAGGCAATTGTACCCCAGTTTGGGAACCCCTGCTATAGACAGTAAATGCAAGAATTTTGCATTGAAATCGCGCTGCACACTGCTCGATTCAATTTAAAATTTAACAACTTTTCGGGACAGATATACAAATGAGTTTTATTTCATTTTCGTTGTCTATTATACTACATTTGTTTACTGCAAAAATCGTGGGTTACACTTTTATAAGAACGACATACGAGATCGAAATGTGAACAAACCTACAGAAGCAAATGCAAGAATTTTGTATTTAAATTGCGCTGCACATTGCTCGATTCAATCTAAAATTTGATAACTTTCCGGGAAATTTATAGCGTTGAGTTTTATATAATTTTCTTTGTATATTTTATTTGCTGCAAAGATCGCATGTTGCACTTTTATATAAACGGCATACGAGACCGAAACGTGAACCTACCTATAGACAGTCAATGCAAGAATTTTGCGTTGAAATCGCGCTGCACACTGCTCGCTACAATTTAACAACTTTCCGGGAAACATATAGTGATAAGTTTTGTATCGTTTTCTTTGTCTATTGTAATATATCTTTTTGCTGCAAAGATCGCAGGTTATACTTTTATATGAACGAGATACGAGATCAAAACGTGAACATACCTATGGACAGTAAACGTAAGAATTATGCTTTGAATACGCATTGCACATTGCTCGATTCAATTTAAAATTCAACAACTTTCCGGGACAGATATAGCAATGAGTTTTATATCGTTTTCTTTGTCCATTAAAGTAGATTTGTTTGCTGCAAAGATCGCAGGTTACACTTTTGTATGAACGACATACGAGCTCAAAACGTGAGGATACCTACAGAAGCAAATGCAAGAATTTTGCATGGAAATCGCGCTGCGCACTGCTCGATTCAATTGAACATATAACAACTCTTCTGGGAAACATATAGCAAAGAGTTTTGTATCATTTTCTTTGTCTATTATAGTGGATTTGTTTATTGCAAAGATTGCGGGTTACACTTTTGTATGAACGGCATACGCGACCCAAATTTATGAGCTATTTCATCCAAAGGTGTTGTTCTCAAGTTTCACAGCACGATCTCATGGAGAGGATGACAGCTGACAGGTGCTCCCTCATTGCCCTCCCTGTAGGATATTTGCTACAAATGTGAACCAAACCTATCACTACGCGAGCAACCACTGCTACTCGCGCTGGATGTGTTCAGCGTGGGATGGGTCATGATACGCCCTTCTCAGGGCGCGGCAGGAGAAATGTTGCCGACGACGACCCACGACCCAACTTACTCCAGCTGAATGCCAAGGTGCAAGATCTCTGTCATTGAGCAGCTACTAGCCTATAAGAACAAGGCATTCATCATCGTCCTGCAGGAGACCCACTGCACAAATGTATACAAGTTAGTGATTCCCGAATTTTCTCTGGCTGGGTCAGTCCTGAGCAGGCATCACGGCCTAGCCACGTTTGTCCACGAGCGTTTGGAATAGTCACCGGTCGATCAGTCTCCAGAGCAATCAGAGACTGAGTAGTTGTGCGTAGACGTCGCAGGATATAAGATCATTTACGTCTACAAACCTCCACTCTCGCGATTCACACCAACGGTCATCCCGACGTTCTCACACGCCAGTCTTTATGTTGGTGACTTCAACTGCCAACATGTCAACTGGGGTTACAACAAAACGTCGCCTGGTGGTGAGAGCCTGAATTCCTGGGCAACATCCAACCTTGGACTGTTAATATGATCCAAAGGAAACAGTCAGTTTCTCCTTTCACCGAGCCCCAGGGGACTGTTCATGTAATGTTAATGTATCGGTGATGGCTGTCCAGTTCGCTAACCGTTTGCTACAAACTTGTTTGCTGTAGACATAAGCTGACCAAAATGCAAAAAAATCTGGCTAAAAAAACTTTAGTGAATGCCACTCTACACTAAATGTTTGGCGACAAGTTCCAGAAAGTAAATACCCAGAATTTACAATAGGCTACCAGTGTATAACTCATTTTGTGTATAGCACAACATAGGCTATTGCTGTGATTTTTTCTCTGTAATGAAGTTCGTAAAATCAAACCATCGTGCCAGCAGCGGACACAGGCTGATTTGGTGGGGGGGGGATGCGAT
>Ga0210059_1009849_pt1 | contig 14838 bp, 10 predicted proteins | sample Ectturendosymbi2_FD_188042 | JGI IMG/M metagenome (GOLD analysis project Ga0210059, IMG submission 188042) | Ecteinascidia turbinata endosymbiont from Florida, USA - Sample 2 (SPAdes) (version 2) | ecosystem: Host-associated > Tunicates > Ascidians > Unclassified | place: Key West, Florida...
AACAAGGTAACAGATCACTACACCACTAGTTATAATCGAAATCTTTATATAGCTATGTATGCATGTGCGGAATTGTTTTGTGTTTCAACAAATGTCAGCAACAAATTTGTGTTTAGGCGATTTCCGTCAAGGGGGGGCTTTAGCCCCCTCAACTCCCCCTGTGTGTTGATTCAGACTCAGATACATAATCTGCAGCTGATTCCGTTTCCATCTCACTGTGGCAAGCAGAAGAACTTGAGAGATTTGATTTTATTTCTGAACGCCGCATGAACTGCTTGTCAGATGATGTCAACGGCAGAAGAACATCCAAACATTTTGCTACACGTGGCCCCTTTTGATCATGATAAAAGCTATAATCCTCTTCAGTCATTCGCAACTTATGCTCTCTCCAAACGTCTTCACTGTGCAGTGTTGTCGAAAAAAACATCAAACAACTTGTCAACATGTGATAGAATTCTGCTTCTTTTTCCAGAAAAGAACTGCCACGTTTTTTCTTGTGCCACCGGTCAAGTTTACTGAAACCTGCTACCAATGACTGGCAATTTTTTTGATATGGTAAGGCAATGAAGAGGGCAAACGTTACACCACAGCCATCGGTCATAAATTTCATTGGCTCCATCATTTGCGGCATCTGCAGTACGAAAGTTTCGAAAATGTACTTGGCGTTCTAGATATCCCTGGCAGTACACCAGGTGGAAACTTTTCACAGCCGGTAAAGGTGGTGCCACTGTGCAAAATTTTGACTTCTTAACTATGTCTGGTCTTCATCCTTGTTCAGCGGCTACGCAAGTTTGTTTCAGTAAACAAGATGTAAGTTTCAAAATGAAAATAATCTAAATTCTAAAACACAAGATATCTGCAAAAACGAAGAAGTTTTGACCAATTTTTCCTGTTAATAAGTGGAAAAAAACGACTTATTGGTTGTAACTTTTTTTGTGATAGAGATAGAGAAAAATTTCTTCCAAGCATTTATAGAAACATGGCAATTCTGCAAATTTTAAGCCAAAAACCAAGTCTCTGCGATGAGTGGTTTGCGAGTTATGACATTTTGAGACAATTTTACCCCACGGAAGAGATTTGGGGAGGTTGCTAGCCTCCCAAAGGGTGCAACCCGCCAAAACCATTTTTGAGAAGTTTTAGGGTATTTGGCAGGATTTTAGAACTAAACTTTTTTCGATTTCGAAAAAAAAATGTTTTTCAATCCACTCTAATGTGATAAAGAATGTCAAATATGAAAATCACATATTGGAAATGCTTTAACCACCAAAGGCCATGGTGTGGCGTGGTAATTTGCCACATATAACGTTGATATCGTAGCAGCAACAGCAGTCTACCGAGTTGAATGGGGAAAGTCTATTGCTGTTACGCCGAGGATCGTCGGTTCGACACTCCATTCAGGTGGTCCAAAGCATCGCGGCATTGTGGCTGTAACACTATATAACGCTTTCCATAAATGACAAAATTTATATTTTTGATGTTATCCGTTAGAGTAGGCTAATTAGAGTCTTATCATTATGGTATTGTTCAAAGTGAATTTTGCGATGATCTTGAAACGAAGCTTGCATAGCCATCAGGTGGTATACAGCAAGCTGGTGCGCCAAAAACAGTAGCGAAATGGGTTACTCCACTTGTTCACTTGCGGTCATTGATTATAAAATGTCAGATCTAAGTTTGTATTCGAAGTAGGATAGGTTCCTTGAGGCAGTTTCGTTGATTTGCACTGAAGTAGTTCTTTGGCTTATACTTCAAATATTTTATTAACCTGAAAACTTTGAAATTGTGGAGGGACATTGCCCCCGCTGCCCCCCTAGCTACGCGCCTGGTGGCAACCATGTTCTGATTGCAGGCTGCAGACCAGCGCAGGAATTTGTGATTGAACGAAGTTTATGTACACACCGGTTCGGTAATTCAAATTAACTAACACAATTATCAACAATCATGACAATTCAGTTTACATAGTAAATTTGCATATTGTGTCTACAGAATGTTCATTTTTCCTTTTATACCCTGGTTTTATATTGGGGAAACGCTTCCAACAGTTACGTAACCATTGCATTTGAACAACTACATTATTTTTCATCACAAAATATTGGGGGGGGACAAAAGATATGACGTTCCCCCCTGTCCAAAAGTTGGGGTACATGTCCTCAAACTCGGTCCCTGGTCCACGTCAATTATGTTACCTCAGCTGCTGCTTTGCTACGTACGCATCATTCGTGTGGAGAAAATTCACGAGAATTCTTCTGACTGGAACAGAGGCGAACCGAGATCAGATAGCGCCCGGGGCAAGTTTGGCGTCCCCACTCCCCATGTTTGGCGTCCCCACTCCCCATGTTCAAACCTGACGTCTTTCGGAAGCAAATGCACTGAAAAGTACTCGCAGCAGTGTTAGTACTTTTCGACGCCTCGCAGTGATACGGTGTCCGGGAGAATTATGGCCCCTCGTTCCGCCCCTGGATTTGAAACGGAATGAGTTGCATTACGCGTGAGGAACGCTAGCGTCAGAAACCGCGCGGCGACCTATGTATAAGCCAACAGCCTCCACCATTTCTTGAAAAAAAATCGAACGCTTCTGCTTACCAGGAACTTCGATAATCACTTGATGAGAAACCTTGCTAGCAGCCACTTCATACAACATATGGAATCCTCGATTGTAGTCTATCTCCATGTGCTGAAAAATTTGCGTACGTTCAGGATTGGGAGGAAAATCCTAATCCTTACATAATTGGAGCTAACCGCAACGCCTTGGCTACAATTAGGAGCAAACATAATGCAGTAGGAAAAAATGACAACAATTAGTCAGAATTTTCAGAGCAAATCATTTTTGACATAACTTATTTGGAAAATCACCAACGCTTCGTCGCAGGTCGAAAGCTTTTTATACTGGCTGCAAACGGGGGGAAATAATTCAGTTTGCTTGAGATGTCAATTTCCTAAAACAAAGGTAATCAAAGCAAATACTGTTCTTCGTTTATTGAAATGACAACACCGACACGACACCCTGTGTTAAACAATGAGAAAAAGCACATTTGAACTGAAATACATCTAGGTGAGAAGGAAAAATTGCACGGTCGCAACGCCACGACAGGAGGTTAAAGAGCGCACCGCACGCTCGACGTAAAGGAGCAGATGTTGTGGCACACTGCACTCGCTGGTTTGTTTGGCGGAGACTGCTTCAGATGCAAGAAACGAAAGGGTTTTGTTCAGTTTATGACAGTTACAGTTTGATTTACAAAACAGCAATCATCGCACAATGAGCAACATGTCTACAAAACATTACATACAATTGCATGGTGAGGAGAAAATCGTTGGAAGTTTCGGTTCACTTGGACGACGATTAAAAGCTTCAGGTTTGCTGTAAGCTTTCGAGCGATCATTCGACTGAGCTGTGCTTTCTTCTTTATGCGATGATTCAAAACTTGCACACATCTGTGCTCGAGTAAGTATAGTCTCCACAGAGGCGACAAACACGTGAATCTATCGAGCAAATTGTTTTTTAATAGGCAATCGATTTCACGCAACTCTTCGCATTCTCAGTTCTGAAATCTGCAAGCACAAGCAATGCTTCGGGGTTCAGCTGAATTATTTAAAAGCACCACCGGACAGTGGATTGCAAAAAGCGCGGCAAAATGGAAACAACCTTACGCATGAAAATCTAAATTTGAAAAGTGACATTGGTACAAAACGAAGTTGCCTTCAAACTCACTTTACCTGAGAAAACAGTGCAAGGGCAAATACTTGTAATTACTGGAGATTAAACGCTTCATTGCTCACCATTTTCATTTCGCCAAGGGGTCACTGTCCAGAACGACAACATACATAGATAAGAGGAGCATCTATCGGTTGTACGCCAGATGCGAATTAAGGAAAGCAAGGACTGTCTCTAACAGGCGTCACAAGCGGCGAAAAGAGTTAAGGAAATTCGAAACAGTACATTTTGTGCAGTGACCGGTTGCCTAACGTGATGAAACGTCACAATCAAAAGGAGGCCTATCTCCAAAGCAATTCAACGTCCAAAATAAAAAATTTAAAGATGCACCTTCCTCGCTGTGAATGGTCTGCACAGAAGTGAAAAACAAAGGTATAGGGAATTTCTATTCAGCCTACACATCGGTGCTCAGGTGAGGCTTTCGAGGGACAAGTAGCAATGAAGATGGCATAAAAGCAATGAAGTACATTTGAAAACCGACTGAAAACAATCAAGAAGTATTGGAAATGCATCAAGCTAGGTTTTATTTGAGTATAGACCTAATTTTTTTGAAATGACCGAAAAAAATTAAGCCAAGTCGGTCATGATGTCCGAAAATACACCCTAATGAATACTGTTACGGCAAATGTGAATAATAATATGGAAAAAATTACCTAAATGTCTCAGCCACAAAACAGGTATCAAGAAAGTTTCTGTTCTGTAGTGCGACTTTTTTGTATCAACAATCTTCCCCTTTTGTCACCCTTTGTAATACCCCTTGTACCCTTTTCATCCTTGGCAACCTTTTCATCCTTTGTAAGCTTTTCACCGTTTGTGACCTTGAGGAAATCATTTAAGAAATCTTGAGGATCGCACCGTGTCAGATGCCTGGTGAAAAGTTCACCAGTTGGCTGTATTCGCTGCTACGCGATAATCCACTGCTTTTGCCAGCATGACGGCATTTCAGTAAAGTGCAGCCGTGTGCATGGTTCAATCAAGAGCAGCCACATGCATGATTCAATAGTGCAGCCATACGCCGCAAGAATCTCGTCATTCTCCAGACAACTTCGGAAAAATCTGTACTTTGTCAAATGTCACATTACCACTCACTGCATCAGCGAGTGCAACGTGCGAGCACGGAGCGACCCCAAGTAAAATGCATTTAAAAATCCCTGTTACCGACAGGTGGTTTTCCATCATGCCCGCAACCTTCGAAGAGTCTCGGAATAATAAAACCGGCCTTTGCTTAGATTAGATCAGGGGTGGGCAAATAGCGGCCGGCGGGTCAAACATGGCCCGCGGTAGCGTTCAGGGAAAATCTTCAAATCGGATTTTTCCTTCAGTTTGTCACATTAAATGTTAGTGCTGGGGCTAGCTTACCAGAGACGTGTTTCTATTTCCATTAAGAAGGTACGGCCCGCCTCTAAACGCGGCCTTCTCAAAGTGGCCCCCGAGCCAAATATTTGCCCACCCCTGGATTAGATGAACAGCTGCTTGTCCCACGCGTGACATGTCTGGCGTGGAGGCTACGATTTACCGGTGACGGTGAGTTTCGCGACCATCTCCTACAGGTAAATGGCGCGGGACGCAACAACATGCGGCTCAAAAAAAAGCTAGCAGGGCGTCCGCAAGCACCAGCGCACGCCGGCTATCCCGCGGAAGGCATTTTGTTTTACGACAGCGGACAGTTTGCTCATCAGATGACCGGCGACAAATGCAAGTACTCCGCCACGAAAACTGCGAGCACGCGGGTGATGTGCGCGATCGTGTCCTTGTCCAAAGCGTCGAAGTTGTCCTGCAGCGTGTGCCAGACTTTCGGGAAGGGAGAAGGGATCAGATGCAGAATAGGAACGCCTGCGCAACAAACCTGGCGATGTCACCGAAGCCGGAAGCTTGCTAAATTTCTCGACTGAACAAGATTTTTTAGTCAGTGCGTTACAGGGTTGAGAAAAATCCGCCTTTTGAAAATAAACAAACCACCTGGTTTTTTTTAGTTTTGTTTTTTTGACAAGAAACAGGCTTTTGTCATTTTTTAAGAAAAACACAAAAACACATTCTGAATTGTTGTTATTGCATCATGCATTCTCGCCATTTCTGGAATTACACACTAATAACTAGTCATCTTTGTTTTCGCAGTGTTGTTGGTCTGTTCACTCCAAAGTGGTAAGGCTTGGCAAGTATGCGCACAGCAGAAAGAGAAAAGCCACTCCCACACAACCACTGCAGTTTCACATCAAGTTTATGTGCATGCCCTGCTAGTTCAGCATCTATAGAGTGTATTTTTTTAACATATGGTTTGGTATGGTCCAACATCAGAAACAGTTTGTGTGCAGAGCAGGCAGAGAAATTGATTAAAATATACCGATTTTACAGAGCTGAAGAAGATAACCAGTACAATTTACTGGAACTGTTCGAATTATTCTTATTTTTTTTAAGTCCTTCAAATTTCGTTGCTTTTGGTTTTGTTTGATTAAAAAAATGTATAGTTCCCTACACAAGTTCGCTGCTTATTTTGCTTTTTACTTCTTAGTAGATTTTTCAAAGGAAAAGTAAAGAGTGTTTTTTTTGGTGAGTTTTATTGTTTTTTTACGTGGGCTTTCAAAAAAAAACGGGTGTTTTTTGGGTTGGGTCCAATTACATCAACCCTGAATATCGATTGTTATTAGTGGTCATGATCGGGAGTTCGTGATGACACTTCACGACCGCCAATCACATGAACATCACGAATCAATCACATGATTAAATTTGTAAGCGGTTATAAAACAGATTAAAAGAATCGCAACTGGCCCTTTCACAGCCAGACGAAAATGGCTTTTATCGTAAATTAACAATCGCTCTGAAGTAATCCTGTAAAAGTTGCAGGTTTAAATGTTGTCCACGCCTGAAAATGTCTTTTTTTCAGGGAATGGAGGGAAAGGCCGGCGATGAAATCACAGAGCCATTCAGTGCATCCTTGTCATGAACACAGAAATGTAACAAAACCAACTTTGCTGCTAATGAACGCATTTATGCTGCTAATGAACGCAAACAAATGAACGCATTATCGCAAAATTCGTTGCGTAAAATAACAAACAACAAGCAGTATAACAATCTATCACTGGCACAAGCTCCTCCAGCGCAGTTACTTCAAAAAGGGTTACCAAAATAGCAAAGTTGCTTTTCAATCCTGTCGGATCAAAAATATGGCAACGGCGGCAAGTCACAACAAAAAGTGGTCAGTGTGTTTTACAAGCAGTGCTGTGCTCTATCGAATAACTTGTTGTGTCTCAATGCGACTAACTGCCTCGATAAACAGAAAAAATCCACTGACACGACAACGGCAATTCTTTCCCAACCGACCTGCTTGCTGGAAAGGAATGTGGTCGTCTTCGATTCTATGCCAGGAAGGAATGGGCCTTAACGGAAAATGTTGTGTCGCGCTGTTGTGCAGTCGGAGCTGTTTCAGCCGTCGTTCTGCGACACAGCAAGTAAAGCGAAACAACGTCAACGACGCACGCGAGATACACACGAGTCCCGAATTTCAAGTGTACTTTGTCAGTGCGGCGTCACCGACAACATATGCCTCCCAGCGAATGTAACTTACACAGATAACAGCTAGAGAAGTGGTTCCCAACCGTTGAGGAATTTCATGAGTTCAGAGGAGGAATTTCCACATTATAATAATAATTCATTAATTACAGACTCGTGTTCCGTGTCACAGACATTATCATACAACACCGAGCACAAAAAATAGTTAGCCATAGCGCATTACAATGTCGGTGTTTGCATTGCACACGGCCAACACTGATAGGAGCAAAACACTTTAACAGCGCCCCAACTGTAGCGTCATTCACCCATGATAATGCATGGATAGTTAAGTTACTTATTCATTGTAAGTGTTGCACTTCTTTTTTAAATTGATATTGCTTCTTTCAATTAGTTTTATCACTTTGTATTTGTAAGTTACTTAGTGGACTATCACACGTTTTTGTTGACAAACTTTAGTGTCATTACTTGACAACAAATAATTTTTGACCCACTTTTAATCATCAAGTTATTGTCGTCAATAAAAACCAATTGTAGTACTAGCCTACGAAGCGAACAGGGAAGCGAACAGAAAGGAATGAGTCGGATTTTTGTCCGACTCCGGATGTCTAATTTGATCATTTTTTACATCACACTCCCAAATTGGGAATTCCTGTTGAAATGGTACAATTTCTTTCGAAACTTTTGTTGAAACAGAGATTTCTTGCTGCGCAACACTATTTCCATTGATTTTAACAGCCAAATTTAATTCCGTTTATGTTAAGGAGTCGGAAATTTGGAAAGGTTGGAGTCGGATATTTTACTTCCGACTCCGCAACCCTGTTTCCAACACACCCGTCCACGAAGCAACAACGCAGAACAAACTCTTTCAGCAAAAATGCTCTGCTGTGGCGTCTGCGCACCTGGCCTAAGGAGTATTTCAAAATAAGGAAATTGTAAATCAGGGCAAACGATTTCCGCTTGGGATATCAAATGAATAGAAAGCTTGCCAAGAAACAAGTTGTGTAGTCGCAATTTTTGTGCAGTCAGCCTCACGTGCACAGGTGTTGTGCCCAATATGCTCGTGTTGTTGCGCTTAGTGCCAAGTTATTATTGCACATTACATAATTTGGCTCAAAACCAGTAGCGATTGGTTTTCTACGAAGGACACGGGGGGTCAAATCTAATGTAGAATCGATTGGCGAAGCAATGTTAATAAACTTGCAGCACAAGCAGTGGGGTTCCGTCGCGCGGTCAGCTTTTGTCTTCGTTTTTTGTGTCATGTGGTCAATCGTGACAAGTATAGAGCGAATCTTGATCCGTAGCAGCATAGAATTGCCACAGATAGACTTTACAGTTCATCATTAACACTAAAGGTTTTCCAAAGGCTTGTTCAGCGTTAGTGAAATTGATCCATTGTCTTTTTCCAATAAGGAATAGGGCGTGTACAGCGCCAAATTGGTTGGCCCCGGGGATGGGCCAAAACTGTGCCCAAATGGTTGAAAAGCAGTGCAGTCGCACAGCCTTGTGCGGCGAGGATTGAGTAGCACCGACATATGGACGCTATGATATAAAAATCCGCGTTCAAACAACTAACGAAACGTGAACTTGAATACTTTGGCTTTTTTTGGGAAAAAAATTTCATACAATGACACTCCCCTCGTTTTGTAGAACAAAAAAGGTATCTGGAAAAAGGCTTGCGTGTGGTGTGGTAAACATGATGCAACATAACTTTTGGCAAAGAAACGGCTAAACAAAAACGTGAAAGAGGACAAAACACAACTTGATACACGTCAAGAGCAAAACAAAATTTGAACTTGGCCCTTTTTCTCTTCCTCGTTTCCAAACCAAAAAAATAACTGACGCTTATCAAAAAAATTTACATTACAAAATTCATATAGCTTAACAGCCACCAGCAGTTGAATACAAACGCAGAAAATAGCATTATTCCACTCCACACAAGTTTAACTGCAACCACCGCGCTCACGTTTACCTATATCAGATGCGTGCTTGTACCATCGGGTTGGAGTGGCTTGGTAGTTTCGGAAAATGGTATCGCTGGTACCGATCAGGTCCAGTAGCACGAACAAGTCCTGCGGAAGCAGTGTGTCAGAAAACGATAACTCAGCTTTGTTTCAAACGGTAGTTTTTTGTACGGTGTCTACTTCATTTAAACAACACGCCAAAGACGAATCTATTTTACAGTCGATTTTCTTCACTATGCGCCACATAGTATTCCCTAGCCACTATGAAAGTTTGGAATAGGCTTAGGTAGGTTACGCGAACTACGACAGCTGATGCATTTAGATTTAGTTCTAAAAGTGTTAAACTTCCTTAGTGCATAAAAAAAGGCCTCTTTTGCCGATAGGACGGATTTACAACACTGCAAAACGATGAATTTGCAAATCGCTATATGCAACACATACTTCATGAGGCTCACAAAGATAATTCTACTCACGAGCAACAAAAACTACAGTACCACCTACCATGCGCTAGTATTGAAACTGTTGCCGATGTTTTACGCATTGACAATTGGATCGTTCTTGTAACTTACAACAAGATACCAACAGAAACAATGTTAATCCTTTCAGGGATGCCATAAATTTTTTACATTGTGTGAATGACCAGGGTTGTGCCATACTTTAATTTCCCATTACATTTATACAACCAACTAGTACGTAGAAATGCTAACATCTGGTCCATGGATTTCTAAACTTAATACTTAAACCTTGCTTATCGACCACCTCGGTATTTAGATAAAATGGCTGCGGTCTCTCAAAATGTTTTAGCAGTAAGGTCTGCGTTTAAACAAACCTGGCCGCTGAACGACGCTCAATAATATTATGTATTTAAAAAGTATTTAAATTTCCACCAGTCAGGTTTAACTTGAAGACATTTACTATAATTAGAGCGAAGCAAAATCCTTGCTCGGTTGTACGAAAAAAATAACATTACAAAAACAAATTTTCTGCGCATTTTCAAATAGCGCAAATAGCTGCGCAAAAAACAAATTTCAAATAGCGCGTTTCAAAACGGCTGCTCTGATCAATCGTTGAATTGGAATAAAATCGGCGTCACGCTTCGTGGGTTTCTGCATGTACTGTATTTGAAAATCTGATCCAATGATTTTAGTATTCGGAAAGCTCCTCATCCTATGAAACAGACGTGCAGATCTGTTGAGTTTGTTTCCATAGAGTCAAGCGGTGAAACAGATGGTCATTTCCACAGAACAATGGGATAATGCATAGGTTCGCTGCGTGTTAAGCTTTATGCGAATGTTGTACTGTACTGTACTTTTCACGCAAGCAGAGCTTGAAAAACAGTCACACTCAGTTCGCTACGACCGCCCCGACAACCTTTTCTCCTGTGACAATCACGGATTCCCGAAAACGGAATAAAGCGAGCAGTTATAAATAATTCATCGCCTAAACGCCTTGTTTCTGCGCGCGAGGCCTGCGGACAACCAACCGAACCAAAACACTCAGCGTGCAAACAAGAAATTGTGGCATTGTGCAAGGGCTTAAAAGGTATAGGGCTTACTTTCTTAGAATTCGTTGGAATATAATGCGAATGCCTTGACAGCTGTACCGGTTTGCTGTACCCGAGCAAATCTCTGCAGACTCCCAACAGACACCACATGCCAAGCACGTATCTTGTTTTCAAAACATGTTTTATGAATGGTGAAGATTTTGGTTGTATGTGTTTCGGGGTTAGATTCAGCAGTTGATCACAGTCATGTGGAAGGCACAAACGTAAATTACTCTTTACCAGCGATTCATGACAAAGCTAAACTACCTCACAACCAGCCACTTGGTTTTTAAAAAATTGTTACCACAGCATACTTGAAATGTAACCAGGTCGTGAAACGTGGGTTTCCAACTAACGCTTGAGATAGAGCACACACTGTCCAAACAGGCAAACCACAACATGTGGTAGATGGTAAGATCTCCGCGTGTGAACCACTAGTTTCAACAGCAATGGTCGACAATGACCGACGCCGGTCTGTGAGGAATTTATTACCGGGCCGCGGATTTTTTATGATTTATGAACTGTAGTAAATTTCCATCACTAAACATTCGTTATTGTATTGAGGGTCGGGTCCACACAATAGTTCCGGGATTAAAGCGACCCGAAGCGCAAAAGAGTTTGGCGCCACCTGTGGTGTAGAACAAGCTCCCTACGTGTGAACAACTAGTTTAAAAAAAGCAAACTTCAACAGCAAACCACAACCAAAGGCAAAGGTTGCTTAATGCTAATCGTAAGACTAGACTGCCAAATGTTATATAAAAGTTCTTAACCGGTGATTCTCAATACCAAATGCATGCTCAAGTTAACCACGTGACACAGGGAAAATGAAATGAGTAACAGTGTTGCGTGAAAAAGTGTTGCACCTGAAAAGGACCTAACAATGCTCACCATAGGTTTGTTTTTACGATTAATTAAACCATGCTATCCCGAAACCAATTGTCACTTATCGTATGGATTAAAAATAGGCCCGTTATGCAAAACATCGGCACTTGCTTGAAATACATAAACTGGATCAAGCGTAAATAGTTAATGACATTAGACAACATATTTGTCAACTGCAGTTAAAATATCCACATTCTACTGCAAAAATCGCAGCGTGATTTGACTACTTCAACGTCGATTGAACAACACATTTTCAATCCACCGTTTCGCAGGAGAATGCGTAGAAAATCGTTAACTCTGCAAGAAGCCATATCGTAACAGCAAATGATTTTATATGAAATCCTATTGAAGGTTTAGGAAAGCCAGTATTTGCATTGTCATTAAAGACGGAACGAAGCGTGAACGCGTTGCACCGGAGCACGCAGCCTGCGCGTAAACGCAGAAAAAAAGGACAGAAAGTAACAGCAATCGATCGTTATGTTCATAAAAAGCATGCGTTTCTACATAAGAAAGAGATAGAAGCCAACGCTTGCGTTTCATTTCTTGACGCTTTGATTCGAACGAAGCAGGTCGAGCCAAACAGCTTGTACCTAACGCAAAGCCACACAGGCCCGTAGCAACGGGGGGAATTGTCCCCCAATTCTGTTGTGGCCAGAAAAAATTTTATACAGTTTGTTTTAAAAATATAATACAAACACAAATATTCCCCCTAGAAATGTATTTTGTCCTCCCAAACTTTAAAACCTGACTACGGGCCTGAAAACACCCACCCTGGTCGAAAATGATCTGCCTTTTTTTCCCGAGCAATAAATGTGTGTAGTTGAGAAGTGGTTTTCCCTTTTACGCTTTCTCGACGCTTGTGTCCGAAATTTTTTTGCATTCACCAATCCCAGCCCCAAACTAAGGACGAGGCAGGCGCTTTTGCTAATTCGCCACTTACCGCAATGATCCATTTTTTGCGCGGCTTTTCTGTGTTTTACACGCCGCTTACGTATTCTGTGGTGGAATGTTTCATTCGATTTGTGCTGACGATTATAACAATTGTTTTGCGAAACATTCAGCATGAGTCAATTTAAATCATTAGTCGCTGCGTTATCAATTCTTGCACGACTTTGCAAGTCATCCGATTCCAGTGACAATTCACCACAATGGCGACGCAGGTAAATCTGCTTGCAAAATATTTTACTAGGAAATCGATTTCGCGTCATTTACGCATCTTCAGTCCTGTAAATTGCGGGCAAAGCTTACACTGCGGTTTCATTCTGTTTTAGAACTCCAAAAAATAGGTTGCCAAATTTCGGAAAAATTAGTATATTTTGCTAAATTTCTAAATTTCAGAAAAAGTGAGATTTGCCAAATTAGGAAAAAATGAGGTTTTACAGCTTTCGAAAACAAAAGACATGCTTTTCGCTTTGCCACTAGTAAAACGCTGGGAAAAATGTGTCATGGAGGAAAGACAAGAAGCGAAAAACACAAGCCACAGTTTCATTGGATTTTACGTCATTAAACCTTGACGTCATCAAGCTGTATTCGGTTTCTTTAAACATGTGCCTCTATCCACGGCACAAAAAACTACGTGAAGGTAATTACTCTTTCAAGCAGTGGAAAAAATCAACTTTTGGTTTTGCAAACGGAAGCTTGATTGCAGGCATAGTCTTTCTGGGCTCAAAACAGAATTATCATTACCACGGGAAAAACATAAAACAAGGAAGTCGCAGTATTAACCTTTTCTAAAGAGACCAGAATCTTGGGTGTGTACTTGCTTTCCTCTTATTGCCAACACAGGCTCCAAGAAAACCCTGGCAAACGAAACCACGCCAACAACGATAATACCCCAGCGTGAGCGGTCACTGGCCAATATGCGCTAGCGAAGTGCAAATTTTGTGCGCGCAACGATGAAAATTTTGGTTGTGAGTGATATAATTTTTTCTTGTTTATATCTGTGCTTGTAATTAAATAAACCACACTCACAATCGCCTCAATCTCCTTGCGGCCATAATAGTCCTTTCCTTGCCAGAGTCGAGCAAGATTTCTTGCACCGTACGTGGAATCAGTACTAGTCCATTGCACAAACGCTTCCTCCCCGTCAAAGAAAAGCAGCTGTAAGGTAACTTGCGGGGTGTTTCCCTGCGCGTCAAAATGCTGTACGAGAAAAAGCATAGTACGCTGTTAGGGAGTCACCAGCACAGAAGAGAAAGTAGCTCCGCCAGTGCTGCGGGGCCCACGAAAGCCGCATGCAGTTTTACAACTCTGTACCAAAGAGCATGTGCGTATCGCTTACGCGCAGCCGAATTTACGGAAACTGTCGATGGCCTCAGGGCGTTCCAGTCACTACCAGGTCCAGTATCTTTCACCAAAGCGAAAGCAATCAGGTTTGGAAGCGGCAATAATCGATCAGAATTAAGCGAGCGATCGAGAAATGTAAATTACTTTGAAGGTTTTACACATCAATGGCGAGCAGTGCCTCACGACAATATGCAACGTAGAGATTGAATGTCTTAACAACGAAGCAGTCGCACACTTACGTTCTGCAGGGCGTTGGCTATTTCGATCATCATGGCACAAGGAACAGCTGAATCTATAGCGCCAATAAAATTGACGGGTGTGATCTGAACACCAAAATAAGTTTAAAGATATGCATGACTGGCTCAACGTTTTTTTGAAAGAACAAAACTCAAAATCGCAAATCGTCGCTTTAAGACAGAAAAAATAACCTAATTAAAGTTTTTCACACATTCAAAAACCTGTTCTCAACAAAACACAAATCTACACACACAAAAAACATAGCAAGAAAGCTAAGCTGCTAACATGCCGTGGAATAATATAAGCGAAATGTATATCGGGATTTTGCAAATAAAGAAAACTTAGCACTCGGCGGACCTTCGAGTCATAATGGCACGCAAGTACCAGCCTCCGTGTAACACCAGGGTGCTTTGTGGCAATGATATTCGTGAAATTCAATCTGGGATAGGGATGAGGAGGTTTGCCCTCGAACCGATCGCTCACTAAATCCCACCCGAGTCCAATCATTTGCGATGAAAGATGCTGCAAATAAATAAATTTCGTAACAGACATGACGTATAAAATCTGATTTGAGATGTGCAAATTCCGCCACACTACACCAAACCTGTTTTAATTTCCCGCATGAATTTAAATTCCTTTCTCAATTTTCCAAATTTCAACGTGGGCCCACGCCCGATTAAAATCGAGGTCGATTTCCAGAAAGTCAGCTTGAG
>Ga0210059_1009850_pt1 | contig 14838 bp, 5 predicted proteins | sample Ectturendosymbi2_FD_188042 | JGI IMG/M metagenome (GOLD analysis project Ga0210059, IMG submission 188042) | Ecteinascidia turbinata endosymbiont from Florida, USA - Sample 2 (SPAdes) (version 2) | ecosystem: Host-associated > Tunicates > Ascidians > Unclassified | place: Key West, Florida...
CAGGACTATGACGTCAAATTGTGACGTCACAAACAGCGCACAACAAATACAAATGACTACCCTATGTCACTGAATGAAACCCCCCCCATGAAAACTTTCTGTGTACGTCAGTGGAATGGAGTGAGGATGAAAACCGGGAATTACCTTTCAAACAAAAAAACATCAAAAACTCATACAATCAAGCAAAGCGAAGCGTAATATGAAAACGAATTTTTTAATTTTGCAGGACAAGATCCAGCACAGGCGATCTAAAAGACGCTCTCTTTTCACTGGATCAAGCGTTTGATTCACAGGCGGGAAACGACCGTATGCAAAATAGCCGTGGCTCCGCAGCAACCACCGCCACGTCTATGTCGAACTATGATGACGTTATAAGCACGATGGAAAAAGCTGAAATTTTGCACAAAGCATTGGTACTGGGAAGGTTGCTTATTACTATTGATGACTCAAATGCTACATGGCACGGGATGTACGCAGACGTACTGATTGTAAAAGGTAAGAGAGATGCAGCCACTAACACCGTATCAACCACTGATACTGTGAGCTTTTGAATACTTACCTCGTACTGACTAGCTATCATTAGGGAACTTTTTTCAATAAAGTCAAGCTTTTATCAGTGAGCTATTCGGCGTGGTATTTGGTAATAACTACAGGTAGAAGATTTCAGATTCTTAATTTAATAGATCAATGAAAAGTAAATTTTTTACTGTTAAGTCAGGTTGATATTTATAGGGTAAAAAAATCAAGTTTTCAAAATCATCACTGTCAGTCAAAATGTTTCTTTCATGCTTGAGAAAAAAACAATCGCTTCTGTGGAAAGAAGTTTATCCATGCACAAAATCTTTAAGGTCAAAAGTGCAAGGGCATTGCATGATTTTACTTCTTAATTCTTGCACGTGGTGAATGTTCATGTGGATTGTGGAGTCTGCTGCTTGCGTAGCGTATTCTGTTGTGTTGAGAATTTTGTCTTTTCGCTGAATCAGTGTTCATTTTAATAAAACAAAATTTAAGTCACATTAAATTATTTCAGAATAATTTCTTTTCAGGTCAATGAAATCACTATTTCGAGTTTTTTAGGGCAATAAATATATTGCATACTTGTTGTATTGTATACAATTTTATATCTTTATCTTCTGTTGAATGCGAAAGTCCGCCGAGTCAAAGGTAACAGGTTTGACTGCACAAAAAACAAATAATCCGATAGTATCTTTCACCATTGTAAAATAATTTTGCAGTCTTTTTTGTATATCCAACCAGCAGAACAGGATAATCATTATCTTTTCTTCGGTACCTTGATCTTGGCCCCTGTTTCTTCTGCATATTTTGTAGTGTATAGTTCTGTGGTTGCAGATTTTTCTGACGCCGACGTTTTCGTTATTATGCACAGGAATGCGCTGAGATGTCTTGCTGGGGGAAGGGGTGGAAATTGTTTGTGCTGATACAACTCCTGGCTTGTTCATGGGAATGGGATTTGTTTCATGGGATGGGTCAGTGAACTTGAAATTTGTCCCACTAGGACGGTAGTCATCCTAGTATTTTGATCTACTTCAAAACGTGATATATTTGTTTTCCACCCGCATCTTGTAGCACGTGGAATTTTACGATTTTTACTATTTTTTAGATCTGTCGTGTGTGGTCCCATCTCGTAAGTTTGCTGAATAAGATTAGATTTGCACATTTTTTCCAATGTGCTGAATGTAAAAATGCACTGTCTTGTTTTCCAGATAAGAATATTTAATTTTGTTATCACATAGCAGAACTTAGGCATTTACAACTTCATATAGCAGGAATATTCTGAAGTTGAATATTATAATTATACGCTCACAACAGCAGCAAATATTTGACATAGATGATCAGTGGCGCCGTAGCGTAGTGACAGGAGGTCTCCGAAAACAAGATCATTAGACTTTTTTAGGTGACAGCTAAAAAAAGTCACTGGCACTCTCACAACCGTAGCACCCCTAATTGGAGGTTTTGGTCCCGTAGCCACGAATCTAGAGGCTAACATATGTTAGACATGCACATGATATAATGTAATTTGTATTGATAATTTCGTAGGAATACCATGGTACTGTATATGGGACAGTCACAGGTTTCCATTGGATGTGATAGGAAATACAAAAGTGACTCATGGACAAGCCTGTAAAACTCCATTGCCCTAGTTTCTGACGCCATCCGTTACTTTCAATTTTGCTTGAAATGAGTTCATTGTCTAAAATTTCCCGAAATTCCCGTTGGTTTCTTTCTAAAACACGCAAAAAGCAACAAACAAAAATTCCAATACGTTTTAAATACCTGACATTTTTGCCGGTGAAACAGTTACACACTCCAGAAACGATAAATATCTCACCTGTCAACTAATCACCATTTAGGAGAATATGCCAAATTTTCATCGTTCCTCAACTGGCGTTTCCATGAGTGGCCTGAATTTTCTCTGTTTGCCTTAATCGCGGTTACCCATAAAGCTTATGCGTTTCTGGCGTGAAAATTGATTGACAATACCCTGATTTCCAGTTTTCCCACACGCTTATATTCTAATATGAAAACTTAATCGATTCGTTTTGTTAATATTTATACGCTGGATTATTTGCTTCCCACATTTGTCTGCTACAAAATCATACATTCAGATGTTATTGTGAAGATTGGGTTATATTGAATTGATCACGATCGCAAGGTCCAATTTGTTGTTGACATATGCCATGAGGACGAAGTTACTCACATACAAAAGTTGTCCATATTACTATCGGTTTTACGTTCATTTTTGTGTGGTTTGACAGAAATGGTTGCTGAGTGGTTGGTAGCTACATCGAAGAACAGCAATGAAATTTCATTCGCTCTGGAATAATCCACTTTGTTCGTGACGTCAGCAAGACGTTTTCTACCAGCCTTCAGAAGGGTGTATCATTTTTTCTATTGATTGCTGAACAGATGACCTTCTGATCCATCTTTGTGACACAACACTTTTAAATATTCCAAAATGTCTCACCATCTCGAATGCTTTCTTGCAGTAAATTCCTTTGTTGGAAAGGTTGGGGTATGCATTTAGCTACTTGTCCATCTTTGCTTAGTTTTGGGCAGATCAACATCTTAGTCGACTTTCCTTGTGTTTGTACAGTATACAAGTTTTCGTGTCTAGATAGATTTCAAATAATGTGGTCAGCTTACCTTCAAGAGAACAAGTTCTATTCTGCTAATAAGCTTATTATTGTTCTGTAGTTATTCGAAATGTAGCACAGTTGTCATTGTTGTATGCAGGTTGGCGAGGTGTTTGAGCCAGTAGGCCTTGAACTTGATTAGGTCTGGTAAAAGTTTGTGACTGAAATCTCTGTTGATTGCCTGTGCTGTTTTGTTTGGAACATCCAAGGATATTCTGTGTGTGAGGCATATGCTTCAGTGCTGTACACTTTTGATATTCCCCAATTTTTATTTTCAGAAGTTTTAGCGTTCTGGCACTTCTGTTGATGCCATTTCAGTATTTCGATAACGCGAAGATGGAGGTGTTCGTCCATGTTGTGTAGCCAAAGTTTTTTAACATACGCGATTCTGAAGAATACAAAAATAATAGACAATTATATGACAATCTATTTTGAATAATAAAGAAATAAAAGTAGGCAATAGCGCTTTATTTCTCTCTTCACTGCTAATTATGCACGAACGTAAACTTTGCAGGTGACTTCGAGGAAGCACTGCGTCATCTTCAGACTGTTATGGATTTAACTCCAAATGATGTAACAGCAGTAGCTCGAGCTGGCCTCATCAATGTGAAGATGAACAGATATGAAACTGCGTGCTGTTTACTGCGCTCACTGTCGGGTGTTGATCGCCGAGGTCTTGTGTATGTGTTAAAAGCTGTTGATTCAGGAAGACGAAAAAGACTCGCCGAGGTAAAATTGGGCGATCAGGGAGCAGCGAAGTACGAGTGTGTGTCAAAGAGTACAAATCGGCTGAGTGTTTTTTCAATTAAGTGATTTCGCTCAGTTGGGTTGAGCCGACTTTTTGGATTAAGCTCCTCGGTTTGCTGTTGGCCTACCGCCAGGGTGTAGTTGCAGTGGGGCGGGAAGGCGTTCCCACACTTATTCTTAGTAACCTGACTTGACGATGTGTATTTTTACTAAGAGTTGCTGTTCGTAGCTACCATCCTAAAATACTGAATGTTTTCGTTTGTAGTGTAATGAAAGTGAATACTCCATTAAATGCTGATTTATAATGATGTTGAAGTGCTGTTGAAAATGGCTGGTTTTTTTGGGTGCGCTCCCTCACTTCTTTTTCTAGCACTGCTCCCCTGCCTACCATTGCACATAACACCGCTTCACTTCTGTTGCCTACATTTGCATATCAAAACAATGCCCATGATGTTCTGCTAACAGTCTGTTCGAGAACGTTTAGATCTATAAACTTGTTAATCGCGTTTACTTTTCGCGTACATCACTTTGGCATGAGAAACACACCATCAAAATGTCTTCGGCGGCATTGCTGTGAGTTTCGTTTTGCGATGCATCATCTCGAACTGTATTAGCGCGATGGCAAAACTTGTAGACATTGCGTAGCTCAAGCTTTAGAAAGTGGAAAATTCACTGTAATGTACACCGATGAGAATAACATTAGTGTGTTTTTCAACGATGTGTTTTGCGCCGAAACCGGTGTACTGTGTGCTACCTCTTGGATTTGCATTTCGCTCTGAGCGAGCGATTTGTTACGTGTATTATTACGTGGCACGTTTATTCAGGAATCCTTCAACTTAGCGGAAGATCTCACCCGGGAAAGCAGCTTTGCTGACGCCCGCGACTCATACACACTCAGCATCCTGGCTGACCGTACGTCGAAGATCGATAAACTGCGCAAGCGCTGTCGCTGTCTGGCGAAGCTTGGCGACACGGGGTGAGCTCTTCCAACTTCCACTGTTTTGCCGTAAAGCTAAACATAGCACCTGATTTCGAAAAACATGAAAATTCCCTCATAGTTTACAGCTTGGCTGTCGTTGTCTGTGAAAGCGTTTGCATGCAACGTCGCTCATCGACATTTCTGCAGACTTCCGCCCTAACCTTATTGGTGAATCCGCCGCTAAACGCGGTTTTCGCGTTTCTTCTTCATGCAGTAATCGCATTTCCTGAAAACAGTGATATATTATAGGTTAATAGGACGTATGAAAAAAACGTCGTTTTGCAGAAGAAAAATAGGTTTGGAAATGAAAAGGGTGAGAAATAAAGCTGGTAAAACCTTTGCGCATAGCAGGGGTGGCCAACAAGTCGATCGCTGAGTGCAGGTGCGCAACCAGGGGGGGAGGCATTTGCCCCCCCCCCGAAATTTTCAAAACATTGTACAGCAATTTTGACATTTGAAGAAACTTTCAAATAATCAAGTTGAAATTTTGTATTCTAATCATTTTTAAGAAAAGTTTCACTTAAATTTTTCTTTGTGTTACTGGTTAATCATCTCTTTACAAGATTTATCTTGAGACAGGCCATCTGATCGAAAATTTCGTAAATGATTGGTATTTAACTGCAAATATGCTGGAATTGAGAGTTCGTTTAAAATGTTGGTTTTATCCTTTTTTCGTGTACCACTCTGAAAATTATCAGAAATGTGGTGTGTGTGTACGCTTTGATTTGTTTCTTGCCATCATCTGAGGAAGACTTTGCATACACTCTTGAAACGTCAACGATAAATATTGCATTGCTATCACACTAGTGGAGCAAAGTTTGCACCTAGTAGACTATGCCTGGTGATAGAAACAGCATAGCCTACTTATATGCATATATTGTGTTAGCTTTACGTTTGCCTGCGGTTACAGTAGGCTACTATTTAAGCATTTTTGTTTTTATGTTCAGTGCTTAACCGTTGCTGGGGTTTCACAGCCAAGCTCTAACGTTGCAAAGGAGATTCGAAATTCACAAGAGCCTTAAAGTTTTTAGGTGTTATTTAGGTAGTCCTAGCAAAAGTGGCTGGGCCCACCCAGATCTGGTGGCGAGCCTAGATCAACCGTTCGTAATAGGTTAAAGTTGCATTCCTGCTCAGGCCCCACGAGAGGGGGTGCAGCCGATGCGCCACTCCGAGGCCCACAAAAGTTTAGGGGGCCCATGAACCTCAATGTGCAAAATGGAAATGGGCAATTATGCACAAAGTTTTTATTGTTATAATTTTATTCATACAATCTTGTGCAAATTAATTGACTAAAGTCCTGGTTTTAGTCGACATACAATGTATCGCCATTTCTTTTGATGTGTGGTTGGGATTATCTCATTTGCTGCTGTTTCATTGTTAGCCCAACACACTATGTAATGCGTAACATGACGCAATGATCGAAAAATACTTTTATGACATTACACAGGACTTTAATCAGCTCAATAGTGTTATAGAATGAAACCAGTTCTTTTTTTGTATGTAGTTGAGAGCAGGGGTGGATATTAGGGAAGGTGAACAATGCTGTCGTCTCGGGGCCCCCTTTTTTCAGAGATGTTGCGGGGCCCCTCTGAGGCTTTCGCACGTAGTTTTTGCATTGCTTTGTTTGAAAGCTGATAAACTACTCTGGAGCTGCACCCTCCGGAGCAAGTCATATGTTTTTCAAAACAACGCAAACAAATGTACCAAAGGGGGCCCTTTAACAACTTTAATGTGTTGACAAACAACAATGTAAAATTAAATAACTTCAATACGAAGTGGACTTTCACGCAGAAGCAAACTTCCAGACAAAATAAAATTGCTTTCAGCAAGTACAATTTTTGTGTAGCATGTGTAAGATATAATGGCCTTTTTTGATGTAACGTGAACAAACATAGAGGTAGTGGACCCTTTTTCAAGGCCATATATTGTGGAAATGACATGACAAATTGCACAATGTTTTGGGGCAGCTTTCTGCGATTTTCACTTAGGCCCTAAAGTCTAACTACCCACCCCTGGTTGAGAGTTGTACATGTTGGAACGTCTGTGATTTTTAATGGCAGATATCATACCTAGGAAGCAGAGTTGCATTGTTACGCTTTCGTAACACTGAAATTACACCCAAACATCCATTGCAAAAGGTATGCTAAGACGAGGCTTGATTTACAGGATTTCGTGCATGCTGCGTTTACAGAAGTTCAAGTACAGTGTGACGCCGCCCACCGGAGGCTGGCAGAAAAGCTAAGAATGTTCAAAAAATAGCCTTAATAATGGAGTGTAGAAAACCGGAAAAAGTGGTGTTTTTAGATGAAAGTCATTTTGTCTTCCAGCGAAACACAGTAGATTTATGAGGATCAGGAATTGGTAGCAATTAAGTCCTGCCCATTGCAATGAGCGAGGAATGGAAGCCAAAAAGATGTTCTGGGGCAGTTTCAGTCTTTCAGTAGTAGCTTCACTTATGCCAATTGAGGGTATGATGAATTTATACAAATACATTGATGTAATTGAGAGAAAAGCCAATCCAGATATGAAAAAGGCATTTCCTGATGGTGGAAGGAAATTCCAATGAAAAAGTGAAGACGATTTTCAGGAAGCAAAATTAAATGTGATAGATTGGACTGGAAACTCGTCAGATCTTAACCCCATTGAGAATTTGTGATCAGTAAGAAAATCCTGGTTACAAAAATTCGATTGCACCACCATGACTAAGCTAATAGAGGCCATCATTGAAGTATGGGAAGCAGGATTGCGGAGTCGGAAGTGAAATGTCTGACTCCAACTCCGACCTTTCTAAAATTTCCGACTCCGACTCCTTGATATAAAGTGAATGAAGTTTGGCGGCCAAGAATTTTGCAGCAACTAAGACTCAGTGGAAATCGTGGTACAGAGCAAGAATACTCTGTTTCAAGAAAAGCTTTATAAGAAATTGTACCGATTCAACAGGAATTTCCAACATAGGAGTGTGATGTAAAAGCAATCCAATTGGACTTCCGGAATCGGACAAAATATCCGACCCCTAGTGTCGTTAGGAATCCGACTCCACCAAAAAGCCTCCAATGCCTTGCCACTCCGCAACCCTGAATTGGCATCGTGATAGTAAATCAAGAAACACTTTGAAAAACTGTTAGAATCCATGACGAAGCGAGTACCGAAATTCTTCGTATCCTATCACTGTTTTAGGTTTAAAGAAGTAGTAAATTTGCTTTGCTACTTGCTAGTGAGAATTACTCTAGCGTACTAAATGTTAACTATGATGTATAATTGTGAAATTCCCAAAGCAACTGTGTGTTATGTGCATTATTTGAGATCAGCCTGAGACCTTTTGAAATTTAGTTATAACATTGGTAATTGTTTGTGATGTAAAATACCAAGTAAAGTAGGCCTATGTCATTTTCTAGTCATTGTATTGCAAAGCTAGTGAAGCTCTTAATTGGTTATAATTTATAATGGGGCTCAAAACAGCTCTGGCATCAGCACATTTTATTCCTCCCAAGGGCCCTGTTCCTGCTGTATTCCTTTCAAGAGTATTTCAGTTGGCAGACGAAGCCTCGTATCTACAATTATAACAATAGCATCATTGGTTAAATATATCCTGACAATAGCCTCTTGTATCTGACAGCTTCACCACTCGCAATATCGTCTGCAGAAATTATCTCACAGCAGATGTATTCAAGTGAAGTTTCAAAAATCTTGATAAACGATTTGACGAAATTTCTAAAACAAGACGAAAAGTTAGGCAGGTTTACTAGTAGTCTATACGTCTGACACAATAAAGCCATGACTGCACTAGTTGAATGCGGAACCAGGCGTTGGTATAAGGCTACTAATTTTTACTCTGTCCTGACCGTCCGGTCTGCACCTTGATTAAAAGCAGGCCTGTAACCAGCTTTGGACACCAGAGGGGGCGAAGAGTTTTCTGGGAGGGGCCCAAATTTTTAAACATGCCCAACACATTTTTCCAAGGGGGCGAAAACATTTTCAGTGTTGGTTTCGCTTCGCCCCCCTAATTACGGCCTGATTAAGACTAATAAGTTCTCATTTTCGGAAATGTTGTGAAAAGACTATATCTGTGACCGTCTGCGAAAAAGTTGTACCACGCTTGAATAAGCACGATGACGTCATCGAATGAAAGTTCATGAATATGCCCCCCCGAAATGAAGAGCTGGTTGCGCTCCTGGCCGAGTGTCATTTGGTCGATCGCGCCTGATTTTGCATTGAATTGAGAAGATACCTAAAAAGAACACTTTTCAATCTATATTCCAGAAAGTACATAAAAATTGTCCATCAGTTGGTTGGTCACGTATATTCTTTGGTGCTTCTTGCGATGGCTGACCGCAGGCTAGCACGGCAGATGCAGGGAAGATGTTGTAATATGTTTTCCTATTATTGCGTGACAATCATGATTTAGGCGTAACAGAGACTTTGCCTTCTATCTGCGCATCACTCACTTACTAAGCACTAAGGCGCATGGGTGGCGGAACCTTTTCAAAAGTGGGGGGGCACAAGTGCACGTCAAAAAACTAGAAAATTTTTGTGGTTTGAATTGGCAAATGTGACGTCACAAGCATTGAGATATGACGTCATCGCCTATACACCATATGAAGGTTTAAATTACACTATTTTAGACAAAATTTCACCACTATGAAAACGTATCGGTGAACCACCTGAAATTCAAATACGCTGCTGGGTTAACAACTTAGTGAAGTGGGAGCGTGCGTTGTGTCACAAATATACAAAGCAAGCAAGCTCGCGTTCTCCGGTATAAATCGTAATCGAAGACTTGGGCTAAGCCCGAGGAGCCCCTATACCGGAGTCGCCACTGGGCTGTTGAAAACACCAATAACACAGCATAAACAACAGGCAAAAATGACGCAGCATTGATACATGTCTTAAACACATTCAAAATCACAACTTTTCCGCATCTTGAACACAGAAATAACGTCACTAAAAAATCATTCCACAACTGCATTAGATACCGGAATGCAAAGACAAACCACAGCATATGTAGCAACTAGCAAGGTGTCTGTAAGGATGCCAATTTTGTTGCCAATGCAGAATTAATTACAGCTGTTTAGTGTTGCCAATGCAAAAACAAAAACACAATTGAAATTAATATGTCAAATATTTCGTTTTGCATATAAGATTCAGCAAAATTTCTCTATTTGGAATGGTGTGAAAACGCTTGAAATTACACCAGTTGTTTAATGGGCGGCACGAACGTTTTCCTACACACAAGCATGGGTGTCGGAAGGGGGACAGGAATTTGAAAATTTCACCAAAAAAGGCTGTTTTCTTAGTTTCGAGTGGTAAAAAACAAATTTCGCCCCCCTGGATAAAATCCTTCCGACGCCCATGCATACAAGCGTATAAGTTACACCATTTTTGTAAAAATTGTGCTGTATTACACCATCTGGCAACACTGTTCAACAACAATAAGCGGTAAGCACTGAGCACGCCATAGCAGGGTGACAGATTGGGCACGGTGTATTCTGCCAAACAATTACGAAATCCTGCCAAATTACAAATAATCTATTAAAAATAACATTGACAAAACACTGCCAAAATTCTGCAATATTTTTTTTCATTAAACAATTTACTTTAGTAATGGACCTAATACTAATGTTTTTTAGGCAAAATTTGAAATTTAAAAGTTGGGGGGACAGGCCCCCCCAGAAATAAAAGTGGGGGGCCTAGGCCCATGCGGCCCTCCCAGTTCCGCCACCTATGACCCTAACGCTTAAATACACTTCATGGTCAGTTTATTGCTTTGATCCGGTTCGACTAACTAGAAGTTAAAGTAGCAGTTTCATTAAATTGCACTGAAATATTTCTTTGGCTTACACATCAAACGCTTGATTAACCTACATTTTTTGGTGCAACGTTTCGGAATTGGGAGGGGCACTTGCCTCTGTTGCTCCCCCTTGGCTACGCGCCTGCCTAACTACACCTTATCTATCTACGCTACCCTGATTTGAGCACATAAATGTAACTTGTTGTTCGTACTAACTGTGTTACTTAAACGCATTTAGGCAAAATATGAAATTAAAAAGTGGGAGTCACGTCCCCCCCAGAACAAGAAGTGGGGGGACGAGGCCCATGCGCCCCCCCCCCGGTTTCGCCACCTATGCTAAGGCGATGGTACGTGCGATAGTCAACTTTGGCATTTTTTACTTTGGCTTTATTACTGACCGGTCGATCGAGAGTTAGCAAGAAATTTTCTAGTCGATCCCAGTCGCAGACAAGTTGGCCGCCCCTGGCATATAGTATAGCAATATGTAGAGAAGTACAGTTTTTAGGTTATGATTTTTTCTTATATTCACGGCATGCATCCGTGTTTACTGTATATTTTGCTTGGAAGCGTTAGCACATCGTAAACTACTAGCGTTAGGACATCGTAACGTAGCGTTAGCACATCGTAAAGTAGCGTTAGCACATCGTAAAGCAATAGCATGCATTTCACATCGTAAAACGTAACGTTTTACTCAGGAAAGCAATCGCGGACATATCAGAGGCAATGAAGGAAAACGCGCACAGTCCCTCGGCCAGTGATTATTGCATCCGAGCGCGCATGTATCTGCTTGAGGGAAAAGAGTTTCAGGCCTGCAGAGATTATATGAAGGCAATCGATATCGACAAGTAGGTGGAGATTTTTAATGATATTCGTAGCTACTTTTTCACGCGCTTGAACAAGCACATGCATTTTTATTCTGTTGGATTTTAACAAACTTTTCTGGATTGTATTAACAACAGTGTTTTACGAAGCATTGGTGCGTTTAAACCCCATTGAGGACAGCTAAATCCACTTAAGTGGTTTTCAGGCAAAATTCGTTCATAACTCGCCGGCTGATCGCGCTAGAGAGTCAATGAAGACATCATAAGATGCGGATTTTCGTGTACTTATGTTAAAGAAACTGAGTACGTTTGGTTTTGAAATTCTTTGGGGCAGAGTAACGTCACGAGGAGGTCCCTTTGACGTTATTGGGACCTTGACACAAAACCAATGCCAATTTGCCTGTTTTTTTTTTAAAGAAAGAACTCAAAAAGACGCAATTGATTGACTCTCTAGCGCGATCGGTCGCCGGGTTATGAACAAAAATGACCTCAATAGCAACTTAGTGACTTTCGCGAACCTTTTAAAAGCAACATATCACAATCGTAGATAAAAGAAAAGTCATACCACCTTCACTGCTTGCACCTTCCTCCCACAAATCTGCAACGCAAAAAAGTCAAGCCTTGTATTGAAGTTCGGTTGTTGCAAGCATTCGACAAGTATTTGCGATAGATCACAAACCTGTTTGATGTTGTGACGAAGTTCAACTGTAATTTGATTGTGCTTCAATGTCGAACGCGAGCGTAACTTGCAAATCGCGTCTGTTGTGGTCATTTCTACAACTTACGCGTTTATTTCGAAATTACAGGTTCCAAACTCTCTCTTTGGTTCACGTCAAGCCTGGCCGAGCCTCCTTGTGCAAGATCTTTTATAGACAAGCGATCGAAACTTACACGCGTCATAATTATCAAGACTGTTACGACTTATGTGACGTTGCGCTTGTCATTGATGACGGTGACATTGAAATGCGTAAGTTGCGCGCGCGCGCAAAGCGAGAAATGAACAAGTGCCGCATCCAGTAAAGGCTTCATCACTTTCGCCCATGTTATTGTATTACACATCGTGCAATGCTGTGAAGTTTGTTGAAAAGCGCAGAACCAATCGTTCTTAATCATTGGATATAGCAACTGTCACCGCAACAATCTATTTTTGCACCGTATATTGAATTGCTTTTATTTACACAGTGACATTACCAATTTTTCTCCAGTCTAAATGTGGATGCTGTCTCTTTCGTTGCGACAGCACTATTGCAAGTTTTCAACACGGGTCGTGGACGAAATCGCGATAAGCTTTGCAGATGCTTTTACGTTGAAAAAAATTAAGAAACAACAAGCGAGAATTCTGTTGAAAACTCGGGCGATTTCAGAAGATGTTTCTAATTACAGATGTGAAAGTTAGCTGGTACGTCGTAGTGAGAAAGTAGGTATAAGGTTTGCCCGCTATTCCTTGCTTGATGGATAGGGAATTGTTGTTTTCTATTTTTTATTAATACTAACAACGTATTTTACCAACTTTTTAAATTGCAGCAACAGTGGTGATTACGTCTGAGAGTGATGTATCCGTCAGGAACTGCCGCAGTCTCCTGTGCACCTTGCTCAAAGGTGTTTGTTAGTAGTGATCACTTTTTAGTATACAGTACAGATACCAGTTGGGTATCCAGTTTCTGTGTTGGTGCAAATTTTACGTGATGCATGAGACCAGGTCGGACCCAATAGACACTCATTGCAATCAACAGAACGTTTTTGCTGTTTAAAAATGAGAAAATATTCTGCAAGCTTATCGCAATGACACTATTATGATACGTAATTATGAAACTGCTATTGATTTTTCATGAGAATTGTGCGAAGGTCCGATGAATGAATTGCAGAGGAAACCTTGCATAAGTCATACACGTATTTGCAGGGTCGACGCTTCATGAATGAGACATGAGTGCTCATTCGTTAAAAGAGCACCACACTGATTTTCATTTCGGCTAGAGAATCAACGGTTTTTGTTGACTGTGCATGTAGAATTGTCGCGCTGTTTGAACAGGATCTCAAAGTTTTACGAATTTATATGCCAAAAATTGCGCAGAAAGGATTTGTGTTGCCTGTAATTTACTGTATTGCCACTTCCGCCTGGAAAGTGGGGTTTGTTTCCAGCAGTGAATCCTTTTTTGTGATCTCGCTTTCTGTGCGATTTTTTGCTTTGCAATAACAGCGCAATCACCCTTTCGGCTGATGTTTCGTAGAGCATGCCACGCTTGCGAAAAACAAGCGGTAAAGTCTGCCATGTTTCTCTCTTTGCGAATCGATCAACTGGAAAATAACGAAATGTAAGCGAGAGGTGAAAAACTGAAATCTCTTGACTTCATTATTGCAAGTTGCCACTTTGTTTCGTGCGTTACCTACTGCACCTATCAACATCAAGATGCTTTGTGCAGCAAAATCTTTGTTTAGTTGTGTACTTGGGTGTTTGATGCATGGACAGATATGACACCAATTTTCCTGGGTATATACTATTTTACGTAAGGTTCTCAAAAATTGATTGGTTTTCTGTTAAAGCTTAGCCATCAAATTCGGGCAATTATGGTCGAGAGCTGCAAGTTCTTCAAGTTCAGCGACAAATTACAACACTGCATGGTATCACTTCATTGCTATTACAGTTGTGGTAACGATTTATGGACCTGAGGCAAGTTGGAAAAGGGCCCCCAAGTTTTTTTCATGTGAGATACAAAATACTGTAGGCATTTGTAAAACTAGCTTCTATAGTTTCTACATCAGACGAACATTGTTGTAAGTACGGTAACCATGCTACAACATCTCTAATTACCGGTAAGCCACTCATCGCGCACTTAAAGCTTAAGAAAACTGATTTTGTGAGAAAAAATTGATTTGTTTCCGTTTGCAAAGCACGTCAGCATTTTATGTGTTTGCAGTCCATGTAAGTATCAAAGACCCAGGGACACTTTGCTTTCACTGCATTGAACGTAAAATTTGACGGTTGGTATTTTACTAGTTATATATTCACGTTTTACATGTGTGACTTTCGCACATCGTCTACATCAGGGGTCTCAAACACGCGGGCCGCATGTGGCCCGCGATGCATTTTGGGAATTTTGAAATAATCAACATTTACGTTGTCAGGTGCTTTTACAGTCTTGGGAGTATGTCAAAGACATCTACATGCTTTGACGAACTCGTGAAAGCATACGACGGAGTTTCTTATGAAAAGCTGTGAGGAGCGTTGCGGGAGTACGGTGTTGACGGCCGCCTGTTACTGGACGTCAAGTCACTGTATCCTTTCTTAGCCTACCCAGAAGTGTGTGTCCGTGTCGGGAGAGCTAAATCACGACCGTTCGCCGGTGGTGT
>Ga0210059_1009852_pt1 | contig 14837 bp, 9 predicted proteins | sample Ectturendosymbi2_FD_188042 | JGI IMG/M metagenome (GOLD analysis project Ga0210059, IMG submission 188042) | Ecteinascidia turbinata endosymbiont from Florida, USA - Sample 2 (SPAdes) (version 2) | ecosystem: Host-associated > Tunicates > Ascidians > Unclassified | place: Key West, Florida...
ACCGTTGAGAAAAAATTGTCATGACCGCATACAGCCAATTAATCATTCCACCAAGCTGTAAACAGTTGGTATTTTGCCGGAGTTTCTACGTTAGTGCTGACTGCTGAGTACCATAGTTTGTTGGGGCGCGTCGTGCTATTACGTAGTGATTCAATGCCACGCTGCGCTGTCCCGGTTGACGGAGTGAGGTGTTGCAGAATTGCATTGTTATGTCATAATTCCTTGAGCTACTGGATCACGCTCTTGTTTTTTTCGCTAAGACATTTCGGTCATTTGTCCCGAAATAGTATTAAAACTCGTCGTAACAGTATTCACTAGCCTACTGTTTAGTACATTATGACCGAATAATTGACTTAATGTTTTTCGGTCATTTTAAAAAAATTTGGTCTATGGCCGAAAAAAGTAGGCACGCTCAATGCATTTTTGTCAGAAACCGGCAAGTTGTTTGCTAACGTACAGAGGCGTAACGAGGGGGCGCAATTCTCCGGGTGCCGAATCACTGCACGGGGCGCCGCATCACTGTGGAGGGCGCCGGAAAGTCCCGACAATGTCGCAAGTACTTTCTTCAATACAGTGTATTTGCTTCCAAAAGACCTCAGGTTCGAACACGGGGGTGCCAATTGTTTCTTGCCCCGGGCGCCATCTAACCTCGTTACGCCACTGCCCCTGCTAAGGTACAAATGCTGCTATAGCTTTTCACAGGCTGCAATATGGTTCAATCAGGGGTATTAGTTACGACAAGAAACTCATCCACTTACCTTGGTGTTGCAAAACTAAGACGCAGACGTACTGTGGAGCATACTTACGGACTGCACTGATAGCAGACCTGAAACTGGTTTTCGCTTTGCAAGCTTCTAAAATCTTGCGTCAGTTCTAGGATTTCCATATTTATTGCCTTCCTATCTTCACTACGGCTTTTCCTTTCAAAGCTGCCACCAAGCATTAAAAAATTTACTTGTAACAAAAACAGACCAATTTTGCAAAGCCTAACGGCAGGTCCAGAACTATGCTAGCGAAAGAGGTCGTGTTTGCGATTGCTGGGCAGTTCTCACGCGGAAAAGAAATAAGAGAACAGGAGTATTATTATGAAACAATAGTATTGTTGATTCTCATCGGTAAGAGGCTGGGTCAAAGTCCGTTACGTGAACACCGAAGTTCAACGAAGTGTGAAGCATTGTTTAGCTTCGAGTGGATATTTTTGCCTTTGTTTCTACTTCAATATAGGCAGTCCCGTCGCCACGGGGGGGCTTTGGTGGGCTTAGCCCCCCCAAATAAAGCTCCAAGCCCCCCAAATTGAAAGATGAAATACTATAAATAAATAGAGTTTTTGCGTTCAAGCCTCCCAGCACAAACGTTCAAGCCCCCTTGAAAAAACGTAAAGCCCCCCTATTGAAGACTTTCTGGCGACGGTTCTGAATCTAGGCACCAAAAAGGGGCGCATTTTTATCAGAGGCGCGCCATTTTAAGTAGGCGCCACAGCCGTTTGCGGGGCCAGCTGCCCTAAACTGCCCCCCCCCTGGATCCGCCACTTAAGCATTGTCAGTTGTCACAAAACTGTGTTGTTGTGACATAACCAGGAGTGTAGTGAGACGGGAACGCGGGAGCGGCGAGAACCACACCTTTTTAATGTTTTGCTTGAAAATGAGTTTGAAGCTGCTTTAAAATGGCTGTTTTTTTGGCTGCGTTCCCACACCTTTTTTATCAGTACCAAATCCCTGGACATAACACGACGCTCAGACATTGTCACACGACAAGAAGACTCTCTTGTCATATCTACAAGACATTGTACTTCTCACGCTATGAGAAAATATGTTTCATTTTTCAGGAAATTGGCGTTTGCAGTTGCAATATGTTGTGTGATTTTTTGTAAGCTTTGTAACTTGCTCAGCCAATTATGTGTGTAAGTTATGATAAAGTTATTATTTGAATATTTTTATATTCTTTAAAATAAAACTAAATGAGTGAAATGAGTGTAGAACAGTGGTTCTCAACCTTTTCACTAAAGGGATCCTAATCCAGACTTACGACTTAGTAAGAGAGCCGCACTAAAGAAACTTTAACACAAGTCAATTGACACGGTTTGTTTTAGAGCAGAACGACGTCCGTTATGGTTGAGAACCACTGGCGCAGAAGTAAGTCATGGTCCTTACGGATAATTTATCATTTTATTTGCTTAAAGCAAAAATATACACATATTTTCTCTTTCAAAACATTATTCTCTTAATGGTTTTTGTTTCGAAAAACTTGTGCATACACATGCTGTTTTAAATTTTAAAAAGGCCGCACATTTCTACTTTTGCGTAGATAAGCCACTGAGGGGGACCTCAACAGCTGGCCAACAAAACACGCTTAGCAACAGCAAACACTGCGGATATCGTTACTCCAACGTTCGATATCGTTGTTACCACGATGATGCATGCATGAATAGTCGCTACCAACTTTAAAACATAGAGTAAATTACTGGCGCTTCATCATTGTAGCTCACTCGGTTAATTGGTGTAGGCTGCTGTTCAAAACTTTGAGAAAGAATATGTCAGCAATATGCGTAGTTTTATACGCTCTGGCTCTACCTCTGAATGCTGTCTTTGAAATATTCTGGCCAGTGGCCACAGACAGGGGCGTAACGAAGGGGGGGAAAAGGGGGCACAATTTCCCGGTCGCCGAATCACTGCGCGCCAAATCACTGCGGAGGGTACCGAAAAGACCCAACAATATCACAAGTACTTTCTTCAATACAGTACTTTTGCTTCCGAAAGACCTCAGGTTCGAACATGAGGGCGCCAAACTTGCTTCCTACCCCGGGTGTCATCTAACCTCGTTATGTCCCTGGCCACAGACACATTCTTTCCTCCCAGTCACGCGCTGGTTCGAAGCAATTTTCTCGTGAACATGCAAAATTTTTCGTAAAATATCTTCGGAGTATGCATGTAATGGTTTCGTTTCACGTTGGGATAAATGCTTTTTGAGAAGCATAAACTTGCCGTAATAAGTTACAAGACGTATACAACATTGACTGCTGTTATTAACCCATAGCCATTAATAAACCCAAACCAATACTTGTGGATTTACCCACAGGCAATTGGGTGCCACGAACAATTTTTTGATAAATGGTTCGGATAGAATAGCAAGCTACGTATCCTACTGTACATTGGGAAAACGGCCAACAACAAAATTGTAGAAAACTCTTTTCCATGTATATTTTAAGTGTGTCCTTCGTGCAGTGCCACGTGCAGTATTGCGAGCCCCCCCCAAAAAGATGCTGTTGGTGAAGGTCCTGTCGATGACGTCATGATACTACTTGTACGTCACTTAATTATAGTGAATTTCTTCGTCTGTGCTTATCTACAGGCCTATAAAAGCAACTGCTTTTGCTAAGAGCTAAAGTTTCACTTCACTGAAAACATATACCGGCACATGTTCTAACCTCGAGTCGTCGTGTGTAAGGGTTTAAATAGTTACATTGCAAGAACGACAGCGTTAGAGAGTTTTACCGTTGAAGCTTGTGCGAAATGCAGAGTAGGCTAATTATGGATAATCCTTTCGAATAAGAAAATCTGTTAACATTTGTCAAAACACTGAATCCGAAAAGCTTGTTTGGCAACACACTAGTCCCGTCGCCACAGGGGTCTTTGGTAGGCTTAGCCCCTCCCAAACCCTCCAAATTTAAATGTGAAACACCATAAATCAGAAGAGTTTTGTCAAATTTCACAATGTCAAGCCCCCCTGCCCAAACGTAAAGCCCCCGACTGAAGGCTTTCTGCATGGCAACGGTTCTGCAACACACGAACATTCACATATGTTTGAAAAAATTCATTACCTTTTAAAAATCGTATGTAGGCTATTTAGATTAACAACAACTCACTTCGTGAGCTGATAATCACAGTGTGTAAGATATTGAATCCACAGATTTGTGAATAAATGAAAAGCGTTACGAGAAATTAAAAGAGCCCTCTGACTGAAGAATCACCTTGGCTTCGCACAGTTTCATTACTTTAACCGTGCCGTACCAACATATTCATTAGCCTTGGCTACGTCGCTTCAGAAACTCCTGCTATTGCAAATAAAACTAACACTGGTTAAGAATACGCTGATCAACGAAACTGTGGTGAAATATACCATTAAGACGATGTTTTTATGTCCGCAAAACGTGGGATAGCACACCCTCCAAGGACAGAATGGCATTTTACCACGGGTATGCAACGTAACTCTAAAATCAGTTTTGCAGAAAATGTCAATCGTTAAGGCCAACACACTGCCCTGCTGATGAATCAAACACAAGTCAACGGCGTTGCTATCTACAGCCTATTACGACGAATCAAAACATAAAAATTTCAAACCGCATATGGCAACAATTTTCATCAAATGTGTAGCATGTGAGTCTTCTGAAACGTTGCCACCTTCTTCAAAACTGACATTGCTTTGCATTCACTCTAAGCTCGTACTTTCTGTAGGCCTGCATGGTATGGAAATATTCAGTAAGTTTGTGAGTGAGCGACAGATTTTCCTCTTGTAATCTACCAATCTCAACACTTTTTTCTTTTAAAAGCTTCAATTTTGTACTTCCACACACGCGCTGACTCTGGCGTTCGAACAGAGCTGTCCGTTATCCTTTCGGTGACAGGCCCACTGCGCTGTCGCGAATCGCGATTTCCGTCGCACTGGATTAGCGTGCAGGACATGCATACGGACGTTGAGGTAAAGGCTATGAGCAACCGACATTATGATCAAACAATGTCATTAATGCGTCAGGCGAATACACCGGCGAGCAGTGACAAGCCTCTTAGAGCGGCAAGTGCAACCACTACGTGCAATGGTGCAGTGCCGTCGCTCGGATGTCGAGTTCCGTCGCGCAGCCACAATGTTTCGACAAATTGTTTTACTTGCGTTTTTACTTTGCGTGACACAGTAATGAACAAATCGCGCGTCGGTTGGCCACCCAACCTCGCGAAGCCGCCCGATTGGGGGTAGGGTCACTAGCAACGGCTATGCCTCCGCGTGCTTTTTTATCTTGTTTTCTTTAGTGAATCGGCTGTTTCTTCAAATGTTTTCCTTTTTTTCATTCTTTCGTTGTAATTTTTCTTGAGTGTTGCCAGTTGCCACTTGCCACGATGTCACTTTACATTTTTTTATTTAGATTGCGTAACGTACTGAGCAGCAGTTCAACTGCATAAACAAGATTAACATAAGCAAAAGATACTATCTGTGTTTGCGTGAAGGTCACCGCGATGTCACATACCTGCTTGTAATTCTTTCGAACAAGATGTTGCGCCACCGATATTTTGAAAGCAGGCATCAGGAAGTTGTAGCTAGGTCATTACGTACTGCTTTACTAAAGCGATTATTGTCAAGCAGTTGCTTGCTAAATAGCGTTTGATGAACCCTAAAACCAACGTTAAGGGAGACATCATGTGACGCGGACCACGAGAATGCCACTGAATATGCTTATTGACCAAGTCAACTGAAAAGCATCTACGTAGATTAGTAAAAACCGAACCACAGAGTGCCAACTGCCAACATTTTATTGTACAAAATAAAATTATGCCAACGATCAGTAGCGGACACAGGCTAATTTGGTGGGGGGATGCGATATCGATTTGCAATGAACCCAATGCTTCACAGGACCATTTTGCGTAAATCAATCACTTTCGCATGCGTAGATTCACGAGGAAACAAGTCTAAGCTTGGTTTAGAAGAAGCTTGAGTGACAAAACTGGTCAAACTTTACACTGCACCGCTACGGAACCAACAAGCAATGCGGCACATAACAACGATCTGACGTAGCCACCGGCGTCGGCGCAGTTACATCGAGGACTGGAGATGAACAGTTCACGTGACGACATAATGCTTATTCTCATTGTAGGTTACGTTTGTTACAGCACAATTACTGTTGGCAGTAGCCAGCGTAGTGTTGTTTGACTTGTATGTTGCAGCAAGTGAGCGTAGTCACTTCGATGAGGTTTAGATCAGTGCTCTTCAAATGAGGCACCTTACTGTTTTTAATTGTCGTTTGGAATAGTCCGCAACGCTCATAGTAATTTGTGTATAAGATTTATTATTATAGGTGATTTTGATGAAATAAGAACAAGAAGCGGGTTGGTTCTGTTTATTTTGCAACCGAAATTAAGAGAACGGAAAGAAAGAAACAATTCGTGATGAGTGAAGCACGAAAGTAACGAAAAAACGAAAGCGAGAAAGCACGATCATTCATGGGCGTCAGAAGAAATTTTTCCAGGGGTTCAAGGTCAACATGTTGTTTATCATTTTCAAATTGCTGACGATCAGTGTTCCCTCCAAGATAATTTTGCACTGAGCAAATATTTGTTTTAGTGAGCATGATTATTTTAGGGATGAACAAGTGGAGTTTTCAATGCATTACAAACTTTGTGAATTATATAATAAATATACAATCTTATCAAAATACGAACAAAATAACATTTCATTCAAATAGCTTCTTGTTTGCGTGCTTTTCCATTGCTTTGCAATGTTGCAAGTATGCGAGAATGTGATTTCACTCCGCAACAGTTCTGGTGGTCCTGAGTATTTGCGCACTCAGAGGAAACATTGCTGACGATGTAATGCAAAAAAGTATTTTGATTAAATAAGAACAAGAAGCGGGTTGTCACAATGAATCTGTAACGTCACTATTACTTGTCCACTGAGCCAAGCCATTGAGGCGGCTTTGTTTGATAGTACTGCGTACATAGGCAAGCGGCCGTCGAAAAGTTGAAAACGATCGATCGCTTGTTGCTGTTGTGTTGATAATGTTACTAATAAGCACAACCAGAGTTGTAAATCGGGGAGGGCTTTTCGGGTTTGTCAAAATATTTCGGGCCTGCATACAAAATTTTTTCGCAACGACGGACACATTTGTGGCCAGTAACTGTTGAAGCAATCGAGTTGATAAATTTCAGGAAAAATTATTAATTGTGTAAAGTTTAGTCATGTTTACTTTGCTTCGTCACCGATACCCCGAAATTGCGCACAACTTGACTCACTCGGTAACTTTGGGTTTCGGGCCGAAATCGGGCTTCAAAAACAATGCCGGGCTCGGGCCGGATTCGGGCTTCAAAATGAGACCCGTTTACCACTCTGAGCGCAGCAATGCGTGAAAGCTCGGAAAAGAGAAGGAATCACAAATGACTATTTGACTTCATAATATCTTCTGGCAATTCAAATTTCAGGACACTGGACCACTTGAACGTCCGTCTACCGTGTTACTTTCGAGACTGACGAAGAGGAGTCAGTTTCCCAGCTGTGCATGTCTTCTTTTCCTTGAAGAACAAAGCAACCCAGCGTTAGCAAGTCCGAAATCAAATGCCGAACAGACTCGTTCCGCAGAATGAAACCGCACCTCTATCTGGTGGATGGTGTTCACCTAATGAGGAATGTAGGCTATACCGTTTTATTTTTGTAGAATTCCTCACCACAAAAGGCTTGAAATGTTTCACGATATATTTGGCGATCAGCGCAGCTTGCAAGTTTCATATCGATATCCACTTGATCAGCTGAGGTCAAAAGCCAATCTGCATAAATAGAATTCCACTTATGGATTCTCTCTTTTGTTTCTGGAAATATCGAAAACCTCTTCAACCAACGACACTAACATCATCAAATCAATGTCTGGACAGAGTTTGAAGACCCTAAGATAGCGACGAAAAATGGCAGTCATTTCATTTGTGAGTTGAATAGCAGTCATAAATTCCACATTTCAAAGTGCTCGCAGCTCAAACAGTAGGATCCAATTGTTTTTCTAAAATGTACAGCAACTGAACAAACACATCATTTTCGAACCATCGCGTTGTTCAAAACTTCTAAATCCTTTTCCCAGGGTTTTTTTAAGGAAAATATTAGGTACCCGGTATGGACCGGGCCCTTGAGAGGAAAAAAATGTGCTGGTGCGAGACCTATTTTGGGCCCCTTATACATTACAACTGATTGAGAGCTTCATTAGTTTTTCAATACTATGACTAGAAACTTATATACTTACTTTATTATTTTACATTATAACCATTTACCACTGTAATTAGTTAATTACAAAATGTCTCAGGGTGATCTCAAAAAATGCACGTGACACAGTTGCTTTCCGAATTTCGAAGATATACATCAAATTTACATTAATGGTAGGCTACAGCAATTCTCAATTGCAAGCAAGTTTAATAATTATACTGTATAACCCTAATACAGTAATAGAAGGACAAGAATTTATAAAAAAAAAACTCCTAGTATTTTAACTTCTTGGCTGAATATGTGCATAAAAATGTAAAAGCATTTAATACATGATAATGGAAAAAACTAAACAAATTTGCATTTTGGAATTTTTACAAGCCTTCTTATATATACCGCAATAGTAGCCATATACATAAATGTACATATTAATCACAATTTACACTTACTGCACTCATAGGCGTACGAGGCAGGGGGGCGGGGAGAGCTGCCGCCCCCCCGGATTGAAAAATTTCAGGGCAAACTCTGTTTTCAGGGCAAGCGCAAGTTGCTCAAAAATCCTGAATGATTAAAAATATATTTTCAATACAGTGAATTCAGGGCACACTACTCTGTTTTTCAGGGCAAGCGCAAGTTGCTCAAAAATCCTGAATGTAAAAAGTATATTAAATACAGTGAACATTTTCAGGGCAAACTCTGTTCTTCAGGGCAAGCGCAAAGTTGCTCAAAAATCCTGAATGGTAAAAAATATATGTACAGTGCAAAATTTCAGGGCAAACTCTGTTTTTCAGGGCAAGCGCATGTTGCTCATAAATCCTGAATGGTGAAAAAATTTAATACAGTGTATTCACTGTATATTTACTTGGGGGTGATCCGTGTAATTTGGGCGAGTGTGGTATGTAATCTGGACCAAAGTCGTGACTGGTTATAATTACTGTGATCTGGACCAAGCCCTAGTTTTCTACAAAAATCGAACAATCTGATGTCGGTAGGTCAACAGCTTGATATAAGAATTCAAGCGCACAGCAACGATAACACAGGCAAGCGTAGGGAGTCAGACCCTTCGATCCGGAAGCGTCGCTTTCAACCATTACGTTGCGCCATCGAAGTCGCGCGCATATTTGCATCAGTAAAGGCAATTACCGTAAAGCAGGGATCACCAATCTTCTTGAAGCTGAGAGCTACTTCTTGCGTGAAGATTAATGCAAAGAGCTACCAGTGTGATACACACTTCTGAAATAAAAATGTTGCTCAATTTTCCTTTCATTATTTTAGTATTAACAATTAAGGTACTCCGCAATGTGAAGACACTGATCATGCTGATGTTATTTTTGAAAAAGGCCCGCGGGTAGTAGTGCAGCCAGCCCAAAAATTTTTGGGCCCAAATATTTTTGACTTTAAGCGAGCAACCGTATTTTGTAAGGTACAACGCCTGTCAAAGCACAAAACGACAAGAAATGCTAGAAATTTGGGGCTATGACCCCTTGGCTACGCCTATGCCCGCAGGCACCACGTTGGTGACCCCTGCTGCAAAGTTTCTTGTCTTGGAGAACACAGCGCGCAAGGAACTTCACCCCCTTGAGTTTACAAGCAAGGTAACTACAGAATTTGCCTATAACGGCACCTCTAGGGATTGCATAAAGAACGTTATTACCGATTTGACGTTATAAGCGAATTGAAATGCGTGTGAAAGATGCCATTGGGACCGAACAAAATGTTGCTTTATAGGCGAATACAGACGAAGTGACGTTACAGACGAAGCTGTTACAAACGAATTCAACTGTATAGAACAGATTTACAAGAGTTTTCAGTCCCCATTCAGGTTAAACTAAAAAAGTTAGTTTCAGGGCAAATTGTGACTTTCAGGGCAATTTTTTTTCCGCCCCCCCCCAGTAAAATGCCTTCCCGTACGCTTATGACTGTACTGCATATCCAACCGGGGAACTAGAGAGTTTTTCCCAAATAAACGCCGTGCATGGTAATATTCATTTCACCATGGAATTAGAAACTAATGGCTGCATGCCCTTCTTTGATGTTTGTTGAAATTTCCGAATCTGGCATTGCAATTCGAACATGTCGAAACCCTATGCATACAGGTCTGTATGGCAACTAGTCCAGTTTCGTTGCATTGCACTACAAAAACATCTTGTGAATTCGTTTTTGAAACGAGCCTACGTAGTAGCCAGCTCTTACGGAAGTATGCACGAAGATTCCCAACGTATTAAAACTATGCTTATGTGCAATGGTTTCCAGGCAAATTTTCTGGATGATTGTATGAGCAATTTTTGTCCTGCTCGGGTTGAAATTTTTTGTCTGCTCCCGCCCAGGCCCGTAACCAGGGGGAGCCCTAGAAAATTATTAGCCCCCCTGGAAAAATGTGTTGGACATAGTTCAAAAACATTGGACCTAGTTCAAAAAATTTGGGACTCTCTCGGAAAACTCTTCGCCCCTCCTAGTGTCCCTAGTTGGTAACGGGCCTGCTCCCGCCCCACTCACGCAAATTTTAAACCCGCCCCACATTCGTAAGAATTTAAGAAATCTTGTCCGCTCCCGGCCCGCACTTTTTCCCTCCCAAAACCGCACCTGTCACGGAAAACCACTAAAAAGCATGCAACGTGTTTTGTCGCCAGTGCCAATTTATTCAGTGGTTTATTTCAAAACCAACGAAAGTCTTGAAAAACGCTATAAGGTAAAAAAGTGAAACCTAGTCAAACTTCAGCGCTTCTTTCTCAGAGCACTATTAAAAAAAACATGTCGCTCTTTACAGTCTTTTGTAAATTGTAATTAATTTATTTAATAGAGTCTTCTGTACAGTGGTGTAGCTGGAGTGTGCGCTGCCCGGGGCGGCCCGTATGCTTGGTGTCCCCGAAGCCCATAAAATACATATCACACAGTGACTGGCTCTAAAAGCTTTGTATACATATTAACTAATTTGTGCACCAATATAATATTACAGTACTCTCACATGCTCAAATATGGTATGCTTTAAATACACACCAAAAAACTCACATTGTAAGTAACAGTGCAACAAAAAGCAAAAATGACATACAGGGAAAAATAGTTAAAAAAAGCGTAAAAAATTAGGAACATCTTTATTTTTTATATGAAAACTACAATTTTCTATACAGTAACTTTCCTTGCCTTTTTGTTGCCAAATTCTTCATGACAATGTCAAAATGTATGTTATCTGTTAATTGTTGCTCTACAGACAGTGTAGCAAGATTTCTCAACAAAAAGGTGCTCATACTAGTTCAGCTATGTCCAACCTGCGGGGCGCATGCGGCCCGGTCGAAGGTTTGTGCGGTCCAGTTCAGGTGTTCGCTGTGGTGAAAATATCCTACACACTGACAACCTGTCCTTATTTTCTTAATCTTCATTTTGGAACTTTAATGCTGGTGGTTCGAGTGCCACTTTGTCACGTCTGTTATCATTGCAATTAGGATTTGAACGCTTTCAGTACATTAACTAAAGCTCACTTTAGTTTGCTAAGATCATAGTAAGCCATTCAACGTGCGGCCCTAATTAATATGTCATTCAATGTACGACCCTGGTCAAGAGAGTGACATAATTTTTGACTCTGTAAGCCATTTGGGTTGGACATCCTGTAGCCTACGAGATCTGAAGTAATCCTTGAACAGTTTGTTTCGAAAAACTCCTCTTGCAGGTAACAACACTAACGGCAATTGTGAGGAAAATACGCAGCATTATTACTATATTTGGAACAGACTTCCCAAGGTTATGCTTTTGAATAAACTGCAAAAGTTCAAGGGGGCCTTTCTCTCCACCAGTGGTTCCCAAACTTTTTTCTTTCAAGGCGCATTTTAGAAAAAACAGAAATTATTTGGCGCACTTCGAACATTTGAATAAAAAATTTATCTGAATTTGTAATTTTTTCATATCCTAACGACAGTGTGCTGTACTGACAGAAGTCGGCAGGGTGGAATTTTAGAAACTCCACTTGATTGATTTCAATTTCAATATTTTTTGCGGCACACCTAATGACATCTGGCGGCGCACCACTGCTCTACACTGTCTTTGGAAAGAGATCCTTTCTCAGCAAAGAATCGGACACTTTAAGATCTTACACTGTACAGCAGGGCTCCCATTCTGTAATATCTAAAAAACCCAGATTGTTCATGAAAAAACCATTTGTGTACGAAAAAAAACAGAAATGCACAAAACAGATGAATGCAAATACATGACTTAAAACGGTGATTAAAATACAGATTTACTTATAGTTCCTCTTCTAAATTTTTGTCTACAGCGGTAATATTAATATTCGGATCACTTTTCTCTTGCTCAAGACATGTTATACAACTGATAAAGCTCATGACATACTCCGTTATTGAGATCTCTCACTTTTCAGGCTTAGATGTACAGTAGCCGTTTTGCTGCACGTTTCTTGACAATGCTTGTTTTCATTTTTCTTAACAGTCTTGGTTTTAACGAGTTTGTTTTTGTTTTAGCATGATTAACAATAATATTGGTTCTAGTGATGTAGTAAAATGCAGCAAGCCGCAAATCTGGTCATTCAGTCATAAAGTATTCCAAACTCCTAGTTATCTAAGCCATCTTTGATGCATGTTACGCAGATATAATACCAGAAATCAGGGATATAGGCCCATAGATTTATTGGACAAGGAGACATGTTTAAACTATTGTCTACTGATATATCCTCCAGCCTGTTTTCTTTGCTGGGATATTTTGGTCTTTTTTCTGATATTAATATTAAAATTTTCCGCAACAGCAGTCATCGGTTTATATTTTCGATCATTATGACGGAATTGACTTAATTTTTTTGTCATTAAAAAAAATGTTCAGTCTATGACAGAAAAATGATCGAAAACAACCAAGCCTCCAGCTCATCTTCAGGCACAAGATGGGGAGAATGTAGGCCCACATTTGCTGTTGAACTTGGATCTTGAGCTGCAAAGGAATCAAAAATCCCTAATCGATCCGGCAGCAAATCCTTACTCCAATGCAAATTGTTTTTTAATTTGCATGAATAGGGCAACCAAAAAATTTGAACATTTTGTTGTAAAACATTGTTTAACCAAATTCTTCACCTGGCGCCTGGGGTGACAATCGTTCACCTAAATGCAAATCTTTATACAACCATTTGTTATTCATTCATAATACTTCCGCTGTACGCGCAACTGCATGGCTGACTGTACTGGATGGTACGCAACCTACAGTATTTGATAATGATATTGATATGGGTTTGAGCGTGTGAAACCGGCTGAAGATGTTTTGTTTCATCGATTTTAAGTACTTTTTTCACCTGATGATCGCATGCGAATATTCACATTGCAAAAACTGAAGGATATGTTTATTATGCTATTAAATTTACCAATTGCGAAAATTTCATCTACAAAAACACCCAGATTAGACGCGATTTTTCATAATTAAACCTAGCCACCCAGATGGACTAAAAAAAACAGATCTGAGTGGAAAAACCCAGCAATGGGAGCCCTGCCGTACAGTGTACTTCGGCAACATGGTATAACTGTGATGCAACAATAACGTTCTTAATTGCACAACAATGAACAACAACCGACGCAACAACTATCAATATTTATTTTGCGGCTATTAACTGCACTCAACCTCCTGTGCAACTAACTGGCCTACTTGAAATCTGAATGCAGCAAAGTGATCTAAAAATTTTCATAATGACGCATCGACGTACTGAAGGAAGAAATCATTTCCCATAAAAGAAAGCGACGAACCCTCACGCAACCCCGCTACATGTTTTGCGGAGCACTAGGGCACCACGGAACCCCTGTTGAAGAATGCTGAGCAGTGTTGCCAACTCTTCTTACAATGAATATAGAAAATTTAGTCTAAAACTATACCAAAAATGTACAAAATTTATCTGAAAACTAAAAGCTCAATGCTGTTTTTCTTTTCACGATTTTACTTAAATGATCAGTAGTTGCTGTTGAGCAATGTCATCACAGAGAAGTTGCAAGCTCAATTTCTACTTTTCTAACTTCAGCGGTGGCAGATTTATTAACCCCTGGAAAATTTAACCTTCCAGCAACTGTAACTGCATTTTCACTTCTTTTGTGGTCCAATGATTCTTATGCTGTGTAAATAGCTGCATTGCGGCTTGCAATTTTCTTTTTGCACAGTTTGCAGAAGGGATAGGCCTAGGCTACAAGCGCCATTAGAAGCTTGCTTTGCAAGTCATGCAAATTCTTATGGTTCCATAAATCTTCTGCAACACTCATACACAGCTTTCCAAACATTGGATAGATGCATTGGCTGAATAAAAACCAGAGGTGAATTTTCATTTTCTGGGCCCTAGGCTATTTTAAATTGTGGGCCCTTCTGGAAGGTTCGCGACGACTGATGTAATACAATTAGCACCAGGCTACACGCGAGCAAGCTGTTCCAATTCATAACCATATTACTTTATCCTGAATTCTCTCGATATCAGGAACAGAAACAGTCATAATGAAGCTAACGAAAAAGCCAACGGTGAAGTTATCTGATCCTCATCGTCATTCACTTACATCCTTTGCGCTCATTCTTCTACATCAGGATCTCCAAACTATAGCCCGCGGGCCAAATCCGGCCGGGAAGTTATCCATCTGGCCTGAGAAGCCATTCTCCAAACTACAGACCGCGGACTAATTCCGGCCCGCGAATACATTTTGCAAATAATGAAAAATTAATTGACGAAAAACTTTTTGATTTGGTAAAATGTAACATATCCCGAAACAATCATACGTAAGATGTCCGACCCTCGCACTGCTGTGTAATACCTTAACTTAAATGTGGCCCTCGGATGAAAAAGTTTGGAAAGCCCTGTTCTATACAGATCTTTTGTTAGCGGCAGAGTAAAAAACTTGCGTTGAACCAAAACAAAAATACAAATACAATTGCTTACA
>Ga0210059_1009854_pt1 | contig 14836 bp, 7 predicted proteins | sample Ectturendosymbi2_FD_188042 | JGI IMG/M metagenome (GOLD analysis project Ga0210059, IMG submission 188042) | Ecteinascidia turbinata endosymbiont from Florida, USA - Sample 2 (SPAdes) (version 2) | ecosystem: Host-associated > Tunicates > Ascidians > Unclassified | place: Key West, Florida...
AATGTCGGTTGCGAAGGGTAATAAGCGTAAATACAAGGAAGACTACATCAGATATGGCGTTGCTTGCCTCCAGAAAGATGGAGAATATATCCCGCAAGGGTATGTTGTACATGAAAACACTGGTTAACAACTGTTTGAAATCATTCCAACTCAAGCAGCATTTGAACAACGCTCACAAGGAGCAACCTAGCAAAATCGATTGAGCAGGCTACTTTAGAGTAAGTCTAAGGAAGGTTGTCTCAAACGTGTCAGACTGGACGCAGGACGTGCATTTAAACAAGTAAGTTTGTCCGTTGAGGCATCCTATGTGGCTGCACTTCGCATTGCTAAAGCGAAAAAGTCATGAGACTTTGCAGAACTAGTGCAACCATGCTTCCGGAATCGTGCTAAAATAGTTTTGGACGACAGAGCTTGCAACACGTTGAAACAAGGCTCCCCTTCCAATAACACAATGAAGATTTTTATCATTAATCCTCGTATCGAGATGCTGGTGAAGTGAAAGCAATCGCAAAAATCACATTAAAAATTAAAAATGAGCACTTTACTTTTCTGTTTGATTGATATGATGTCTATGAGTGAAATCCTTGAGTGAAACCCATGAGTAGATCCTTTTAATTGTTATATCTATTATGCGAAACCTATATACCACCGACCGAATAGCTACTATGAGTATTGGCTAAATAGCGTTCCGTAAAACATCGTCACTAAAAATATCAGGAGGAAAATTCGAACTTGGTGATTGGCCTTAGTGGGAAACTAGACCGAAAAGGTTAAGAACCGCTTTTCTAGACAGACCAATGTTCCATAATTTTATCATATCATAGTAGAGTTCGCTTTTAAGTTTTTGTAAAAGGTTTTATCACCAGCGGAAAGAAATTATTTTCCACCTGCTTTGGCAACGTTTTGGCAAGATGGAATTAAAAATCAGGAAAGTATTGCAGTTAATCTCTAGAGTACATTTAACAATCAGTTCTGCAGCATGGAATATCTTGAAAATGGTTGAAGTACTGCAGTTCATGCTCCTACCGTATGTCTGTCTTAAGACAGCGTTGCTCGTTACGTTAGTCTGTTTGCTGTGTAAAGAGAACGGAGAGGTTTAACACCACTGCGACAATGTGTTATACGCAATTCTACTGTACTGTAGATAAATAAATGGTCATGTGCGAAATCTAACGTATCATAACTAATCCTTGTCTTTTCTTAAACAAAGTCTTGACGTTCGTGAAACTATACGAAATGTTGGACCTGCAGTAGTATTTGCTTTTATGATAAGTATTTTCGATAAACTGAATATTGTTGAGTAGATTTCAGTTAATTCAATAAAATAGTAAGCGCGATTCTTGCACGATTCTACTTCTTGCTTGAATCTGTTTTTACGTGATTCTGCGTTCCTCACAATACCGAATATCTTTTCGAGTGTGATCAGCAATTTTGCATCTGGGGCTGCACCAACTTTTCTCAGTGCTGCGATGAAAGAGCTTTGGAGCATAGGGTCGACGGGTGGATATTAGGGGGGCGGCGAACGAGGCGGTCACCTCGGGCATCCCTTTGAGAGTTTCGCACTTAGTTTTTTCACTGTTTTGTTAAAAAGCTCATGAACCACTCTAGAGTCTAGAGCAGTGGTTCTTAAACTTGTTTATATATCTTACCCTTTTAGTGAACAAGATTACCAAATTTACCCCCAATAAATACACTCAGTGGTGCTCATTTATTGAACATACGAAAGTAACAACTCTTACAGTTAAGAATTATTTCTAAAATTTACATTTGCTGCAATTTATGGTTCGATAAATTTACTCCCTTGGAAGATGAAATTTACCCCCAGGGGCAAGTTTATCCCAGGTTAAGGACCACTGGTCTAGAGCAACATTTAATAAGTTCTGAAGCAAGTCACATGTTTTTCAAAATAAAGCAAAGATTATGTACCAATGTGCCAAAGGGAGCCCCTCAACAACTTCAATGTGCAGACAAAGAACAATTCAAAATCAAATGACTTCAAGCAATTTACAATGCGAAATGGACTTTCACGCAGAAGCAGATTCCCAGACTAAATGAAAAATTTAACCTGTTTTCAGCGAATAACGTTTCTGTGTAACATATGAAAAATACAGGTGCCCCTTTTTTTGATATAACGTGAACAAATATAAATACCACATATTGTACACATGGAATCTCACATATTTTTTGTGTTCAAACATGGACCTGTCTTAAACTTTTTATCCTGTTTACTCAAGTATGCAGTATTGTGAAAGGCTGAGTCATATTAGCAATTTGCTGCTGCATTTTGTAGTCATGGAACAATTTAAGTACTGTTCTCATAAGGAGCTTCTTGTTAGTGTAGGCTTCTCAATAAATTTGAATTAGTTATCCCGTTCGCAACAGGATAGTGTATCAGCATCTGTGTAATTCATGATGTATTTGTTAATAAATAGAATGCATGCTGATTTGAAGGGGTCTGTAAGTGAAGATTACGTTTTTTACAGTAGTCACGTCACAGGAAAACTTCAAATAACAAGTTATTTTAGGCTAATAACTGGTTGTATTAAGCTGTAGTCTGGTTGTACTATGTTAAAGTTTCCTTGTTAATTCTAAGATAACCCCGGTCTCTTAACTTCACACATATTCAAGAGATTGTTTAGTTGTTCTGATAACAATGTTAACAAAACAGTTTATGACGAATTGTACATTGTTTTTGCTATTTTTTGAAGAAATTAATGTCATTGCGAAATGTGGGCAGCTTCCAAGTGTCCATCTTCAAAACTTTACACATATTTGGTGCTTTTGTACGCATATTACCCTCCTGAATTTTGTTCATATAAATTCAAATGTGAAACAAATTTAATTATTTTATCCACCTAGTCCCACATCTACCTTTTGCAGTGGCGATGTTTTGGGACCCATTTCTGAGAGTTCGACTCGGGCCCCGAAATTCTAATATCCACCCCTGATTGGGTCTGTAGCCTACAAGTAAGATGTACAAAGTGATAAAAGTACCGATCACACCCTCCCATACCCCAGCATCCTTTGCATTGAAGTCTCCCAAATGAAACGTGGATTCGTTAGATTTCACCTTTCGCAAGACAACACTAGTTTTCTCCACAGGCAAATGCGCAGCCAGGGCAGGCCCGTCATCAGGGGGGTGCAGGGAAGGCGAAGTCCTCCCAGAAATTTGTTCGCCCCCCCTGGAAAAAAGCGTTGGACATAGTTTAGAACAATTGGACATAGTTCAAAAAATTTGGGCCCCTCTCAGAAAACTTTTCGCCCCTCCTGGTGTCCCAAGTTGGTTACGGGCCTGAGCCAGGGCAAGGGTTGATGGGACTTAGGCCTTTCCCTCAGCATCTTATCAAACCAGAAATATTGATGCTTATTTTATCTAGGTGAGTTTTTCATCAATCTTTCAATTCGGGATCGGGTGACGGTGCATTGCATCCACTTCAGCAGCAGTAGCGGGCTTGCAGGTGTAGCAACACATTTTCTATCAAATCAGGCAGTAATGGATTTTCGAGGCTTGCGAAATAACCAAGCAGTTGTATCTTCATTCCTGCGTGGTCGTGCCAGCATCTGCAACAACAACTAGGTATACCGTGCTCTACCAGGCACGGAAACAAGCTACAATTCGTGCCCACTGTTTTGTAGTTAAAAAGTTCCAAAATTTTTAAGTCTCGCAATGTGCTCACACTAAAGCACTGTTTTTCAACCTTTCTCTTACCATGTACCACTTCTGCATTCCGACAGATGAGCATGTACCCCTTCAGAATTTCCGCAGATGAACATGTGCCTCTAAAATGTTTTATCACAAAATATTTTATCATGATTGTTCATAGATATATTTAACAATAAGCATATAATGACTTTTCATAATAATATTAACTGATATGTGTATCAATATTTGGAAATAAATTATATGCAAGCATATATTTATCTTCTATTGATAACCTTAAATGTACACCTTCAGATAGGCAAACGTACCTCAGGTTGGGAACCTCTGCACTGAAGGTATGCAGTGCGGAGTTTGAGTGACCGCCAGCTGATGGCGTAAGTGAGTGACCGCCAGCTGATGGCGTAACTACTTCCTTGTTCTGCTAATCATCTGTTCGCCTCACCTTGCTCCGCGAAAAGTGATGTGCAAAGATGGACAAGACTGGTGAAATTCTGTCTCAGATGAAACAAATCAGAAAGAGCAGGTTCGAAAGCTTGATCACTATCAGAATAATACTTTTCCACCGGTAGAAAAGCAGCAACGAGCATCTGGCGCAACTGGTAGCGGCAACATTTCGCGGAATTCCTTGGGCGTGTTTGAGAGTAATGATAAAGAGAACTTTGTGGGAAGCTCTTTGCGCAAAGGCGGCTCAAACACTTTATTTCTAAATAATGAACTCCTTTATCTTCGCCACGATTTTCCGGTTGTGCGCTCAGGCGTCCAGAAGCGACTTTTCCAAATGCGATGTCTTGCAAAGGGGAAAATGTTCAGCCTACAGTGAAACCCATAAAGGGGCATATTTTTCCCACCTGAATGTGTCAGTCGCAGCGCTAAGGTTCTCGGTCTGTTGGTAACATCAGGGCACAAATATTGATAAAAAACGAACGGAGATTAAAAACGAACGGAGATTATAATAAAAAACGAACGGAGATTATAATTCTCACCAAATATACAAATACCACCATCTTTGCGCAAAGAAGTCTGATGAATTTATTTGGCCTTGCAAAAATGAAGGAAACGTGGATATGAGAAAGTTGCTTTCCAAAAGAAGAACAAAACCCATACATCAAAACAGATTTCGACTGAGACACGTAATCAAGGTTGTCGAGGTTCGCGATCGTCAGGAACTTCCTCTACGTGGTCATAGAGTGCGGCCACTATCACACTGATGAACACGATCACGATGACGGGGATTTTAGATCTGCATTAAGACTGCGCTAAGATGCTACTGAAGAAGATATAATTAACTCGAACGAATGTTCCACGTAATGCTTCGTATATCAGCCGACAAATCCAAAGCATAGTAATCAGCTTGTTTGCCAAGCAAATTCAAACCCGATTTGTAAAAATGTGGCAAACGTGAGGTACGTCTCCGTATTAGCGGACGACACGTCTGATAATGGTCACGTTAAGTGGTAGTGCAGGTTGGCACTATATCTCGCCGTTTTGTTAAAAACAAGTTTCGTGAAGAATTTCCATATTTTGCCCATTTATTACCGCTGGTAAAGCATTAGGGGATTGCATATTAACAAATTTTTGCAAATTCGACTTGACTTAAAACATTTTACGGGGACAAGGATACGATAGAGTCAGCAACATGAACGGTGCCTACAGAGGTGTGCAAGAAAGAATGCACATGCTGTATCCGTCAACAGTATCTACAGTATGCAATTCTGTAGCCATGTGCTTAATTTAGTGGTCTATGGCGCATCGCAACCACCTTCATTTCGAAACACCATGGCTATTGTTTCAAGCATTTGCATTTCCATTTCGCGGCTTGTGCAACTATTTTGCGAAAGTTCGTCTGAAAGCAAACATCGAAATTTAGCCGATAAAGTAAATTTATACCTCTGTGCGAAATTTTCTGGGTAGAAAGATACGATTCTGTTATCACGTTCTACTTCTATAAGTTATGTCCCCTCCCTTTAGCAAAATCCTAGCTGCGTCACTGTGTACGAACTTAAGATATAGTGTAGTTATTGTAGTAGAACTTGGTTTGAATACCTGATTGAAATACAAGCAGGGGTGTTCAATTTCAACTCAACGTGCACCCCTTTCCACTTCATGGGATCCATTCATCAACATAGCATAACGGCTTAGTGCTTACGAGTATCCCCACCACAGCCTGGTGTAGCAGATATGCTGCCTTTCAAATCAGGCAAAAAAACTTACGGTTGATGTTAACATACAGGAGCCATCTAAAAGAGATAAACATACCTACAACACCAGGTAAAAATGAATTTATTTTCCTCCCATAGACTGCCCTTTACAAGTCCCGCAGTTGCTTAATCATAGATGGAAAAACGTTCTTTCTGTCTTGATTAGCTCTTGGACTTTCAACATCTATGTTTCATCAGCAAAAAAACTTAAAGAAATACGACACTTTTATTAATCAGTGCAAGTAAAAAAAGATATACAGCAGACAGCTCAAGCATAAAACAACATATTAAGTTCCCTGAACACGAAGCTCCTCCAGAGCACTACGTTTTCTTAGCACTAAGCTCTTCCGCAACACTATGTTTATTCATTACAGAAGCCATGCGTTTTGAAAACTAACGCCATAAGATTTTTTCTCTTCACCTACCACCCACTCCAGCGCACCCGCCTTTAGTTGCGCAATCGGCCAAAAATGGTGAGGACAAATATGGGATTACAAAAGTATGCATGCAAAAAAGAGCAACACCTTTTGGATAGAGATTCCTGAAAACATAACAATTTTCAAAGCCCCAGTGTACATTGTCTTCATTTTAAATGGCAACACTGCATGTGATTACTGATATAGTTTAAAAATCAGTATCATTGGCCAAGTTCGTGAGACGGAATTTATATCCAGACAAAGCAACTGTGTTTACCCATCAAGACAAACAATACTTGCAAAAAAACATACAAAGATAGAACACAGAAGAATGCAACTGAAACGAAAACGTATTCTGGGAACCATAGAGAATCAACACAGCTTGCAAACAGGGTTTAAGGGTGATTGCAGTTTTCACTGAGATTATCATGGCGAGAAACTGGTTGAAAGTCGTTATCTTCATAAACTTTGTATCTGGATTTAACAGAAGATTTAAAAGGAGTTAATCAAATATTGTGGAAAGTTCCGAACCTATTGTTTCATGGCTTTGTTCCTAGTTTTACATATGATAAATAGGACCATTTTATGACCTAAAAAAATTGATTATGTGACTTTATTTTGCAGAAAATATGACTTTATATGGCCAAACAAAAATGGCTGAGCTAGAACATACAACTACTGTAAAAAGCATTACCAGCGAAAATAGGCATAATAGATGGTAGCCTCATGGTTTGTTGTAGCCCCACTAAAATAAACAACTCAAAACATTAGCAAAACATACAGTATGGTTTGAACTGAGAAGCAAATTGAAAGCATGCGTGGACGTTGGTTTGTTTCTTTGGGGCAGCAAAAGCATGCATTTTAGGCAGTGCATTACATTTCATCCAAGTAACTTGGTTAGCCTACGTCTTTGCCAAGATTCGCAGGGTGCCCAAGTGGGTTCAATTTGCAGGATGGAGCTTAGACCTGGCGATATAGTAGTTTCACCTCATGTTTTGAGGTTGTTTCAATAGTTTCCTATTGATTTAGGTTGAAAATATGCAAAATATGACATTATGACCTAACATGGAAAATATGACTCTTTATGACTTTATAACTTTTGATATAGACGTCGTAGGGGTACGATTTTTGTTTTAAAATTCTTTTAATAGCTTCCTGAAGCACAGAAAAAAATATGACTTTTATGACGTTAAATGGCCCTAATGATCAAGGGTAAACTGGTTTTGAGATATAGAGGGAGAGATGTACATCTTAGGGCGGAGGGGTTGTGAAACTGTATGTGAAGTGTTTGGTGAAAGTGTGTTTTCTGTTGTCATGTCATTTTATGGTAATAATCTTCTACTGAACATTTTCGGAAGGGATATGAGTCAATTTTTATAGATAAGAACAAAGCATCAATATTTATTCATTCAGTCATTCATTAATTTTTAAACCCGCTTTTCCTCTAGGAAGGGTCAGGGGGAAGCAGCCCTAGGAGAACTCCGAATAACTCACGGTCAACAGCAATTTGAGATAATTCTGCTGGCTGCGCACTAAGACGGGACCAGGCACTAAGACGGGACCAGGCACTAAGACGGGACCAGGCACTAAGACGGGACCAGGCAACACCGAGATGGGACAAAGCAAGATCGGAGATGTAGTCACGCCACCTGGTCCTTGGACGAACTCTGGGCCGCTATCCCGAAGGTGTAGCCAGCAGGACTTGCCTCGCCAAATTTTCGTTGGGCATTCTGGACACATGGCCGAACCAACATAGCTGAGATCTCTCGATTCGGAGGAGCAGTGCTTCGACGTTCAATGTTTTGTGAATTTTCAAGGCTACGCACTTTGACGTGAAGTGTCACTCCGCGGACTCTTCGCAAATATCCCATCTCTGCCAATTGTACTTCAGATAATATTCTTTCAGTCATAGCCCAAGATTCATGACCATAGGTAAGGATCAGACCAAAGAACGGTTTACAAACTGACAGCTTTGCAGTGTCTGAAAATTCCGCTTTGTGGCCACAGGACGATAAAGCTCCCCCAAAACTGCGTTGATAGCTTTATCAATCCGTGTGTCAATCTCCTTGTTCCGCCTTCCGTCACTCATAAATGCCAACCCTAGGTACTTGAACTTCTCCAGCTGCTGCAATGTATTACCGCTCGCTTACAGCATACACTGTCTTGGGTTTCAAGAGAGACACAATGCCTCGGTATTTTTAGCGCTGATTTTCATTCCGGATCGGTCGTACGCAGCAGAAAACCGAACGAGTGCATGTTGAAGACCCTGTTGAGAAGATGCTAGCGGTACCAAATGGTCCGGAAAATTAAATGGTTGATTCTGCAGCTCCCAACTGTGACACCCTCGTCGACTCGACTGTGAATGTCTATCCAATTCACGTGAACTTTGAAGAGTAGTGACAACACACATCCTTGTCGGAGTCCAGCGCCAACGGCGAACGGTCGTGATTTAACATTCCCGACATGGACACAAACGTCTGAGCAGGAATACAGTGACTTGCCGGCCAGTAACAGGCGACCGTCATCACCATACTCCCGCACCACTCCCCAAAGCTTTTCACGAGGAACCCGGTCGTATGGTTTCTCGAGGTCGACAAAACCTGTGTAGACGTCTTTGGCATACCCCCAAGATTTCTCGAAAGTTACTGGAGAGTGAAAATTTGGTCTGTAGTGCTGCGGCCGGGACGAAAATCGCACTGGGTGTCATTCAGTTTCGGTTCATTTGTTTCGCGGCATCTTTTTCAAGGCACTTAGCATTAACGTTTCCAGGGAGGCTAAGGAAAGAGATGTCCCTATAGTTGGTTCATTCACTCCTGCCTCCCTTGTTGTGTATGGGGATGATCATCCAAGTTTGCCAATCTTTCGGTGCTCTTCCAGAACGCCAGGCCACCTGACACACACGATTACCATTTGCACACATTACCATCAACAGCTTTGTATACAGACACACACTTACCACCAACAGCTTTATACGTTTCTCACAAAACAGGGTCCCAAGGAATTTTCGGGCGACTTTGTTTGGTGTCGCGGCCCGCAGACACTGGCCTAACACAACAGTCAGCAAATATTGCTTTCAGCCAACCGCTGGGTTGTAGGCGAGAGTAAAAAAAGGACTTTCATGGACATTTAAACTTCATTATTGCGCGATTCCAGATAAAGCGGTGAGAAGTTTTATAATAAAGCCAAGCATCAATTTCTACTATATCCTTAAGCTTCGGAAACTATAAGCAAATTTTTTAACGTACAAAATCGCTGTTTATAAACCGTTACGCTACTTTTTTCTTCCAAGCCAATAGCATTACTTGTTCGGAAAGGTTGTGGTTGTCTTATGTTTAAAAACAAATACAAAGAGAGTTACCGTCTTCAAAGCAGCATTTATGTTTGAAGGATGAGGTGTTACAAGCACAACATATGTATTTCGGTAAAATAGCATTTCGGAACGAGTTGCAAATAGGCAAATTGCGTGCAATTTTAGTGGGGTTTCATTGCACCGTTCTCGCGAGATTTTAAAAAACTGGGTGGCGCTATCGAGCAAAACAAAAACGTCTTTTTCAGTTCCGGCAACGAATAAACGGGAATGTGACGTAATAACGTTTTTTCGTGCGTATTTGGATCTATTCAAACTACCGATTCCAGAATGTAATTCTGCAAATGGTGAATACATTTTCAACCTGTTATCACTCAGCCAAGCCTTGTTGCATTGAATGTGAAAAATTAGTCTTTCATTGTTGTCTTGACTTGACACATATTGGGTAATGTGCGTATAAGAAAAAAAACACTAAAAGCTAGCGATGCAACGGAAGTAGCCGCTATAGTCAAGAGTTAGTTCACTAACATTTTTTGACCTGGTTAGACCCAATCGTAAATTTAGAAAATTGAAACTGATATCATCAGCAAAGCCTTCCTGACAAACAGTCAAAATGCTGTCAACTCACAACTTGATTTCTGTATTGATTTTGAATGATGAAGCTCCTAAAAATTTTCGTATAGCTTTAATGTTATTACATGCTCATTAATTTATTTATTCATTCATTCATTCGAATTAAACAAGAACGGATTTTTCGGTGGTTCTACAGTGGGACACGGATTGCTGAAAATGGACTGTTCCGAACTTTGAAAACGTGAACAAAATTCAACAACGAATTTTGTATCATGACCAAGCGTAATCGTTACAAGTGCTGTCGTTTCTGTCTCAGTGAAAATGCTGAGGCACACAGCTTTTACCACAGCTTTCGCGGCAATTACGTTTGATTATTTTAGCACCACTGGCAGCAGCTGCGTTGTCTAATGCAGCGTCTCCTCGGCAAAGAGCTCTGTTTCCAAGAAACATCATTGTTCTTTGAAATCGTGCTGTTGCGAGTAACTTCCTTGTGTGTTTGTCGTAACTTAAGCTCTATCGCTTTTACATAATTTTCAGCAGAAATTTCCAAGCAAGCCTGGTGCAGATTTTCGAAAATTATGACTTGATCGTCCTTGACTTCAGATATTATCAAAAAAACAATAACCATTTTTAAATGTCGACGTTGTTTTTTGTAAAACCTTTATATGTCCGAACAGTCATTGCTCCATGAATGTGGGTAAGGTAAGACGTTTTCGTCCTGACTTTCACTTTTCTGCTACAGCAAGAAAAAACAACCCTGAACAAAGTGGTGACTTTGGTGTTTTGGCCTGTTGTTTTTTGACTTTTGTTGGTTATCACTTTATTGTGCTTTAGTCCGTAGTTGGTCTCAAAGGATCACTATCGCGCATCACGAAATTCAAACATGTTTGATTCTCTCCACCTATGAATGAGAATTGTGACAATTTGATAGTGTGGAAATGTTTGAAGGAATGAGTTTCCAGTTCAAATAAAACCCAAAGCCCAAAGTAAGAAACGGTAAAATTTCTTTTAAATTGTTAACACTAGCTGCGTGTGCACGTAAAGCAGACTATACCAAAACCTTTTACCAGAGTCGAAGCCAAAAGATTAGTGGAGTCGGTGGACTTGAATGGAGGTCAAACAAAATTAAATCAAATAACTACTTCAGACGTGCTCAAAGCTGCCTTAGGAAACCACCGACTTCACTTTATTTTCTTATACAAAGTACTTTTTTATCGTTTATTTACCAGCATCCAGGAATTTATTCAAGCAAAGCAAATATTCAATGTGTGTTATCCCAGCAGGGAGATATATCTGCTCTTGAAAGTTCAATTCAATCCACTGAAGTTGCAGACAACGAGAAGTGCAAAGTCCGTTGTATCAGTGCATATGCAAGCTTGTTCTAGCTTGCTCTGATGCATAATTTTCTGCAGTGTATATGCTCGCTATATGTTCAGAATTTTATCTCCATTGAGAGAAAAATTTAGAAAAGTGGATGGAGATAAAGCATGGCCAAAGAACAGCAGTCCTTTGTTGTAGAAATACAGTTAAAGGTCTGATTAAAATGGCAAACGTGAATTCACCAAATTGAAAGTGAGTCAGGTCACAATAACAGTGCCGTTTTGAAAAATGAATGGCGTTTGTGCATTTTGATCAGGTGTAGAACAAATTCTATTTGAAAAAGAGCTGATGACCTCTACCTCGTAGACGAAACATATATTCTAATAACATCGTATTGTCAGACTCTTGGCTGTGAAAGGATGCCTTTCGATAGACAATATAAAACATGCAGTTGATTTTTTTGCAAATAGGGTTTGCAATGAATGAAAACCAGCTGTTGCAAAATACTATACCCTAGATTTCACGTAATTATCCTCAGGTAAGAAACATTGCTTAAAGTCACAAAGGATACCGCCAAAGCATATGTAAGGCAAGTTGCCCAGTCACTGCGATAAAATATTTGTCAGACGAACAAAAACGTTCTGGCTGACCCCTCGTGACCTACTAGAAATGCAAGGTTTAACGCAGCTTGAGCAGCTGGCTTGCGTTCACGGTTCGCGACCTATTGGTCGGTTCAAATAAGATTACAAGAGAGTTCATGCGTATCACGGTTAATAACCTCATGATGTTGATTTGGATTCCTTACTGTTCTTGCTAAATTACTAAATCTTCACTATTTCTCAAACATAAAACCATCTACCACTTTTTCAAAGTTTCTCAAATACCATCGACGAACCATAAGTTTCGGCATATTGTGACTGCTTTCAAATTCAAACACTTTGCTTACTCCTATAGTTGAGAAGAACGGACAATATTTTCGACAATCCACCACATTTTAGACAGCATATAGAATCCATACTTGGTTGGAGGCTTTCTTCAGAGTGTCTAATGTACAGCAGCCAAACACAGACACTGAGAAAAAGATAAATGCTGTCTTGCAAAGGAGTAAACACACCTTTGTTCATTACATGGGCTACGTCGAAAGTAAATGAAGCAGATTGGCCTATTGCCCAAAATGTGGATATTTTTTGGTTCTTACAACGCGCAGACTTACGAATGTTGCTTCCCGAGCTAACAATTTACAGAAAGTTTAGGTTGCCACTTTTGATGCAAACAACAGGCTGCTGCAGGTCATCTTTATAATGGTCCTTTGCGTGGGGAAAAAGGACCTCTGACTCAGACATCTGCTGACAAACCTGTCAAACGTCAGACTCTGCACCGGTTCCCGTTTTAAAAATTCGGACCAGGCAAAAGGCATAGCTACATAAACACGCTGCCTCGTTTAAGAGCTAACCCTCTGACGACGAGGCTAAGGCGCGTACAGAAAGCATGGTTGCCGTGACAGTTTGTCCAGACGATAACATGCGATTGTTCGCCCACACGAAGCGCTACGCCACCAGTTTCAAATAGACAGAAATTAGTGAGAGCTTTGCTCGCTGTTGAGAAGCTTACAAACACGCTGCCGCGTATCTGGTTAAAATGAAACTGATAAACTCAGTTTTGCAAAACCTCTGGCAGTAAAACAAATTTAACACAAAATTGAAGCAATTTGACAAAGAACATTTAATCTAACCCAACATACTTTGAACACGGTCGTAAAATGGTCAAAACAATTATGTTTCTTACTTATTAAAAATATCATGCTTTTACTTCTAACTAGGTTGGAAAATTGCCGCCCAAATTGCCAAAATACAGACCTATCTAAACCGCATGGAGTACCTCGTATTTCCTGTGTTAAATATTCTTGTACGAACTTAAAAAACAATTTCTAGCCAGCTAAAAGCCAACTTTGTAATCGCGAATCAGTTATATGTACTGTAGCGGCGTCCATTCAACACGATAAAGTATGAGGCAAATTCCAATTAGGATGGTCAGTAAAAAGTGGATAACACTTTTTTTATTTGTCACCTGAAAAAGGTTCCAACAATCTTATTTTCGAGGCCCTTGAATCGCTACGCTAACATTTTATCTATATGACGCAAAATTATTTACGATCCAACATGAAATAAACTTCAAGTCAGCTATCCCGTGCTGTTGTTGCAACCTCTCCGGTGGCGTTGCGTTGATTGTGTAATTCACCACGAACGGGATGTGCGCGAAGTAAAAAATATATATGCATGGCGCGAGCAAGTAATAGTAAGAAAGATTGCGACGCATGATTTCTATTGTTGCTTGCTGCCGCAGTGCGAAGCTTTGCGCACATACCCCTCGGGATTTCCGATTGCAACACTGTGGATTATGGACCATGAGTCTGCGTTAAACCTACAAATAAAATAAAAAAATTGCCAAGGAAATCCAATTCTCGTGAACAAGCTTGGTAATTCCTGTTGAAAATTACGTCAAAAAGTGGATTTCTTTCCTGTGTTCGTCACCAGCACCAGTCCCACGACCGAGACGAAGTATGAAAGATCGACTTTGAACGGTGTCATCATTGAAACCACGTCAATGGTAAGCAGCAGTTAAGTGTATTCTGTTGTTTTGTGAGAACTTGCACTAATACCAATCGTTAGGAAAATCAAACAAACCCGTTGAAAAAATTGTTTTGTTGCGCTTTGTTTGACTGAAGTTCTTAAAACATTTGTGAATGTCATGGTAATGTTTTAAGAACCCCTACCCTAAACCTTTCCATTAATTATAGTAAAACTTTAAATTAAGCCCTGAACCTTATACTTCAGGCGTTGTTCACCAAACCGGCTACTTCGTAATGATTGAGCAATGCGAAGCCGCTGCTGCATTCTTTCCAAACAAACTAGCATTTCTCCTCATCTGCGATAAACTCAGAGTTACGATGCAGCTATTTAAACGGACTTGACAAACAAGTTGCTACAAGCGAGTTATTTATCCATCATTTTACCAACGCACAGTAAGAGGTGGCTATGCCTGTATATATAATATTTAAACACTTTTTATTCAAGGTGACAAATAATTGGTGCTATGGTGGTTGACAGAACGATATTGAACATAAAACGAAACCATATTTTAAAATTGGCTCCATCTGAACTAAAGAAGCAAATCTTTCTGCTTCGGAGACGCCAGGACTTCGATAAACAAATTTAATCAGGCTCTACTGGCGCTAAAAACAAACGATTCGACAAAAGTGCCTTAACGCAACATTCATTTGATCTAAATCACAGAATGGATTGGGATAACTCAAAAGTCTTGGAATTTGAATCCAATTATTACAGACGCCGATTTATCGAAT
>Ga0210059_1009855_pt1 | contig 14835 bp, 9 predicted proteins | sample Ectturendosymbi2_FD_188042 | JGI IMG/M metagenome (GOLD analysis project Ga0210059, IMG submission 188042) | Ecteinascidia turbinata endosymbiont from Florida, USA - Sample 2 (SPAdes) (version 2) | ecosystem: Host-associated > Tunicates > Ascidians > Unclassified | place: Key West, Florida...
AGAAAGAAATACTCGACTAAACTGCCACAATTCAAATTATCAGAGAACGCTGATAATTTGATTAAAACAGATACTTTGCAAACGATATCAGTAAACAAGTAAAATGAAAAAATGCGTTCATCCCACCGGTGTGCATGTGCACATATTGCGCAACGCGTTTGAAAAGCGCGCTTGGTCATACTATCTCAAATGATTTCATTGACACAACATTTTTGCGGTCGAACGCTGCCAAGCTTCAGCTCTGCTGAACGCACATGTGTTGCTATGTTTTTCCTTAGATGGCCAAATGAACATGTTACAAGTAAGCTCTTATAGGCTGCAGGTGAAAATCCACGAACTACCAACCAAGAAAGAAAGTAAAACAAATTAGTTGAATTTTTAGCTTCACCACTTGGTAGTATTCATTTTTCTCTTCATTATCTAAACAATTCATACTACCCTGCCTTCAGTTATGTACAACAACCTTGCAAGGTGTAAGAATTAGTCGACATGGATTTTTTAATACAAAAGTTGCGATATAACGGCAGAACTCAACATGAATTGCTGTTACAAAAATCACTGCAGTTTAACTTCAATGCGACTGCGATTGGAATTGTATTTGTATGTTTTAAGGAATATTTGTTCCTTTTAAGAAATTTATTTGTACATTTAACGTTTTAACGAAGTTTACTACTATACGTAGAAGACCAAGCGAATCAACTGTGTTGTTTCAATTAATTGGATCAAAGCATTGCAAAGCAGTTGGAGAAGTATGACCAGAAACCAGATGTCGAGATTGTGACTGTGTACATAGGCATGCGGTTTCACCTGTACATTTTCTTCACCATGTTCTGCGTTCATTCGTTTTTTTTGTGTTTGTTTTTCTTCAACAAACGCCCACTATAATGCTAAGCGTTTGTTGACCGCATTAGATGTTTGAAAAAAAACTTAATACGTCAATCTTTGTAGCTATCATGAAATGAATAAACATGAATTAGGTAGAGCAATCAAGGAAAACAATAGTCATGCACCAGGAGGTAAGGATTCTACTGTACCTATCTACGCATGTTACACGTTTTTTAGAGCTGTATGAGCTGTCATAAAGATATAACTGGAAAATTTGCAATTGAAGAGCAGATAAAAGCTGATGCATCATTTTGAAATAGCTTTCTTTATCGATATCTGGCAGATGAATGCAAGATACTATCAACTTATGCCCTAGGTACAGTGGCTGATCCAGATCAGGCGTTTGGGAGGGGCAACCAAATGGGGGCCAAAAAACGTCTTCTCTTAATTAATAAAAGCCCAAGATTGTCTGCAACAATCGTTGAGTACAAAAAAAGTGGTTACTGTTTCTTGACTGAGTATCACACAAAAATGGTATACCGTTTCTAAACTACACATTACTGAGAACACTGTTGATGTCCCAAACAATCTCTTGTATTGTGTCTACAAAACGTATTTAAAAGATACGCTGCGCACTACTGTTTGACAGAGTTTTGGCTATTCCTAGATCAGACAAACACAATGTCTAAAACGTATTCCCGAACTAGTTAGAAGTAGAACGTTTTCATTAAACTGAAAAAAACCGACAACCCAAGTCGCACGATAGGAGTCTAATAACTAGCTAAATGAGGATCCCGTTTTTAGACAAGTTTGTGCAGTTACATATGAAGGACATGCAGTAGTCCTTGCCTAAGCGACAATTCAAAAACAAAACATGAAACGAAAGGCATTTGCTATGAAAATATTCCAGTTTTAGATATCTGAGGTGGCTATAGTGAAAAAGGATTTCATAATCCCGTGATAGATTCACACTGTGCCTATAAGCACATTGCCCTTAAACATTTAAGGCCACCTGTAAAGGAGGAATTTCAATTAAGTCTTTAATACCGTTTCACATATTTCGACATTGGATTCCTGATGTGAAGAAAAAGGCACCAATCTCACTAGAGCAGGAAATGAAAAAAGTTGTGACACTGTTTAACAGAAGTAAGAGCAAGCGGACCGAGCCCCCCTAAGTTCACATCGATATCCCTCAAGCTCTTGTGTCCTCAATGAAGTTATTTTCCAATTCATTATATATCACTACGAAGCCCCCCAAACAAGTTTAAAACCACCCCCAATGTTGTTGATTTGTCGATGGATCTGCTTCTATCCAGCCAGGTCAGAAAGCACAGGTGAGAATCAAACTATGACCAACATCAAACCATCAATCTCCGCCAATAGAGTCACAAAGTGAAAACGTTAAAGTTTTCACCCAGAAGATTGATTTTCGGCTGAAATTTATGTGATGCAAGTGGAATGATCCAACCAACAAGCTTCGCATTTTTCTATTGATTAAAGATTTCCTCAACCGTGCTAAATTTGTTTTTTCATGGCGGGGTGAGTTGTCTACAGGTTTGCAATGAAACAAAAGAATCCAAACCACATAACCACCAATCACTCCTGCTGGCGCGTAGGCAGAAACGCAAGTGGTAATATTGATGAGTAATTGGTAAACGATGTCCAGTCAGACGTTATTAGCCGTTTGCAAACATTTTGTATTGTATAACGTTTTCTCAACCACCGTAAACTTACGCATGCATGGCAGTTATTTAAAACACAAATACATGAAAGAACACGATTATGTTAGCGCCATGCCTTTCTACGCCTGCCACTTATCTATCTTCTGCACATAATTATTTTGATGAAACGTAAGCCCAGATATGTGTTACTAGTAAAGAGCACAAGCATGGATGGCGTCATCACAGTTGTTGTAATATAGTGTTGAGAGGACTTCCAACTAGATCGATTTATTAAATGCATCAGAGAGTGGGAGGCTGCAAAAGACCAGGGGTCATTTAGGCTGCAGACTTCCCTAAGCCGACGCTGTTTACAGTGTAAAGGCAATAGTTTATACCCAGACGAAGTATTCGTATTTAATTGAAACTGTCGATAATGGTTTAACTTGCTTGCTGGTGATAACGAAACTCATATGTTCATGCTGATTAAATGTTGGATCTAAGATCATGTTTGTAGTATTTTAAAATAAATCCTTTCGTTGATTTAAGTACTTTTGCATTTAAAAGGAAACATATACGATTTCTGCAAGGTTTCATAGCCTGACCGCATTGTTTCGAGACTGGAACTACCAAGACCAAACGGATTAGACCGTAAAGTCGCGTACCCAATGATACCGAAGTAAATTTTCCATGATTGTAAATCCTGAGGATTCGTCTTAGAAACAACTGTAATAGCAGTAAGTTAAAAAATTGCTCTGCGTATAAGGTTTAATATGAGAAATGCGATACCGTAATTAATGGAAGAAAAAGCATTGCAGGCAAGATGAATCCTCCAGAAAATATTGGTTTAACGTGGCCATATAAAACGTTTGCTGTTTTCACACATTTCGAAAATATTCGTGATAGTTAAAGAGGAAAGTCGTCGAGAGTCATGAACTATAGTGCAGCTCTGCAATGGCGTCACAGAATTTAAGCAGGTTGAGAACAAGGCGTCCAATCATGTATTTTGGAATGCATTTTGGATCGATGTGATGATACATGCATGGAATGGAAATTCGTTTACTGTTCGGTGGACATATTATTCGCTTTGAGACTAACAACTCTTTTCTGAAAGGGTTTAATGCGACCAATTGTGGTGAGCGTAACAGAAACCAAACATAGTAAGACACAACAGCGATGCCTCATTCGCTAATTTTCATAGTAACTACGCTGAATAATCCAAATCAATGCACGTGATTAATGCACACCAACAAAATAGAACACCGAAAATGTTTCTAGTACCCGAGTTACGCATTTTTATTACGCTGTGAGAAGGGTTAAAACGGCTTATGTTTTATTTCTAATGGAATTGATGACCAGTTTTCTATTGCACTATACTTTATCATTTTCACACCTGAGTTTGAACGTGTTTTTGGTAAAGCGCTTTGATGAGTTTTACTTTGTCTCGTATTATACGAATCAAAATTTGTGAGTTTAAAATGATTGTTAAAGGTAGCCCGTAGTTGATAGTTTTTGTATTTGTACATGAATTTGCTCACTTTAATACTCGAGCTTTTGGAGAAGGTTTTCATAAAAGTCTGTCTTGGCGTGCAAGGTGTGGAATGGTTATTGCGAAAACCGTATTGTTTCTGAATGAAGAAGTTGCTTTCGGTAATATATTCATTCAGTCTTAAGTAAAACGCAACAAAAGTAGTCTGGAGTTATGTCATCAATTATTGATTTCCTGGTCTTGTGTTACAAGGTCAGATAAATGCAAAACACGCGAGATTATTTAAGCATCCGAAAGAGCAATGATCTGATATTATTTTGCATATTCGTATATACCAATGCACATTTTTGTGCAATTGTTTGCAAATGTGTCATAATATTGGAAGGTTGGTTGATGTGTCAATTACAAAAAAAATGAAGAGGTAATTTTCTGGACGTTACCCTCTGTTTAACGACGGAGTTTGACCCGTCATCGCGCGCCGTCATCATGTGGTGTTGTCAGCACTTTTGTTCTAAGTTGTCCAGCTTTGTGGCCCAACTGGCTAAGCATATGAAACTCTAGGAAATTCAGATTTTTAATTTTGCAATTTTATTGCTAGTTGTAAATGTTATCTATACTTGTTTTTTTAAGTGCCAACATTTTGCCAGTAATGTTTGCCTTACGGTTTTACAGGACTGAAGATGCGCTTGAAAACGCGAAACTAATTTTCCTATGAAATAAACTGTTATCAATTTACAACTATGGAAAAATAGATACGTGCAAGTTTCAATCATCGCAAAAGTATGAAAGCAGAAACAAGCTAGCAGCTTCACTGCAAGCTTGCCGCGAGGCTAGAGGTGATTTTGTCGTTTTTTGGACAGAGTTTTAACCTGAAATCAATCGGACATGTATGGAAATAAGTATATTTGCTAAATGTATAAATTAAGTGCAAGACAAAACTGCTAAATATCGAAATGTTCCGAAATATAATGTGTGCTTGTGGTTTCGAAAGGTTTCTGGTCACTGTTTATACAATTGCAAATAAACAACAAAAATTCCTATCTGTTCAAATAACGGAATTTATGAATGATTTAGGTGGATGATTATGGAGTAATTTGCTTTGTTGGTGCAATCTGGGAGAATCATGATCTGGAGAATCGGAAAGATATATTTCAAGGCTTCAATCCAAACCTTGTTTCCGTCAGGGTTTTATGTAAGATCGTGGAAGAGGTGAGAGCTCTGTTTTTAAATTACAATCGTCCAAGTGAGAATGATTGACATCTTGTCCATATGTTTTCCGGTAATTTTGGCTTGCTGCATTAAATCAAACAAAATGAAAACATCAGTTGGATGTTGTTTATAAGGTGGAGGGAGATTGAGAAAATTTTGAGAAAAGCACAACATTATTATCATATGAAAGTAAAACATGGTTTACACTTTTACACCGGCTGCACTTTTTCAGGTTAACAGTAAAAGTGCCATCGTATTGTGATGTCCCCAACTGAAACCGATTCTGTGCTATATACTGCATAAAACAAAAATCACCTTATTGGTATGTTCAATTATTTAACATAGCATCAATGCCATTGTTTTTACAAATTGAAGAAAACTTTTCGGATTTAAAAGTACCTTTTCAAATCTAACATGTTTTTGTTTAAATTGAAAAAAAATTGTGCGTTTTGTGCTTTCACAATGAGTTCATCCATTATTCTGAAATCATAATCCCATACATAGCAGCGTTTCCTCAGCATCTCTGGGTCACTAACCCCTAGCATATCCTAATAAAAGTTACGAACCACTGAAAACGTTATCACATTCACTGACTCCTCATTAGGGGTTCACGGACGCCAGATTAAGAACCTGGATCTTTTAGGACCACCAATAGCTATTCGATTTCAATTTACATATTTATTGCACTGCCAAACCACTTTACACTTGAATTAACAATCACTTACAGTCAAACGTTCGCAAACACCATTATTTTATAAATTGCGCAGTTAATGCTATTCGACATGTTTGCACTTCGAGAAGATGAATGCTAAAAGAAACAGTTGTCCCTTTTTCCGTCAGAGCATTACGTTTTTCAGCTGTCTCTTGTTGTATAGGCACACAGAAAAGACTGCCAACATTGCTATGGAAACTCCCATTAAACAAATATATTGATCAAGAGTTCAGAGATTGAGAGGGCTGCATTTATTTCTGAAATTAATGTTCATCATCGCGGCAGTTGCCAGTTGTTTTAATTTTAAGCGAGTCAAGACACTCATCTGCTAGTGACATTGGCTTCATTTACTTGCCAACCATTCGTCTATATTCAAATTGACCAGGCCACCAGTATGAAAACGTGATCCACCCCTATTCAACCAGTCAGCCTTGTAGACTTTAAATTTTTGACTTTGTTTCCATGTATTTTTATTGGCTTTATTGATATTCAAGATGAAGTTAAAATCTGCAAGACAAAGTTGAGGAATCTGCTGTAGAAAGGAAATTGCAAATTTTCTATTATGGTTGAGTAAAATATTAAATTCATGCGAAAATGCAATGTGTGAGAGTCAGAGAACGGAGACATAAAATTACTTTATGGTATCTAAACTGCATCCACTTCTCATTCTGATGCGACATTGAATAGTTATGAAAGTCGAACTTGAACTCAATAAATCTTCTTACTTGTACATTTACAGTTAGAAACACTGATGTCATCAAATTTTCCAATTAAGTTGGTTAAAGCCATGCTGAAACGTCTTTCCAAAGCTGTGAACAATGAATCAATCGCGCTGGAGGAAGCAAAGCTGTTGGGAGAGGAACGACAAAGGCTGAATGAAGTGGTTTGTCGCCTCAAAGAAAACAATCATCTGCACGATCTGATGCTTGATACAATGCATGACGTGAATTATCAATAGATTGTTTAGATTTCAAAAGAAAAAATGAATCTGGGAAAACAAATCACCCTGGAAAAGAGTCAGAATTTTATATGCGCCTTGCTAGAAAAGTTTTATCACGCACAAGCTTAATGACAAAGAAATTTAACAATCTTGATTGTAAGTGCAACGTTTTTGAATGTTAAAAAGTTACCTGAACTGTCCTTGAAACACAAACGGATGTTCTCAGACAAGAGAACAATGCCCTCCAAACTGGAATTCATAAACTGAACCCAAAACATTCCTCTCAAAAACGTTACTCAACTTTAAAAGATCAAAACACAGTGCTGGCCAGTGATCTTCCCATCTTCGAAAAAAAGCTTATGTTCTGCAACTTGAGAGGGATCGCGGTTTTAATATGTGGAATAATTTAGGAATATCAAATGTTTCAAAAACGAAGAAATTTGTTATGTTTTACGTCCCTGTGCAGTTTAAATAGTTTGAAAGATATTTGCTCACTGCAGGCTTGTGTATGTTATGTGTTTATTTTCATTGCGAACAGTTTGATCAAATAGACACACACAATTTGAAATACTCCTGCAACTACCTTCTCTTGAGAATTGTTCATGGCAATAGTACGTGTTTTTTCTGCGTTTGTTTAAATGTCAACATTCGATAGCAACTTTTATACTGGCTGCGCAGAACTGAAGATGTGTTAAAAACACGAAAATAGTTTTCTTGTGCAAATAAATTGCGACATCATACGCTTGCGTGCGTCATTGCTGTGACCATTACTACTCCTGAAACCAATACACTGTTCAGAGAACGGTATATTCGGTTTCAGTGGTCTGTAACAACATTAGGCACCTTTCAAAGGGTGATTGAAAGTCGTTTTAGGGTTGTGTGCTGAGCCAGGAGGGAAATTGTTCATTTCTGTCAAACTCCCGCCTTCCAGCCTGTTTTGCAGTGTCACATTCTGACGGCCTGAGCAGCAAACGCTTAAGCTTCATACTGTGGCAGCAAACAATAGATATCAGGCAGTTCTCACTGTTATTACATGTTCGCGCCACTTAAATGGAGGTGTTTTCCTTAGCGCACATCCTTTGATGGTGCATCGTAAAGTTACGCTTCCCTGACCGATTCCTTCAACAGTGTTGTTGGAACCACCGATTCTGTTACTTGGAAATGAAGTGAAATAATAACATACTGTACCAGTGAATCTCTACAGGGGATCACCATGATAGCTTATCTTATCTTAAGGTGCCGATTAATGCTAAGGCCAACCAACTTGTTACGCAAATTGGGAAATGAAGATAATTGCAGTATTCGTTTCCAATAACGGTGTTATCAATAGGACCATGGGAGGCCCACGTGGTCCTTGCAGGCTACTTGATGATCGCAGACATTATGCTGGTGACCCCTGAACAGTGGCGTGAGGTACACAGCAGTGAACGTATCGAGTGCAAGGCGTCAGGGCAAGACCGACTCTCAATGCGTAACCGTCAACAGATGAGACTGCAAAGCAAGTAACACATTGTGGCGTAACGCACAGTGGGCAAGGGGGCGAGCCGCCCTCCCCCCCTGGCAAGCTAAATGTAAAAACTGTGCCCCCTTTGGTTGACATTTTGATATTTAGTAATTTGTTATTTTTTTCGTTTTGTAGCAAGTATAGACATCCACGACAACCAGAGATTCACTTTCATTTCTTAACTTTTGTTTAGAATTCTGGCTAGTAGGACCCCTACGGTGACCAGTGGGCCCCTTCAGCTAAGCTTTGCCCACCCTGTCTCAAATCTCTAATTACGCCACTGGAAACATAGTTTTCCAAATAATGCCATTGTCGTTCGACTTGTGCATTTCCTGTAGGATGGTAAGGAGTCGAGTTACTGGTTGCTACACCAACACTGCGGAAATAAGACCGCACTTCATGGGATACGAATGATGAGCCTCGGTCTGAGTGAATATAGGTGGGCACGCCGGTTATGACAAACAGCTGACTGAGGCATTATATAACAGTGGAATTGTTATGTTTTGGCAAGGAAAGGCAAATGGAAATCTTGAATATTCATCAAAATAGGTGAGTATGTATAGGTTCCTAGATTTGGATGGCAAAGGTCCCTTAGGATCTATGATTTGGTTAAAGCAACCAAGCCGATGGAGCGCCAGAGTCATTGGTTGCGATTGATGGAATTGTGGCTTATTTTCTGCATATATACGACAATTTTGACAGACTTTGCGATCTTCTGTGTAGAACTGCAAATTCATGGTTCTGACAAAATGAAACAATCGTGTTGTTCCAGGGTGACTTAAATGAGAATGAATCTCTTCCATTTTGACATGTTTGGTTGATCGATGCGCTGAAGGCTCTGGTTGGGGAATCTGCACTAACATTGAATTTACCAGGCCGATAGCGTGTACTTTAGCTTAAGGATGCCAGCTCAATCCTCCAGCTTTGAATTTTATTGTCTTTGATTTTGCTTCGGCGACGATTATCCAACATGAAGGCAACAAATTGTTGATCAGTGACTAATTCGAAGTGCTGACGTAAAAGAAGGTCTTTCCACTTCGTGTAACTTTGATGATTGCTGTTGCTTCTTTTTCGACAGCTGGATACAACAGTTCACCTCCTTGTTAGTGTAACTAAGATGGCCACATCTGACGCGTCGCATTCAACCATGAAAGGAAAGGTGTCAATGGAATGAAGAGATGCATTTACTAACTCATTTAAGGTCTGCAAAAGCGCGGCATGCCTCTGTGTCCAATGGAAAAGAGTGTAAAGATGCACGTGGTTAAACTTTGTCGGAAAACTTCAGTATCCATTTCGCATAATAGGATAGCATTGTTAATACCCGTTGGAGGGCTTTCTTATTTTGTGGAAGAGGAAAGTTTGTTTTTAGGCGATCTGGATCTGGCTTGATGATTTTATGGTTGATTTGATAAACGTTGATTTGAGTGGTAGACTGTACGGATTTATCTTCATTTATCGTTAAATTGCGACGCCTGAAAGCATCGAGCAATTTTGCAACATTGGAGTCGTGTTCCTCCTGTGACCGACCGCAAACTATTGTATCATCCTGATAGGCGTTGACACCCCATAAATTTTCTTCCTCCAGAAAGCAATTGATTGCTCGTTGAAAATTAATGTCGCCATTGGTGACGCCGAAAGGGATACGTTTGTATTGCCATAATTTTCTGTTTGCTTCGAAAGCAGTGCACTTTCACTCAGAGGGCAGTATAGGAATTTGATGGTAGGCAGATCTCAGGTCAAACTTCGAGAAGACAACGTACTCGGCAAGTCTATGAACCAAGTCATCTGTGCGAGAAAAGGGGTAAGCGTCGAATCCCGTTTACAAGTTAATGCTTTGAGAATAATCCACACACATTCGGGTCTTCCCGTTCGTTTGCACAACTACAGCTTGCGCAGGCCATGGCGAGCGGCTTGGTTCGAAGATATCATCTTTTTGCAGTTTGTTGTCCAATAAATTGTCATCTTTATTGTACTTCGTAGATTTCACTGCTATAGGTTGACAATTTCCTGGCAGATTGGGAAACAAACTTTCGGGCACAAGAGGCTCAGGTAGGGCACAAGACGCATGCTTAGCAACGATTGGGTCTTTCTTTAAACCATCATACTCGCTTATGTCTTCTGTGCAGCTTTTGAAAAGCTTGCCCAAGGATTAGATCACAACATAGGTTCTCGATGACGCCAAAGTTCTCGATGACGCCAAAGCGAACCTTGTAAGTGTTATTGTTGACAGTTCTTTCTAAAATGCATATTCTGAGAATGGTAGACGTTTGACCAATTTGAGCCATTGACACCTCTTGCCTACAAGGCAAAAATTTTGCATTCAACAAGCGAACAACACCTCATATAATTATCAGAAGTCCCAGAATAAACTAAAGCACAAACGTTTGTCTTACATATAACAACAGTACTAGAAGCGGATGATAAAGTTTTAGGATATAGAGCACATACCTGCGACGTGGTTGCGGAGAAGTACAAACGAGCTTTTCCTTTGCAGACTACCTCGAAATGTCTTATTTTCTTGCACTTGTTGCATTGTTCATTTCGCACGGGACAAGACTTTTCTGGTTGGTAGTTACATCCACAGAAGCAACATTTCTTTTGACTTCAAACTACTGCGGAAGAGCTTTGCGAGTCTAATTTGTCCCTAGGAGCAACATCACTGTGACGTGAAACGCCCGGGAAAGATTAACGAGGAACGTTTTCTTGCTTAGCTGAAGCAGCAGATATTGCTGATGTAGAGTTCGTATTGTACCCAAGAGAGTTTCTCTGATCAGAGTCGACGGCGCTGGTTTGATCAAAAGCTGTCTTCAGGAAGCGTGTTTCGTTTTCCAGGAGGCGTGGACGAATTGCACGAGACAGAAGGCCATTGATGAAAGCGTTGCGGCAAAATTCCTGCCTGCATTATTCCCCACTAACGTCTTTCCATTGGCAGTTCTTGCTTAGTTTTTGCAATGCTTGGAAGAACTCGGACAACGATTCCCCGACGACTTGTTTGCGAGTTGCTAAATAATAACGTGCAAAAATTTGGTTCGGTGGTTTAATAAACATCTTTTCAAGCACATCAGTAGCTGCCTCGAATGTAGCACAAGCTTCTATGAAGTCGAAGACAGAAGCTGAAGTGAGATTAGTTAGAAGCCGAAGCTTGTCGATCGCAGGGCTCTCTTCTGCTCGTTCGTCTTCAAGCTGAGCAACGAAATTACCAAATGTTCTTTTCCAATGCTTCCATTCCTTCGAAGCTGAATCAAAGTTTGCATCAATGTCCAGTCGATTGGTTTATGCTGCAGACGTCATCGCTACAAGATTTGCGTTCAATAAATTGAAATGAACAAGTCGAAAAACTCGATAACAAAATCAAAGTATATCTGCGAGGCAAAGAAATCTCGTTACTGGACTGAAAACGAAACGGTAACGCCGCATGTCACTGCAGTAGGCACTCTGGCACAGTGCTTGCGAACTACTGGCACAACACGAGGACGCTCGGTGAAACTTCGAAGATGCTCGACACATTTGCGTTTGGAATGTACGCGGCATGCGATCAACCACACAGTATTTGATTATCATTATCTCACAGTGACCGCCGAGCTGATTGGGCGTGCTGCTCACTGCTGAAACGTTGTGTTGCAATTACGAGCCCTGTACAAGCGCCAAGCAACGAAGTAACCCGCAATTCAATAAATGAAGAAAATGACTGTTGTATCGCTCACGGAAGAATTGGGCAAATTTACAGAGGTTGTGCAAAATTCTCAAAACAGACTGATAATACTTTATCGATGATTATGAACGAAATACAAGAAGTAAGAACCTGCGATACATTTAGCCAGCCCACGGTCGTGCTGGTGGAAGATTCACTTCGAAGCTAACAAACAGCCGCATAAAAGGGAAAATTGGTCTACGGTGGATTTCAGTGTGAGATAGAACTGGATGTATTGCTGCAGCAGATTGGTGCTGGTCCCACTAGAAAAATGTTTGTAAGTGGTGTCAGGTAAGTCATCCTGACTCCAGTCGTGTGTTGTGCTGACTTGTGTATATAGGATAAGATTTATTTTGCGTCAGACTCATGGTCCATATCACAAGGGCACTGGAATAATACCAAAATGGTTAGCATCCGCGCAGCACAGAGCACGTGTTATATGAAAATAAACAACACAGGGAGATGCCAAACATTGAAAGAGCGCACCAGCCACAAATGCATTTACTCATCATCAAATATTATTCCGGCAGTGCGATGAAAAATGAAGACATTTTGACATCAGGCTTTGAAGTAAATGGTGAAAATCGTCGGATGGGGATGCTCACAAAAGCATGTAAATTATTTTCGTCAAGGTTTCGAATCTTTTGAAAGATATTTTGGCTTGAGGTTGACAACCGTTTGTTTTTGGACTAAATGTAAAGCAAGATTTGACGGTAGGTATTTTACTAGTTTTATGAAATCAATGTAATTACTTAATTGGCTTGCGCACACCCTCGATATGGCTGCGATGATAGAGGAATCACAAGAAAAACAAAAATCATGAAGAGTCACGAAGTACACAGAAGGCTTAGATTGCAATGCATAGGCAATGCTAGAGAAAACAGACACCAAGGCATCACAACAGCACCTAAACTGTACTTAGTGTATGACTTTGAAGCATCTTACGTAACTGGTGTGGGCTGAGCTCAGTTGTAAATCTACCTACACATGTCCTGGAACCTCATAGACCCCAGAGCAGGGATTTCCACCTCAATTTCTCTTAGGGCCACATGAAGACTTATAAAGTAGCCCGAGGGCCGCATTATGGTGACCTGGGGGCTGCATTATAACGCTGACGAAACAATGCCCGTACCTGAACCTTACTAGAAAAGCTTTTGCATTTTACTTCCTGCGAAAGATATGGTGAGTAACAGGCAAATAATTTCTAGCTGTCTCTAAGGAAATTGTTCACTCGCTGGCCGAGCACTTTTAAGCACCGGTGAATAAACTAAATACCGTGAATGTTAATTATTTGAAAGTTCCTAATAAGCATCGCTTCCAGCACAAAATGTCCTCGCAGGCCGCGTGTTTGACACCAGTGACCCAGACCTTAGAGTAGAGCCCCCTGCAGCAATGCAGTCCCACTTAACTCCATTTTATGTGACTACTAACTATTAGCAAAGAGGAATAAAGAGGGTTTTCTTGTAGACCGTATCCACCTGCGCAGAACGATACATAAAGTTGTGTGACAGTGGTACGTATGTTCTCAGAAATTCTCGGAAAGTTGTCAAAGGACACAAATGTTGCAGAATAATCAATTAAGCCTTGGAAAAGCAGCCGAGCTCATTTTGTCTCTTCGTGAAAAGTCGGTTAATATGCGAAATTTCAACTTGGTTGAGCAGTACGCTAGAAGGCGTGCAAACTTTGCCAAGAAAGCAAAATTTCATCAACAGCTATAGGAAAGCGGTGAAAAAGGCAGAAGTTAGATTTTACTGTATTGTGATGGGGCCCACCGGTGAGCAATCTCTGACACACATCATGTCTGCAGCAGTGTCTTCTCTTCCGTTATTGACTGTTTGATTAAAAATTGGACCGCCGTTTTTGTAATAATTAAGAAGAACTTTTTTCCGGCATTTAAGCTCTTTGCTCCGGAAGTAAAGTATTACTATCAGAAAGACGCTTAAAACGATTCGCAAATGCATATTCAATTGGTGAAAATGATTTAAAACATGAAGCACCTGTGGCAAAGTATCTGCTTCGGAAAGAGTCGCAGCTGACTCATCGCTCGAACAATTTATTTCGTTTATAGCTCCCTGCAAAGCTATGTTTGATTGTTTAGCATGTTGTTCTTATTAACTGTAACTCTTCCCGTCACCAACGCTTGATGAGCGAGAACTATTTCAAAAATAAAATCTATGAACACGTATGTCTGAAGTTCCATGACCAGTGAAAGATTTAGTGACATGGCTCTACTTTCAAGCGAAAGCGTAAGAGTTGCAAAAACAGATTTAGATGACTTCGTTGATGAATTTGACAGTTAACATGATAATCGAAGGATCAACCCTAAGTCTTGCGAAGGCCACTATAGTGGCCTAAACATTTCTGGCCATATCTCGCCAGGTGATTGAGCTAGAGAGCTGTTCAAACCTCTTCGGATTCGACAAGTCTTCTAGTTCATTTTGAAAAAAAATGTCGTTTTGTGTTTGGGTTTTTCTTCGGGTGACGTCACAATGCAGGCATGTTTTTGTATCTTTGTGACTGAGATTACCTGACCCTGGGCACCAACCCAACGAGTCATTTTTTGACTCCAGTCTCTTTGGGATCTATATCTGCACTGAGGTCGCGTTGATAGGAAATTCTGACGTACATGGTGTGCAGATATATGAGTGAGAATCATATTGCTCATTGTCTATCTATCTGAATCTTTTGTTTTGGTTTTTATGAGGTATTGGGTGTTTCGCTTACGACAAATAGTCATAAATCATCGCAGGGTTTCAAAAGTCAGCTTCCAGAGGTAGGGCCGCAACCAACTGATATTTTCGGGGGGG
>Ga0210059_1009856_pt1 | contig 14834 bp, 7 predicted proteins | sample Ectturendosymbi2_FD_188042 | JGI IMG/M metagenome (GOLD analysis project Ga0210059, IMG submission 188042) | Ecteinascidia turbinata endosymbiont from Florida, USA - Sample 2 (SPAdes) (version 2) | ecosystem: Host-associated > Tunicates > Ascidians > Unclassified | place: Key West, Florida...
TTTTTTTCGAGTGTAATCTACTAGGCTGGCCGATCCGTTTGAGCCATTAAACAGCTCTCTAGCGCAATCGGCGGAGGAGCTAGGGCGTTGGTAAGGCAACTGAAATTGCTGGTTTTAGGCTGAAATCAAAGTACGAATATATCGTACCCCGGTTCTCAAAGTGTTAAGTGCAAATGCTACTGCAGTGGTGGCTAACCAGGCAGAGACCAAATGCCACATATCTTGCTGTGTTACTGTAAAGAGCTACTACATCCATATGAACATCATCCCATCTCTTCCTCACTCACACACATACTTTTGCTCAGCTAAATTTATTGTAATTATATCACACACCAGCATGATAATGACAGAAATTTACCACACGCATGATCATCAGAAGCTCTAAAAATCACCATCTGTACTACGCATTGTCATAAAAGTTACAACCTTGAGCTTGAATCCAGCATCATACAAAACACGCTATTTCAAGTTATCAGTATGTACAGTATACAGGACATATATCCACTCCAGCACGTTTGTTTCACCTTCTGCATTGCCTCTTTCTGTGATTACATCTACCCATGCAAGTGCATACATGTGACTATGCATAACATGAATTTGATCACTTTATGTATGTTCTTGCACCAACCACAAAGCATGCTTCAACGCAACACAGTAACTAACATGTGTGCCACCTAAGTGCACTTGTGTGTTTATGTGCATGCACAAGCCACCAAGGACGCTTCCACGCAATGCATGTGTAAGTCGCACCCTGACTTTCAAGGTGAACAATTGGTGCAAAATTTTGCGACTTATACATGAATAAATATGGTATTTATGCAAGAGCTGCATGAAACCAGGTAAATAGCGGCGGGTTGGCCAGGCCTTTTCTTTTTAGGATGCTGGTGGTAGCACTGCACAATTCATTCGTTGTGCCATGCTAAACTAACCATCTAAAAATGCCATTCATTCATTTTTTGGTAAACTTGATTGAAGCACTTATCGAACATGGACAATCCATTTTACCATGGAAAAAACAGAAGAGTTAGCAGGCAAGTTGCACAAAACGTGGGACAACACCTGCCAGTGAAAGTGAAAAGAAGAAGACAGTGTGTTCAAAGTGCTGCAAGGAAAATAGAAAAAAGAAGTGGCAGAGTGTGCCAAAAATGTAATGTGGCCTTGTGCATGGACTGCTTCACCCCATACCACACATAAATGGGTGAAAGAAAATGAGCTTTCAGGTAAAAAAGTTCTTTCTAACAATCGTCTGGTGACATTAGTCGATGTTTGTGCAATGTATACTGTAGTGCCATTTTTATCCCAGTGGCCAATAATACTGTTGGACAAACACCTCTACAGTATTTGTACATGGTTATAATACTGTTGGACAAATACAGTACATCCCACTTCTAGTTGACATACATTAGGCAAAAAATAAAACCAAAACACATATCAGACTTGGTTCATAGAAATAAAGCATTAAACAAATCAATTTGTTTGAAGTCAGTCTCAAAAGGGTGAAGTTAACAATGCAAATGACTATAGTTCTGGCGTCAAAATAAAAATAATGAAATATTATTATCAGATTTTGGATGGTTGCTTTATATGAGACAGCACATACACATCTATGTCAAAGCAATACACATTAGTTATTCTAGTATGTTTAGGATAGCAGAGTGGCCTTGCTGGCCCTTACTATCTGCCACTAAGCTAAAAGTACATGAACTATTCACAATCCTAATTATGTACTTCCACATAGAAATGTACCTTACCACAGTAAAACACAATGCCAGTATTATTTGCTTTCAACATAAAAAATGATCAAATCACATATGCATAGAGTGGGAACACAATCCACCATATTTTGCAAAAAAAACTTTTCTTTACAAAAGTTAAAACTTCATAAGCTATCAAGAATGCAACCCTTACCTCATTTACAATGTAATCAAGAAGTTCAAAAATAGCCATTGGCCTTGGGCCTGGATCAACAGGATGACCTCGCTCAGAAGCATTTTCTTTCCCAGCTGATCCGAATATATTTTCAATTTGCTTGGCTGTCAGTGGTGGAATTGGGTATCTGCCAATAGCCATCTCTATCAAAGATAGACCAAGAGACCAGATATCAGATAACACTGTATACCGAGAACCTTGTAATCGTTCTGGTGCCATGTAGGACCTTGTGCCTACAAAGGAATTTGCCATGGAATCGATGAGCTGACCACTTACACCAAAATCACACAACTTTATTTCACCGTGTGAGTTGACCAACATATTAGATGGCTTGACATCACGGTGAATAATTTTATGCTTCTCACGTAAATACTGAAGGCCCAAGATAACTGCTTTACTAACTTGACCTAGCATTTCTTCTGGAATCCTTCCAGCCCTTTTGAGTACCAAGTCCAAAGAACCAGCATCCATGTTTTCCATGCAAATGTTGATTTCACCATCACTACAAAATACTCCATAAAACCCAACAATGTATGGGCTACTGCAATCATGTAGAACTTTAAGTTCTCTCATGATCTGTGTTTGTATGGCAGGTTTTACCTCCAAGTGGATTAATTTCCGAGCCATTTGGCAACCAGATGGATTGTGCTTGACAAGATGTACCACACCACCATTACCAACACCCAGTTCCTTATTCTTTGTGAAATCACTTTTCTGAGCATTTTCAAACCAACCAACCTTCTGCTTTTGTGTAATGAAATCATCAAGGCGTTTCCGCTGGGCTTCATCAATTACATCTTCATCACTTTTTATTTCTAGTGATTGCAAGGAAAGACCAGCAGATTTTTCATTTGATTCTGGTTTGAGAACGAGTGCTGGAGGGACTTTTTTTGGCATAACTGCAGCACAGGTAAAATAGCAGACCTAATTTGACTTAACAAATCTATCTATTCAGACCTTCAGATAATAGACTTGACAAGAAATGAGACACAAATCTCGCCATACACAAGTAGAATAGATTAGAGCAAGGTTTCTCAACCGGGGCCGTTGTCCCCCTTTGGGGGCCATGGAGTAGCTCTCCAGGGACAAGCAGAGGCCGTTACTAAATAGCTCTGCTGTGATATTGCATTGCAAAACTCTATTGATGAGCAGGGGTTCACAAGTGTTGGGAGTTTTTGTGAAGGGGTGACATACCATGAAGGTTGAGAACCACTGGATTAGAGTTTCACATATTATAACTGGCACCAAGTGCCATTGCAAAATTTATCGAAATTTACTGAAACCATTGCTTTTGCTAACTTTGCAAATTTTCGTGTTTATTTAATCCAAATTTATTTTGAATCTAATATTAGAAAAAACACTTGATTTTTTTATTCTAATCCATATGGTTTGATATTCCATTATATGAATCACACTAAGATATCTGTGTTTTTGCATCTGCATCAGTATTAAAAAATCACACAAACACTCACCCAGGTTGTCAGGTCCATAGCATATATAATAAGTATTGTTTAATCAGATGTAAAAGGTCATTCCTTTTAGTGATCCTGCAAACTAGTTTTTTTCATCTGATCCTCAACAATAATCATTAAATTTTATGTGTTGAAATATTTCAACATTCTGATCTCCATTCTCCATAAGTTGAAATATTTAAAATCAGATCTGTATTTCCAAGTTATGAGCATTTCAGATTTTGATGGTTATGAAAAAAATTAAGCCATATATTTTGTTGTGTTTTGCTGTTTGAACTTTTAACTCTTGTAACTCCTACATGTATATAATGTAGGAATGTTGGTCACACGGTATTTGCATGAATAAAGTGCAAGTTCTTGTGAATGTAGGTAAATTTTTACTGGTGCCCTTTGAGGTCTAGTAAACTATTGTGATAAAGCAATGCGTTTTCATGTGCACTCAAGCATGATGACATTTCAAAGGGCCATAATTAAAGAGGATCAACCTATATCAGCATTTTGTATTAAAGAGATAATGGTATGGTTTATTCATGCATTTTTGTGACTCAAATTATGAAATGACACGAATGCAGCAAGGGCAAATATAATAACATCAAAGATCACAAATTGATTGCATGTTGATGAAATTTAAATACATCAGCAATTTCAGGTTTCACAATTTAACCCTGTAATCATGTTCTAACATGTTGAATCACAAAGGTTTAGCAAAAGACTACCTGGGTCAAGTTCTCAGCCAGCCCTGTTGCTAGCACAAACCAAATTTTAATGGAAGACGTTTTACAAGTTGTAAAAAAAGTAATAAAAAAGCATCAAATCAATGTCGAGTAAAATAGGATAAAAGAAAACAAGAAACAGTAGGGGAGAACATGCCTATTGTTGCGATCGGAAATCCCGAGCGGCATATGCGCAAAGCTTCGCACTGTGGCAGCAAGCAACAATAGAGTTCACATGCCATGATCACTCATTGCTTGTTCGCGCCACATGTATGTATGGTGTTGTTCTTCAGGCACATCCCATTCGTGGTGAATCACACAATCAACGCAACACCTCCAGAGAGGTTGCAACACTATGTACAGGGGTTGGGATGAGCAACTGTAGAGGTAGATAGGAGGGAAAATAGTCAAGGATATTACTGTGAAGTGACCACAGTAATTTTGAAATTGAGGCAAAACAGTTTATATCATTATCAGGGTTTTTTTAAGGAAAATGTTAGATACCTGGTATGGACCTGTAAGGACCCGATTTCACTGATTCTAGGGACCCAATGATAATTTCCTCTGATTCTAAGGAACCGAATCGAATCAGGTCCCTAAAACACCTTAAAAAACCCTGATCATTATTATGCTAAAATATCCATTAAAACAATCAATAATAATTCATCCTCTAGGGCAGAGGTTTGGCAATCTATGGCCCGCAGACCGTATACAACCCACAAGGGTATTTTGTACAGCTGTAGGGCAGTCTCATGTATGTAGGTAGTTCATATTTCAAGTCTATGTTCAAGTAATTTTATTGAATATATCAGAATTATTGAGATTTTATTCCACACGTTTCATTCTAAACTACATTTTTACTCATCTGGAAGCAACTATATATTACCTTCATTTTGTGCCAGCTAATGTGAAAAGTTTTTGTTAAAGTTTGTAAAGAAATTATAGATGTAATGTATGCGGCCCCTGTCAGCTTAAGTTTTCAGTGCAGCCCTTCCATAAAAATGTTTGCCCACCTCTACCTAGGGCAGGGCTTCTCAAACATTCCTGTTCTGTGACCCCATTTTAAAGATGTTTTTTCAGTGTAACTCCTTGATAGATAGCCTATAATAATGTTTAATGATACATGTAAATTTACAAATCTCAAGAGGCATTTTTGTCTATGGCGAAATCTTACAAATGCACACAATCCTGGACAGGAACTATGCAGTAGTAAAACTACCACAATAATACTAACATGGAAACAGTAAGGCAAAAAAATACTAGCAAGAACAATTCAGTTTATAAAAGCTATCAAGAACAACTAACGGGATGGATGTACTTGATATAACTTGCACACAGATCATCCATTCATAGATTGATACAAGACAATGCAGGATGAAGGACATTCTCAACATTTTTCAAAAAGGGTTGATTTTTGGACTTGATGACTATCAATTTTGAGAATGCCACTTCACACAAATATGTTGTGCAAAAGGCTAGGTTTTATTAAAGGCTAGATCAGAAATGACTAGACATTCATTTCTTGTTCTTATCCAGTGGTTCTCAAACTTTTGTGGTTTGTGGCCCCCTTCCAAAGACTGTCAACACCTGTGACCCCCTGCTCATCAATAAGGTTTTGCAATATCACAGCAGAGCTATTTAGTAAAGGCTTTTGCTCGTGGCTCCCGGAGAAACGCTCCATGGCCCCCAAGGAGGACCAAGGGCCCAAGTTGAGAAACCCTGTTCTTATCCAAAAATGACATAAATTGTTTTGAAAATTCCAGTTGCAAACATTTGTCATTTTGTAACTCTGCAAAGTCATCCTCGGCATAGCAAATGTGTTGCATACCGAAATTTCAATTTTGTACGATTTGTGGGTCCAACTTTTCCTGAGTCAAAGTCCAAAGTACTTTTGAAACTTTGCATGAAGCTTTTAACTTTCATCTAAAACTGCCAAGTATGCTCTTAAAGCAATTAGCCTAGCCCCCAGACTAGACCTAGAGTTCTAAACACAAGCATGCCTTCGTGTTAGAATAAATGCAATAAGGTCTATATTGGTCAGTACATTAATACAATCATGACGTAACAAGGCGTAACTTGTGCTTGGTTGATTATTATCATTTGATAGTTCAGGCAAACATCATTGTAAACAACTGAGAGCACGAGGCATGGTAGTAGTAACCCCTGAAAAGGCAGTAGAAATAGAATCACTGCAGGCCTACTTTTAATTTTCTTGAAAAGATTACAAAAACCTTTGTGTGATTTGTCATGCAATTTGTTCGTCACCCCAAAATTACATTTCGCGACATCAAAATAGGACTGCGACCCATAGTTTGAGAAGCCCTGCCCTAAGGGATCAATTAATTAATTGTTTTCAAGGCATAACCTGCCAACCAATACTAGATGGCCAATCAAGGGCTCTAAAGATGCAGATTTTCATCTAGTTTATTTTAAAAGAAAAAACAAGAAAATTGCAACTTGGTCTTTTTTCTGATGTTGATGAGGTCATCCAAAAATCCCTTGATCTCCACCACTCATGACGTCACAACAAATAAAGTTTAACCAATTTCCAATTAAAAAACAAGTTTCTAACTTTTAGAAATTGAGACTAGAAGACTTTCTGTATTTTCAGAGGGTTCAAATCAGAAGATGATTGGAGTCACATTTTTCAGACTCCACTTCCGCTTCTGACTTTAGGACTCCTACTCCTGCTCTGAAAAATTTTGAAACATCAACTCCGACCCCTGTTAATATGCCGACAATTCCAAGCAACTCATATCAAAGCAATAGTGTTTATAAACAAAGCCATAGCTATTTTGCCTTTGATTGAACACAAATGGTTGAAATGGTCGCATGACATGCACAATACAAAGAGACACATCATGTTGAGGTTCAGAGTTATGGCTTAGGTTATGGTACTTCATGCAACATAAACAAAAAGCCAATAAAAGCTTGCCCGCACTTCAAAGGCAGTATCAAGTATGGTCAGCTATGTAAGTCATACATTCCAAACTTGCCATATGCTTTGAATTTGAATGTCATGTGATTAATGATTACTTCAAACAAAAATTATGTAGAGCTACTATTGATTAAATAACTTCAGAACAGTTTTTGGCTCATGAGGCAAAATAGACACTGCTTATCACAATACATCATGAAACTGTAGGTCTACTATTAAGTTAAGCTATAAAGTGTTAACCGTTGAAACATTGAGTAGTTCAAGCTTCAATAATTAAGCCAGATAGACTTAAAGACTACTGTAGGCTATCTGACTATTATTAAGTATCATTTGAATTGAGCAGTAACTTTCAATTTTTACAAAAGACTCATTTCAAATCTCTAAGGTCAGGATCTGATCAGTGATCACCTGACCTGTTTACAAATATTGAATCGAACTTTAACAAATGTGCTCAGACAAAGCTCTGAACTATGGATGTGCCAAACTAAGCCAGTTACATGAATGCGCCAGCATTGATTGAGCAAAGCCTACAAAAAATTGACAAGATGAACATATTACGCATAACTTTAAGTTATTTTAAACTTACAAGTTACAAGTAAGTTAAACTTACAAGTTTTTTCAAATTTAACGTAGGCTAGCCAATAGAGCTGCAAAACAACAAAAAGCTGCAACTATCAGGGCGAACATCCAACTTTTTTTACTAGCTCCAAAATCTGAAAATGTGAGCAAAGGTTGACCTATGCAGTAGTGGCTGGATGAGAAATCTGCACAATCAGGGCCGTAATGATTGGGGGAAAAGGGGGAGCAATTCCCCGGGCGAATCACTGCAGGAGGCGCTGAAAGTTCCAACAGATGCAACAAAACTTTCTTCAAAGCAGTCACTAGTCAGTAGAACATTCTCATGTTTATGGCGTGGAATCCTGAATGCCCGAACCACATTGCTACTTAGCTTACACACACTGTGTTTTGCACAGGTAGCCTACTAACTTCATAATCATCAACCAAGATGAAATGAAATGCTCGGTACTCCCACCTAGCATCACACTTTTTTGACATATGTCGAACCTGGTCAGAAAACATGTCTCAACTAATTTCATTCAGTTTGACAACAAACCTCATTACATAAATTTTAACAGGTCCCTTAAAAATTTTAATTGGCTCCTGCGAAGACTTTAAAAATTGACTTCGGCTCCTGCTCGAACCTAAAATATTGACTCCAGCTCCTGGTTCACCCCAAAATCCAAACTCCGGCCGGAGTCCACTCCGGCAATCTGCCTCCACGACAGTGGTGTACAGGACCGGATTTTGGAGTCCAATCCGGACGGATATTGGGAATTTTTTGAATTTGGATTGGATTGGATATCGTTTCCTCTTCATCCGGAACCGGATCATCCAAATGAAATAAATTGTGACCATAGAAAAAACTTGAAATGGGTTTTATGAAGAAAAATGCACTATTTCCGAATGATATTGGTTAAAATTTATTTTTCTACATTCTCTCGGTTCAATGCAATATTCCCTGCCGCTCGGGATCCTAACTTTCAGGCTGAGGAAGAAGACATATCAACTTTCAAGCAACATGCACTGTAACTGTAGTTTGGAACTGTGTGAAGATGAAAATGATTCTATTGTTTTGTTATGACGTAGCCTGTCGTTATTTACACGAATCTTGTTTCATCTTTGAAATGCATTTGCTAGTAGATCATAGTAACATAATGGTGTATAAGGCATTACTAAAACGTTTTTTCAGCGTTGAAGTTGAACCAAGTGCCAGGTTCTGTCTGAACAGCATAGCTGACTAGTAGTCTAACTTGAAGTTGCCTTACCTAAAAATTAAGTACCGAACATGGTGAAAATGTATTGACTTCTTGAAATTGAAGTCAGTTTTGAAAGAGGTGGAAAAGAACAAGAGATTTAGGTTGACAGAGGGTTTCATTGCATTGCTAAACAATGAACATTGTGGACATAAAGTTTTTGTGCTCTCTTTGTCACTGTTGAATTAGCGTACAGTACAATAGTTGTTGTTATTGCAAGACGTCCAGCAGTTAACCATGGCATTTAAGAAAAAATATGTTCGTTGGCAGTTTCTATTTAGTTTCATCAGGCAACAACGCTTCTGCAGATTTCTGCCTTTAGCTGAACATGAATTGGTGCAAATGGTGATATGCGAAGTTCGGAATGCATGACCTGCTTGGTTAACCATGACGTCTGTAACAGCTCAGTTTAATGGACGAGTGCCATCATTGTTTCAGTGCGGACAAGCTTTTAGTGTCTTGTTCTTGTCTGCAATGTGTGAAATGTAGGCTAAACCTAACATTTACCTCAATCTCAATCCTTAGCCCTTGTCTTTTGTGTATCGTAGCCTACTTGTCATCTGACAATTTAAACGACTTTTGTCTGGCAAGAAGCAAAATAGCCACAGTTTTGGCTCATGAGGCAAAATAGACAATACCAATTATGTTGGCTAATGTGCAATTGATTGAACGGTTTCGGATTTGGATTGGATATCGGAGTCCATAATTTTATATTTTCGGATATGGATTGGATATGGATTCGATGAAAAAGTTTCGGATTGGATCAGGATTGAAAAATTTCCACATCCGTACACCACTGCTCCATGATCATCTCTGGTTCAAATCAGAGGTGGCCGGCAAAGCTGTACAGGAGCTGGAATGTCGAAGTGGACTCTGACCGGTGTCTTAACGATTTTCGAAAATAGGAGTGGAGCCGGAGTTGATTTTTTAAGGAAGGGCCAGAGTCAGTTTTTAAATAAGGGGTTACTTTGTTCATTATTGATTATTATCATTGCAGATGTTTTTTTACAAAGCATGTTATGACATAACCTTCAAATGTGCAATACTACTTCATAGGAAGTCCAAAAAGTTTAATACAACTTGGGTGAAAGTAAGGTTAGGTTGGTGAGTTTCATGTGTGTAAAAATTTGGACAATTTCTTGTCCATGTTGATACGTTCAAAATATGTTGGCCAATAAAATTTAGCTCACATAAAAAGTTTAGGTAGTGTCTCAATAACCAGCATTTCCAGTTTTCTGTTTCGAAGGACAAAAAGTACCATCTCCCGCATCTAGTTTTCTGACAGATATAAAACTGAGTTGGAGAAAATCTCACTACTATCAACGTGGTCGAGTGTGAAGTGACTAGACCAGGGGTGGCCAAACATGTTCTATGTGTGAGCCGCATATCGTAAAACGCAAGTTACAAAGAGCCGCAACATAAAAATCTAAAAACACAAGTTTAGTTGCAATCTACGCTTCTGTGACATCATAATTCTTTTCAGAAAGACTTGCTGTCTTTTCAGAAAGACACTGTACGGCACGCTAGCTAGAGCTACCACAGTAGGCCTACCATTTTACAATATTTCTACAGTTTAACAAATACATAATTTTTCGGAAAGCTCAAAGAAACGCATGCAAAGGTTCGAAGAGCCGCATGCCCCTCGCGAGCCGCCGTTTGGCCACCCCTGGACTAGACAATCCTCAGTTCGAGTTACTCCTTTGTTGTATTTGTTTGTTTTTTTTGATGTACTTAATACAAGATGGTAAGTCAAAATTTTGGGACCCCTTGTGATGTGCATTTCGAAAAGCAGAAAAGTGTTGATAATTAAATTAAGCATTTGGACTAGGGTTAGGTTTAGCATTTTGGATCAGGGTTTTGTGTTAGCATTTCAAATTAGGGTTTATAGTAAGCATTTAGGGTTCAGTGTTAGTGTCCAAGGTTAGGGTTTAGGATTAGCGTTTAGTGTTGATGGTTAGGGTTTGCAGTAAAGGTAAATGGTTAGGATATAGGGTAAAAAAAATTATGGCGACCTTTATCCTTTTTCTGAGAAGCAACTCACATGTATTGTAGTGATCAGCAAATTCATTTGATACGGTTTTTTAGTCTTTTTAATGCTAAAACCGGATACGGTCGTTTAGACCAGTGGTTCTCAAACTGTGGTACGCGTACAACTAGTGGTACGCGAAGACCTACAAGGTGGTACGCGAAGAGGCCTACTTTCTGTTTTTCTTCACAAAAAATATATTCACACGTGTAGTTTTTACTTGTCGGGTTCTGTTAATAAATTCCTGAATTTTTGTGTTGCCTACTTCCCTTGCTGTTTTCTAAAAATGGCCATTAAAATTTCTCACAGTCATTTTGTTCACGTTGCATATGTGTCAATTCTGCTTTTCCAGACTTTTGATCGAATTATATTTGGCACATTGACTTTTCCTGGAACAATGTGGTACGTGATGACAGTACGGGACACACAAATGGTACGCGATCAGAAAAAGTTTCAGAACCACTGGTTTAGACAATGGCATAAGATTGGATAATTCACTTTGGAGTTTGAGCAGGAGTCGGAGTCCAAAACTTTAAAATGTGTCGGAGTATATTCAGTCGAAGCAGGAGTGGAGTCGGAGTCAAAAATTTCAGACTGCGTGCACCTCTGGTGACCGGAGTCATTTTTTCAAACTCCGACTCCGCTCATTTTCCAAAATTTTTTAATCCAGGCCCGGGTCCGGCAATTCTTCAAATTTGAGAATCCGACTCCTGTTCAGACTCCGGCTACAATCATCGATCCAACCATAATTAACCCATGTTTTTACTTGAAGTGACCACACAGACTCCTGCTTTTGCCGAAATGGAAAAGTGACACCGGATACGGGTCCGTTTTTTCACAAATTTTTGACTCCGGGCTGAAAAGAAAACGCAGAATCCTGCCGGAGTCGACTCCGGCACTTCAGATCCGGTGCCACCTCGGGTTCAAATACTAACTCTCTAGCTCTGTCGGTTGGTGATTTAGGTATAATATGTCAAAGCCACAAGTTCGACTTGCATGGGCCCTTTACGTTCTGCGCCGTACACAATAGCGGCCGGTTAACCTATGAGCGACCATAACTTCTGAACGGAATGAGCTAGAAAGACACCAAAGGTATCATTGGATCCGTAAGACATGTCTGTACATTTTGAGATAGGTCACGCTCACCTGTGATGTCAGGGGAAAACCGCTTTTCGTGTAGGCTAGAAAACCTAGTTGCGTCCATTCAGTAGGCTACAGAGCCTAAACCAAAGAAGGTGGAAACAAACTTTCTACATAAAAATGTTTGTGAAGACCATACCTTTGCAATGATGATCCAACAAGTTGACGCTTCCCTTTTGTTCCAAGTTGACGACCTTGAGGTTCAAGCCACTTATCTGCCAGTCAGTAGCCACTGTAGCAGTCACACTAGCACGACCGCTACATGTAAGCAAAGTCGGCCAAAGCAAGGAGAAGGGAAAGACCAAGCAAGCAACACTTCAAAGTAACTTCTAGGCATTTGGAAGTGAGAGCTTTCTTTGGCCGATACGTCTGGCGTGCTGAAGGCAGCAACAACTGTCTGAGTTAGGGCCATTGAGGTTTCTGGGTTCAAGCCTCACTATAGGTGTGCAAACACAACCGGGCCGCTTACTTAGAAAATGTAACCTCGTTGGCGCAATAAGACATTTTCAGTTAAACCTAACCTACCCCAAAACCTAAAGTTTGAAAAGAAAAAGTGGCCCCATTAATTGAAACGTGCAACTGCTACTACCAAAACTAAATTCACGAAGGTGAGAGCCGAACCAAAAACCTTTGGCACACCAGACATTTAACATATCCCTTAGACTCCAAAGTCAATGGCGTTTGAGTGACAAACTGAGCATTTTGTTTGAACCGCGCCATGCGAGGCGTATCCGTAGCCACTCTTATTGCGCGAACAAGGTTACATTTTGTAATTATGCAACCGGGCCGCACACGTTTTACCACCAACCCCACCAAACTTGCCAAAAAGGTGTATTTCGGTGTTTTACAACATCCCAGCAAATTTCAAGCCAAAATATCGACAGGAAAATTTTATTTGAGAATAAAATCAACATATCCACCAGGTAGCCGAGCAGTTTTTATGCTCCAGTTTGGTCATAACTTCCCAAGCAGTTAGGCTAGCAGCCAGCCTTCCCGAGGTCTCTATGGCTTCAGAATAACTTCCTGAACATTTTAAGCCATTCAGCAAGTAACTTTCACCTGTATTTTGTTTTCTGGGCCCTAAACAGTGATCTAGAATTCAATTTTTCCAACCTCCATTTTTTGACCCCCTATTTTCTTCCCCGAAATGGCCCGAATCGAATTTTTTCCAACTGATCTCGTTTTGCGACAATGCCCGCGGTCGGCGAAGCGGAAAAAGCGGATCGGGCGGCTAAGCTGGATGAAGAGTGTATTTTTTCGGATTTACTCCTGATTTTGCTAAAATTTCAGTACGGCAAATGCACAAACATGGAATTTTCTCAAAAATTTCAAATGCAAAGGTATGTTTTTTTTCATTCTCATTCGATTCCTTGCTGTCTCGTAGATCCAGGGATTTTTTCACTGGCTTTCTAGCAGAGGTGTTCGGAATCAAGTTTTTTCGAGTCCGACTATAATCCTGATCCAAGAGGTAGGAATCCTGATCCGAATCCTCTTTGCAATACAAATCCTGAAAAAGTCCTGTTAATATATTTGACTAATCAGCGTGCAACTACTATAAATTTTTGTTTCTAAAAGGTAGTGGACCTTCATATTTGAAAAGTTATTCATCCGTCACCTGCAACGTGACAGTAACACATGATTAGTGTGTAGTAGAGTGCACTAGACTTGGTACAAATGTACTAAACCCTCTAACCCCTAAACCTAAATCCAAAACCAAAACTCAAACTGTAAAGCTTAACAGAAAAGTTTGGAAACATTTGAAAACAGTAAAAAAGTGGTCCCTTGACAAGTGCAACCAGTCCATGAGACTGCTACCAAAATAAAAGCCGCCAAGGTGAGAGTCGAACTGAAAACCATTCACACAGCAGACGTAGATATATCCGCGACACTACCACAGCGGTGCTGTTAAAGTGACAAGTCAGCATTTTATTCTAATCGCATCCTGTAGGGGGACCTATAGCCACTTCCTTTCTGAAAAGGAAAGCCTTACCAAACATAGACTGGGAAAAGTATAAACACACATAACCAAAAGTGGCACTGAAGGGCAGATCCAGAAAATGCAGTCAACCATGTTCATGCAATGAGACATTAACCTGAAAGCACTAATATTACCAATTAAACTTATCATCACACAACAACTTAATCTTACTAGACTTGCTACATCAGCCACTGGGGAGGAAGACAGATGCCTTCACGTGGCCCTCCCTGTTGCGGCATTTCACGAAATGCTAACAAAATCTGTCAACTTGAGAGCAACCGCTGCTACCCGTACTGGATGTGTTCGGCATGGGGTGGGTCATCAAACACTCTTCTCACCACGTGGCAGCAGAAATGCTGCCGAAGACCTACAACCCAACATACTCCAGCTGAACATTGAGGGGCTTACTGCAGACAAGATCTGTGTCATTGAGCAGCTAACCTGTAAGAACAAGGCTTTCATCATCGTCCTGAAGAAGACCCACTGCACAACTGCAGGTAAGCTAGTGATTCCCAACTTCTCACTAGCTCGGTCAATCCTGAGCAGGAATCACGGCCTTGCCACGTTTGTCCACGAGCGGTTGGAATGGTCACCGGTCGAACAGCCTCCAGAACAATCAGAGACTGAGTGGTTGTGCATAGACGTCGCAGAATACAAGATTGTCAACGTCTACAAACCTCCACTCTCGCGACTCACTCCAACGACCATCCCGACGTTCTCACACCCCAGCCTGTACGTTGGCGACTTCAATTGCCAGCACGTCAACTGGGGTTGCAACACAACATCCCCGGACGGTGAGAGCCTGGACTCCTGGGCAGCATCCA
>Ga0210059_1009857_pt1 | contig 14834 bp, 7 predicted proteins | sample Ectturendosymbi2_FD_188042 | JGI IMG/M metagenome (GOLD analysis project Ga0210059, IMG submission 188042) | Ecteinascidia turbinata endosymbiont from Florida, USA - Sample 2 (SPAdes) (version 2) | ecosystem: Host-associated > Tunicates > Ascidians > Unclassified | place: Key West, Florida...
TGAAGAACTACTGTACTTGACAACCAAACTCAAAGAAGAGCACTTGAACCAGAGGCGGTTTTTGCACATTTAAAAACAATTAATGTTCTAGGTTGATCTCATAACAATACCGCAGGAATTTATAGCATAAAATGATCCCAGGATTTACTTTTTTGGAAAGAAGTTTGCAGTGTAGAGCAGTAACATCCGTTGCTATTAAGGAGCGTTCACCTATTCCGCAATCAAAATTTTAGATATGCGTTTTTGACCCGTCATCACTTTGAAAAGCTCTCTCACCCCTATCGGATGATGTTTTATGTTGACGTTCCCTTAGCTTTGTGCATCTCGTGTTTGTGCACCTATTTGTGAATGCATTTCGTTGTTTGTAACTTTTTATTGGTGTAAGATAACGCCCCGCAAATGTCCGAATTCAACCCGACAACACGTTCCGCCAACCAAGGCAGTAAGTATCAATACCATTCACTGAACGAGGTGTTACGATTATTTCCTTATTTCGTTTGTTGTCACAAGAACATTGTTAAGAAATTTTAATATCAATCTTGCCAAACGAATCACCAAATATGCTAAATCCGAAGCGAACAAATGCCTCAATAAAACCGATTTCATTGGAACACTCATTTGGTTTAATTAGTTTGTACAGTAATTCAATACCTGAAAATTTTATTCAAAGAGTTAACGATCCACTTCTATCAACAAAAATTGCAATTATTGAATAGAGTCTGGAAAACTTATCTTGAATTAAAAAATATATAACATTTCCCGTATAATTTATAATCCCTGCAATCTGCCTGAAAGCAAGTTGTTTTTATTTCCAAACACTTAAAGTCGGTGTCGTTCACTAAACATTGTTGCTGCATTTTCCACATCATAAATAAAGAAGAAAAAATATTTTTGGCAACAATGAATAGTTTCATCTTAGGTGGCCTATTCAAAAACAATGAATGCCTTTCCCACGATTGCAGAAACTGGAACAAATCTTAAAACCAATCTTCATTCTGAGAAAACCACATTTAACTGACATGTGTCATTGGTGTTAGAAGTTATTTTGAGTAATCACCATTACATTGCGTATTTTCTGGACCTAAAAACTTTTTTGAAGTCACCCACAAAACACCTGAAATTAAAAACTTTCCAATTACTTTAATCTTGTCCAGAAGACTTCACGCAATTTCAGAGGGTTTGAACAACACTCTATCTCAATCAGCTAGCGATTTATGGCCGACAAAATATTTGCCAATCATGGACAAATCAAACTTTTAATATTTTTTATCAAAAGATTTGTTTTTAGCCATAACTTTTGACCCAAAAGTGCTAGATGATCAATCAAAGGTTCTAAAGACTCAGATTTTAGCCTAATTAAAATAAAACGTCAACTTGAGCGCATAAGTGACTCGTTGGTTTGGCGGCCAGAGCCCGATGAAGTGGGTCAAAAATGCCGGAACCTACACCCATTGTGACGTCACAAAAATAAACGCAAAATCAGAAATTTTCCAAATTTATCTTAATCTGCAAACGTCCCCAAACGTCCCGACAATTTACCCTTCGATTGTCCAGCGAATCTTCTGACACTTGCAGAACAGATTTCCATTGGTGTTTTCTACAATCCTACCAAATGTAAAGTGAAAACATTGAGAGTAAAAAATTTTTGGAGATTTTGCGTATACAACGTTCGAACCACTAACGCTAGAAGGTCATTCAAAGTCTCCAAAGATTCGGATTTTCGCCTAGTTTCGTTCACAACAAAAAAAATCTACCCCTTGCAATTTTTCATCAAGCTCCGATGACGCCATCCGAAAATTACTTTCACACCAAATTTTCACCATAGAACAGTCATGACTCACTTTAGTGAAATTTATTTTAGTTGAGGTTTTCAGACAAAGTCCAAGCCAGAAGACCATTTCGGAAATCCTAATAGGGATACGTCAACTGAATTTTTTGAAAAATTGCCATAAAATCTGTTTCAGAATATCAAAAATTTGCATTTTACTCGAAAATTTTAGCTAAGATATCTTTTTGTTCAACTTACCGGATCGATTGTTGTCTTCCGAATCAGAGGATGTTTTCACTGAGTCCTGCGCAATCCGTTCAGAATGTATGGCTGATAATATCTTTGAAAGGCGCCATCGTTCCTCTACGGGCCTAAATCTTTTTATTGATCATAATATGCCGATGATCAAAATGCACAGGTGAATTAATTGAAGGTCGCGTATCCTTCTCTTCTTTAAAAAATTCCTGAAGATTGTGAAACAGAAAAACTCTAACCAGTGAAACCTGCCTTTTTTGGGAAAATTGCAATGCCGGTAATGGCATAAATAAAGGTAGATATATTTTTGTCAATATTCCTATGACATAAAATTTTTTGCACGTTTTTCTGAGGGTTTTCGAATTGTTTGTTCCTAATTTCTGTTAAAAAACTGTTGAAATTCAGAACTTTGGGGATTCCTCATTCAAAATAAACAATTTTCTCTCTACAGAAACCAACATAGATAACCTTCTTGTGAGCTTCACATATTTTTTATTTCTTCATTCAATCTCCGGAATCTCTTTGTCCAACCGTACACCACGCTAATACCTCAATCCCCAAAAATCTCTGGAAAAACAGTCAGGACAAATGTAAAACAAACGTAACTTCAAGGTATTTGCCAAACAAATCGCTGGTTGAGAGGCAACAGGTTGACAAATATTACAATTCCTTAAATTTTGTGCTTGCACAAACAGCTGGTGACAACTATGTCCAATCATCTACAAGAAACCTAAAGACTTGAACAAAGCATGCCCCTGATCATACATCAACCACCCATCGAACAATTATAAATTTTCTGAGGAATATAAACGCAAACATGCAAGCAATAAAGAACCAATGCGGAAACTGAAATTTCACTGAGCTACTATGCTGTTTATTTCAGCGGAAGTAGGATGTTGCTACCTCACAATAAGAGCAGAATACAAGAAATATGTATTACTCAGCTACTAGGAACGTTACTTGAGTTCTTTGTATTGGTGTACATAAAGCGGATGCATTGGTCTAACTGCTTTACGATGTTACAATGTGAATAATTGAATCAAGAAGTATCGCTGTTACATCGTACTCAGTTTGGCTTCTGGTGTGTTAACTAAAATTGGTTGCAACGAACGCTTTTATGAAGCAGTGAGTGCCTTTAGTCTACCAGCATAAAGCAAACTATGCCTAGTAAATTGCAAACGAATATTCGTTCTCACGCGTAACTCGCGACGTTGACTGCAAAATCTGTTCCGTAATGCATGTTTGCACGCCTTGTACTAAACCTGATTAAATCCTGTGACACCATTGTAATGGTGTACTAGTCTATACGCTTTGACTCGTTTCCTCTCTTGCTTTCATGAATATTTTAAATATATGAAAACAGAAAATCATCAATGTGACAACGACAAACAATTTTCTTCTGGTGGCTTGCTTCCCTACAACGCGTCTTGCTTCAGTAAAACAGATAACCGCATATCGCACATTAAACTTTATACTCAGAGAAAAAGACGTTTACTTACCACTATAAACTGCTCCGTTTAGACGAAGAGCAGATTTGTGCTTGTGGGGTCTGCAGCCTAAATGACATTTGGTCATTCGCAGCCACCAATCGTCCCCATGCATTCTATAAATCGGTGCATTTTGGAAAGTCATCGCAGCACTGCATCATAAAACTTGTGATGGGGTCAGTCATGTGTATGTCTTTTGTGCTTGTGTTTCATCATATTAAATGTATTAACTCCATCAAGGGTAGGCACATACATTTTACAACTTCCACGTATATATCTTAGAGTTCATAAATGTTTTTGTGTGTTCCTCCTGATCACTGTGATGTATACTTTTATCTCGCCCGTTGCGCGCGTTAGTGAAGACCTTATTCATTACAAACCTGGAAAAACAGACAAATCGTTAAAATATGATTTTAATTTTTATTTGATATGGTGAAACCTCAAGTAGTTCAGACATTTGCAATCCAATTCGTTACGATATTTAATGATTTGATCAAAGATGAATAAACGAACAGCTGTTGTCGTAAAATATTTGATATCTTGATGTCAAAATGTAGGGTCTCTCAAGACACACGCATAAATCCTAATTCACTACGAGATGGTGGTTTTCAGAATCTTATAAAGTAACTCCTAAGATGGACGGCAGTCGCAGAGTTGCTGTGCAGTCGGAAGTTTAGTCTAAGTTCATCTGCAAGTGCGGCGAGAGCATATAAATATTTTTAAACTGCTGATCAGTTGCCAATATCAGGATTGATTGGTACAAATGGTTGACAAGCTCATTCCGAACTCAAGAGAGACTGTATCTGATTCATAGCTGGAGCCCAGACAGACGTTACTACTTTGAAGGTGACTCCGGGGCATGACTCTAAACTTCAACCCTTGTTGGGTATCACTTCAGGCTTTCTGCAGTTTTGGGTTAACTGAGATGCCCACTAGCATTGATTTTATCTTCAGGAGCTCACTTCCTTTGCGCAATAACCCATGTTACAATGAAAACAACTTTTTTTGCAGATGTAACTGGTTGGAGTTCAACTACTACATTCCCAACTACTGGATTTCCGAACAGTAAGAGATTATTACATTATTTTTTTATTTGCTACGCTACGGATTATATACTGAATTAAATGATTGAAAAAATATGCACTACGACATTTTGTTGGAATTGCAAAAACTTATTTCAACAGATTATTCAACACCAAGGCAGTAACCTTTGCCTAAAAAAATGTTTTGTTTTACTTTTGACCAAATTGGCTAAACCGTGCAGGTTTAGGATACAAACAAAGTTTCTTTGAATTGTCGCTGTTTCTTAAAGAAACAAAGTTTAATCAATGTGTTGACTGCTGGAAAGTACGTTAGGTAGAAATCATTGCGAATATTGCAATACACTGCAATGAAAGTGTGAAACATTTCAAAAAAAGCGTGCAGTGTGCATTTCGCATTAGGCAAATCCCGCATACCATTGCTTAAGGCGGCCTACCAATAGGTCTTACTACAGACCTGGGTGCGCCACAATTTCAGCGCAAAATAACGCCAACACATTCGGCCATTTCTCGCAAGCCGATTGATTTATAGAACGCTGTAAAGAGGCAGATAAAACAGCACTTTGCATTGAAAAATTTGGGAACTTTTGGATGTAAGTTTTTTTTGTGGGTAACGTCATAACTAAAGGTTGATTTAAGCTTTTTTGGCTGAAGTTATCTGATCTTGGGCCCAAATCCAAAAGGGCAATTCTTACTTTCTTTTAAAAAGAATGTGGAAGGAAAATCCGCATAATAAGAGCGATTTGATTGGCATTACAGCGTTTGTGGCTTGAACATGAGGGTAAAAAGTCGATAATTAATTAGTTGATTCCCTAGAGGATCAATTGTTTAATTTTTTTGTTTCAGGCCATAACTTGCTAAACTCATAAGCTGAAAAGCCTACCAATTGCTCTCAAGATGTGGATTTCTGCCTAGTTCAAAAAAACGAAGCACCTGATAATTGCAGAACCACAGTCGGGAGTTTAGTCTAAGTTAATCTGCAAGTGCTGCGGGAGCAGATAAATAATTTTAAACTGCTGATCAGTTTCCAATATCAAGATTTGATTGATGCGAATCGATGACAAGCTCATTCCGAACTCTAGTGAGATTATATTTGATTCGTAGCTGGAGCCCAGACAGACGTTGCCACTTTGAAGCAGACTCCGAGGCATGACTCTTAACTTCAAGCCTTGTTGGGTCTCATTTCAGGGTTTCTGCATTTTTGACTTAACTGAGATGCCCTTTAGCATTGGTTTTATCTTCAGGAGCTCACTTCCTTTGCGCAATGACCCATGTTACAATGAAAATAACTTTTTTTGCAGATGTAACTGGTTGGAGTTCAACCACCACATTCCCAACTACTGGATTCCCGAACAGTAAGAGATTATTACATTATTTTTTTATTTGCTACGCTGCAGACTATTTTTTAAATCAAATAATTGAAAAAATATTCACTAGGACATTTTAATGGAATTGCAAAAAATATTTCAAGATATTTTTCAACACCAAAGGGATTAACCTATGCCTTTAAAGATGTATCGTTTTACTTTTGACTAAATTCGCTAAACCGTGCAGGTTTAGGATATAAACAAAGTTTCTTTGAATTGTCGCTGTTTACTATAGGAACAAAGTTTAGTCAGCATGTTGACTGCTAGAAAGTACATTTAGGAGAAATCATTACGAATATTGCAATACACTGCAGTGAAAGTGTGAAACGTTTCAAAATAAGCGTGCAGTGTGCATTTCGCATTAGGCAAATCCCGCATACCATTGCTTAAGGCGGCCTACCATTAGGTTATACAATAGACCTGGGTGCGCCAAAATTTTAGCGCAAAATAACGCCAACACATTCGGCATTTTCTTGCAAGCCGATTGATTTATAGAACACCGTAAATAGGCGGAAAAACGAGAACTTTGTATTGAAAAATTTGAGAACTTTTGGATGTAAGCTTTTTTTTGTGGTTAACTTCATAAATAGGGCTCGATTTAAGCTTTTTTGGCTCACGTTATCTGAAGCTGGGCCCCAATCCAAAAGGGGAATTCTTATTTTCTTTCAAAAAGAATGTGGAAGGAAAATCCGCATTTTTTTATAGATTAGATTGGCATTATAGCGTTTGTGGCTTGAACACGAGGGCAAAAAGTCGATAATTAATTAGTTGATTCTGTAGAGAATCAATTTTTTAATTTTTTTGTTTCAGGTCATAACTTGCTAAACTCATACGCTGGAAAGCCTACCAATTGCTCTCAAGATGCGGATTTCTGCCTAGTTGAAAAAACGAAGCAACTGATAATTGCAGAACCACAGTCGGGAGTTTAGTCTGAGTTAATCTGCAAGTGCTGCGGGAGCAGATAAATATTTTTAAACTGCTGATCAGTTGCCAATATCAGGATTGATTGGTGCGAATGGTTGACAAGCTCATTCCGAACTCAAGAGAGACTATATCTGATTCATAGCTGCAGCCCAGACAGACGTTACTACTTTGAAGGTGACTCCGAGGCATGACTCTAAACTTCAACCCTTATTGAGTCTCACTTCAGCGTTTCTGCAGTTTTGGGTTGACTGGGATGCCCAGATCCCAAAGTTGTTTTTATTTCCAAACACTTAAAGTCGGTGTCGTTCACTACACACTGTTGCTCCATTTTCCATATCATAAATGAAGAAGAAAAAATGTTTTTGTCAACAATGAATAGTTTCATCTTAGGTGGCCTATTCAAAAACAGTGAATGCCTTTCCCAGGATTGCAGAAACTGGAACAAATCTTAAAACCAATCTTGATTTTGAGAAAACCACATTTAACTGACATGTGTCATTGGTGTTGGAAGTTATTTTGGGTAATCAACATTACATTGCCGGTTTTCCGTGCCTAAAAACTTTTTTGATTCACTCACAAAACACCTGAAATTAAAAACTTTCAAATTACTCTAATCTTGTCCAGAATACTTAACGCAATTTCAGAGGGTTTTAGCAACACTCTATCTCAATCAGCTGGCGATTTATCGCCGAAAAAATATTTGCCAATCATGCACAAATCAAACTTTTAATATTTTTTGTCAAACGATTTGTTTTTAGCCATAACTTTTGACCCAAAAGTGCTAGATGATCAAATCAAAGGTTCTAAAGACTCAGATTATAGTCTAATTAAAAAAAAAGACAACTTGAACCCATAAATGACTCGTTGGTTTGGCAGCCAGGGCCCGATGGAGTAGGTCAAAAATGCCGGAACCTACACCCATTGTGACGTCACACACAATATAGGCAAAATCAGAAATTTTCCAAATTTATCTTAATCTGCAAACGTCCCGAATCTTGAATGTTGAAAGAGCTCTCTAGCACAATGGGCGTGCAAGTTGCAACTTGCCGAACTTTTTTAATCCCTTGAATTAGAAGCTTTCAGCAGGTTGAAATGTCGTTTACAGGATTTTTTTGCTCCAGCTTTTTTGTATCAAATTTGTCATCTTTTTGTGCGAATCGCAAAGCTGACTTTTCTGTCTTGTTTGAGCGGGAAGACACCTGTTTTCACTGTCTCATAAGACATTTAAGATCCTTGTTGGTCCAGCTTTTTGTGTTTGGGAAATTGTCCAACAGTTTTGTTTGAAATGCAGAACTCTGCACGCTGATTTCTAATATCATCAATGTTATCAAGAGCTGTGTCAATGTTAGGTGAGCGTGCAACAAAAAAAGCGGTTTGTAAAACGAAGCAGTATGTAGGCCTTCGGAGATTGGAGTATGTTCCATTTGAAAAGCTGTAGTGAGGTTTTGTCCGGCTTGACTTTGTGCAATCACGGTAACACACATAACACATGCTAAAACTGGTATTTATCACATCGGTTTAGGATCATTGCATTCCGAACTACACAGTACTAAATGAACAAAATGCACTGACGATCGAAAATAACATCGAAAGGCTGCTTCAATTAAATCGAGCAATTTCAAAGTCATTGCGAAAATGTTATTGCAGAATCACTTTTTATGCCCATCTGTTGTGAAACCACGCTAACGTGTGAAATAGATAGCAACATCCTTTCTTCAAGGTTAATGGCATATGAAAGCCAGGAAGTAGAACGATCCAACAGGTAAGAGTGGAATTACTGTAACAAAGCAATAACAACGACAAGGCAAAGAAGGAAAACAATAATAATGAAATCATTTAGCCAAACTCTATTTAGAACGCTTTTGGAAAGAGATGCGAATATTCCTGCACAGATGAGAATAGCAAAGTTAGGGGCATTAAAAAAAGTATTCACTGTGTGATTTCAATTTTTGTGCAGGATTTGAGTTCCGGGCGGTGGCAGTAATCATTATTCACAAAATGTTCCAGCAATCATGGTCTATAGAAAAGTAGGACAATTACAAAAACACGCATTGCGGTTAATCTATTCGCGCCAACGGTACTGGCTACTCAATAGCAAGGAATTGAGGCGTACCAAATAAAAAAAATTGTTCACTGTTAAGTCTTCACAAATGACTGCATAGAAAGATTTTTATGTTTAACCCGTTTTTTACAGCGTGTGGAAATCAAAGTTATCATTATGGCTCAGGGATCATATCCACTCCAGGATATCCATCATTTTACCAAAGAAACTTGCAGTGCTTGTGGAAAATAAAGACAACGCCTGATAAAGTAAATTTTAACTAAGTTTCTACAGTAGGCTGTGCAATTCAAATTAAACATAATTGTTGATATTTTTTTTGTTATTAACAGAGACAAAGTCAACATTTGTGGATGTTTCCACTTGCAGAAATCATGATGACTTTCACCTACAAGTACTTGCTTTTAGAGAACATGAAACTGAGTTCTTTACTCTTTGCTTCCGCAGGTTATACAACTCAGTTTTTCATTTTTTGAGCTGGAACCCAGTGGCACCTGTGACTACGATTATTTGGAAATATACGATGGACTGGAGTTGGTGAGTGCAGGCAGTCATGCAAGATTAGCTTTGCAGCAATTTTAACACATCCCTTGCGTCAAATCTGGAAGATTGTGATTCATTTCCGGTGTTTTAAAATACCAGCAAACAAATGTTTCGCGTAATTCCTTCATGTAATTTCGCACTATTCCTGCATGTAAAGACGCTCTTGGATTGATCTAAATTTTGTGTTTAGTTGTCAAAGTCAAGTTCAACCAGCATTTTCAAATTCTGTATAATCGATCATGAGAACTACTTGTTAAATAAAAATCGACATGTCAAAAAACTCTTCAGTTGATTATTTTGCAGATTCTGTGGTTTCGCTACAGATCTGAAAAAGAAAAATTTTCAAGTATGAAAACTTTTTATGCAATACATATATTGCAATAACATTAAAACGCCATCAAATGCCTAGTCTGTGCGAAGTTTGACGAGATAGAACCTGAGGTATTTGCGCATGATGTTGTTGGCGTTTGAATGTATACGGATTTTGAAAAACCACTCACAACTTGGGCAACACTTTCCATACCACAGTGCCTGCAAGCATCCTTTATAACGTTTGCTAATGATTCAAGCAAATGTTAAAGAATTTCTGCCCACGTTCAGAAACAGTGTTCACTGCATTATTGAAATGTGCTATATATTGAGAATATAAAAATGTTTTTAAAATCTGTTTCATCGTTTCTTGCATAATTATGCATAATTAAAAATGATATATCAATGCCTGCTTCACAAGGATTGCTTTCACATGTCACAAATTGAAATACACACAGACTTTTGAAGAAGATCTGCTAAAAGCATACAAAACAGATTTGATTCTTTTTCTTGCCAGATCAGGTTGTCGAAAATGGTGTACCTTTTCATTCGCAAGAAGAAAAACACGTGCTGGTTTTCGTACATGAGTGTACAATCCTTCAAGATAAAATGATTTCACCGGTAGCAAGTCGATGCAGATTCATTATCTATACATGGACTAGTATCTGTTCCGGCGTTTCCATTACGTAGAGAAAAACACACCGGAAACGAAATATGTTGTGATATGTAAAACATTTACTTCTATGTAGATATATATAGCGTTGATTTGGTTACAAAACTATAAACCCGGTTGGTGTTTATCTAACTGAGTATTTAATGCGTCAGTTGACTTTAGTATACAGGCACAAGATTTTGTGGGGAAAGGAAACCACATTCATTCGTTGCCGAATCCTCAACAGTACAATTGAAATTTGTTAGTGACGCAACGATCCAGAAGCATGGATTCCTAGCAAAATGGAACACCAGCAGTAAGTCAGTCAGATTTTTTTGCAAAACAAAGCGGAGTGTTACTTTTTTACTGCAGTATTTGCTTTGGGCAGGGGTAGGAAACCTATTTATAATCACAGGACGCGTATGCTGTGGAATATCCCTGGCGGGCAGCAAAAATTATCAATTTCATTTATAAGTTTCGCTTTTGTCTTCCTAAAAAAAACATGAGGAGCGAGAGATACTTCTATTGACACACTATCTGAGTACCTCCCTATCACGCAGTTTCCTTTTGAAGCGAGGTTGTGTTCTATCTTGGGTAAAGAAGCCTCTTATGCGGGCCGAAACATATATTCATGCTGGCCGCATTTGACTCGCAGACCGCAGATAGCCCAACCCTAGTGTTGGGCATCCATACGTAACGATACGTTGGCGACGTTAAAAAATTTTGCTTGCGTGGGCAAGAATGTGTCAGAATGAAGAATGCATACAATTCTTACTCTGTGAAATGATGAAGTGACTATACCGAGAAAATGATCTGCCACCGCCATATATCGCAAACATCGTTTGTTGTAAACTGATATCAAATCCCAACAATAGGCAAAATTACTTCTTCTTCCGTATGCACACAGCTGACAGGTGGTAGGACTTTGCGGTTAGATCTCAAAGGTATAATTGCGAAGATATTCAATCACGTCATCGTTGGGGTGTTGGTGATACCACATGGAAGAGCCATAACAGCACAGTGATGGAGGATGTGACCGGTGGAACGGATGTCGCCGCATACACAGTTCTTATTGTCAGACCATCCCATTCTGTAGAGGTGGTAAACGTACTCAAACCTGTAAATGTCTGACAAACCGATATAGCAAAAGTGGGAAGCACTGTTAAAAAAAACAGAGTCAAAAATAGAAAAACAAAGAATACAAAAAGTCATATTCATCAAAATGTTCAAATGCAAATGTTCATTATTTTGTTAAGCCACAAATTATGCAAAAACTCAACTAAGTATGTTCTTGTTGCCTATGACCGAAAAGTCATGATGAGCCAAATAAATCTTTTGGATGTCTTCAATAAAATTAAACAAACCAATCGCAATCCCCTACATACCCACAATGTGAATCGTTTATTATTTTTTTTAGTTTCACTGCTTCCAAGTTTTCCAAGTCAAACAAACTCTTTGAAAATTCATGCAGTTAAGCGTCTTACCAAACTTTTGACAATGACCAAACATTGACAAAAATGAACTAACCGAAAACGCAATGATATATTTGTTTGTTTGATTTCGAATGTGAAAAAAATTACTGGGCCAAAGTGGGCAAGTGTGACCCCTGAAAGTAGATTTTTTGTAGTATTTTTTCTGTTGGTGGAAATCGTAAAATTTTTCGTTTAGTTTCCTCCCATAGAAGGATAAGCATGTGGCAAAATGGAGAAACTTGCTGAAGCAGTTCATCTCCAGTATGACAGGTCTGGGTACCCGTCGGGTAATTTTGACCCATTTAGAATCGGAATGTTGCAAATTTGGAGATAGAAAAACGAATCGGTATTTCTCAAAATGTTCCAAGCCAATCTACAAGACGCAACAAGGACCTCAAACATTCAAAAGTTGTTTGGTATGAAAAAGAAAGTGTAAAAGAAAACTGCAAATGAAAAACGGTAGTTCTGCCTTTTATCTGATTTTTTTAAGTGTGTCGATTTTTCTACAGAGCAACAGTGATTGTTAGATAATTCTTTTTCTTTTTTAATGTCTGAAATAAATATTTTTGTCAACAAAAGCAACAATGCACATTATGCATGATGTACAGTGCATTGATACAAAAAGTAAGTAATGGGACACAATGACCCATTTGCGTTCTTAACGAAGAAATAATCATTTGACCTTAAATGTTATTTGGTGGAATATACGTCAAAATTCCCTTTCGTGGATCACTTCATTGTCTCTCTATAGCAAACGTTCGTGAAATATCACAAATAACTTGTTTCAGAGGCACTATATTTGCTAACGCGCGCTCTTAAACACCTTCAACCACTGATGTATAGTCTAAGTTGAATTTGGTATACATGTCAGAAAATATATGGAAGTTAAGAACCTGTTTGTGCTCTCTGCTCAGCCTAACCAAACCTTTAGCTGTAAAGCAATTGAATGTAACGGAAAATTTGAGGAAGGACAAAAAATTTGAAAACAACTGAGTTTCACTTTAAGTTTTCATCAAACAAAATATGTATTAAGAATAACTTCGTGGATTATAGTCTCATTAAAACTCGGGTCACAGTGGTTAGTGGATAAAAGTGGTTGGCTGACGAAATGCAAAGCGCTCCAATGAGAGATCAAACATTGTCTTAAACAAACAAATGTCACCACTGTCCAAAGGTTAGGTCAATGTATCCATTGGAGTAGCATTGGTTTGTTCAGTACATTGCAGATGTTTTGAAGAAGGTTTGGTTGTCCACGTTTATTAATTTGCAGGAGACCTAATATTGACAGACATTTTGCCATTTTCTGAAACTGCTGCAAAATTCTAAGGTTCCAAGGTTTGAGGTTCTAATTAAGTTTGCTGCAGGCTTTTAGCATTTAGGCGACTGGGTTTGCTTTCATCTCTTTTTGATGATTCAAACCAGTGCATATCTACATCCGAGTAACTAGTCCTAACAAAGTGAAGGGCTTATATCCATCAGCGCATGTTTAATAAAAATCAGATTTCAAGTACAGCTACGAATCTTCAGCCCTATAACCTGCAATCATAACACTGAAAAGTTTAAGCAAGAGCGGCAAAAGGAAACTCAAGACTGTAGTGAATATTATTCAGAATGCAAAATGCGTCACATAAAAAACTAGGAAATACGTCTTTCACAAGCGATTGCTTACTCTGGAATACTAAAAGTATCTTATACCAAATATCCAGCAACGTAAAAGTATAAAAAAACGTTGTCGTTATAACGCACAAAGCGATGGTAAAATGCTTAACTCAATTGTTTATTCGAGCTGGTCAGCAAAACTCTAAGCAGTATTAATCGTAATTGAAAGCGGAAAGCTGTAACATGAGTAACAAGAGCCGTTTTCAAAAGAATTCAAGTGCTGAATGGTGTGAAGAGAGTTAATGACAAAGCCACTTCACTGAGTGGTGGAATAGGCCCAACCACGCCAAAGCAACAATGCAAAAGTGTGCAAGAATCATTTCATATGAGGGGGGAGTATTACTGCTAATGAAAACGATATCAAGGACATATTGCAAACGTTTCGATAACTCCTGTTATCATCATCAGTGCATTGCAAATTCATGTTTTGAATACATATTTTGGTGTCAAGTTTGCGATACCACCTATCTTCACAGATATCCAGAGGAAAACCAGGTTCTCATATTGTATTGTATAACGTCTTCACCCACACGCAAAACGCTAGATTTTCAACATGCATCGCAGGAAAACGCAATTACACAAATGAAGTCGAGGATGTATACATTGCGGTAGTGTAGAGTATACGCTTGATGGCGCTAATGCATTTTCTGCATTTTGATGGAACACAAGCTTTTTAAGACACTTTTAGGATACACGCATGAATGACGCCATCATGATTACTATAATGAAGAAACTGCAATGATTTCCAAGTACATCGATGTATAGAATGCATGAGTGAGTTGGAGGCTGCGAAGGACCAAGGGTCATCTAGGCTGCAGACCTCCCAAAAACGAAACTGCTTTCAATGTAAAGGGAACAGTGTATAATAGTTTTTATGAGTCTTTTACTCTGGGTACTAAATGTAATGTGTGCAAAGCGGTTATATCGTAAATTGAAGTAAAATGCGTTGCAGGCAAGGAAAAGCCACCAGAAGAAAACGGTTTAAATTTGTCACGTTAAACATTTAGTGTTTGTGTACATTAAAAAAATTCGTGATTGCCAAAGAGGAAATGCGTCAAAAGCTGTAGACCACTGAAAGATCGCAATAGTGTCACGAGATTTAAGCAGGTTGAGAACCAGTCGCGCAATCGTGTTTTGCGGAAAAGAACTGGTTAATACATTCGTGGGAGCGGAAATCCATTTGATTAGTAGTTTTCCCACAACTTCACACATTGGTTCGATGAGACCAGTGTCTGTGAACCCAATAAAAGCCTAACGATGTAATACATAGCAGAGATACCTCATGATTTGACACTTTCC
>Ga0210059_1009858_pt1 | contig 14833 bp, 8 predicted proteins | sample Ectturendosymbi2_FD_188042 | JGI IMG/M metagenome (GOLD analysis project Ga0210059, IMG submission 188042) | Ecteinascidia turbinata endosymbiont from Florida, USA - Sample 2 (SPAdes) (version 2) | ecosystem: Host-associated > Tunicates > Ascidians > Unclassified | place: Key West, Florida...
AAGTCTCATTTCATTTAATTGACAAGTTTTAAAAGTTTTTTTAGTAAAGTTCACAGCTTTTAGTTTGGATGAAAGCCACCATTTGCTTGTAATGCTTTCTTGCAAAAACGCTCGTGAAAATCTCGATCCTATAAATGCGAAATAAGCAGTATACTTTTAGCAGCCAATAGTGCAGTTGAGCAAGTAGTCATCGTGACCGGCATTAATATTGCGCTTTTTACATTTACATCCTTCTCTGATATACACCAACACGCGTTCAATCGAAGCCGAGCAGCAAGTTTGCTCTAAGACTGTGGTTTCCAAACTGGGGTAAATTACCCCCCAGGGGTAATATGCGATTCTTCTGGGAGTAATGCGGAACCAAAGCCACACTGCCTTTCTATATTATGAGCGATAGCCGATCACTGCGAAATATTGGGGGTAATTAAGGCACAATCGCCACCTTGATTTGGGTAACCGCTCGAACAAGTTTGGGAACCACTACTCTAAGACACCGACTCCCAAAGTATATCTACAAAACTTGCGCACATATAAAATGTTGATCTTGTCCAATTCTTGAGCGACTGGTTGACTTGTGCATCTGATAAGGTAAAGACTTTAGAGTCCCTCAACGAGTTTGAAAAATGCTTGGATTTTATGTCACTAAAAATGCGAATGCGGTAGCATTTTTGTGCGCTTCTTGCAATAAACGTGCTTCCTAAAAGCCATCAGGTTAACAGCTAGATATTTCGAATTAACAATATAATTCACAATATGAAATAGACATTATTGTAAATTGGGGAAAACTACACATGTCCTCTCAACAAACTTGCATATATTTCACCCACTCAGTCTGCACAAAAACTGTTTGCGAAAACGAAGGTACAATTGATTATCACCACGACTCTGCACTACAAGTAAGAAATGCTTGTCGCTGCAGCTTAACACAACGGTTGGTTCGTTGATGTAGCCCAGTGCTTCCCAAAATATGAGTCGAAACCCAAACAAGGGTGGAGAAGGGTCAACAAATGGGCCGCGCCGAGGCGATCCAAACGAGTCGTGTATTTTCAACGCTACCACTCAGGACAGGATTAACCATTTGGTAAACCGGGCAAATGCCCGGGGCCTCGCGCTTGAATATCAAACCAATCCTTTACTGCTTTTTTCGTGTTTTGAAGCTGTTCACCACGCGTCAAAATTGTAGAGATTTTTTATTACTGTGTTTAGTACATGGGTTAAGGAAACTGACAACTTCGACATTTATCGTTTTTGAGTGACTTAAAAGAATCGAACCAAACAGCACCACGCTTTATAACCCAGGAATTAGATCGAAATCAGTGCATCCATGGGCGTCTGTAGAAGTTTTTACTGGGGGGAAACGTCGAAATTTTGCTTATCCTTTTCAGATCAATGGCCAGAACAACATGAGCGGTGAAAAAACAACAAAGTTAGACACTCTCGCGAAACTGTTTCAAGCAATGACAAGTGAAACTGTATGTTGACAAGACTTACTAAACAAACTGAGCTGATGAATCACGCAAAACTCGCCACAGCAAATATAGCTTTGCACTTAGTGCTAACGATCATGGACGCAATTTGGTGGGGCGACACGGGGTACGTGTCCCCCCACTTTTTTAGACGTGGGGAACATTATATACTATGTGCCCCCCAGTTTTTCTCGTAGGGTTTGTATTTGGAGAGGTTTCAAAATTAAATGTTACATTTGTCACGTTTGATGTGAAGAGTTTTTCATGTTAGTCATTACACATAGCTATGTTGATGTTGAAACAGAGTTTGGTGTGGTATCACTGATTCTGATATTTTTATAAAGTTACACTTCAAAAATGATTTTTGGCATGTTGCAAGTTTATAGAGACCGCAAAAGATTGTTAACTGCCTCTGTCCGACATTTATCTAGTGTGATTTACTGCAAGAAGGTAGCTTTCTTGAAGCAGTGAAGTTTAACGGCTGCGCACGTGAGAGACCACAGTACAGCCGTGAGTTGTTTCGTGCAAAAACGTTGGCTAATTTGCTTTAATGTAACGGTGGTTGTCACGTATTCAGAAACAGACAGCGTAAAATTTCAAGATGCAAGCGTAGCTTATAATGTTAGAGTTACATTTTCAGGCAAAAGTCTGCGAAGTTTTTGCCGAAAAGAAACAGCAGCACCATTGTGGAGACTAAGTTTTGTCTTCAACCATTAGTAAACAGGATTTCCATCAAAACTTTAGGGAAGTATTGACCTAGTTATATATTGTCCTATAGCTCAAAACTTAATGACTTGACTAGGAATTGAAGATAGCTTATATATTTAGCCTTTTTTCTTGTATGTCACGACAAGGGTGACCAACAAATTTAAAAGATATTTGTACCCACAATGCAGCATTGCTTTCATCCAGGTGCGATACATTTGTTTTACACGTAGCCTACGCATGGGTAGCGGAACTATTTTCAAAGTGGGGGAACAAGTGCACGTCAATATAATTAGAACATTTAATATGACGTCATTAACATTTAAGCAAGTTTATTCAAAATTTAATAAGCCCTCAACGACCCCTATCTGCACAACACCCTATCTATCATACACTGCAATGTCTTGAGCACATAAACATAACTAGTTGTTCTTAGTCTTACACAAAAACAATTTACTTTAACAGTGCACCCAATACGATTTGTGTTACTCAAACGTATTCAGACAAAATTCGAAACTTGAAAGTGGGAGGGCCAGTCCCTCCCAGAAAAAAGTGAGGGAGCCTAGACCCATGAGGACCTCCAGGTTCCGCCACCAATGAGCCTACGTAACACCTACTTTTGCTGGACATTCTTTTCGTGATAATTTCAGCTCAAACGTGGTACTATTTTCCAATTCACCGTTGTTCATTTTGATTTCTGTTTACGGTAATCTCAAATATATTTTCGTGTCGTTATGCATGTATAACTCTAAAATAAAACTTTTGACATTAATTTCGCGTATTAAAATTTAATGTTAAACCTGAAAAATTTGATTATGAAAAGACTGAAATGAGTGGCATAACTGACAGAAGTCACAAGGCAACAGTCACCAGCAGACCCGTAACCAGCTTGGGACACCAGGGGGACGAATAATTTGCTGAAGGAGGCCCAAATGTTACATTGATAGCATGTAACAATGCGTTACATAGCATGTAACAACAAAAACAATGGTTATGCATACAATAAGTCCAAGACATTTTTCAGGGGGGAGAAACTTCTTCAAAAGGGGCGAAGCCCTCCCCTTAGTTACGAGCCTGATCACCAGATGATTAGGTATGGAAAAATCATATTGTAGGCTAGATTGGCATATGAGTATGTATTCAGAAAGACTTCTGGTTCGTTTTCTTTTGGATACTTTGAATCTTCTCTAGTTGGCTTGGATAATTATGTTTGGGAGTTTGATTTATGTTGGGAAAGGGTATTAGACAAACAATGTTTGGACAATCAAAAGGGTACCCAACAGCATGCAGGGGCTGACAAGGGGAGATTGAAAGGATATATCCTCCACTCATCAGCAGTTAAAATAAATTGTAAATCATTTTGTGAACTACGTTAATTTTGGCCAAACATTTTTTGCTACTGTAAGAGGATATCAATGGAGGTTTGACTAGGAGTGGAACTGCATGCATGACGTCCAGTGGCTAAGGATTTGTAGCATTTTAATGAGCTGAAATGTGCAAGAAAAAGGAACCATGCCTTGCAATACATATATATATATCGTACCTTGCAATTTATAGTCTTTTTAAGGTTAAGCAACTTAAACAAGACATCAAATCGCCCTGCAATCCACACTTCGTATAAAATGCATGAAAATAGATGTGTTTTACTTAAGAGTGATATGCACGTGCGACCAATGCGATTCAACGGTTTGTGCACTCCAACTGACAGCTCTGATAAAAACCCAGTTGATGTGTTCTACTACACTGCCTTTCTTGATTGTATCATAGTCTAATAGTACTGTAATCAAGCTGAACTAACTGCAATACCATGTCCAACAACAAAATTAAGTTTGTTAATTTCTGAATCATTTGTAGAGTTAAAAAAATTGAGATTAGTGTTGCTTTGAAAACACCTCTATCGCGCCTATGCTAACTAGGAAGTCAAAACTAAACCTTAACGATGACTTTTTATCAAAAACGCACACAGTGACAGAGGCCAGGGTCACTTCAATAAGTTCGTTACTAAGTATTCTTGGGAATCTAACGCCTTCGCAATTACCGTATAATGCGCTGACGTAACAATTAGTTTCGAAGCGTTTGCGATTGTGAGGGTATCAGTCTTAGATCAAACAAAGCGCTGTTGTCCGCTAAACCACGGAACAGGGTGTGTTGCAAAGGCCCTCATCGCTAAATTTCTGTCAAGTAGTACGGTTCTAGTTGCCTTTGTGTGATACTTCGTTCAGAACACCTTTTCTGAACTGTGTACGTTTTGATCTGCGAGAGAGTGTAGATCAGTGGTTTTCAACCTTTTCACTGAAGGGAGCCAAATCGAGACTTACGACTTTGTGACAGAGCCGCACTAAACAAATTGTAACACAAATCAATTGACCCATTTGTTTTATCGCAGAACGAAATATGTTACGCAGAATATTAGGGGTTTAATTGAAAAACTGCTGAGGGCCTCACAAAGTGTGCTTGGGAGCAGGGGCGGATCCAGGGGGGCAATCGGGGCGATCGCCCCCACTAAAACCTACGAAAGTAACTTTATTCACCACGATTTTGCACAATTCAGAAAAAAACATTCGTGATTAAAGGCCATTTTTTCGTCTATTGTTTTGTCACAGCAGTGTTGTGAAGTATAGGCTACTCCACCTCTCTTACAGCAGCGAAGCCGTTATAAGCCTTGACTACCAATTATTACTGAAATCGCACCCCCTAAAATTACTGACTGGATACGCCCGTGCTTGGAAACTGCATGTGGCTTTCAGAACAGTGGTTGAGAACCAGTGGCGTAAGCATATCTTTCCTCAATGCACATGTGAATGGACGATTTGTGCAGTGAAGATGGTCAGAGAGTCTGTGATAAAAAAGATTGTTGTGCAGTGTCATGGTAGCTCACAGATCGTTTTTTTGTAATCCATCTTTCTGGTTGAACAAATTAACCACATGCGAACCGCCGTACATGGTCACCAATTATATCTCTGAAGTGTAGGCTGCCAGTGTGTATCAGCAAAGTTGAAACGAGGGCATGTGAAACGCTTCTGCAAAAATGAAACGAGGGCATGTGAAACGCTACACAGTCGCACTAAGCGTTTAGGGGGCCTGGCAGTCACGACTTTGCTCGGGGGCGTGGCCTCGCGTTCATTTAAACCGGCCCTGCTACTACTGCTTCTCTGTGTGTGTCTGTAGCGTACATACTTGAGATAAATCAGATTGCTGACATTGAAAACGACATAGCAACTTACTGCTAAAAATCATCCACACAACCATTATTTTTTCATACCTTGTTTGAGGCTTAAATCGCGAGGTGTTCACTACACTCAGAATGTGGTCGCAGTCAAAAAAGGTTTGGAACGACTAATCTAGCCATTTTTGCGTAAGCGTGTGAAGTCTTTTTTCAAATCCATTACTGGAATAAACAAATTCCAATCGATTGGGTAAAAACTTCAATTTAGTATCCTTTTAGTCACATGTGCTTCATCGAGAAAACTATTTGCAAGTAATTGCAGTGTCAAAACCCTCAGCACTTACAAAAGCATCACACTACTTACGTTAGATTTTATTGATGACTCTTCCCGTGGCAGCTGAATGATTTCAAATTTAGTGTAGAATAGGAAACTGCCATTAACATCAGGTGAAAGTTGTAACACCTTCAGACTATGTGCAGGACGGACTCTGATTACTTGAAAAAACTTTTTTAGTCGCAGGCAAGGTAATGTGAAATCATTGGTGAAAACGTTAAGGCTCCACATAATTGTGATTGAAGTGAAACCGTTAAAGTACATGTGTAATCATCACAACTAAATATTTAGAATAAAGGCTATTGTTGCTAAACAGTGTCTATGACCTAATTGCATAAAAAAAGACTTTTAACTTTCAAAGTTTGAGCTTCAAGGCATGAAACGTATATCACCGGCATATTCACGTATTTAGCTGCACAAAAACAAAAATCTCCGATGTTCATTTAAGGTAGTGGTCCACAAATTGCGGGTCTCGGCCCAATTGTGGGCAGTTTAGCACTTTTTATTGGGCCGTGCAACACCTATGTTGTGGTTGCCTGAGCTAAAACATAGGCTACTGTAACTGCTACGCAAAATTGATATTTTGACGTACACTTTGAGAGCCAGGTGGTTTTGGGGATTTTCGGCAAAAAAAACACCTAAACGCACGTGGCTTTGCGCATGAATATCTCCGCTCCTGTTCGCTCTAAAGACTCGGCGAAAGTCTCAAAACACGCATACAGCCTAGTAGATTGCATTCGAAAAAAAATTTTTTTCTTGGGGGGTGTGGGTTGGCTGTGAGTGACGTCATAAGTGGAGGACTTTTAGGCCACCTTGGCCCACTTTGCCTGGCTATGGGCGCCAACCGTTAGGTGGTAGTATTTCGCTGAAGTTTTTACTGGAAACTAGGCTACAATCCGAGTGTTTTGATAATTTGGATGACCTGCTGGGGTTTCGGGTTCAAAAGTTATGATGTGAGTTAGTAAATATATTAGACTAATTAGCTAATTAGTTAATTAATTAATTTGTTTATTTTAGATCATAACTTTTGAACCAGAGACGCTAGAAAGTCGATCAAAGGCTCAAAAGACTCGGACGCGAGTCTAGATTCCAATGAAAACTTCAGCGAAACACTTTGACCTAGCGGTTGGGCTCCAGGCCGGGCAACATGTGCCAAAATGACCCTAAAACTACTTCACTTATGACTCCAGTCACAAAAAATCCGCACCCCCCAACCAAAAAAATTTTTTTCGGTTGTAATCTACTAGACTGGCCGATCCGTTTGAGCCATTCAACAGCTCTCTAGCGCAATCGGCGGAGGAGCTAGGGCGTTGGTAAGGCAACCGAAAACTGCTGTTTTTTAGGCCGAAATCGAAGTACGAATATATCGTACGCCGGCTCTCAAAGTGCATTGTTTTTGTCAATATACAGTTCATGACATTAACATAGCATTGTCATGTAACAGGTAACTGAATACGGCGCAAGTTTGAAATTGGGCCATCAGAATAAGGATGGGTCTTTTCTTGCGACTGAAAAGGCGTATTGGGCCACCATAACGAAAGTTTGAGGCAACGGCTGGTATCTGCTGCAGACATGGGATGTCTGCTGCAGACATGGGTAAGTTATACAATGTACAAATAGCACGACAGCAGTATCAAAGTGGAATTTTGCGATGGTCTTGAAATGAAGTTTGTATCACCATTAGGTGGGATACAGCAAAATGGTGCGTCAGAAACAGCTGCGAAAAGCGTTGCTCCATGTTTTGGTTTCGGTTAGTGATTGCAAGCGCGTAGAGACACGTTTGTATTTCAATATCATCAGCTTCTGCAGGGAGAAAACCTTAGGTAAACTTCAGCCATGATATGAGTACTCCAGCATTTACACTGTACACAACGTTTGACCAATTAGTAAACGATATGGTTTGATCAGGTTCGACTAAAAGCGTTGACATGCACTGAAGTAATTCTTGGTTTATATATCAAAAGCTTCAGTAACCAGAAACGTTTGGCGCAACTTTCGAAATTGGGGGAGGGCAATTACCCCCATTGCCCTCTCCTGGTTACGCGCCTAGTTTAATAAGTTTCAGTAAATTCGTTGTATGTGTGCATTTAAAACGCTTGTATTGGATTCAATAAGATTTGATGAACTCACTCTATAGGTGATTTAAATAGCTGGTGATATTGGGTTAAAAAAATTCGATAAAACAATTGTGTGTGTGCATTTGAAACGCTGTTATTGGGTTTGATAAAGTTCGATAAACTCGTTGCATGGGTGCATTTGAAAAGCTTTTGGTATTTAGTTTTAAAAAATTCAATGAACTGTTGTGCGACAAATTGTCGTTCGATGAATTGTCGTTCGATAAACTGTCGTGCGATAATCAATTTACCTTCGTTTCCGCAAACAGTTTTTGTGCAAACTGAGTGGGTCTAGTATATGCAAGTTTATTGAGAGGGCATGTGTTGTTTTCCCCAATTTACAATATTGTCTATATCATATTTGTGAATTATATCGTTAACTCGAAATATCTAGCTGATAACCTGATCGTGTTTGGGAAGCACGTTTATTGCAAGAAGCGCACAAAAATGCAACCGCAATTGCATCTTTAATGACATAAAGTCCAAACAATTTTCAAACTCGTTGAGGGCCACCGCAGTCTTTACGTTATCAGCTGCATATATCAACCAGTCGCTCAAGAATTGGACAAGATCAACAATTTGTATGTGCGCAAGTTTTGTAGACATACTTTGGGAGTCGGTGTCTTAGTTAGGGCAAACTTGCTGCTCGGCTTCGATTGAACGCGTGTTGGTGTATATCAGAGAAGCATGTAACTATAAAAAGCGCAATATTAATGGCAGTCACGACGACTACTTGCTCAACTGCACTATTGGCTGCTAAAAGTATACTGCTTATTTCGCATTTATAGCATCGAGATTTTCACGAGCGTTTTTGCAAGAAAGCATTACAAGCAAATGGTGGCTTTCATCCAAACTAAAAGCTGTGAACTTTACTAAAAAAACTTTTAAAACTTGTCAATTAAATGAAATGAGACTTTGCATTTGCCGGCTTAAATTTGAACAAAATTGTTTAAAAAACGGGCCAGAAAATTGCACGTTTTATGTATAATGCTTGTACAAACAAGGGGCGTTAGATATTTCAATGTTGAGACTTGGATGTTTGATGGCCCCCAATCAAAATATTTGACTACGCGCCTGAATTAAACCCAATACAAGTGTTTTAAATGCACACATGCAATGCATTTATGGACTTATATTGAAGTCCGTACCGGCGTTTACCGGATAGAATGGAACGAAGACATAGGTTGGAACGAATTTTATCAATGAAATACGTAATGTGTTTTAAATGCAGATTCCAGTCACAATCATCTATTTGCAGTACATGGTTGCCAATTATCCAAACAAATCCACAAGTTATGAGCAATTGCTCGAAGGTAGCTGTCTATGTGAAGATTTTCTGAGTCATATAGTTCGACAATGCCTTTCAACCGTTGGTTGACAGCGTCATGCACCTTCTTCAGAGGAGGGCCAACAATTTCAGCATTCAATTGCTCAATCACTGTTTCGTTGGAACCATGCTCCTGCATGATTTTCTTGATGAGTCTGCGAAGGGTCGGATGGGATTGGGATATTGAGACACGCTTGCTGAACGCATTGTGCCATCCTTCAATGCTGTTGTTCGTTCGTGGAAGGTCATGTTGGACCCGGTGGAAGACATTCCAGCACCGGATAGGAAGTAGAGGTTGACGACGACTCCTGAAGCGAACTGCTCCAATACAAGTTGTTTCCAAATAGTCAATGTATTCACGAAAGCTCTGCACATCTTCATCACTGAACGTGGCCACGAAGTCCTCGAAACGTTGCGTAACATCTTGAGGAGGAACAAACGCCAGAGCCTGGAAGCATTTTATGCGAAGGGCGTGTTCGGCATTTTCGGTGAGCCACCGCTGCAGAGAGAGGACCTGAATTCTCCGGAAGTTACATTGGCCAAAATGACAAAGGCAGCCCAGAATTTCTGCTGGAGGGAAGCTGGAAGAAAGAGCTTTTTATGCTGCCATTTCAAAGTCTATTGTTACCGTTTCTGGGGCTATTTCTGGTTGTTGTTGTTCCAACAAGCGAAAAATACGACTATACACAGCCTCATATTTGCTCTCGGTTACAGCGTATACAAGCGGAACAATGCAATTTTGGTTGACCAATGCATGCATCGTGTCCAACTGATAACCAAGTGCGGCAACATCAAATGTACCGTCACAAAAACAATTGGCGCAGCTGTTCAGTACATCAAGGTTCGTTCGAGACGCAAACATGTAAAGCCCGTTCTGATCATCTTCCACGAGAACGAAGGCTTCTGCCCACGGTGTCACGCGGAGTTCATCGATTAGACCGTTACCTTCCGGACATGCGCGCTTACATTGCACCATCCGCTGCAAGGATGTTTTTTCAGGAAGAACGCCAACAGTCACCAAGGACATAGCATGTGTTTCGCTCTGACTAATGTTTGACGTATATTCGCTTGCGTTGACTGCTTGATCTCGCATTCTGGCTTTTGATTTTGAAACTGCAACGCATGCAGGGTTTGGTGGATGACTGTGTTCAGTTGGCGCTCTGATGATGCTGTCGTTCTCCGCTGTGGTTACACGGCTTTTACACTTGATATAATCTTCACATCTCCAGTACGTTACGACGTTTTGTGCTTTGTCACGAACATATATGAAACCGTTAAAGGCCAATTTTCGTTTGCCTTTCTCATATATAATGAATTCCATTTGTAAACTACTGTACTTTGCCCGATCTACTCACAAAAAAGCCAAAAAAGCCCGACCTAGCCACGAAATAAGCCAATAAAGCCACACCTAGTCATAAAAAGCCAGATCTAGTCACAAGAAAAGCGAACGAAACAGACGTAGTCTCGAAACAAGCTGAAAAAGATCCAGACCTAACCACAGGAAAGGCCAATTAGCTGTTAACACACAAAGCTTAAAAACATGCAGTGCTAATGAACTTTTCTGTCTGTCTGAATCTTCATGTCGCTGTCACATGTACTTGTTTACATTCTTGTAGGTTATCGACTAGCATCAATCAGAATGAATATAATCTTCATTCCTACTGTCTTGCTGTAGCAAATCTTTTAGATCAGAATCTTTCAACCACTCTAGCCTAACCCTACCTTAAATTTCTAGGTATGAACCACATAACCTTTTTCTTCGGGCTTGCTTCATTATTATTCATTAGTATATCACTTCACTATTCATTAGTATAGACTATCACTTGAAGTTGAACTTACTTCATTTGCTTTCCGTTCAAACTAAAACTTATTAGCTAAAAAATTAATATTAAGTGCTTTTGGCAAAACCATGCTTAATTGGAGAAAATCGTTTTTCTGACGCTCCATGATTTCTTTCGATTTTCACATTTTTAATTCTGTTAGAAGAAGGTTTGCAGATCCTGCTCAGCAAAATATATACTCTATTAACGGCATAAATATCTGATTGTTGGCTGTGAATAATTCTTTTCGATAAATCCTGTTGTGCTTTCAAACTCTTTCTAGTGCTCACTTGTGGGCAGAACTCCTGTTATCCTTCAATATATTTCAAAAGGTATAGAGCTCGTAATGACTGTTCCAGTTGCCACTGAAGTCAAAGCCAGTTCATGTGTCTTCTGTCGCACAAACTTCCATGTCGATCTACATTCCATCGATTTATCAGGATAACCCTCCGGTCCCGACTAACAAAGTTTACATCGAATCGGCTGTTGCCATGACGTTTTACGTGAAGTAAGGTTTTGTATCATACTGTGGATTTCTTAAAACATTGGAGTTTTGCTTGGATTTCAACGTATCTACTTGGATGTTGCAATCTGTTGCAATTAAAATGACAGATTTGTTGTAGAATGAACAATTCGAGTGGTTGAGTTGACGTAACCACCTCCAAAAATCGATCGAATGCCAAGTTTGTAAAAAATACCATGGCCTAGGTCAGTGTTTATCAAACCTTAATGTTTTGTGGCCCCTTCCAAAGACACTCAACATTTGTGGCCCCTGCTGATCAATAGGGTTTTGCAATATCGCAGCAGAGCTATTGAGTAAAGGCCTCTGCTCGTAGCCATTGGAGAACCGCTCTGTGGCCCCCAAGAGGGCTCCGTTTGAGAAACTCTGGTCTAGATTTTAAGTGCTAAAGTGCTTCACTAACACTGTCAAAATTATTCTAACTTTTGATACTGGTTCAAAATATATTAATGGTATGGTATAAACAAACGTGCGTCATAGATGAAAAAACGTTTTTCCAATAACATTTTGGCACAGAACGAGAGCTCCAAGGTCTACGTGTAAAATACGAGTTCACCTTCTTTGATCGATTTAGAAACTTTCTCAATATTCTGAAATATATGCAGTTTCAATACTAGAGTTGATTTTCATGCAACATCTGATGCTTCCACCGACAAAACATGAAAAGCTTCTTTGTAACCAAAATCTCTTTTAATTTGCGTTTGTCATCTGTTGCATAAACTCCTGAATGTGTTTTGCGCTTGTGCGAATCATCACCAGTCATCGGTCCTTTACGCAGCAATGTAAGAAACTGTTCGAAAACATTAAAACGTTGAAGTGGTTCGTTTGAGCCTGACGGCGGCGATAGTTTCAGACACATTGCTGGGTGAATTTCAGAGCTTCTGTTGACTGTGTCGTAAAAAGTAATAGCATCTTTTTCTGTTTGCTCTCCCGTTGATGCAATGTTGAATTTCGAAGGCGCTTTGTCTCAAGCAAGGTAACGAAAACTTCGCAAATAGTGGACACTGCATTGACTCTTACTGTGTTCCGATAATATTCAGATATACTGTATTACAGCAATTGATGACGGTGAATCCTTCATAATTTCACGCTTTGATTCGAAATGTGCAAAATCTAAGAGCTGTTCGTTTAGGATCTCTTTTACTTGGGATTCATACTGTTGTTTAAGGTTTTCTGTCGTGTAAGACACTTGAAAGATTAAATGCATGACGGAAACGTAACAAAGCTGCAGTAAATCCCGTTGGTGTTAACATCGTTCAATCCTACTATAGCAGTGCTTTTAAAACCATTTGTTCGACACGGCACACTAATAAATTATGGATTTGACCGCGCCACACCTATCTTATGAAGGCGAAAACCTAGTGCAACATGACCCAAACATGTTATAATTGTCAAAACATGAAACTTCGGGAGGACACTTCAGCCTCTTTCGAGGCACACTAGTGTGCTAAGGCACAAAGTTTGGGAAATCCTGCAGTCTGGAAGAGTAGTGCAGTAAATCGAAAGGAAAGAAATATGTTTTTTGATAAAACTTTTATCCGTCTCGCTTGAGCTGATAAAGTCGTCGCACGAATCCAATGGATATAAACCACACTGAAAGGTTTGAAGAAATAACGAGAATGGGTGAACCATGTCAATATATATCTTGTGTGTCCTGACGAAAAAGGTTTTACTGCCTGTCACAAACAGCACAGAAAGCTGGAGGCTGAAACTTTCAGCCAGCGTTTGAAGTCATTCTGTGTTGCGAACCGCTTGTCGTGTTTTATCTCATCGGTGATAAAAGCAAAATTATCGGTTTGCTGTATTTGTAGTACTCTTACAATTTGTCAGAAAGCGGAATAGCCAAATAGAAAATGCAAGCAAATGCTTTTCTCGCATAGTATAAGTTGTCAGTTTTTCTGAAGCCACTATGAAGTAGCACAGCAAGTTTTGTGTTCTGCGCAACGTTTTTGCTGGCGATGGTGATTCTGGCTTTCTTCACAACATTGGCAAAGTACTCAGACGTGAGGCTTCAGAAAGACTTGGATTTCAATCAAGGATCTGCGTTGTTGATGACACGTTTTGACAAACTAAAATACGGTGTTTTCCGCGATAATAAGACCTAGCGTGATTTTTGAGGATGATTTTAATATAAGCCCGACCCTTGAAATAAGCCCTAGTTGACTGGTGGGAAATTGAGTTAAGCGAAAACTCCACAGGCATTTTGGAAACCGATGACCTGCCAGACATTCCAGAGGATGATGATATGATTGTTTTTTAATACATTGTTGTTAACGAGTTTCTGAATAAAAAGAATGTTAATGATAAGAAAATGTAGATAGTTCGTCATTTCTGTTTATTTCGAAATCTCTTAATTTATGCTTGTAACTTCATTTTTTGATATATCAAAATAAGACATCCCCGAAAATAAGCCATAGTGTGAATTTCGGAGTGAAAGTTAATATAAGCCCTGTCTTATTTAATTGTCGGGGAAACACGGTAGCAGACAATTCATGGCAGGACAAATGACATTTAAAAAAAATATACGTTGTTGCTCAAATTGTACGAAGGTGCAGTCTGCAATGCAGTGTAAATTGGAATGTTGGACCAGTAGTTCTCAAAGTATTTTTGATATTCCCCCTTTACAAACACAAACACTGCAAATTTCTCCCCAGAAAAAATCGCAAAAAAGATAATGGTAACATTTTCATCTATCTACTGCGAAGAAACAACCGACGATTATGAACCAACAGACTATTTTATGACGCCAGTCACAGTCACCGCATTTAAAGCATCTTGTCTTTGCGTACTGCAGACAGTTCCATCTAAAGCACAACACCGTTGTGCAGTTTTTATGCATTAAATAAACAAGCAATAAAAATCAACATTTCTTTCATCCATAGCATCTTCTCCCCAATTCCTCCCTGGAACAAATTTCCTCTCAGGAATTAAAATTCCTTCTTGGTGAGCCAAAAGTAGCGCTCGTTTGAAAAGCACTGGGTTGGATTGAAAAAGTGCAAGAGTCACTTCAGTCTGAAAGCAACACATCCGACAAGCAGTGAAGCTCCCTTGTATGCGAATATTTTTTCATAAGCTTTGTGAAGTCCGTTGATCGCTAACATGTTCCTTGTTTCCCCCTTTGTCGTTGTTGCTTTTCATTTAAAAAAAAGAAAAAGTTTCATGAAACTGACTTTGCATTCCCTGTGAAGTGTGTAGCCTGCAGGCGCCCATCTCCGCTTACGTTTTGCCGTGGGACACGCGGCTACGTCCGCAGTGAATACTGCACTGATGGCAGGTCATTGCACAATCACGTGCGAAGCTTTCCCTTGCACTAGTCAAAACCAAACACAAGGATGGACTGACCGCAACTACCCTTTTTCAAGTCTTCTGCCCAACCCTACC
>Ga0210059_1009859_pt1 | contig 14831 bp, 9 predicted proteins | sample Ectturendosymbi2_FD_188042 | JGI IMG/M metagenome (GOLD analysis project Ga0210059, IMG submission 188042) | Ecteinascidia turbinata endosymbiont from Florida, USA - Sample 2 (SPAdes) (version 2) | ecosystem: Host-associated > Tunicates > Ascidians > Unclassified | place: Key West, Florida...
ATTCCTAGCAGTAGAACTATGGGTTTTATTGCAATATGTCTTTTTTGCCCATCGCGAGCAACGCCACCTAGTGATACACTCAAAGGCAAATAACTCAGCTGCCCCTTGATGGATTTCAATTATGTTTTTTTTCCAGACCATCTTACATGTAAGTGCACCTTTTATAAAAAAATGAGGCATTTTTGTGACATTGGGTTACACAATTGCAATTTCTTGTTGGATTATAATGATTTGACCCGTTACCCAAGTTAGAACACAACATCACATCAAAACAAAATTCCATGATGAGCAGACATGTAGACAATAAGTGAAGAGAAGTCTCTCTCGCTCCTTGACATAGTTTTAAAGGTAGAAGTTTAAGATAAACTAATGAATTTGTGTTGCCTGCCAGCGATATTCCACAATTCATGTGGCACGTGATAGTAAATACTGTAGGTTCCCCATCCCTGCTTGAAGATAACTTCCTTTTAGAAACATTCTTGTTCAAATATTTAAATTTATTTCACCAACTATGTTAAGATTGCTTTTCTGTGGTTTATAATTCTTCAGACAGTGAGACAATACTGAAAACTTACTTAAAGTTATTTTCTTCACACAATTAGAATTTTCAACATTTGTATAATTTCTTTACTTTACTCAGGGTTTTTTAAGGAAAATGTTAGGTACATGGTATGGACCTGTAGGGACCCAATTTCTCTGATTCTGGAGACCTGATTTTCCCTGATTCTATGGACCTGATGATAATTTTCACTGATTCCAAGGACCCGAATCGGGTCTCTAAAACACCTTATCACTTTGAGAGCTGGCGTACGACATATTCGTACCTAGATTTCGTCCTAAAACCATCAGTTTTTGGTTGCCTTACCAACACCATAGCTCCTCCACCGATTGCACTAGAGAACTGTTCAAGCGGTCAAACGGATTGGCCAGTCTTGTAGTCTGCACTTGAAAAAAAATTTTTTGGTTGGGGTTGCGGATTTTTTGTGAGTGACGTCATAAGTGAAGTAGTTTTGGGGCCATTTTGGCTCATGTTACCTGGCCTAGGGCCCAACCGCTAGGCCAAAGTATTGTGCTGAAGTTTTTATTGGAAACTAGGCTCGAGTCCAAGTCTTTTGAGCTTTTGATTGACTTTCTAGCGTTTCTGGTTCAAAAGTTATGATCTAAAATAAACAAATGAATTAATTATCTAATTAGTCAAATATTTTTATTACTTTAGATCATAACGTTTGAACCTGAAACCCCAGCAGGTCATCCAAAGTATCAAGACTCGGATTGTAGCCTAGTTTCCAGTAAAAACTTCAGCAAAATACTACCATCTAATGGTTTGGGCCTAGGGCCAGATGAAGTGGGCCAAGGTAGCCTAAAAGTCCTCCACTTATGACGTCACTCATAAAAAAAATCCGCACCCCCCAACTAAAAAATTTTTTTCGAGTGCAGACTAGAAGACTTGCCGTGTCTTTTGAGCTTTTGACCAGGTCGGTAACCTGTACCAGAGTGGAAAAATTCCCACGCAAAGCCATGTGCCTTTCAGTGTTTTTTTCGCGAAAATCCCCGAAATTGGCCGGACGCCAAAGTGTTTAAAAACCTGCTTTACTAATGCTGCAATCATAAATGATAGTGTTTCTTGAGTTTTGCTGTTGTGCTATGAAGAACTCCCAAGAAAATACAATAAAGCAACTTACCCAAAAGACACTATTGATAATCCCGATGAATTGCTGTTGTGATCAGACTGAGGAGTAGTCACCAGGCTTGAAAGAGAATTACCAAATGCTTCTTCCATCTGATCATATAAGCTTCCTTTGCAACAGTTATGGAGCTCGTCAGCACAACACCATTCTCCTGACTTTGGCACAATTTTTTGGTCATTGCAAACCTTCCTTGACCAATCACGACATTTTCGATGTTCTGTAATAAATATATGAGTCATCTCAAATTAATTGTTTTCAGGCCATAACTTTTGAACCAGAAACGCTAGAAAGCTAAACAAGGGGTCAAAAGACTCAGATTATTGCCTGTTTCCAATAAAACTTGAGTCAAAAATTTCCCTCTTGCAATTGGCACCCAGGCCTGGGCAACCTCAGCCAAAGTGGCCTGAAACCTGCCCCAGTTCTGATGTCACCCACAAAAACCCAAAACTTTCCAATCTTTTTTTTAAATGCAAGCTAGAAGACTTGCCACATCTTTTGATGGTTTAACTAGCTCAACTGCCTGGCGAGTTATGGAGTTGCAAAGTGACGGTAAAAAAGTGGCTTATGCAGGTTTTAAAGGTTAGCCAACCCAGCGCCGAAGGTGTTAATGCGATTGAATCTTGGACTGGTTGGCAACGCTTAATAAAACACTTATTTTCTAAATTTGCTATTCAATGTGGCAACTGTAAATGTATGTTGGTAGGATCACAATATGGTTTTACTGCAAAGTTATTTAAAGGTAATCAGCAGAGATGGATACAATCCACAAAATGTTCATGGTTTTTGGTCATAAAAATCATATATATTGTACAGTTTTCTAGTGCTTTTGATGTTGTGAGGTAAGAGTTACATCAGGCTTGCAGCAGTAGTTTCTGATGCACTAGTTTTCCCCAAAACTGTAGCCAGATGCCTTGTTGAATAACATTTCACTTCACTCACAAAAAATCCGAACCAAAAAATTTTTTTTCATTGCGAACTACAAGATTTGCCAAGCCTTTTGAGCCTTTGAACAGCCCTCCAAAGTTTCTGCATATGCATAATTGGTTGAGCATATACCAAATCAAGTACTGTAAGACCACGTTTTCTGGATTACCGCATCTAACCTACTTAATATTCAATCGTCCAGTATTGGGCAAAACAACGCTGTTATGCTAGATGTTGAAAAAAAGCATTATATTTCAGAATTGCAATTAAACTTGCAAAAGCACATCGAATGTGTGGTGTTGCAGGTGCAGCTTTAACAAAATATCAACAAAGTGAAAAACTCTGTTGCAAGAAAATTTGGACTTATTGAAAAATTTTGACTTTTTTGACCTAATAGCTTTGGTGTAGCTCATGACATCAGCATGAAATTTGGTTTGTGCACGTTTCATAAACTTTGAAAAAGTCATATTACCTTTTGGCTGCCCTATAATTAGTACAGTAGTTTAGCTTTTTCAGAGGAATAAGTAGTTTAACCTAAGTCGAAAGCATCTTTCCACAATGCTGATAACTAACATGTCAACAGAGATCATACACCACATACTGGTAAAAACTCCTCAACGAAACTAGTGAGCTTCTGTTGACCATTGACTTTTGGCCCAATAGACAAAGAGGTAGCTATATTGACATCAATGTTCATTTCATTGCAAATTAAAAGTGACACAAAGCTTCAATGGCATGTAGACAATTCAAAGGTTACCACACAGCTGAAAACATCATAACCCACTTTGAACAAACAGTCATCAATTTTGAATTTACTAACAAACGACTTTCCAGTACTGCTGGACGAGTATTCATGCCTGATAGATATTGTTTGACTGACAAAAGATTTGAACTGTTGATGCTTATCAACTGTAACAAAGATTTTAAATGTTGATTATTTTTCTTTTTAAAGTGTTTGTTGATTCATAACTGCACAAAGATCTGAGCAAACAATTAATGTGATTTTCCTTTTTTTCATTCTTTCTCTTATTCATAATTTCGTTTATTGCATTTGTTCATATCTTACACTGCCTGAAACATACATCAAATTCATACCAAGCAAATGGGTTTTGTTTTCTTTCTTTCTTTCTGAAGATGTTATAAGACAAATGTAAACGCATTTGTAATCATGATTACTTTCAATGTAATCGTAATCGATTACATTGTGAATTTGTTTATTTGTAATTGTAATCAAGCATGTAGCAAGTAATCGTAATCAATTACACTTGTGCTGCGTTGTAATCGCCCCATGTCTGATTGGTACAGTTGTGATTCGAGGGCCTGAGCAGCAAGTGCACAAAGCTTCACACTGTGGCAGCAAGCAACAACAGAGATCAAACACCATGATCATTCTATTATTGCTTGTTTGTGCCAGGTGTTATTCTTAGCACATACCCTGTTTGTAGTGTATCGCGCATTTACCATTGCACCAACCAAGAGTTTGCAAACTGTATGTAACCCTATCAGTCACATAATTACCAAGCACGTAATTGTACATAAGCCAGGAAAGAATGTGTTAAAACAATGATGCTTAAACACAAAATGCATATAAATGGCTTGCCCTGGGGTAGATATAATGAACTACGCAATCAGCATTTTATATCATTAAGATTTTGGGCGTTTGGTGCCAGACCAGAGCAGCAAATTTGCTTCCTATTGGAAAGGTTGGGGGTCTATGTTTTTGCTCAAGTAGCACTGTTATTGATTCACTTAGTGGCTATGCTTTAAACAGCAGTAGGGGCTTTATAGCGTTTTCAGTACTAGTAATCACTAATCAGCATAGTTCAGTGCTTGCAGTATCTGAAAAATAGTGAATATGCATTGCTGCAAGCTAATTAACACTTTGAGAGCCGGCGTACAATATATTCGTACTTCGATTTCAGCCTAAAAAACAGCAGTTTTCGGTTGCCTTACCAACGCCCTAGCTCCTCCACCGATTGTGCCAGAGAGCTGTTCAAGGCCTCAAACCAATCGGCCAGTCTAGAGGATTGCACTCGAAAAAAAATTTTTTGGTTGGGGGTTGCAGATTTTTTGTGACTGACGTCATAAGTGAAGTAGTTTTTGGGCCATTTTGGCTCATGTTGCCTGGCCTAGGGCCCAACCGCTAGGTCAAAGTGTTTCGCTAAAGTTTTCATTGGAAACTAGACTCGAGTCCGAGTCTTTTGAGCATTTGATCAACTTGCTAGCATTTCTGGTTCAAAAGTTATGATCTAAAATAAACAAATGAATTAATTATCTAATTAGTCAAATATTTTTACTAACTAACATCATAACTTTTGAACCTGAAACCCCAGCAAGTTATCCACAGTATCAAAAGACTCAGATTGTAGCCTAGTTTCTAGTAAAAACTTCAGCGAAAGACTACCACCTAATGGTTGGCGCCCAGGGCCAGGCAAAGTGGGCCAAGGTGGCCTAAAAGTCCTCCACTTATGACGTCACTCACAAAAAACCTGCATCCCCCAAGCAAAAACATCTTTTTCGAGTGTAGACTAGAAGACTAGCCGTGTCTTTTGAGACTTTTACAGGGTCTGTAGAGCATACCGGACCGGATGAATTCCCACGCAAACCCACGTGCATTTAGGCGTTTCTTTCCGAAAATCCCCGAAAGCAGCCGGACGCCAAAGAGTTAATTCAAGGGTGCAAAAATGCAGAGTACGCAAACAGGATTTGCAGTGATGTAGCAGTGCGTTGCTAATAATTTTGAGTGCAATATTATTCTTAGGGTACTATTCTTAGAATAATTAAATTGCATATTTTCTTTCACATTTTATACTTTATATTTGAGCTTGACCAATGCATTGGCATGCTGATATATATATTGGGCAGCATGGCGATGTTGCTGATATATTTGCTAATAAAGCCCAGGCTACATTCTTGTTCTGCATGAAGTGTTCGGAAACCCAAGTGGCTACTTGTCTTTGATTCAACAAAACGAGATCTAGCTATCTCCTGCCTTGGTCCTACTTATTTTCTTGCAATGATTCAAGCTTTTTGTCATCATTCAGCAATGATACTAAGTCACAGTAGTGACCCACACAAGCAAATCATATCGCAATTTATTTGCAGAATGAAACTAGTTTCGTGTCTGACAGATCTTCAATCCTGCGAAGCCAATAAAAATGTTATGTAGTAGCAAATGTTGACATTGTAACAAATTAGCAAAAACTATGTGTAGTTGCACAGAACAGTTCGCAAGAGTTTAAGCCAAATAAGAGTTGACCTTCCTACAACCCCTCCACCAGACCTTGAGGGGTTCTAGGCTGGTCAACTCGTATTTGGCTTAATTTACTCTTGCGAATTGTTCTTAGCAACTGTACATAGTTTTTCTGAATTTACTACGTACAATGTCAAGATTCACCAGTAACTTTTCTACTGGCTGTGTAGGACTGAAGACTTGTTAGACATGAAACTAGTTTCCATGTGCAAATAAATTGTGATATGATCCACTTGTGTGTGTCACTGGCGGTGACTTAACTATCAATCATCTTTCATTATAGCAAATTCTCTGTCCTGTCCTTAATGGCTTGCAGCCTTCCGACTGCATCAAGTTGGATTTTAGCCTATACAGAAACCTGTTTGTGATGAGACGCACACGGTTGTTTATCCACTCATGGGATCCGAGCGCAGGCACATAGGCATACACAGTGCAGTATTTTTACACAGCACACATTTGCCTGTTTGTGGATCTGAGTGCAGGCACATAAGGCCCAAAAAGTCTTTTCAGTTGAGCTCTACTTTATATGCATATGCATGCTGAATAGCAATGTGTGCACAACTAAAAATTTCTGCATCCTACTAATATTCACACAAAATTTTTCATCCCTGAACTGTTCTTTTTTTTCGGTCATAGACCGAAATGATTTTGAAATGACTGAAAAAACTCAAGTAATTTTGGTCAGAATATCTGTTAATATAGGCTGAAAAGCATTGTTACGGTGAGTTTCAATACAACTGTGAGACAAATGACTGGGCGGCATTAGCTCAGTGGTAAAGTGTCCGCCTCACAGTTGGAAAGTTGGGTGTTCGATCCACAGCCACTGAGTGAATTGCTGTAGCGCTCCTTGGGCAAGAGCATTCGTTCACCTTAATCGCCCTGGCAAGAAGCACAATTCAGGCTAATTCAGGCTAAGGCCTGTCGCCAAAATTAAATGACTGAAATGTTTCAGTGACCAAAATGTCTCAGTGATGAAAAACAGCTCCTGAAGTAGTTACTTACTTTTTGGCACTTTGGGGTATGCTGATCCAACAATAACAAAAAGCACAATCATCCAAAGGCATCGAAATATATTCCTTCCATTCATCAGGCTAAAGAGTGCAAAGAAAAATCTCAACAATATTTATTACATCTCGAGCACCTTCATACAAAAAAGTTTGTTAAATTAACATGTCTTATGCACCATGTTTGAAGTAAGATTTTGAACATAAATCACATGGCCACAAAAATGGCAACTTTGAAATTTGCAAAGCATCAACCAGCAGCTAAACATTACCTTTCTGATAACACTATGCTTGCTACAATTTTTGTTTACACACTGATGTGCAACAGATTCATTCAAATTCTTAATGAAACAGAACAATTTCATGCAAGGACTATAGCTATAAGTACAGCATCAGCTGCCAAAAGACCATTGGTGAATCACATTCTCGTTATAATACCAAAGACATCTTAAAGCCAAGTGTGACTTATGCTCAGGCAAAAAGTGGATCAAAATGATTGAATCAATCATGACTTCCAAACACAGCTAATGAGTGTTCTTTAACACATTTTCTGCCAGTGTACGAATATTTCGTGTCAGAAATCCCACATGAACTGCTATTTTCACACCACTTTGGAACTCCATAACTTGCCAGTCGACTGTGCTAAAGCTGTTCAAACCCTGCAAAGACACAGCAAGTCTTCGAGTCTGCAATGAAAAAAGATCTTTTGGTTAAGGTTTTGGTGCTTTCGTGGGTGATGTCATAAGTGGAGTAGCTTTAGGCCACTTCTTCAGACCCTGGACCCAAACCACTGGATAGAAGTATTTTGCTCATGCTTTTAGTAGAAAAAAGGCTAAAATCTAAGTGTGTTGAGCTATTTATTGACATTATAAGGTTTCGGGTTCAAAAGTTATGGCCTAAAATCAACAAATTAATTAATGCACTAATAAGATAATTAATTAATTTGTTGTTTTCTGGCCCAAACTTTTGAACCCGAAACCTTAGCGAGTTACCCAAAATCTCAGAAGACTTGGATTTTAGCCTAGTTTTTACTAAAAACTTGAGTGAAATACTACGATCTAGCAGTTTGGGCCCAGGGCCAGATGAGGTGGGCCAAAAAGGCCTAAAACTACTTCACTTATGACATCACTTACAAAAAAAATCCAAAACCAAAAATATATTTTCAGTGGAGACTCAAAGAAATGCCGAGTCTTTTGAGGGTTTGAATAGCTCTCTAGCATAATCACATTGCGAGTTATGTAGTTGCTAAGACACATTGAAAACTGAGGATTTTTACTGGCACTACCGGCAGCAAAGGTGTAAGATGTGAAGTCAAGGTACATGTTTATGCTCAACAAAAATGGCACAACTACCATAAGCATCTTCCAAGTGACTATGTTGATAAAACACTTTAAGACAGTATTAAAAATTGCTATACAAGTAGCCAACATGGTTAATGTTATGATCAAGATTAAAAATCATTTTTAGCCCTATCCTGTTAAAATCACCAAATGGTTTATGTATCTTCCCAGTTAACAAAAAAAGCATTACACCATTTGGCAACAAATAACAATGAAGGATGAAGTAGCCTGCTACATTGTAAGTAAATTTTTTGCAAATTTTAAAGGAGCTTACTGTATGCAAAATGCATACTTAAGAGATGACAGGTAACAGATGCTGCCATGCACTGTTTTTAACTTCTGAAATTGTAGTTCCACATTACATAACATGTTCACCATGATCCCACAGCCACCGACTCAATGATCAGTGAACTCACATAAAATCCCCACAATAGTGTATGTTTTGATCTACACCACAGGGATACCAAAGCGCTCAGCCCTTCTTTTTTTCTTTTCAGAGAGACTGCCGTCATCCACATCACTCTTTAAACCACCAAATCGCTCCACCCTTTTCCGTTTTCTTTCTTCTTCATCTGTTTTTGAGAGAACATCCGACACAACTACTCCAAAGCGTTCTGCTCTTGATTTCAGCTTATCAGTGTCTGGACTTGCATCACTGGTGTTCAAACCAAATCGTTTGGAACGATTTGCAAGCCTTTCTGCATCAGAAAGTTCATTGACTTTCAAACCAAACTTAGTTGCTCTTGCAGCTCGTCTTTCTTCATCTGTCAATTTAGCTGCTGTTTTTATATCGGCCTTTGCTTCTGGAGCCATATCAACTTGCTTCTCATCATTTTTGTCATCACTAACTTTTGGTTTTTCGTCTTCATTTTCAGTTTTTGTGTTAGTTTCAGTTTCAGCATCTTCTTCTTCCTCTTCATCCAATAGTTCATCATCATCTTCTTCAACTTCTGCACCTTCATGTTCCTCAAGATATTGCTGTAACCTTTGTATGAGATCTTGCTTATTTCCTGAAACCTTCAATCCACGCAACTGTAACTCTTTCTTCAAATCAGCAATTTTCATTTTGTTCAGATCAAGCACAATTTCTTCCTCGGATGCCATAGTTGGGTTATTTTCTGAAAATTTTTCAAATAATTATGAAAAAGCACCTTGGTGTTGAAAAAAATAAGAAAAAATAACAAAATCAAATGAAACCAACCTCAAATATAACTGATGCTACCTATTAGCATGTTAGTGACTACAATCAAGTATACCAGACTACATCTCTTACAATCCCATTATGATTATTACTAAACACTGCAATTGATGCAATGGTTGTCACATTTGGTCTGTCCACAAACGCCATGACCTGTTTTTTTTATTGTTGCTACCACAACCAACTGTGTTGGACTGTGGTACCTGGCACATTTTCTTCTTTCAAACCACCTGGCATAGAAATAATAAAAGTATGAACCTGCAGCTTATGAAGCTTAACTCACAATATATTTTAAGGTTTTAGCATCAAGCTAAAACCTTGTATAAATAAGCAATAGGAAATGGTTTGAACTCCCTTATGGACAGCCAATTAATGGTGCTACTATGGTCAATGTCTCAACATCACATTTTTTGAAGTTCTAATCAGTAGGCCTTTTTACAGATGTTTCATACGAGCTCATTAGCTGACTTTCCGGGTCAATTAACACAAATTTCTGATGAATCAACAAATGCATTAGCAATGCAGTGAGCTTTTGGTAAAGTGAGTACAGAATTTTTAAGTTGCTTAGTTTGCAACTGAGCTAGATGGAGAACGAGTGATCCCAAAGCAGGTGCCTCAGACTTGGCAGCTGCACGAATGCCTGCTTTTGGATGGGTGATGCATGAATGAATTTGAATCACCTCTGCTATAGTCAAATGATACAATGTGTTTGTTTTATCTTGGTTTTGGAATCCATATTGTAGTACAGAAAAATCCAGTTAATTGCATAGCTGACTTGCCAAGCTTTCTTATGTGATTATCCATATCACATCAGACAAATATCTGCAAGTTTACCACCTAACTATTAGGGATGCATATAATGGAATATTGAATCCATTGGATTCGAATCCTTCAGTATTCAAATCCAAAAATCAGTTTTTTCTAGTATTTAGATTCAAAATAAATTTGGATTAAATATACGTGAAAAATTGCAAAGTTGACAAAACAAATAATTTCACTAAATTTTACAGTGGCACTCTTTGCACTCCTGAGTAAGAGAAAGAAACACTCAAGCTCATGGCACTGCATAAAACGAGCTAATTAACAGGTTCTGTGGTTGCTGATTGGCATGCTAAACCTCTGCGCGATCAACTCATTTTGCTGCTAACAACTTATTCCAGAAGGATTTGATATTCTGGATTAGAAATAAAGATTTCAGAATATTGCGGAACCTCTAAACGTTTCATAATGCATATCCCTACTAACTACACTTCTGCCCACATGCTTTCTACCTGACACCACTAATATCTGGTAGCTTGACACCAAACACAGATTTTTAAAACTGTGGGATACAGAAGTGCTTCTAGAGGTTCTAATAATCCTTTGGTCCTGACATTTGAAATCTTGCAGTGTTTAGCAAACCATCCATCATCAAATGAAATGTAAATTTAAAGTTGTTGCAGCCTGTTTTTTTGCTGATACATTTCAGTCATATTTTTGCTGAGACATTTTGGTCACGAAAACATTTCAGTCATTTGTCTCACAGTTTTACAACTCGCCATAGCAGTGTTAATTAGCTTACATTTTCTGACATTCTGACCGAAATGACTTAATTTCTTTCCGTCATTTCAAAAACATTTGTCTATGACCAAAAAATGACCAAAAAAACAGGTTGCAGCATGCATATTACAGTACACCAACTTTAACATGCATATTGTGTGGGCAGTGGCTACAGAACCACCCAAGGATCGTTAAATTTGAAACCTTATTCAACCACCTCTTGTAACATGACAGTAAAATGCATGAGAAGAATTCAGTAGGCTTGGTAGAGACATAGTAAACACAAAATGTAAACCTAGAACCTAACCTTAACTGTAGCCTAACGCAATGCTAAGCTAACACTAACCTAACGCTAACCCCTAAAGCAGGGGTCGGGAACCTATGGCTCGCGAGCCAGATGTGGCTTTTTTGATGACGGCATATCTGGTGTGCTTGATATTTTCTTAACACGATTGTTATGAATGACACTTTTTCTGTAATTTTCCATCAGCAACACCAGAAGTCACAGTAACAGCAAGAAGCATTTCATTACAGAGAAAATTCAGACATTTTTACCATTGTTTAAAATTGTTGGTTTTGTGAAAAAATGCGCACGTTAGTTAGTAAGTTAGTTGCATTAAGTGTTGAAAAATATTATATGGCTCTCACAGAAATACAATTCAAAATATGTGGGTTTCATGGCTCCCTTAGCCAAAAACGTACCTGACCCCTGCCCTGAAGCAAAAGTTTGGGAAGTTTTAAAAGAGTAAAGGAAAACTGATCCCACAAATTGAAACATGCAAGCAGTCACTAATATGAAAATGCAAGGCGCTAAGATGAGAGGCGAACCAGCGAACCCACAACTATTGGCATGGTAGACTTGAGACGTAATATCTGTTATGCTACCAGGTCGATGCCGTTTAAGTGACAAACTGACCGCTTTATTCGAACTGTGTCATACGAGGCAGTACGGTGGAATAAGTTTTGAAATGAAAAGATCCATGGGTAGTTCCGTAGTCGCTTGGTATTGTGTGTGTGATGTAATAATCGTCCATATCAGTTGCAGAATGTTGCCCACATATACAGCCATTATATTGCACTTCTACTTGCTTTGGACTGTGTAATGCAGTTGTGAACACATTTATGTCTGAAAGCTAACATGTATACATATCTACTTTTTCTTGAAAAAAGACCTTAATAACACAAGAAAAATTATGTACTGACAATAAACTTTTTTCTAATAAAGCTGCTGTCTAATGAACTGAATCTAAAAATTCATTGCTGAAGGTTGTATGTACCTGCAGTGTTTGATTTCAACATCTCGGCCAAAAGTAGTAACTTTGTATTCTAGCAATCCCACACAACAGTTGCTTCATCAAGTAAAATGTCACTACTGTACAGTTTTCGTCTGTGCAGCACACAACACCTCTTAAGTGAAATATGTGATTAAAGTGATACGAATCTATAAATGAAAACAACATTTCTATGTGAATATCCAGTTTGTCTTTAAATGTTATGCGATTAACTAGACTATTTGATACTCAAAGAAAGAAAACACATGTATATACACAAGACATCAACATGATAACACAGATGATGGTGGGCAAGCAATGGGTGAAGAGTTGAGGCATCAGGCATGTACAGATGAGCAGGTGAAGTGAGCACACAGGTGAAAAAAACGAGAAGCTGCAAGGGTTATGAACAGTGGTGCATCTAGCCTGGAAAAAGGGGGTCTGTCATGGAAGGGCAGCTTTTGATATCACTTTTTAAAACCACATTTTCACTTAAGACCAGAAATTGACCGATGAATTTTGCGATGTTGCTAAAGTATTACATGGGCAAAATTCTGCCGATACAGTATCTTGGCAATATTTACTCATAAACAGAGTGTTCGGCAGAACCATCGCCAGAGAGTTATCAATATAGTGGGTCTTTGGGTTTGTGCTGGGAGGCTTGACACTCTAAAAATTGACCAAATCTCAACTGATTTATAGTGTGTCATGCTTCAATTTGTAAATTTAAGAACGATAAAAAAGTTAGTAGTGTTCAGCAATATTTCGTTGCCATACTCGCTCCCCGCCGTTTTAGAACCCAAGCTCTAGAGAGCAGTGGTTTTTAACCAGGGTTGTTAACCGATTTCCATGGGGCGTGAGCCCTTACGCGCTCTACAACATCGAAAGGAAACGGTCGGTTAAGCGTTATTGCCTGAAAATAACGTCGGCAACACTACGTTCAGTACATATACATTTCACATAAACAGCATTCCTGCACTGAAATGTGAAGTTGGCAAGCTGTGGTTATTCGTCGTTTTGTTCACCTAACAGTGTTCCTGCCTTGAAATGCGAACGTCTTTTTGAACTTCACCAAACTCAACACAAAATTTATACGACGGGTTGCAGACTTTGACACAAGGTTGGCTAGAACAGCATTCCTGCACTGAACTGCAAAGTTGGCAAGCTATGGTTACTCGTCGTTTTTAAGTTCAAGTAAACACAAAATTGTACGACTGGTTGGAGATTTAATGCAAAGTAGGCTGCTGAGCGTACATATGTGTAACCTAACCAGCATTCCTGAACCACAATGCGGAGTTGGCAAGCTGTGGTAATTAGTCGTTTTGAAGTTCAACTAACTTGCCACAAAACTGTAGAACGCTTCGGTGATTTAAAACAACGTAGGCTGCAGTACCTACATACATTTAATCCAGTGGCGTGCAGATGCGTGCCTAGGAATTTCATGACGCCAAATTAGAAGTTGGTTTTCATAGAATTGAGAAGTTTCAAAACTTTGTGTTTGCTGTGGTTCCCAGCTTCTACTTTGGACCAAACCCATCAGTTGCTCGTAAAACTTTCCAACAGCAATGTAGGGTAAAGTAGCCTGTGTACATATATTAATTTCACCTAACAGCATTTATGCTCTGAAATACGAATGTCGTTTTGAAGTTCAGCAAACCTATCACAAAATTTATTCGACGGATTGGGGATTGGAAAACCACGCAGGCTGCAGCACGGTCACAGATTTAACCAAAACAACAATTATGTACTAGCACACTTTACGCAATATTTGTTCGACGGGTTGGGGTTTTTGAGGAATGTATACTGCAGCACTTACAGAAAACACATAACAAAACCAGCATTCCTATACTGAAATTAGAAGTTCGCAATCTGTGGTTTCTCTCGTTTTGAAGACTGAATACTAGTGTGCACATAACAAGATGCAGTAGGTACATTTATCTAAGTTAACCTAACCACCATTCGTTCATTGAAGTGCAAAGGTCAGATACGAGATTTTAAAGAAGCGTAGGATGCAGTACGTAGTCAACATATGTTTCACCTAACAGCATTCCTGCTTTGAAATGCGAACGTCGTTTTGAACTTCACCAAACTTAACACAAACTTTGTACGACGGGTTGGGGACTTTCACACAAGGTTGGCTACAGCAGGACTTCTCAAACTTTTTTGTTCTACGACCCATTATCAAAAAGTTTTTTCTAGGCGACCCCTTGATGGATAATCTAGATGTCAATCATACATGCAAACGTCCCATTAGTTAACAAAAACATTTATATCTCATTTGTCAAGCCGATTTGTTTCGCGACCCCAAAATTATATTTGGGGTCACGACCCATAGTTTGAGAAGCCCTGGGCTACAGGACGTTCACATATTTAACCAAAACAGCATTCCTGCAGTGAAATGCGAAGTTCAGAATTTGTGGTGTCTCGGCGTTTTTAAGTTTAGCAATATTATCACATAAATTGCACCAGTGGTTGGTCATTTCAAATAACGTGGGCTGCACTGCAGTTGCTACAGTATGTATATTTCACCAAACCAGCATTCCTTCCTGTATGTCAATTGCGAAGTTCGCAAGATGTGGTAAATCTCGTCATTTTGAAGTTTAGCAATATTACC
>Ga0210059_1009860_pt1 | contig 14830 bp, 7 predicted proteins | sample Ectturendosymbi2_FD_188042 | JGI IMG/M metagenome (GOLD analysis project Ga0210059, IMG submission 188042) | Ecteinascidia turbinata endosymbiont from Florida, USA - Sample 2 (SPAdes) (version 2) | ecosystem: Host-associated > Tunicates > Ascidians > Unclassified | place: Key West, Florida...
GTCAATTGTTTTTCCACAAATTAAGTGCTTTTCTTGACTATTCTAATCACAAGCAATTTTTCCTTTACAAGGCTTTTGCTTCCATAACTTCAGCCCCCCCCTTAGAAAAATCCTGGCTGCGCCCCTGTCCACAAAGTCAAAATAGTCTTTTCACTACTTTTTGCGAACTGTGCAAATGCAACCACACGTAATTCACTCAGGTTCAAAATCATTTATTTATTTTCTGAAAAAGTGACACTTCTGGCGTAGTTCTTCGTTTTTTAGCATTGCTGATTGGCTAAAACATTTAGAAACTACTACATTCAGCTATGTACCATACACTGATCACCGCATCACGGCTCATCAGAAAAACTAGTACAGTTTAATGAAGTCAGCAGTCGGAGCTCTAATGCGAAAGTCATTGAGATACTGAAAAAAGATTTACCACTGTTATGTAACGATTAATGTGAAAGCATTCCCGCCTTTCCCGCCTAGAATTAACGCAACCAAAACATAGATTAATCAGACAACTTGCAGGCCCTCCCATAAATTTAGCTACGACACTAGCTCCTATCTTGTTGCAGATGAGTAGGCACAGCTTACTGTATGTGAATACAATATATCGGGGATGGCCAACAGGTCGATCGCGATCGACCGGTCGATCGCCGAGTCTCAGTTGGTAGATCGCGCCTGATTTTGCATTGAATTGACAAGATGACTAAAAAGAAAATTTTTAATTAATATTCCTTTTTATTGCATTTTATGACATTTACTACTTGTGTCTTTATTACCGACCTGCAATATATCATAGCCAGTGACGTAGCTTAAGGGGGGCAGAGGGGCGAATAGCCCCCCCTGTCAAGCTAAATGTGAAACCCGGACCCCCACTTAACTTATATTTCGGTTTAGTATTGTTTTGGTTTTCAGTAGGTTGTTGATTTATTGCGTTTTCCGGATTATTTTCCGGTGATTTACGGTTTTCGTATAGCCATCTACATCCACAATCGCCATCATTTCTCACGTTTTTTCTGAGTGTTAACTAGTCTAGTGGGGCCCGTTCAGTGACGAGTGGGCCCCTTTGAGCTACTTTTTCCACCCTAGCTCAAACCTCTAGTTACGCCACTGACTATAGCTATGTAAAAAAGGAAATACAAAAAAGAGGACATTTTGGACTGTCCTCGGAGAATATTTCATTTCTCATGAAAAAAGTGGACATGTCCTCCAACAAGAGGACGTATGGTAGTCCTACTTAAACATGCTACTCATTTGCGACCTGTGCAAATCTGAGTAAGGCAGGCGCAAAATCTTCCAGTAACGAGTAGAGACGTAAGCTAATTCGTTATACGTGGCCTGGTCTTGCATTCACTTCAGATACCTGACCGACTTTCACGAAACCAATAAGGGTAATAGTTGTTCCGTCACAAAACCAATTTGTTTTCAAGTGAAATACTGCCGTCTAAATAATTGAAATACAATTGCGCAAATCGTGATATGACGCAGCAATGTTGACAAGAATGTCCAACTGGAATTTGAGATATAAGAAAACAAAGTTACATATATATACATACACTTTTGTCATTGCAGTGATGGGCTTACATTGCCCTTGTTTTTTTGCTGCAAAAACTTTATATACACATTCGTGGATGATGGATCAATGATGGTGATGATGACCTTGATGACCATGATGACCATGATGACCATCATCATCCGAATCACTACTTTCAGAGTCGGTGTCTTGATCAACAACTGTTAATTTCCTGTCATGCAGTGGCTGGCAAGGTCTGAAGTTGTTGACCATGGGGTCACCAGGACTATAGAGCAGCTTTCTGAATTCACTTATCTAAACAATACAATTTCATCTGAGTTACTTTCTATTTTGTCTTAGTTAATATATTTGTCCAATGTAAGTAAGCAGGTTTGGGTCTTATTCGGAAATTGTCATTGTAGTCCTGCAGGGGCCCGTCATGGCTGTTCGTAGCCATGTTAACAGGCACCAAGGTTGTCCCAGGACCCTCGCTTGTAGAATGGATGATTGTGTTGTCCATTGACCCCTCACAGCGTTGGGGCTAACTTTGTAGCTATGACTCCGGCGCTCCCTCATCTATTGGGAGCACTCTCCGCAATGCAGGACCGATCCTGGCCCTCGGTATGATCCCACCAATTTTTAGGGGAAATAGTTTTTCGGTGGCAGATGATTCCCGATGGGACACGAATCGACGGCCTTTAGTGTTTGTACTGTCAAGTGAGGACCGTCAGCGGTAGGGGATTCATTAATCCATATTGGAGGGAGTACCTGAGCGTGTCCCGATTGTCCCAACCTGAAGACTAACTTCTCTTCGGTTTAGGTTTCTTTAACCCTCTAGTTCCAATTCGCTGTTGTTCTCAAGGTCCCTTTAATCTTTGGTGCCACACTCTTCTAGCTAGTTTCATTTTCAAAAGATAAATTCATTCAGTCTGCCTGTTGTATGGGTTCAACTTGGGTATTAGTTATGTAACTTTCAGCCAGATGAAAACAGTTGTAACGTTAAAGCACAGGAGATATTAGTGATGTGCGGAGTTTCAAAAATAGGAAGTTTCAATTGTAAGTCAATAGTTTTTTTAGGAGTAACCATTTCTGATCTTTGCACTACCGCAATTTCATAATGTCGGGTGCATTGTGTCAAGCCTCCAATTTTCTATATATGCAGTTACGCAGGCCTTTCAGACGTTTTTCAAAAGAGTGTCTCAAAATGCTTAGGCCATATCTAAGTGGACACAAATTATTTAACGAAAGTGCTGATTTTCACCTGATCATTCGAGATGTGAATTGGCTTCAGCATATTGATCCACGTAACACACTCTTGGAGACCAGGCGTGGTCAGTGATCCGCTGTAGAAGTTGTAATGCTTTTCTGCGAAAGGTATCCAGTTGCATTGCATTAATATCGGGTATGTTTCATTGTATCTCACTGTCAGGAGCATATCGTCCCCGAAGACCGGATTTTGGTCCAACTCCAAGTCAGTGGCGTGCAGAGGTCTGGTGATACCCGGGGCGACTGCTTGATTGTCTGCCCCCTACCAAATTCTAGTATTAAGCAGTGGTGTATGGTGGTAATTGTTGCTGTATATACGCTGTTTGTGACTTCAAAATATGACGTCATATTCACGTTTGCAAACCAATGTTTTGGCGAGGTTGTGTTGTCACAATATGCATATCATTCTACTCGCACTCTCGTTGTTGCACAATGTGTCACTGTAATGAACATAAATTCGGCGCTCGAAGTTAGGAGACTGGAGCAAAATATAGCTCTCAGCGCTAAGACAGAGCATTTCTTAACTGCAAAAATATCCGGCAACGCGTTGAAACATGGACATGCAACACACTCAGTGCTACGTCAGCGCAGTTGACAACTGCAAAAATATGAGGTTGCGCATTAAAACAGTGGAGTAAAACACACTCAACGCTACGACAGGGCAGTTCACAACTGCAAAAACATCAGGCTCTTCGAATGTCTCGTCGAATAGCAGTGGAGCAGAGAAGGTATGTGACTTGGATGGCGGACACCCAGGGTTGATAGTTTGAAACTTGCTAAACTACACAAGAATTGAGAATGCGCATAAAGTACGCCAGAAAACTTTCGTCTTTTATTATGTGGCTGTTGCATGTGCAACTACTGTGGGGAAAGTACAGATACGGGCTTGTGTGTGCCGTTATGATCAATCCGCCTGAACTGCCAATTAATTAATGACGAAGCTCGAGCTGATGCCCATATTGCAAGCAGAGGTGTGCGGCTATTTCAAGTGCACACCCAGGGTTGCCACATCAAAAAACGAAGCGGGAAACTAGTGATGCATCAAAACGTCAGCTAAATCATGCAAGTTAAAATAGGACAGTTTTGAAATTTGTCTCAGAAAATCAATTAAACGTCCATAATTATCTTTCAATCCTTTTTTGTGATTTGCCCTTGATAGCACGATCTGGAAAAAGTCACGTCACCAGCAGTTTGATTGGGTGTGCGCCGCACATCCAGAGTATAGGTCTCTGGTATTGAAAAATGTGAGAATCACTGGCATTTGAATAAGTAAAAACTAGTGTTGGCAAAAAAACAAGTTTCGAAAAATGAAATCCATGCAGGATGTGTTAGTAGCCTTACAATAAGAAAATTCGTCTAGTTACAGCATTCTAATTTTTGTAATTTTACTCTTTATTTGCTACCCTACCTTGGATGCCCGGCGCAGTCGCCCTTTTCGCCCCGCCCCCTCTGCACGCCAGTGCTTCAAATTCAGCAGGTCTTACTTGAACATACTATATAAAATTTCGAGGCGACAAAATGTAACTTGTCGGCGTTTCTCTTGGAAGACTGCATTGTCTTTTCATACTATTTCATAAATCACAACGGAAACGCGTATGCTTCAGAATTTTAGAGTTCAGGGTATTAATGATATTAAACAATAATATTTTGCTATGTGCTCCTAGCTCTATTTTACCTTGTCAGACATAAAAAACGCTGCAAGTTTTGGAAACTGGATTATTTAAGAACACATGTCAAAAACATGAATCTACTCTAATTTCTGACACTTTCTAGGCATATTACAATCGAAAGGACAATTTGTTTATTCAGAAACTTTTCTAAAAGTTTTTTGATTCTATTTTCTAACGCTTTATCTCTGTGCTGTCCTGCTATAATTTATACTTGATAGCTGATTCCAACGATAACAAATTGAAAGCTCGGTCACGAATACGATTTTTGCTGCTTTCCAACATTTAAATCGTTTGCAGTTTCTCCTTTTGCGTGCACCTTTTCTTCTGCACGTTTTACGGCGGTAATCTTTTTATGTCCTCTGCCAAAAAATTTATCCACAAACCTCAACGACTTTATTTCCTTCACTGTCACGAGCACAAGCAGATAGCTATTAGACAGGCTTACCAGCCAACACATACTTTCCAAATGCTGTCCTTTTCTTTCCAAATGAAAGGCCTTAGATTTGTTAAAACTTCTGTTTCACGCACCAAAAGCGTGATAAGAAACAAAAAAGTTACAGTTTTGTTAGTATAGACATTTTCCATTAGTAGGTGACAAGTGTGGTGTCTTACTTTCCGATTGTGCAGTATTGCTTAAATTAATTTGCCACAAGCCCCACAACTTTACTTACCCTTTGGAAAAATGCGTGTAATATTGATCCTTCCAGTCACATTTGCCGAAGCATTCTGTTCAAAAAAAGAAATGAGATAATGGAAGCAATGCAAACACTCAAGCTGAAAGTCTTGCCAGGTTTTTGTTGAATTTACAACCGGACAAGTGCGAAGGGAAGTTAATTTATAACAGAATAACTGATTCAGGGCAAGAAAATGCTTTTGTTTCGCATCGAAGGCCATGTTTGTGGGTTATCTAACATTTTAATTCTAGAAATGACTTAAACAATTAACTTCGCAGAAAACGATACATTGCAATGCTTATAAGTGAACCAACCTCCTCATGGACAGAACAAAGGTTGTCCACAATTGCTTGAAACTCTTCGTTGTGTTCTCCAACCTAAAGAAAACAGCCAATTGTTTATGAAGAACCGCCATTTTCTTTTTCAGTTTTACCCATCGTTTGCATACTACTCGGTCAATTTTGTACAAATCACAACAGGCAAAAACAAAGAGGATATCACGTTTTTCTATTCAAAATCTGTTAAGCACAAATTGTTTGAAAAAGAAAGGCCTAATCATCAAGGTCGTCACCAGCTCATCAGCGAGGGCCCCGTGTTGCCCGACCCCCATTTTCAAGTGTCACTGTTTGTTCAGTGGAATACTGTAAAACAGTGGGGGAAAGCCTTCGAGTAATGAAAAAAATTGCAAAAATCGATAAAAGGATGGTAAAATTTAGCAAAAGTCAATTCAATTGAAGGATCGAAACTTGTGACCTTTCGTGGGCAGTATTACAGTAAATGCAGAACTTTAACAAAAATGTGGAAGATGACAAATGAATTTTCATGCACTTCTATACTTGAGTCTGTATACATGAGGTTTCCTCCCTTTAATTATTTATCCATTTATGTATTTATTCATTTAAAGACAATCTTGCTGCAAGCGCAAGGCTGACTGGTGCAATTGTGTCGTGTCATGTGGAACTTTCAAAAAGTACAACACAAGAAAACTACAGCAAACATAAAGAAAAAGCAAAGATGTTTACAGAGTACAACTAGAATCTTTTACAGAATTTCAGAAAATCGTCAGCAGCATTAAAAACAGCAAATTAAATTGGGATCGACGCATCGGCACATCAAATATAGATAAACGCAACAAATCAACGTGGCCCAAATGCTCAAAGCGTTCAGCAAGTTCGTATTTGGTCAGAATTTCATGAACATTAACATAAAGTGCTGTTCAAGGTGTGCGGTAAACGTTGCAGTTAAAGAATAATTTAGTTGTGTTTCTATATCCCACATACAGAAACAGATGCACAAACACGATGGTTGTTTTTGGTGATTTTCAACGGGCTGTAGGCAAAGCGAAGCATACAACGTATGGGCGTCAGATGTGGATTGATTTCTAAAAGATGATGGATACTGTTTTTTGATAAGGGATAACATGAATTTAGGCGAGTAAGTACTCTCCACAATGGGGTAAGCAAGGAATCCATCGGCAAGGCACAGAATTTACGAACAAACGAATACTGATTTTGGTTATCGATGTCTGGTGTAAATGTGTCGAGAGAGACTGGTGACACAATAAGTCTAGGTGTTTATGTGTATCTGTTTCAGAGGGGTAAGCATTATTAAAAAATAGAGGGGAGTGATCAATCGGTCATAACGGCAGATTTTTGGGGATTGAAAGTAACATTCCAAACCTCAGACCAAATGGATAACGTGCAAAGGTCTTGAGCTATCACACTGTGCAAATGGACAGGACACTTATCTGAATAAAACAGGTTTTTGTCATCTGCATAAAGAGCGATATATGTTTTAATGTTGGTAGCAATACTATTCACACGGAATGAAAAAACAGGGCCTAAAACAGACCCTTGAGAAACACCAAGGTTTCTTCTTTCCTTCTAGTAAAGTTCTTCAAAAGACTTTCCGAGTTTGTTTCAAATCTTTGTGCTTTACCAAAGATTTAAAGGTATTTGTGCGTGCAGCTGTGGTGTAAGGAAGCTCATAATTTAAATGTAAAAAGAATTTATGGATGTAAAAGCTGTAAAATCTGAAACAAAATCCTTTGTCTTTGAAAGAAACTAGTCAGTTAGCTTATCCGTTCTGAAACCAAGTTTGGCATGTTGCGAAAAAGCTACATCTTTTCACTTCTGATAAGCCTATTTAACTTGCTGGAAATCCGCTGCAGTTAACCTTAGATATGAACACTAAAGACAGATCATTGTAGAGAGAGACTTAAAAGTGAAGAAAAAACTAATGAAACATTTCTTGGCAAATGACTGAAATTTTCCTGCGGAACGACTTTGCCAGGCTTAGAGCAACGGAAGTGATTCAGTTGACAACGATAGAAACTAGGTCACTTGCAGCCTACCTCAATAAATACTCCAATCACAGCAAGTCCATCAGCATGCTGAACTGCTTCTGTTGTAGACGTGTACTTGGTGTTCATGTGGACCAAATGCATCTGGGCCAACAGAAAGGCGTGAATCAGACATAGTTTGTCACACTTTTTGAAACTGCATATGGTCGGGTTTGGGAGAAAATAGTTTTACGCTTGAACAGAGAAATTTTATGAGTTTTTCTATACAAATAGCACTTTAGTTCACTTTTTCACCTCTATAAAATATTGATTTTTCGAGCGTGAAGTTACAAGTTACAAGTAAATCCGTCTTTGTTGAGCTGCGATGGAAACGAGCGCTCTTACCTCCGCTGAGTACTGCTTTCCATTCAGGAAATGCTCTGAACCCTTCGAATTATCGGATCCCCAGTGAAAATGGAACTGCAGCAATGTATACGTGTCACTTCCTAAAGGTCCTCCCACAAGAGCTGCAAGTAGTGATGCAATACCCTTACCCATTTTCGTAAAAATGAAGTTATGTATGGAGAAAACGCCTGAAGACTTTGGTGCAGGGGTCACCAACCTTTATGAAACAGAGAGCTACTTCTTGGTACAAATTCACGCCAAGGGCTACCAGTTTGACACACACACTTCTGAAATAAAATTTGTTAAATTTGTCTTCAACTATGTTACCTTTAACTGAGAAACATATTCACTGCACTTTATACTTCAAAATTTTAAAAAATGTTTTTTAAACTTTGGGGATGATATATTGATAAGTACATTAACGACTAAAGTAGAGTGAAACCTGAGAACATCATGAAGTTGAAACACTATGTGCACAATGGATTAAGTTTTCACAAACCACGTACTGTAAGAACACGTTTCTTGCCTTACCACTCCTATCCTACATAGTATTCAATTGTCTGGTAGTGGGCAAAACAACAATATTACGTCCGAAATTGTAGCAACCAGCAAACCCATTATCATTAGCCTACAGAATTGCAACTGAACTTGCAAAAGCATATCAATATCTGTTGTTGTAGTTTGAATAAAATATCGATAAAGAGAAAAAAACTGCGCTGCACGAAAAGTTTGACCCAACCATAAATTTTGACGCAATGATTAATTTTGACTTTTTTGAACGTAATAAATTGGGAGTTGCACATGGTATGAGCGTAACATTTGGTTTGTGGACGTTTCATAATCTTTAAAAACGGCAGAAAAATTTTGACTTTTGGTTGCCCTACTGATCATTTTTATGCTATTATCAGAACAAGCCTGCGGGCGACCCACGTGGTCCATGAGGGCGACATTGTGCCCGCGGACACCAGGTTGGCGACTCCTGCTTCAGTTGTTTGGAGCAAAAATTAAAAGCAGATTTTAAGTTTTATAATTGCACTTTTCTAGAGACACCCTTTAAGCAGTCAATAAAACAGATGCACTAATCTGGTTCCAAGCAAGCTTTGACCATGACAGCCACATATAATTACAATAAAAGCATTGAAAGAAAAAAAGTGTGTTTGTCAACTTAAACGTCCTTTTCCTTCGTATTCTTGGTTTTAGCTGAAAGCATTCCCAGCTTGCAAGTTACGGCATAGTTTAAAGTAATCTGTTGTTTAAATTGAATATCACAATTAGAGCCTGCACATGTTGTGGCTGAAAGTAATAGTGTTGGGCACTCACAACATTTTTCGTTGATGCCATGTATGACCGCACCCATTGTTCTTAGAAAACAAAGATCTGGTAAACCCAGTTTCTGGGATGTAAACGATTGGGAGATGTATGATCAATTTGTACGTCACATAAGAAGAGAAAGAGCTAAAATATTGATGCAACAAAATTTTTCATTTTGTTGGCATGCGCGGCTAACACGAAATTAATTCTAGAATGCAAATGTACCACCACATCGTGGCATGAAATTTCGGCACGCGGAACAACCTGCCAGATATTTGTGGCCTTCCGTTCAAAAACATTCGACAGCGCAGCATTATAGGAGATCCTGGTAATAAATTCAACTGTCTGCTCAAACACAGTGGCTATGCTGGAGGAGCGGGTTCGAACGAAGCTGCATTGCTTCACAGTCCATGGGCGGATCCAGCCAATAACGTTAGACCGTTAGGGAGGGCGGTTTCAGTACTATTTGGTGGTCGTCTTACTACGGGTTCACTACTGTTTAAAGAGACGAAGTATACTTGGCAACACTGCTGTGACAAAACAATGGACGGCAAAACGACCTTACATCGCGAATGCTGTGTTCCGCATTGTACAAATGATGGTGAATAAAGTTACTTTCGTAGGTTTTAGGGGAGGCGGGGCGATCGTTCCCCTGGATCCGCCGTGCTTAAGGCTTGGCCCTGCTCACAATAATGAAACAAGTGGCTTGCGTTAAAACGCACACTGATTGTCACTACTGCCTTTCAAACGGTTTTTAGAGTTAAAAGAATCAGCGTTGGCGGCCTCGCGATATTTCATAAGTTTGAAAAAAACATCTAAAACTTTTCGCACGTACTGTGCGGCTCTCAGCCGCTAATCCATTCCATGATGTAGCTCAGTATCACCTATTGACACTTCCGGCATTTGTTCTTGCGCAGAAGCAAATATTGCACCGCCCTGTTAAATGAGGCTACTTTGATGAAATGTACACAGTGTTGCTGCCACGAGACTGTCATCGTTGAAAATGTACCAAGTGAATCTAAACAAGAAAAGGGGTTGTGATGAACATCTTTTTTGTGATGTTGATAAATAGGAAGCGTTTAGTTTGCAACAACAAACACATTTGCCATCATTCTGGCTTTAAACTGAGGGTGAAACGTGAGTGAAGATTAATGATCCAAAGCATGAGTTACATATTTTTTTTAATTTTTCAGGGCAAGAAATGACTCTATATGCTGTGTCGCAAAACATCATTTTGATTTAACAATGCACAACAAGTTCGTTTACTCGGCGATATCTTTTACCTAGTTACAGCATTGGTAACTGCCGTAGGTCTGCAGGCTGCAGCTGCGAAAAAAAATCCGAGAAATGTTTTTGAACGACAATTGTTGATTTATTACGTTTTCAAGAATTTTTCAAACTTTTCACATCGAAATAATTTAGCTCCGTCCTACAGCTTACGACCTCGATGATGATAAAAATTGCTACAAAAAAACTTTGTTAAAATCTATTGAGCTGATATGTTTTGTCAACACTAAAAAAGCCTTCAAAAAACTATGCATGTTTTACTTTGATACGTTTCGGATTATTCTTAATCCATCTTCAGTCAAAAAATAAAGCAAGACTTGGCAATGCTAGCAATTCAAAATCAAAAGTGCACTGTGAACGGTCTCTTGCTGCTGGTCTTGGCTTGTTTTCGTAGATTACGATCTTATGTAGGTTTTGTCTTAGCACTTTCTGCATAGCTGTTGGTCCTGCTTTTACTTTTAGCGAATTTGACGGTCTTGGTTTTGCTTTTGACGTCTTTGGCGTCACACTGTTATTTCTTGCGTCACAGAGTCTTTTGGTTTTGAATTGCTAGCATTGCCAAGTGCTGCTATATTTTTTGACTGAAGATGGATTAAGAATAATCCGAAACGTCTCAAACTAAAACATGTATAGTTTTTTGAAGGCTTTTTCAGTGTTGATGAAACTGTTAAGTCTACCCCAATTTTATGTTCCAAATGATATGTTTTGGTTGGTGGCTTTGATAAAACTGCCTTACACTTGGCTTGCGCTAAAGGAAATTTTATGTACCTTGCCACTTTCTGTATTCAGTTGATACTTTTTAACTGCCGTGAAAATTTAGGGTGTTTTTGCATATAAACGATTCACATGGGAAAGCTGTTGCAAAGCTACATGAGAAGATCTACGCTGAATTGATATCGAGTTTATCCCAACATGGAGTTTCTTTTCGCACTTTGAAATTAGCATCACTAATTTTCCGTAAAAGGTTAAACGCCAGTTCTTTCTTTTGTTTGATTTTTGAAAAGGTCTCTCTTTACACAGTCTGTTACATTTTGACGTTTAGAACATATCAAGCTTTAGTACACATATTTAAAGTTCATAAAACAAAACTCATGTCCGAACTAAATTCAAGTGAATGCCACAGAAAGCAAAAGAAGCACATAGGTTCCTTATCGTACAAATGCACACATCTACGGGATTTGTTTTATAAGCTTCCTAAATTCATTGTTTGATGAGAATTTAAGAAAAAAGAGACAAAAGCGTAACTTTTTTGCTTGCAATTCAAAGCACCAAGTAAACGAGTTTGTTTATTGCAACCGACATTTTTAACAAACTCTGCGCAAGCTTCTACTTTTTCTGTGGTAGAAAAATCTCTTGATGAATTCATCTGGCAGCTGTTGTAGCGTTGTTTGCATAAAAAGTTGCTATCAAGTTTGCCGTAGCACCAAAACGCCGATATCCGCTATTTTAGGCTTTCCCAAAATATGAACGTAAAGCTAAAAGATGTCAGTTTTGACAAAACACAAAGCAACGGGTTAACGAGACGTATAACTGTTAAATGCAAACGAGTTTACTTGATTTTCCTCCAGTCAGATGGAAAGTTACAGAATGACCATTGTTATTCAGTGTTGTGATCTCTCGGTCTTGGTAGCAAAATCGCAGCTTAGAATAGCCGGATGCCTGGATAAAAGCAGAGAAGATATGGTAAGTCTTTCGGAAAATTACTTGTTTCAAAGGAAAAAAGTGCAATGGCCGAACGCTCTCTTTATTGTTTATATGTGTGTAGTGAAAACATTTTACGACATGAATTCAAATTAGATTTATGCTGCCCAACAATTAGTGATCTATTATATATGCGCTGTGTTTTATTGCAACCAGCTTTTGAAGAGAACACAAGCATGGAAAAAACTTGTGGTGCCAAAGTGAAGCACGGATCTGCCAATAGATATTATCATTGCTTAGAATGGTAACGTAACTTGGAACCTTGCAAGCAATGTCAGTTTTCCTGATGCATGGAGGCTGAAGTCGATAAGTGCCTGGAATTCCATAATATGGTTACTCTTTCGAGTCTTTAGGGAATAAATACGATTAAAAGCAAAAACAACGGTCTTGTTTGCACAGCGTTAACTGTAACTACCCAGAAAACGGTGTTAAAAAGGAAGTCGTATCATAAAATCCACACTAACTTCCATACCTGGTGCTGGTCCTCAGCTTTAATATCAATTGGCGATTGACGTTTCCCTGTGCGGGCGATAGGGTACGAAGTATACCACTCATTCGGTGCTGTAAAGTACAAATAAAATTTGTGATTTTCGAAAAGAAGCTGAAGAATTGGGGCAATTTTAATCACTCCAAGTATGAAATATGTACGTATGGTCGATATTGCACTTATAGTTTTTCAACTCAGAAGGTAAATTTCTTTTTATCACAGAAATGTGAACTCAAAGCTTTCACACAATCCACTGCATTCTTCCAACATATTTAGGTTTAATGATTCAAAACAAATTTATAGGAATGCTTTTGAAGACCTTTTAGCATGAGAGCGCTTACCATGTGTTACAACTCTTAGGTTTTGGTGTATTAGTTCACACACACATTTTCATTTTCAAGGGGATATGCGTTCTTACAACATTACCGTTCCTTGTAAAGTTGGGTTTTTTTACACCTGCACTCAGTCTTTTGTAAATGCCTGTAATAGAAAATGCCTGAAAACGTCACTCATTCCAAGATTAAAGATATGAAATATAATGTAAACTTACGGCATGATGAGGTGTAATAGCCCCAATGATGAGCCATTTTTCAAAAAGTATTACTGATGAAATTAAGTGAACAATGTCTAAGAAAGTGTAACAGTAACATTAATTTCACAGGTAAGCAAAAAATCAAATGAAAACCTAGAAAAACTATGCTTTTCACGAATTGCCGGAACGACAGCAATTTTTTTTCATTACGCTTTCAGTAGATTGAAACTATAGAACGTAGCTTGAGTGGATTTATCTCTGGCTCTGAATTTCTTTTACATTTGGTGAAAACTTTCAGATTCAACTTTTCAGATTCTGCACATTCATGACAGTGGCTAAACATCTTGTACAAACAGTAACTTATATTTTATATTTTTTAAGCTTTTAATCTCAAAATCTCTACCTGTTATGCTTATTCCTGGGGTAATACTTTACTCGTGAAGACTGTTAATTGTAAAAGTTCAAAATATTGAGAAATTTTACATTCAATCCACATAGCAACGCGTGTTTTATTACACTGAAGTCACTTTAAAACATGGTGTAAATGCTTGATTTCAAGTTGGTGCGAAAGAATTTGCCGTTTTCCTCATTATTTGCATAATCTTCATTTAACGTGAAAAAAGTAACGACTTTTCCGAACGAACGACTCCAAAAAGAGTGTAAAACTTTTTATAGTGACTTGTGTACGCAAAAATGGCTAAATCTTTCTTTCTCTAAACTTTTGTATGCAAAAAGAAAGATTCTGCAAATATAATCTTTGTTTTGTGTCACATGCTTTTTTCTGTCAAAATTTGAACAAGTGGCTCGCTGAAATTTTTAGTATGCAAACGAGTTTTGCAGAGATCTTCCTTTACCACTAACTTTTCTCAAGCATTTTCTATGTTGTTCTCTTTCACAAAATCAAATTTACGAGGCACGAGATATTCATCTACGTACGATGAGTGATGTACGAAATCTCAAAGCAGCATTTAAACTTTTGCCCTTTACATCTACGATGACCTCTCCTCAGGAAAGGTAAAAGAAAGAGTGAAGTTTTGAACAGCTCCACTCTCGGTCAGCCTCTCTTTTCAGAAAGCTAATGAGTGAGCCCTAGGTTGGCGACGATCTCCCATTTATTGCAGTCATGACGTGAAGTGGTGGGTGTGGCTATGCATGCTGCTTTTTTCTCAGAACGGACGTGGTGGAAGTTGTACGGCAATTTGTTTTTCCTTGGCACAGACTTTTTCTGAGGCTGACGTAACGGACTAACAGGTTGAGTCGTGTTGTCATTTGCAAGAACAATGTGTTTAGCATCACTACTAGCAAATTCCAAGAAAGGTGGATAAAGGTTGTTTTGTAACAATCATGAGTACAAACAATGTTATTGGAAATCTTTCTTTGGTTCGTCAAAACGTGGAATTCTAATGCAATAACCAGGTCATGTTTGCCTAGTTTGATCTTTTATGTTTAATTACAGATGGGGTTTAAATATCTTGTTACATCTCAAGATATTTAAGAAAAAATTGCGCGATATTTGAACTCCTGAATATCGCACTTTATGTTTATAAATATCAAGTGCAGTCTATATATATTGAGTGGTGGAAAATTTGCTTGAGAAGTTACGCTACTATAGTGGATTCACCTTTTCGCATTACGACTTGCCGTTTCCTACTCGCTATTGTATTCCGTACGTGAGGTCTGGTTTGTATCAACTTGTCATTTGCGTCAAGGGA
>Ga0210059_1009861_pt1 | contig 14828 bp, 11 predicted proteins | sample Ectturendosymbi2_FD_188042 | JGI IMG/M metagenome (GOLD analysis project Ga0210059, IMG submission 188042) | Ecteinascidia turbinata endosymbiont from Florida, USA - Sample 2 (SPAdes) (version 2) | ecosystem: Host-associated > Tunicates > Ascidians > Unclassified | place: Key West, Florida...
GTACCGGTGTCTGGAATTAAAATTCCGAGTCTTGTGGGGTTGTCCGCCCACTCCGCATTCCATTGATAATCCGCCCACTGCGCCGCACGTATGTTGTTGTTGTCAGAAAAACTGATGAGTTGCTGTGCGGCGGGTACAAATGGGTGTCTCGATTTGAGGCGCCGTGCATCTACATTCGATGGACGGGTGAGCGCTGAGTGGAGCAGATGTCCAGGCTCCATGGGTATGTCGGGTCGTCTTCGGTAACATGTCTTCTGCCGCGCCCTGAGAAGGGCGTTGTTTGAGCTATCCCACGCTGAACACATCCAGCGCAAGTGGCAAGGGTGGCTCTCGTGATGACAGATTTGGTAAGCATTTCAGGAAATGCTGCAACAGCGAGGGTCCCGTGAAGGCATCTGTCCTCCTCCCCGTGTGGGAGTGAAGACGTTATGCACAGTGAACCATTTAAACTAGGTGTGAGGTTCCCTGCTGACAGCAACAGCTTGGTTGTGAAAGGAACGCCAAACCTCAGAACTGTGAGGTAGATGCTCAACAGTGCTGAGCCAGCTGGCTTCTGACAATGTTGTTGCACAACCCAGCGAATGTTTTTTTAGTTTGGTTATTAAATACTAAATTTCAAGTATCAAATTTTCTATTTTCACGCCTATAGAAACATGAAAGAAGAAAATATAATGCACCCACAGTTACACAAACTTTTTGTCGCCTAAGAATTTTCAGGCAAATTTAGGGAATTTTGTACAAAAATATCTTTTGCACCCCCAAAAAATTGCCTGCTTCTACATCTACGATACTACTGTATATGTTTGTGGCACTAACAAATACTGATCAGGCCGTATGATCTCTATTGTTGCTTTCTGTTTTCATCACATAACTGGTTAGACTTGACTCACAATTAGGCAAGAATCCTAATTTCAAAAACACTTCGTATCAACGAAAATCTGTTTCTTGCATTATCAGTCAGAATAACAAACCATTACGTGCTTTAGAGGATTTCGATTTAAGGTTACAGAACAGATAGCACGTAAAGGTACACCTTGTGGCCATGTGCGTTGGATGGGGGGATCAGAGTTAGCTTTGGCCCCCTGGATTTTACAATTCCTAATTTTCTTATCAACGTTTTAGTAGAAAAATGTTTTTCCCTTAGATTGGAGTTGGTAAAAATCGTTGGCCACCCCAGTGAAAAAACATAAAAAACACTACCGGCGTACCCCTGGAAAAATTATTCAGACGCCTACGCTGATGGCATCAAGAAGATACAGAGCTCATCCGACGAGATCACCCTACAGCAAGGGTCTCAAACTCAAATTGCTCCAAGTGCCAAATGAGGACTTCTGAAGTAACCTGAGGGTCGCATTATGACACTGACGCAACAATGGCGGTACCTGAACCTTACTAGAAACAGTTTTTAGGTTGTATTTCCTTCGGAAGATATCATTAGTTACAGGCAAATCATTTCTAGCCGTCACTACGTTTGTTTAAAAGGAACTGTTTACTGGCTAGCCCAGTACTTTTAAACGTAAGTGTTCGTTATTTGAAAATTCGCATAAAGCATCGCGGGCCGAACAAAACGTTCTAACAGGCCCACATATGGCCCGTGGGCTGCGTGTTTGAGACACCTGCTCTATTGACATTGTCATACTTTCAAATAGATGCTATGTTTAGTGCGCATTCCGTTCATGGTGTCACCCGCGCCAGTAGTTCGTATGACGTCGCCACTAACCTTCATAGCTATTTCGCAATACATTTTCGTAATTACACATGCTTACTTCAAAAAGCACCATCAGTGTAAAGAACTTGGCGCCGGCAGAAATTTTTCGAGGCGGTGCAGCCAGCGACGCCGGAATGGGGGTGCATGACAGGGGCACTGTCGCTGCCCTCTGAAAGGGGAGGCAACTGGGGCACAGGTACCCTTACATAACAGCATCATAGGTAATTTCGTGGTTTATCAAGATCCACTGGAAACAAATTTATTGCAGCTATTCGCGCAGGCAGAAAATTCAGAATGGTTTTCTACAATTTCTCCATCGTTGTTATGTTTTGCTATTGCTTTTGAAGTCAACATTGTTTCTGAACATGTGAATGCGGAAAGAATGACTATTGTGTGTGCGCTTTTACAATGAACTCAAGCAAATAGTTTTGAATTCTTGGTACGTCAAAACATAACAACGATGGAAACAACTTTTGCATTAAAACGTTCCCTATATTTTATACAGCCAGTGATGAAAGTATTAACAGCATGCGACAGTCTTACTATGAGGCCATCGATGTGATCACTGAAAGTTTCAACACCCATTCTCAACAGGAACCTATTTCTTTGGTAAGCAGAATAGAAAAACTCTACTAAGGTCACTGTTTGAAACAGGTATTTCAGAAAACAACTTAATAATGACGAACGCTCTGATCGATAAAGACAAACTGAGACTACAATTTGATGAGTTGCCTACAACCCTTGGTTTATACAACAGGCGAAGAAACTAATAACACCAATCTCCCTATTTCAACAATCGCTAAAATTTTCAATTCATTGTCCTCTGCAAAAAAACACTGCTCCGAGGTACATCAGCTTAGCTCATTAAATTGTATTACACTATACCTCATACCCCAGCATGACTGCGCGCAAAAACTGGAGAAAATCAATTAAAATCAGATAATGTTTGCAAGTGTTCAAAAATGTCATATGAATAACACTGACATCAAAGCTGTTGCTAAGGAAATTGCCGAACGAAATGCCAGCAGAACAGCCTATGCTTTGGAAAATACGTATAGGAATTCAACTCGTTTTCATATAACGTGTATTACTAATCGCATGCACGGACGAGGTGTGTCGAATATATCCCATTCTTTTCCCCGATACTGAACTTTCAAACGTATTCTCATTTGTTCCAAACTACTGTTAATATCTATGGCCCTTTAGTTTTGTTTGCGACAGTGAATGATTTGTGTTTTAGAAATTACTTCTGATCGGATACTCGGCGAAACACTGCATCGCGCATTCTGCCGTAGAACAGTGGTTTAGCAATGTGTTGAAAGCTAGGGTTAGGGTTAATTTCAACGACTGAGAGCTGTGGAAAGCCTCAATATATTCGTCAAGGCTAGTACCTTTGTTTAAAAAAAATTGGGAGGTTTTGGATTTGAGGTTGTTTGGAGGGTGATATATTATGTGGGAGTATAGGTTTAAGCTTGTTTTGGCAAAGGTTACCTGCTCCAACCCCAAGGGTAATTCTTTGTTTTTGTAAATTAAACTAGGCTAAAATCCGCATATTTTGAGACCTTGATTGGCTTTCTAGCAAGTTATGACAAAACATCTTTAATTAATTAATTGAATTCCCTAGGGGATTTAATTTCCTTTGTTTGGTCTTTTAAGGCCATAATATCCTAGCCACAAACGGTAGACGGCCATTCTAGGTCTCAAAAGATGCAGATGTTTGCCAATTTCATAAACAAAAACAAAATATTACCCCTAGGGTTGGAAACATGGGTCAGGTAACCTTGGTCAAACAAGCTTAAACCTATACTTCCACTTAATATGTCACCCTCCAAACATCCTCAAATCCAAAACTTCCCAATTTTTTTAATCGAAGGTACTAGCTTAACCGGATATTTTGAGTCTTTCCACAGCTCTCTAGCTCAATCAGCTGGTAAGGTATGGTTGAAACTGTTGGGAAGCTTCTTGTAAAATCCTTGTGCCAATATTTTGGCTCGCGCCGAACTTAAAGGGTTGACGTACTCCCACAATGCTGCATAGACGTATTCTAACGCATCATGTAGTTTTATATCTCCTACAAAGCGATCAGTCACCCTTTCAATGAAACTTTACTTCTCTTTGCTGATTTTTCACGTTGAGGGTGAACATGAGTGAACTGCAAGCTCATCACTTCATGAAACCAGAACAGTGAGCCAGAACCGTCGCCAGAAAGTCTTCAATAGGGGGCTTTACGTTTGTGCGGGGGGGCTTTACGTTTGTGAAGGGGGGCTTGACATTAAAATTTGACAAAAATCCCACTAATTTATAGCGTTTCGCATTTCAATTTGGTGGGCTTGGAGCTTTGTTTGGGGGGGCTAAGCCTACCAAAGCCCCCCCGTGGCGACGGGACTGCAGTGAGCCTGGCTCTTTTGTAGTGTGAGTGTCATACCAGCATACAAACTGTCTTTGCAGGAATTAAGGCAACCGGAATTAAACTGCTGACCTCAGGTTTCTAGAAAATTTTGGTTCTTAGTCCTAACTTCCAGTGAGGGACAAATACCCGTTTTGCCACCACCCACTGCGGACACCGATGGTCAAGCATTTGTTGCCATTTCACAACGGTTAAATAGCCAATAATCCTTTTTTATTTCTTCCTAATTAGGTTGATCCACTAAAGTTACAGTATTCACGAGATCCTCAAGCAACGTAAGTTCAAATCTACATCATAACTTTCAAGCATTATGGGTGCGATCTGTTTGAAGCCAGGTGGTGAAATAGTACTTCTGCTTGGAAACACGCTTCATAATGAAAAAGACGCAACAATTTTGTTTGTGATGACTGGTATGGTCTTGGTATGTGTGCCTCAGCGATTCAACAGTGATGAGTGAACACTGATATGGATCAGAGATGAGCTATGTTTTACGCTCCAGATCCAAACTTGGATTTTTCAAGCTCATTCTAAGTTCAAACGTAGTCAACAAAATCAGAGTTGCGGAGTCGGCGGTTTTGGGTGGAGACGCATTCCTAGCAACACTAGGAGTCGGAGTCGGATTTTTGCCTGATTCCAACTCCGGAAGTCCAATTGGATCGTTTGTTTGCATCACTTTCCAAAGTTGAGAATTCCTGTTGAAATGGTACATTCTTATGAAACTTTTATTGAAATAGAGAATTCTTGCTGTGTACCACGATTTCCACTGAGTGTTAGTTAATGCTCCGAAATTCTTCACAGCCAAACTTCATTCACTTTATGTTAAGGAGTCGGAGTCGGGAGTTGGAGTCGTACATTTTGGAATGGTCGGAGTGGGGCATTTTACCTCCGACTCCGTAACCCTGGAAAAATTTTTAAATGTAAAGTGCAAGTCCAACTGAAGTTCAAAAAAGTAGCAAAATACAGCATTCAGCACAAATGCCGCATTTTTTTCTTTTAATGCTGTCCTAATCTGGGCCTGATCCTAACTTATTGTTTACAATTTACAGTCCATTACAGTCCAGATCGACCACAACTCCACAAAATCCATTATAGTCTTCGTCTAGTCCAATCTAAGTCTATAGCTCATTTCTGAAATGGATTCTTCCCATACTCGTGACAAAACATGAAATTCACGAGAGGTACGCAATTATTTGACGATGCACAAACCTTTCAACTGAAAAACCACGAACTTACTTGAAACATGAAAGAACTTTAGCACAAAATTTGACCAGTTTCCACGAAATTTCAACACGAAACGTCCTATTTGAAACAAAAACAAAAGGTCAAAAGATTTTTCCACGCTTTCAAAAATTCCGTTAAATGCGTTTTCAACTTTGAACGGATTTGTCCTAGTTTGATCTGGCTTTGCTAATTTGCCCAACAGCAGAAATGTTTTAATTTTATATCAAAATCAGATACCCTCTAACACTCCACCTAGCAAGAAATGATCGATGATTTAAAGATTTCAATAACCGTGAATAAGATAATTTAGGAAAATGCAGCAATAGCTTTTGTTGCATCAATCTAAAATTTTATTCGAAAGACAAATCTTTACCATTTGCTGAAGAGAGAAAAGTCGTTTAAAATGTAGCCTATGTCCAAAACAAGGAGGCCATCGGTCAAAATTTAACTTGTCATTTTTTGCTGCACAATAAACAAAAGTTCTATTTAGCAAAAATATTGCTTGGCAAATATGAGCGCATTCAATAGAAATGATCTGTAGAGTAGAAATCACGAAATGGAAAGTGTTGCGATCGGAAAGCTCGAGCGGCATGTGCGCAAAGCTTCACAATGTGGCAGCAAACAACAATAGAGATCGCACGCCGGAATCACTCTGTTGCTGCTAGTTTCCGTCACATATGCCGTAGCTGCTGTTCTTAGCACACATCTCGTCCGTGTATAGTGTATAGTGCATCACGCATTCAAGGCCGCAATTACCGCCTGCAGATCCAAGTGTTTGGCACTTCCGTTCTCAAATTTCATTTGTATGCGATAACCAACAAGTCACTTTGGGTTTACAGCGAAGATGGATTTCGGGTCGGTTCTTGACAACTAGAAGATAGCTATAAACATTAAACTGGGGTAGGCAGCAGCAAACTGGGGACGACAGCACATGAAGTTGAACAAAATCTCTTTGCAAAACACCAGATAAATGCTGACGCAAACAAAACACTCTGTACATCCACCACGTAAAATCAATCAACACATCATTTGCCAATTGATGGAAATGTTTAATTTTGCTCGTCGTATTTCATCATTATGGTAGTGGATGAACCATAATGATGTCCTTCATGATATTTTGTATTTCGGAACCTGTCAAAAGTAGGCCAAATTTCAGTCTGAACCAAGCTAAGAAACCCATGATTTTCTGCTTATTTAAAAATTCGTTGAATTACTGTGCCCACAGCTGACCTTTGTCCACAATCACAGAAAACGTGACCAATGAAAATGAAAGTTAAAATAGTTGGGTTGGCTGGCCTAATTACACAATTACGTAATAGCCGCCATTGCCATAGGCACATATCTGTAAAAAACTTAGCAGCACTTGGCAACTTTACAAATGTATCTATGTTGTTGACATCGAATACATGCACATTACATCACGTAACTTCCAAATAGATTCAACGAAACATGATAATTAATGAAATCAGGGCATGGCACAAAACTGCTCTGAAACAGATGACTGCACCACAAATTTCAACAATTGCCTGCTGCTAAAACTGGCACTGCAGTTGCTCATAACAACAAGGTGAAGAACTGCTGAAATTTTCCCTCAGTTACCTTAGTGATAACATGGCCTATTCATATAATATCAAGAAACGAGTGTAATCTGCAGTAACCAAAAAAGGTTTAATAAGTATCACATCAATTCTACAAAATATCATGTTTTCAGATCTCAAGATGGTACATCTAACTAACAGCTGAGAAACACACTTGAAGTAAGCATACGCTAAGCTGGCCTAGTCAACACTGCCTCCAGTAGCCAACGAGCTTGATCGTACAGCATACGTGCGCTTCTATTGTCGGAAATGAACCTTCGTAACTGGTAGCACTCGCAATGTGAGCTTAAACGACGATACGTCCTTTGCCTTCAACTTTCTTTGGTGCCAAACGAATCAATCTCGCTTGCCTTCTAGTGACGTCGTAACTGACGTGAATGGAGATACCATTCATTATGTAAGTTTTTATACTTCATCCTTTTTCTTAACGCTTTAGGCCGCTGTAATTGTTACTATTATACTCGACAATTGGTTGCTATGTTGTTTGTTCACTGCTTCGGGTGTGCACATCATTTATCGTTTGTGTCATCTTGCCAGTTGTTCGCGCATATTTACTGTTGCGTTCATAGACTTAAAAATGTTGTTTCTGTTTCAATATTTTTGAGCAGTTGCAAGAGCACTAATATATGCGATCTTTAATATATACGGTTTAAATTTCCAAGCCGAATATATAGGTTCAAATTTGCAAACCGAACCGAAGCAAGTTTGTGGCAAGGCTCTCACCACTTCAGGTTAGTTCACATATTTTCAAATGCAGTAACGCAAACATTACGTGCACAATTCTTCCCAGAGCAGCAGTTCCCCAGAGGTACGAGGAGGAAATATAGACGTAACCAGGGGGGCCCAGGGGGCCATGCCCAGTCCCGTCACCACGGGGGCTTTGGGGGGCTTATCCCCCCAAAACAAAACTCCAAGCCCCCCAAATTGAAACACGAAACACGATAAGTCAGTTGAGATTTTGTCAATTTTTAGAGTGTCAAGCCCCTCCGCACAAACCCAAAGCCCCTCCAGCCCCCTTATTGAAAACTTTCTGGCGACGGTTCTGGCCATGCCATCACCAAATGTTAGAATATCTAGTCACTTTGTGTTTTGAGAGGAGGTATCCCAAACAATATGCTGTTGCTAGCCTAAAATCACACGCCCCCAGAGTTTTTGACCCGGCAAAATTTTGGGCTGGCAACGCCACTGGGAGGAAACCGTCCGCACGCACGCGGTATGCACTCCCAGATGAAGTAAAACGCGTTGAGCCGCGTTGAATCAAGGCCTCCTAGACTTGCCTGAATACATGCGCACAAACAAAAGTAAAAATCAGGAATGAAACAAGTGCTTGCGCTGCATGGGACGCCTTTATCATTTCACAGCATTATCCGACTTCAGCTGCAACCAGGGCTTAAAAGAAGGGGGTACAAGGGGTAAAGCGGCCCGGAAGGGTGAAAGTACGCAAGCCAAGCTTTTCTGTAATTAAGCCCAAAATTCATGATCGCTTTCTCCAATTTCAGCGCTGCTAGCTATGACCAGCGTTTTCCAAGATTTTGACAAATGCAAAATGCTCAAATGGAATTTTTAATGAAAATTTGCCCAAGTCTCAGCTGCGTTAGACAAATTTCGTTTTGTTGTCATCTTCCTTTTCGTTGCAATATTTTGTTATTACAGTAATACGTCATGCACACCAAGTAAAAGTACGATGCAGCGGAGTTTATCAAGAAATGAAAATGCGTCTTTATAAAAGTAAACATCACGCCACCTTACACGTGATCTTTTCGTGTGAATGCAGCTACTTTTTTGGCCTCCATTTGCAGTCAAAAGGATCTAATGGACAGTCAAAAGGATCTAATGTAATCGTCGTGAAAATCTCTTTGCAGTCAAAAGGATCTAATGTAATCGTCGTGAAAATCTCTTTGCAGTCAAAAGGATCTAATGTCATTTGCAGTCAAAAGGATCTAATGTAATCGTCGTGAAAATCTCACCAGAGTTCATTAGATAAAAAACATTTTGGAAATATTAAGGTTAACCGATTAAGTGACCGTTAGGACCCGTGAAAACCTGAAATTCTGATAGGTGGCGCAACGTTGATCCAAACTGTCATGTAATGAACTGTTGCTGAAATTAACTAACGGTTTAATGAGAGTTGCGAGATGCTTTGTCTTTGAAAAAATTCAATTGAAGGCAAAATTGCGACGCAAGGTCACTATTTGTAATAATTTATTAGACTTTGCCAAAATTTTATTCCTGAAAGTAATGCAAGTAGGCAAACCAATCTGTGCAGCACTAACATTGAGATGCTGTTTCTGATGGCCTGAACTGGTGCGAACAGAGCGAATGCTTGGCGACAACAGCATATTGCGTCTGATGAGCGATCTGTGAAGTAAAAATTCCCGGCGAACCTATATGCATTGCAGGCTTAGCTTAAAGCTTAAAAAACGCATAGCTTAAAAAACGCTTCTTGTGCAACATATTCTCTATTCTGAAACTTTGACTTCGAATAAGGAACTCTCTGCAGTTAGTCGGTCTTCGAATCGCCGTGCTTTTTGTTATGGCATCAGTTGGAATTTTCAACTGTGAAGTTTAAAACAGTAAGTACTGACTTGTGGTAACATTTCGCGAGGCCAAAGACCACTATGCTTTGGGCTGTTTGCACTGTGGTGTTCATTAGCCTATTTGTTGCAGCAAAAGTACAGTTTTATGACTCATATAAGAACAATAAAGCTCGATGCAAGAAATCTTTTTTAGTTGTCAAGATTACTATTTATTTTGTGTGAATAGAAAGCTCCTTAGAACGAAGTTGACAATAAAACAGAAGAACAATCTAACTTTGAAAAGAAATAGTTTTTTCTCATTTATATGTGCAGTCCCTAGCCCCAGGGGTATGCAACAGCAACTAAAGAACATAAGTGTTTTCCTTGAAAATAGTATTATCTAGGACAACCAAAAGTCAATTAAGTCAAAAATGTCTGCCCTTTTCAAAGTTTATGAAACGACCACAAACCAAGTTTCACGCTGATACCATGAGCCACTCCGAAGTTATTAGGTCAAAAAAAGTCAAAATTTATCATTAAGTCAAAGTTTATCGTTTGGTCAAAATTTTTTGTTTCCTGGGTTTTTGTTTCTTTATCAATCTTTTACTGAAGCTACAACAACAGATTTTGATATGCTGTTCTTTTTCCTACTCATGTCGTTGGGTAGCATTTGCCAGCAGGTTTGAAATCAAGCACATAAATTCGATCTTCTGGCGATTATTTTATTATTTTGCCGATGTTTCTCCCACCTATTCAAATAGGCTTCCTCAGGCCAATGTTTTTAACCCCACATAACGTGCAATTTATCAATAACAAGAAACAGTGAGCAGTGCGACGTGCAAAGAATAAAACGGAAAGATGGCCATCATGTTATTGGAAATGGGTGACAGCATGACACAGAAAAAACGTACAAGTTTAAAATGAAAAAAATGGGAGATGACAATGTATAACAACACAATAAATAGAAGCAAGTTTGGTGCTCGCATTTTCGAATCTAAGATCTTTCAGAAGCAAATGTGTCGTATCGAAGAAAGTACTTATGGCATTGTTGGGAGTTTTCGGCGCTCCCATAGTGATCCTGCGACCGGGGAATTGCTCTCCCTTTGCCCCCCGTCGCTACGCCCCTAAAAGTAACCCGAGGGCCGCATTATGACGCTGACGCAGCAATGGCGGTACCTGAACCTTACTAGAAACAGGTTTTACATCTTATTTCCTGTGAAAAGTATCGCGAGTTATCGGCAAGTTTTTCTAGACGTCTCTACGTTCGTTTCAACGGAACTTGTTCACTCGCTGGCCGAGCACTTTATAACACCAGTAATAAACTAAATTACGTAAATGTTAATTATTTGAAAATTCCCAAAAAGCATCGCTGGCCTCAAAAAACGCCGCGATGCGGCCCGCGTGTTTGAGATCCCTGCTTTACAACCATCTCAGTATTCAGATAAAAAAGTTGCGGTCTCGCAAATTGTCTTTGGAGTCGGCAAGGTCAAACCTTAAAAATCCTGACGGGGCCCACAGTATTTTGTAAGTGTGGGATCCTTTTGCCAACGAAAATTCATGTGAACCGCGCGTTTTTGACGCCCTTATCAAAATTCTACAGTAAGAATGGTCACTGTGTTCAGTAACGTGAAGCTAAGCTTTTTCACTAGCACCTCGTTAAGACAGAGAGGGCTTAAGATTTGAAGCTGTTTTCTGTTGTATTTATAAAAGCGTTTCGTATTTGGCAGGTCATTTTTCAATAGGTGCTGCAAATATGGTTCGATATAGTTGATGTTTCAATAGTTATTACTATTTGTCTTCTCAAGATAACGTTTAATTCGTAATTGCTGATGTTGTCTGCTTAGTCAGTCTTTCTATATAGCGTTGTTTATTTTCTCTCTCATAAATATCTGGTGAAGCCTGAGATTGGCGCAAACGTTTGAAATTAACACAGTTTTGGCTATGAATGGCTATTTCAGGTGTGCAAAAATAACGGTTCCTTGAAAAGTAACAGAAAATTAATAACAAGTAGCAGAAGTGACGATTTGGTTGAAGAGAAGCAAACAACCTGATGATTTTTTTGTGTTGAAAATTTTATGTTCTTGTGGCATCAATCTCACATATTGGCGTTGTAATTTCTGAGATATAGCGTAACAAATTGAAGGTTGCAAAAAATCTGATAAGGTACAAAGTGGAATAACTTTTGTGGTATGAGACTACTGCAGTACTTGCTTGCTTTGAAAAATTAAAAAGTAGGTTTGAAGTTATGGGGAGATCTACAATCATTTCATATATTTTAGTGTTAATAGAGAAAATCATTTAAAATAATTTTAACCTACTCCGGGATATTCTAAACCTGCTCTAATGTTTGTACTCCTTTTCAATCGGTGCTATATTGAGCGGTTTTCACTGTAACCATTTCCACATGTAAAGTACAGGCCTATAGAAGGGGTGTACAACCTTTTGCTATTGCCGGCCGCATTACTTTTATTTATATGAAGTACGGCCGCCAATGAGTTCGAGTTATATTTACGAGATACTGCCAAGTGCCAACCAACACAGAACACATTCAAACATAAATTGCGTATTCATTCTATAACTCTTTGTGACATAACGATCCAGATTGTCACGCATCTTGTCGACTCTTGTCCTCAAATGACATGGTCATGGCATGTGTTTTGAACTACAGTGGATCTCCAATCTATTGATGGTTATCTTCTAAAACCTCGTTTGCCCCGTTTATGCAAAAGTTTGGCAGGACGATTTTCAGGACAAATTCTAAAAATGCAATGATACGTCAGGTGCTGATATTCGAGGTGTCGGATCCGCAGTTGTAAGAAGTCGGAAGTTTTTGGGTGGAGTCCGATTCCTAACAACACTAGGAGTCGAATTTTTTGTCCGACTCCGACTCAGATGTCCAGTTACATCATTTTTTACATCACACTCCTAAGTTGGGAATTCCTGTTGAAATGGTACAATTTCCTTCGAAACTTTTGTTGAAACAGATTTCTTGCAGTGTACCACAATTTACGCTGATTGCTAATTGCTACAAAATTGTTAAGAGCCAAAAAGCATTCCCTTTATGTTTAAGAAGTCGGAGTAGGGACTCAGACATTTTGGAAAAGTTGGAGTCGATTTTCTGAGTTGGAAATTGTACCTCCGACTCCGGAACCCTGCTGATATTCCCAGCAGGTTATAACAAGCGTAACGGTAGTTCGTTAGATACCAAACATTTAATTTTCTCCTAGCGTTTAACTTGTGTGTCTTAAAGCGGACAAGCGCAAGCCGATGCATTGCATGGAAAAACTTTTGTTGACACGCCGCTGACCTTGCAGCACAAGTTGTCCTTCGAATTCATACCAATTGTGTGTAGCAGCAGTTGATCACCACTGCACCCATAGCATGAAGTTCAATAACAAGGTCGTTACGATCTTTTACTATTTATTTATGGTAAAAGTGGCATCAATTTACTGGTACACCCATTTTTTTAAAAGTGCTGCAATTGCTTGATCAGCATGAGCATCAATTTTAATTAGGAAAAGAAATTTTTTCACATTGGAGGCCTATCCGTTCTGCAAACCCCTATTTTTCTTCTCGTCTGTTAATTTTCATAGATTGTCGCTTCGTTCTTTCGTTAAATTGATCTGGTTCCGTATGCGTCCAACAGCAAAAATCATTTCAAACATGAAAAATAAACTCTGGTTATGAAAGCATCGAATTTTATGTTTATTTGAAGGGAAAAATCAAAATAGTATTTCCACTCAGAATGAGGTTAGTTTAGCCATATTTATTTTAGGTTCCACCAAAATATTTCAAACTTGGACAAAAATGTGCAGGAAACATAATTATTTTTTCTCGCTTGTGGCTTGGCATTTGCTTTTTCAAAATTTTCCGCAAAGAGCAATTTGCGTTGCTCTGTAGTCTTGCGTGTGTTAAACGCCTGTCCGGTATTACACAAATGGGGCGCTAGTGCCTGGCTGTTCTTCCCCTACATCTGCACTCGCCTTGGCGCCACTTAGTTCAAGGCAATGGCTGGTTTCAGCGCATTACCATCTAACTGATCATATACCGATGAAGGTTCCTCTTCCATGGCGGTTTTCGCTGGATTATTTTTGGCTTCTTCATCAAGTTGTCCTTTACGCGTTTGACTCAGATACTTGGCTAACTCTGGCACTATTTTTTAATATGTCATAAAGCTGACAGCTCTTAATGCATTTCACTCTTTCCAATGACACACCAATGTTGTAACTTCTGAGGTCGAAATTGCATCCTGTGCTGAATTTGGTGTGACGTTCAGGCTACGGTTACGTCATTACGTCTTTTGAGTCACGGTGCAACAACCCAGAAACCACCGTCTTGACATCATTTGACTATCTTAGACGGTCGTCGGTGGAGGAATGTTCACGAATAAAAATGGACAATTTTTTCCACACAACAACCCTAAATGAATCTGCAGTGGCATAACAAACGCAGCATGCCGATCGATTAAACTTTCCGTGCGTGCATCGGCTTTGATCTCTTTTTTGGGTAAATTCGCTGCAGAACACACTGCGGGCGTTTTCTTTTGATTTTTCGGCGCTTTCTTTCGTTCAAGATTTACAATCGCTTTTCACGCGTTTACGTTTGACATCCGTAGTGCTGTCCATCGCGTGGGAATGCACGGCATCTCGAATGCAGACACCCGTTTGTATCCGCTGCACAACTCATGTTCATTAGACAACAACAGAAGTGCGGAGCTTTGGGCAGATCACTGATGGAATGTTGTTGGACACACTACGAGACCCTGTACTCATCTCCGACTTCGACACCCATCCTCCTGGATTGTCCCTGTCAAGAACAGCTGCTTGGGTCTGGCTTGACCACCTCCACAGGAGTGTCACACGTTTCCGCACCTGGTTACACAAGTGAGGAATGGCTGCTTCTGCTGCTGCTTGTAAGTGTGGCGCAAAAAACAGACCACTCAGCATGTTGTCCTTCACTGTCCAATCCATCGACCTCCTTGTGGAGTGCATGGTCTCACGGTTAGCTGACGAGACAATCTAAAGGCTGCTCAACACCTGCCCCGAGATCTAGTACGGCCTGACACGGATATCCTTCAGTAACAGATCTTGGTTACGGATATAAAATGACGTAACAGCAGTCGCGAAAATCGACATTTCTCGTTGAACAGTGACACCGCAAAGGCAGTAAATGTTACTGCAGAGGATGTTGTTACAGTATCGTAAAAGCAGTGGCGTAGCTACAGTGTGTGCTGCCCGGGACGGCCCTTGAGTTTGGCGCCCCCGAAGCCCATAAAAATACATATTGCACAGTGACGGGCTCTTAAAGCTTTGTATATATATTAACTAGTTTGTGCACCATTATAATATTACAGTACTTTCACATTCTCAAACATGGTA
>Ga0210059_1009864_pt1 | contig 14826 bp, 11 predicted proteins | sample Ectturendosymbi2_FD_188042 | JGI IMG/M metagenome (GOLD analysis project Ga0210059, IMG submission 188042) | Ecteinascidia turbinata endosymbiont from Florida, USA - Sample 2 (SPAdes) (version 2) | ecosystem: Host-associated > Tunicates > Ascidians > Unclassified | place: Key West, Florida...
AAATGAAAGAAAAGTATCATCATATCAGCCTTTGGACATTAGCAGCTTACATTTTTCATACGATTCGCGTTTCAAAACTTGCTTGGAAGTCAGGCAGCTGAATAGCAGAGCCTTCAGCAAGTAAATGAAAAGTAATTCAAACTTTTCCGAACGACATCACCATCGTCCCAGAAGCAGCTAGTAGTCTTCCTACGTACTGCTTATATCTGATTCCACAGCTACACACGTACAGCTAAACAAGTTCGTTGCGAAGCAGTGCTTGGATACATCACACTCATGCCAAGGTATGAAACATGCATTTCCACCACGACATCAAGCTTACTGTTGAGAAGATCTCTTTAGAGAAAAACACGACAGCACTGGAACACCAGCGTAAATTGCAAATTTTAACGCTTCACAAGAAACGCGTCTCACAAGCAGTGCTTTCTGTGACTGGTGTTTGATATTAAATCACAGTCCGGCAGTGGAAAGAAACCAGGCTGTGTGTAGCAGCAGGTCTGCTACAGTATCTGCTTATACCCTGCCTTGTTTACCAAACATCGTGCATTGTTCAGCATTTTGCACAAAAGCGAGATAGGACTCCTTTATGTTTCAGGGCAATAGTTTCAGTGTGCGCAATAGCAGCCGCGCGCTGGCTTTCGTTTCACGATACGACACGACATCTCTTTCCTCACGCAGCCCAGCAACATTTGTTGGCCAGGTCCGTGCGTTGAAAGCATTCGACCCAAACGAACACAACAAACTTCTACCCCCTCCAGGGCCGCGCCCGGAGACCTCTCTTCGTGATCAGAAACATCCCCCGAGGACGTCGAGGGCTCACGATGCGTCAAGCGCCGTCGCCCACGTTCGCGCTAGGAGACTTGCTTGTGAACAGGCGGCTGGTAAAACTGCATGTCTGGTCTCGCCGGGCCGCGACGCACACGCGGGTTGCTTTGCTTCTCGAACGGCTTTTGACCCCGACGAAACACTTGCGTTACAATAGGCTCATCGTTGGAGCTGTCATTGATGTGGGCGAGCTGGTGAAAGAAATCGTGGTCGCGTTATTCTTTTCTTCTCCGGGTGAAAACTTACGCAGAAACACAGTGAGGTAACAACGCAGCCTTTGGTGGGGAGTTTCACGATAGAGAGAACACAGGCTGAAGTTAGTTTCGCCTGTTTCTGCGCACCGATACAATCGACCAAGTGGTGTAAGCCTATCTTCATCTAGCGCAGGGGTGTACAACCTTTTAGTTATTGCCGGCCGCATTACATTTATTTTTATGAACTACGGCCGGCAGTGATTTCAGTATATTTTTAATTTTTGCATTGCTTCCGTTCTGCTCCCACACTATTACCCACTTTACACTGCACTGTTATCGGATTCGCATCGGATTGACGCGTGAGCGATCGTGCGATTGGCCTACGGTATTGCGAAAGCTGGGGAATAGGTTAAAACGAAAAGGTGATTCCACCATAGAAAGGTGCTTTTCGCAGGTGTAGTTGGAATGGCCGAGACGTGACTTTATTTAGTGTAGTCCGAAAGATAACAGACAGCAGAGAAAATCGTAGAGAATTGCTGGGCGATGAGGTCATGAAAACCGTGCCGCATCGTAATTGCACTCTTCAAGCGACTTTAATAGAATTTGAACAGCTTCTACAGGGCAGGAAATGGGAGTTAGTTTTTACATTGCAAAGCCACTTTGTTGATTTCGGTCAAGATCATTGACCAGTCTTTTCTCTGCAGTACAACAAAACAGAGTGTCAAATATGAGGATTCACAGCACTGTGTAAGTCTTAATCTGTGAACAGTAGGTACTGCAATTCACCAAATTGCAATTATAACCAATTTGACAAACTTTTATGACACATTTTATGCTACCCCATGTGTTCCATTATGAACTGAGAAAATCATAGCCACATAATTGGGATACAAAGATCAAAGTGTAGTCTATACTGAAGTCATCCACTTCCAATATTACATATTTTGCACAGAGGTTGAATCATTCTACCATATCGAAGTGTAATGAAAACCTATTATTCAGTATTGGGGTAACAGTCCTTCAGTCCAAGATCTGATGTCTTGTAACCTACCGAATAATCTTTCAGTTTGCTTAACCAATGCAATTTTGCTGATTGTTTCCCTGACTAGTAGTTAGCCTACAGGCAACACTATTAAATAAATTAATTCGTCATTTTTGCTACAGATTAGCTTGAATATGCCAATCTGTTCTACGGTAGTGGTTTTAGCATCAAACAAGTAAGAAAAGGTTGTCCAAGACAATACAAACCATCCAACCTCTTTCGCTCGAATCCTTTACTAACGGATTCCCAATCTACCTTTGCTAGTTGGATTCGCTGAATCGGTGTCGATCGAAATTTCTGACCTCTACGAAATTTCTGACCTATTATTGTTCGTCAGTTATTTTGCTTCTCAGAGTAAAGGAATAAAGTTTGGTGTTTGCTTTTTTAATGTGTGCAGTGTAAATTAAAACTTTTTGGTTACATGTCAGACACCTACAACAAGTCACAGTACGGGAATAACTATAACCACTGAAAAATATTGGACTTCGTCTTAAGCCTCAATTATGTTTCTTTTTCCAACCCTAACCCGACCCACTTACCTAAACACTAACCCTAATCATCAGTTCACTCAGCGTATTTGATTCTTAGAATTTCACTCTGTGCTCGCACACACGGCGTGAAGTCAGAAATTTCGCTTGACATCGGGTATGGTTGAAGGAATGCGCGCTCAAGCAGCTCGGTGAGACACTCACGGTCGTGCTTGAGTGATTTATGGGATTCCCAATCCAACGCGAACACGATAACAGTGCCGTGTAAAGAGGGTAAGTGAGCCTACAGTCTGCTTCTACACGTCTGTTTGGCCGTCTCTATTAAACATCCTCGTACAGCAGACCAAGAGTTTTTATTAATGCACGGCCACCATGATTCATATTTTGGTTACAAGTGCAGGGCGTCCATGACTTATATTCTAAATAAGTAATTTTTTATCGAGGGCCGCATCCGTGATCTAGCCCAACGGCCGGTAAACAGAAACGAGCACTGTTACAAATAACGACTGGGTTCTTGGTCGCAAGCGACTCGCGACAAACGCCGACAACAATACCTGCAGTGCAGTTTACCAATGGCAGGCTGTTTTAAAGCTTGGGATGGACAGGATACCATGCGCTCTTATCATTGCGGTATCAGTTAAATTTTGGCATTCTTGAATGTAGCATAAAAATTCACCTGTGACAATGGGTCTCGGGATTTAGGCACGTATTAGGAAGTCACTGCAGATTAGCATGGTTTTCTTTTAGGAACAATTTCTGAAAAATTAAGTCTTGACGGTGCATGCTTTGACAAATTAGCATTTGGGCAATCGTGCCATTACCAACTGATGGGCGAGCATAAGGTTGGTGCTACGTCCAGCGGTATGCTGTCAGAATGATAAATCGATCACCATTTTCTTTCAAGTTAAAAAAAAAGACAGAAAGACAAACTTTCGCGCATACATTTCTTACGCAAACACGGCGTTATGCGCATATCGTACCATTTACATTTGTATCTGGAGTTGCGTGAATGAACGGCGTCGGTCGCATTGCAAGGGTGACCTCGAAAATCGGTGGTGTCATCGGTGCGTAGCCAGGAAAAGGCCAGAAATTGACGCCTTTACACAACACCTGAGAAGGCGACCGTTAAAATTCAGGGGTGTCTTGAAGTTTTACGATTAAGCCCCTGGAATGTTCGAGGCAAGATTATAAAAGCAAAATTTGCGAGGCTCCTCTGACGGTTGAGGCGAAAAATTCTGTCTTTTTTGTTAATTATTGAAAAAGCGCACTGTTTCAGTACAATGCGCCATTTGCTTGTGAAAAATACGCAGGAAGCTTTTCCTAGCCAGCGTTACGCGGCTTGGTGCGTGTCTTTGAAAAGTGTCGTAGCACGAATTGCCTTTCAGTTTATTCACTTTAAGAAATACGCTCTAAATATGTAAGTTGTATTTCAGAATGCCCAAGATACCGACACGTTTCGGACGCCATATTCTCCCGAAGCATCAGACGTTTATTTAAAAATGGTGTTTCGAATAACGTCATTGCTTTTGCAGCGTTGTCAATACGTACGTCATCCATCGGCAGCATATCTTCTGTTTTCACTTCCTCGACGTTTCCGTATTGGACGTAAAACACGACAGCGGTTATTTGCTCGGGATGGACGTCCATCACTGTGGCTTCGTAAAACTGCGCGGACCAAAGACGTTGCGTTGACACACGAGCGAAACGAACACCAGCCAGTCACTGAAACCAGAAGCGACGCTCACCTGATTATCCTCCCAATACCTAGCCTTGCAACGATCGCCCTTCCGCCACATTCTGTACTCGTGCGTCGGGGCGGCATAGCTGCGATCGGGAGGTCGACGGTGCTGGGATGTTTGATCGAAGTGCGCTGCAGGCAGCTGCTGAGCGCGCCGGCTGCCGCTCGCATCGGCCTGGCTCGCCTCTTTCAACCGCCTGTTGGTGTCTCCCAGAGTCAGGCTCTTTTTCAGTTCGTGAGGCGGGGCGGGCGCGGTTCGCGGCTCGACGCTGCGAGCGGCATCGTCGAAGCGAGAAAGCGGGGGGTCGGTGCTGCGGGGCGGTTGGTAGATCGGTTGGTCGGGAATGACTCTCGTCCTGTTGTCACGTCGCTGCTCTCTCTGCGGAACAAAATGGCGCATGAAGAGATTTGGAGTTCACATCTGCAGCTTTGCAGTCGGCAAGATGCACACATTTGACTGAGTGCAATTGGCAAGGAACAAACGAGTGCATATTCGACGAGCTCACCGATTCGAAGCGCTTGATCATCTCAGTACAAACCTAAAATGTTGATACGGCACACATTCGGTCGTCATGCACAAATTGGATGAAAGACATTAGTCAATGATACGGTTTGCTTTCCCAGTAGTTGCAAAAAAACGCCTTTTCAGTTCAATCAGACTGTTATTAAACACAAGGATTTTAACCGTTAAGGTCGCTTTGCGATCAGATATGCAGAGTAAAGGGTCGGAATTAAGCTTAGAAAACCAAAGGTTATGAAACAGCTGATCTTTGTACCAACACTTTCCGCGCTACACGCTTGCTAGCATCTTCGTTGTGCAAGGCATGATTGCTAAAAACCGCGTACGCCACATGCAACAACGTTCCAAGCGTCAAACAAACATAAATCAGCATAAACGTAAACAGCGCTGCTAAGTCTTGTTTTTTTTTCAAAATCAGTTTCGCAGCCGCGGTCCAGCATAGCAACCATTAACAAACTGGCCCGGTGCCAATTTCCCACCTGCTTCTGAAAACGAGGAGGGAGCTCACTGCGACGTTCAGGCTGATACTTCCCGCAGTGATTCCCCAAACCGAATGACCAATCAGCGTGTCCGCCGCCTTCGCCTTCGCGAGTTTGGTATTCGCCGCGGAAGTCCGGTTCGTCGCGCGACCCGTGGTTAAATCTGCGTTCGTTTCTGCCGTTGCGTGAACCCTGGTACGATTTGCCTCGACGTCTGTCCTCTCCGCGATTCGCGTGCGAACCGGCGCGACCGGGTTCGGTTCCGGATCGATCCCGGTTCGGGTAACCGTTGACCTGTTCCTCGCGCCTGGAGTCGTAGCGAGCGGGACGGTCGTCGGCGCCGAAGTTGTCATTCCTGTGCGGTCGAAACTTGCCTCTGTATCTGTCGACAGCGAGCCAAGAACGATGCTGAGAATTGTGGGAACAGAAGCCGCAGTTACTGGGACGACCCGTGGCTGAATGATACACTTTAGTTTTCAGTTGTTACAACCAATCACGGCGCGCAGAAGGTTCGCACAAAAAACAATAATACGTCAATCGGAAGAAGCGTGTAATGGTGAAACAAGATCGGCATGATGTCCAGATTCATCCGCCTTGTAGAGTAATGTGTTCATCATTGCAGAGAAAGAGGTCTCTAGACTTGTTGGCAGAGGGCCACGCAAGCTATTACGTAACAGTTCAAAGGCCGGACACCTACGTAATGTGATTGTTTTCGGATGTGTTATATTCCAACAAGTCAACAAACTTTTCGTAAATTAAACATAATTTTTCATGATTGACCAAATGGCCTCGCGGACCGCATGAAACGGCGGAGACCCCTGCTGTGGAGTAATGTTGCATGGAAATAAGCGCAAGCACCCGGCGATAGATAAAAAACGTTGCACGACGCTTACGATCACAGCCAATACATTGTGTGAACGTTTATCACATCGGCGAGAACCCATCTCTACACAAAACTCGAGCGCAAAAATATCACCTGCCGCGACCCTCACTCCTCCCGTGGCCGCGCCCGCCACCCCTGCTCCCTGTTTGTTCCCGGCGGGGTCTTCGGTCTTCGTCCGCTTTTCTTTCATTGTCGCTGTTCTCTGCCAATACCAAGACAGACAAACTTCTAAATCGCTCGATTAAACGAATTCGGCTTTATCACAAAACAGCGCAAAAGTCCTTTAATTAATCACAAAGAGTTTCCTAGCCCTCAGCTGGCATTGGCAATGGTAATATTTGTTTGTAAATACTTCTACCTGGGGCAAATTAAGGCACCTGTGACCATAACAGTACGATAAGTAGGGTTGTTCCGAATTCTGTATCTTGTTCTAAATTATTTTAAAAAAGCATTCTTACGTGGTACTTGGCAAATAATTTTTGAGCGAAATCGTATGACTGCACGAGTAGGTAAACATTAAAACAACTGCAATAAACTTTCACAACTTCCCAAACATACACTGCAAGCTGTCTTTTTTAATAGTGCCATATAAAAATTGAGCTATTTTAATCCAAGCGCCGTGTATCCGTTTCTCGCGCTCTCAATAGTTAATCTGAATACTGATCGCACCACTTCTAGACAACGCTTTTGATGAGGTTTATCGACAAAAACTTTGAAATGCACTGCGTACCAGTGAACTGTATGACCCAATCTATTTTTACTAAACCGCGGATTCCAACAATCCACCGGTCGTAAACTTTACACAGAACCCGGTAATTGGTCCTCAACCAGTTTAGTGATGTACCCTTCGGTCTATATTTGTCTATCAAGTACCCCTTGACCGTAACGATGAGAACAATAACCAGAAATGTACAGGACCTATAATAGTACTTTTACGTTAAAATTTAATTGTGAAGACACTTAAAAAATTCGTGTTGGGGCACCTTTGCGTACCAAGGGGTAGCCCCATTTGAGCACCACTGAACTAGAAGATGGCCAAAAACGGACATTCAATGTCCGTGAACCAACAGCGACGGTACCTTAAATATACTCGTGCATTGCTTCTGACATTTGGTACACACCAAAACGGCCAATTCGGGACCCTGACTCACCCGCTGAATAGGATTTCTCCACGTCACTTCCTCCTCCGCGAGTTTCAACCAGACTCAACTCACGCACGTACTCCATGATGTACTCGTCTTGCAATCTTTCATCATCGCTGACGTTCTCTGTTCGCTTGCCTTCCCGAACGATACTGTCGGTCGCTGGAGGACGGGGTTTGTTCCATGCATTCGAGGACGAAGGTTTCCCTGAGTTTACGAAAAGCTGAGCGATCAAATGCCGCCGTGAGACGGAACAAAATTCTGCCCCCAGGTCAACGCGCTTCCAACGACTGGAAATCTTGTTAAAATAACCATGTTTCCTACAGTGCTAACCCTACAGATTTGTGGATTAGACAACAATGAAGCATAGTCCAAGGCACTAACTTGATATTTTTTCGAACGCTGATGGAGTGACGCCTTGGAAAAGAAACCCCGGCCACAACTCACTAGGATCAAAACTGTTGCGTTCGTGACCCGGGAGTTCAACAATAGCTGCAACGGGAGCTTGTTCTTAGTGAGGTCAAAGATATTTCGTTCCTAAGTGTTTGAAAACTTTACAAGGCTTCACCAGCTTTTTGCCCAATTTTTCTGATTTTGGTGAAAGGTCGATGAATGTAAACAAAAATTAAAAGTGAGCTTTAATAAAGTTAGCGAAACATGGGAAGATTTTTTAACCCTTTGATAATAATATAAACGAATGCTCGTGCGCTAATATGACACAGGCTGTATTCCAATATTGAAAGTGGATCAAACACTCGTTTTGTGATAAGAACGAAATTATCTGTTTACAAAATTTCATTCAAGACGTCGTGATCCAAAACCAAGCCTACGTAATGACGCGGACAAAGCGAGCAGATGATTACAATCGGAAGTGCACGGCAGCTAAGAAAGGAGCAAACTCATCCTTATCACCTTCCCGTGCAGCCAAAGTTCCGGTGGCTTGAGCGTTAACAGACCGGAACCGCGCTGGTAACGCATACGTATAAATCTGCTTTCAGAACCTTTGAGACGGTTAGTATATGTCGGTACACTTAAACGTTGAAAAACAAACTTGTTATTCTGAATCTTACAATGTATCCAGCATAGACTCAGCAGTCCGCAAAGAAACAAAATACACAGAATATGCTGGAAACAATGTACGAGTCTGAATAACAAGCAAAGCGTTTCAAAAACCGGGTTGCACTGTTCAAAATTTAGCCTTTGGTACCTGCTCCAACCAACTGACGTCACGAACGTTTGCAGCGCAGGTGTCAAATATTATTTTAGCGCCTCCAGCTGCACTGACAGTCAAAGTACGTTTGTTTCTGTTGCACGCGGGAACAGCACTTTATACGTCGCGCCGGTTCACGGCTGCCGCTCTGCACCTCTCTCGCAATACGGCTGTGCAGTCCACAAACCTTACCGATGTCCACAGGTGTGCAGACCGATGTTAAGGGCTCAAAACGTGAGTTCAAACCGCGAGAACGTGAAAGCTTTTTTGTTCTGCTTTGTTTTCACCTTCTACTCTGCACGAGAGTAACTTCGTGCTGCTCTTTGTGAAAGTCTTCGTGTGTCGCGTAGCAGATCGTCCAGAGCTAAAGGCTCATGTGTAAGAGCCTGCCGCTCGGGGTCGCACGGTCTTTACTGAGACACCTTGACAGCAGTGTTCAACGAAACGAACTTGTCAAGCGCATCAACCTAAACCTTCCTACCTTGCGCAGGCGGAGGAGGAGCTGAGATCTTCGTTTCGAGGAAGTCGAAGAGGGTGGCCGACGCGCTTGGTCGCTGATCGTCAGCCTCGTCGCCGTCGCGGGTCGCGCGCTTCCTGCCGCGACCGCCTGCAGTGATTCAGCGCAGAGCGGCAGCGAACAAGAGATTTGGTGAAGTCAGGAAGAAGGAACAAGCACAGTAGGGCATTATAAGTTAATAAAGCAAAATTAAGAAACGCACGGTTTTAAAATTTTCGGTGGAGCCTAATAGAAGGGTGTAGCAATTTATCGAAGCCGTCTTCTTTTGCTTTCGCCTGAAACTTCGTACCAGCACCAACCAAAAGCTCCCTTTCCCCCCTTGAAGCTTCGACACATATACAGATTTGTGACGACTTGCCGCAAGACCTTTACACAACTTCAAAAGTTAAACACAAAAATCGCATATGGCTGTGATGAGCAAGAACGGTATTGGGCATTGCGCGGTTGTACGGCTTGGAGTGACTTTGATAATGAAACTAAAAAATCACATATCGCCGACTTCTTACCACCAGCGCGACCGCGGCCTCCTCGCCCTCCTCTCTGATCGCCACGACCCTGCGGGGCGAAGCGATCGGTCCGACGTTGTTGCTGCTGATTGCCGGCGGATAGCAAGCAGTCGAGCGCAAGGTCAAAGTCGTTGCTGCTGCTTTTCAAGGCGCGCAGCGAGTCCTGACGCGAGAAACCCATCTGGATCAGATTTTCGCACGAAGCCTCAGCAGATTCGTATTTCTGCACGAACGGTCAGCATTATTGCGTGAAAATGATCAAATTAGTTTACAGGACACTGTAGAATACACACCTTGCCAGACGACTTTGACGACAGACCTTGTACCTTATGTAAATCTTGCTTGTTCGTATACTTTTTGTCGTGACCAAAGTTAGCATCTGCAAAAAAACGTATCGACAGTAGGTCACGAGCCTACACCCCACACTGAAATCATGCGTTTTCATGCTCGTCGTTTGTAAAGACGCTATGAAATTTCTACAGTCATGGAACCTTCGAAAGATAAGTCCAAACTGACAATCCTGATTAACAAGGAGAGGTTTCAATGATGACCGATAACCCTCTTAGACAAACCAGTTTACTGCTTTGCAGAACTACTTAAACGTCTGAGCGAAATACAAAGCACGAACCTGGTTTGACTGTTGATGAGAAAACTTTCCCGGAGGAATCTGATTTACTCTTCTGCACCTCGGCGATCGCTGCTTGGCGCTGCTCTTGAAATTCGTTTGAATCCTCGATCCCTTTATCCGGCTTTGCCAGCGATGCATGTTGGCCGGTACTGTGTCGGTAGGTAATTTTCTGCACAAAATCGACGGAAAAACCATTATCGACCACCACGGCTGCAGCCAGCTGATTTTCGGAGGGAAATGATTGTAACTTGTTGAATGTACTATTTTCAGGGGGGGCAAATCGATTGTAACTTGATGTTGTACCTATCAACTACACATGTTCTGAAAATTTCGGGGGGAGTAATCGCCCCGGTTACACCCCCTGGTTCCCGGCCTGTCCAGCGCAGATGCAACGACCACAACCTTGACCTGAGTTTCAGTGCAACAACGAAACTGCTATCGCTTGACACAAGCGTCTGGTCAGGTGATGCAGCGTTTAGCCAGATGCACGTTGATCTTTGTCAGCCATGGTGCATGCAAAACGTACCTTTCCAAACTCGACAAAAGGTGGTGGGGCTTCGTCAACATCAGTTGCGACTCTTGAGAAACCGCTTGCTTCCTGCAACATAAAATTATAATTATCGGGGTCGAACACTATGTCGTGTTAACCAATAAGCAGAAAAGCACAATGGATGAAAGTATTTATTTTTTGTTTCCAAAATTTGCTGCTGTTTCATCAACATTTGCAATCATCGGCTTGGGTTTCTGACAAACATGGCAAACGCAGGTACATTTGACCGTTTGAACTTAAAACCTTTCGATGCTCTACCTATATTTAAAAATCTTCCAAATCGGCTTTACTTAGATCTATGTTGCCGCCCTGTTGCAAGTAACACTCTGACATCTCACTTAAAAAACTCAGTCTAACGATTACATCTTTGGTTTTCGCCAACAACTGAGCTGATTGCAAATTTTATTTTGGGTCAATTGAACACCAAATGGATGAAATATCGGCAGTGCCTATGTCATAATCGGCGACGTTATGTGCTTGAGAAAGCCTGCGGATAAGATGTGGTCCTGACATCTATCGCCAAGTACAACCTGCGGGTGGAGTGTGCGCTGCGTAAGTTGTTAGCCTAAACATCTCGAGATAAGACCATGTACGAATAGGTAAGCAGCCATTGTGATATACAAAAACTATGTTTTAACGACATTTCTTATTCTTCGAATTCGAGCTTTATGTCACTTAGTGTACATAGTAACAACTTTCAAACAATGTTTTATACCTGCTGAAAAAAAATACCAGCTCCAAAATATGTTCATCGAGAAAAACCAAAGTCGGAAAGATTTAGACGCAAGGTGCTGACGTAAAAGGCAAGTAGTGTGAAACGAATGTGCGGCGGATAGCCAAAGAACATTGCTTAGTAATCGCAGCATAAACAGGTGCTTTCTGACACGACAACGCAAACGAGCAGATCGTTCGTATCGTGAAATGGTCAATCTTATGTAGTCAGTTAGGTGTTTACGTTGAAGACTAATGTTAACCTCTTCCGGAAATTGTTGACACTTCTTCAAAATCATAGAAAATGCACGTGTAAGTGCTAGTATGCAAAGAGCTCATGATTATGATTAAATACATGGCCGGAAATGTCGCACATTGCTGTGATGAGAAACATTTTTCACACGCGCCGCTGCGCCCTTTGTATCCAGACACATTACAATAGATCTATTTCGCGTGTCACGTCCAGATGGAATTTTTTTGTGGCTGACACACTAAGGTTTCAAAAAGCCAGTAGTACCGCAGTGGTTCGACAATAATCCAGTTCCACTATCAGTCCTGCAGGTGATGTTGAAGCTTTAAAGATGATACCGGTGACAAACGAAATTTATTTTACGCAAGAACAGAAATTCATCTGGAGCAGTTTGGCAGAAAAAATGTCAGGGACAACCGCCACAGTCTTTTCAAGTCGAGTTAATTTCTTTTTCCAAACCCCCACCAACTTATGCTCAACAATTACGTCGTGACATTTACGATCAGAATTCCCCACAACAATGTGCTACCCAGACTAAAAAGCATTCTTCGCACGCATATCGAGAGAAAAACACCAAGACACTGGTCTTTATTAACATGAACGCGTCCACGCTTACATGCAAATGTGCAAAAATAACAATACCTTGAATCACCTGCTATCCGTCATGTAACAGCCGGTTTGATTCTTATGTGTATTTACGTGATGCGGCCAAGCCAAAGCTTTCGATTGTACTTTGAGGTGGGACGATCTTGATACCATTATGACAAAGCAATATACAAGGACCCCTGAGACATAGGTGTCGGAGCAGGCAAATTTTTGGGGGTGCGAAGGAATTTTGCCCGGATTCTCCCAAACTTGCCCGAAAAATACTTGACCTCCAAAAAAAGCAGCTCTTCATGCTAATTCGAGGGCCACGTGACCTCCAAAAAAACCTGTTCATGTCAATTCGGGTGCCACTGTTTTCAAATCAAAGCACGTTGGGCGCCATTTTTGCTCTGATTTTCAACGAATTTTAGAAGGTTCTCAGAGATTTTTCCCGGATTTGAGGATTTTGCCTGGATTTCATGGGATTCTGCCCGGATTTTCACCAAATCAAAACTTTTGTGGGTGGGGTTGCACCCCTGCACCCCCGCCTGCTACACCAGTGCCCTGAGACACTCACAAACAAAAACGTTAGTGGCTGACAACAATGAACAGTACTAAAATATGCAGGATTGCATGCGGTCCGTGTTGTCCTGAACTGCAGAAACAATGCTCAATTTAATGCGTCTCCACTGCGAGGTTACCAGTGCAGCTTTCTGGGCAGTTCAACGCTATGTCTGTTTCTATAGCCTGATGAATAGGCAAACCCGCTTAGCTACGTGGTCTTAGCCTGAGAAATACTCGAGACGAAACGGCAATGCTCTATTAGCCGATTCGCTCAAAGTTTCTGCGCACTCTGGTTGTGTTGTATTGATCTGCGGCACCTAGGAAAAAATTAAAACTTAACAACAGAGCTTTGACAGCTTTCAGGCGTGTCACCACCATGAAGCAAAGCAATGTACAACGCATTCGTGAGAAACCCGGGACCAACTTCAAAAATGAAATGGTAACCTAATGATGCGCAGGCCGGCAGGTCTGCAGCAAAAACAAAACACTAACTGAAATAAAGCATAAAAAATCATCTGCTTTATTCAGCAGCGATGAGTTACCAGACCAATGGCAGTCTCGAAAACGACCTAACTACAGGAAAGGTTCTGATCACAAAAGAACAGAGCTTTCAGTGTACTTTTTGCACAGTTTTCATGCGGAACGTTCTCCGGAGAAAAATGTACTGTATGTCAAAACAATGAACAGTTCTTTAAAAAACTGCACTTACGGTCCAGGGATCGACCTCAATTACAGCGAAATAAACATAAAAATATTGATAATAATAAAAATAAACAAGAACTTAACAGTTCGGGTAGTATTAAAAGTTGATTGGCCATGTTACTCTTGGCGCGTTTCAAAGATAGGCTCGTCGTCTTGCAAACATTAACCTAAACCCGACTCCGGTCAGAGTAAAATAAACTAGGTCTTAAGATAATTTTGGGTAGGTATTGGTCTACATTCAAATATTTTACCAGAAGTTCTCTAAACCTCTTGTACATCAGCACGGATTCAACTTAACAGTTTATTAAAAGAATCAAAAAACGAATACCTTAAAATTTCATAAAAAAGTTGCCCACGATAAGTGCGACAACAAAATCATAGCAAAATCCGACAGAATTAAAAGTAAAGTCCAAATCTACGACCTTTTGCAGCAAAGTTGCAAGCAGCACACGACGCATGCGTCTCAGCACTCACGCCAATGCATTTTTGCACTTTATCGTTGGACTCTTTCCTATTCAGCATATTTTCCCCAATCTATGAATATTGTTATAGAACGTGGCTTACTTTGGCAGCAAACCATTTGTTGTAGATGTTTTCCACTCGGCCACCGCGTAAGCATGTATTTTTTGGTGTAAGCAACAGCATTCCATTTCGAACCTCCACACGCCCATTCAAACGAACCTTGGAACCAGGTGCGGTATCCATACTGCACACAGTAATAAATCATTTTAAATGCGCCAGTTTAAACATAAACACTGCGCACTAGCCGACACTCAGCGAAGTACCTGAAGCCTTGCAACTTTTCATATTCGATTCCGCTGCAAATCTGGTGTCCATCACTCAAATGAACTTGAAGCATTCTGGGTGCATGTCCTGAACCCTCATTGGCTTTTGGAGCTGATATATTGCGAATCTTCACAATTTGCAGCATGCATGGCCCATTCAACTGTCACATAAGTAACCAATAAGGGACTAGTCACGGGTCCTGTGAAAAGCATGCAAAGATAAATGCTCAGAACTCACCTCCGAATGTTTACCTTTGATGAAGTCATCAGGAAAGTATTTCTCAGCTATGTCCGACAAATCAACCTACAAAAAAATAAAGACTAATGTTCAACTATATCCAGTGCAAGAGCAAGTTAAAGTCGTTCGAGCATACTGATGTACAGGGTGACCCAAAAAGATGTGTACCCATGAAAATTTCAATTGTGACTTTGATTAAAAAGCTATTTATTTCAAATTACAACCACACATTATTCAGTTTATGGAAGACCATTCACCAGAGTTTCAAC
>Ga0210059_1009865_pt1 | contig 14823 bp, 11 predicted proteins | sample Ectturendosymbi2_FD_188042 | JGI IMG/M metagenome (GOLD analysis project Ga0210059, IMG submission 188042) | Ecteinascidia turbinata endosymbiont from Florida, USA - Sample 2 (SPAdes) (version 2) | ecosystem: Host-associated > Tunicates > Ascidians > Unclassified | place: Key West, Florida...
AAAGTAGAACCAAAGAACAATTGCACAGCAGGCATAGACACTAACCACTCAACCATGATGACGTTGCTACCAGAACGCAACGTTATATGCAGTATGAACAAAGGTAGATACAGTTCGAATTGCAAAGTAGTCCCTGCAGAGTTTTTGTATTTGATGGCAAAATTCACACTACCATTTAGCAAACCTGTGAAATCGGATCACAACTAAAATGTTTTTGATGTGTTCAGAATAATCACATTAAAACAACAAAAATTTTCTCAGTCTGATCCAATCCTGATCCGCCCATTTTCAAAAAAATGCAGTCCGATCCAGTCCTGCTCCAGCCAAAATTAGCTTCAGTCCTGATCCAGTCCGATCCAGTCCTGATCCGTGCTCATCTCTGCTACTTCCACTTCGCCGGAAAAAATGTACGACAAAGTAACACGAATTGTCAGTGATTGTGATGAGTGCAGCACATACTGACAACATAATTTTTATTTTTTGTGAATATAAAAACTACAGCAAAGAAAACACTACCACCATCATTGGTGACATTTTGAATTACTGTACTCTCAAGGAAATTTTGTTATAGAAATCAAATAAATATCCTGATCTTGTCCTGGTCCAATTTTTTTCAAAAATCAATATCCAACTCCAATCCTGATCCGAAAAAATCTCAAGTATCCTGCGGGATATCTAGTCCTGATCCTGTCCGTGCTCACCTCTGGTTTGCAGAGATGAGCGGACTGTCAAATTTTGCGATCCAGATGCAGTCCTGAATGTTTAAAACTCAGTCCAAGTCCAACAATGGTACATAGAGTTTACAAAATGTAAAATCTAAGTCCAGATAAAGTCCAAAATATTAAAAAATACAGCTTAATTTTAATAACAAAAATGTCGCAATTCTTCTCCATCAACTCTGCCTAAATCCGGCCCGAATCCTGAATTTATAAACAAATTACAGTCGGGATCCAATCCAAATTCAACAAAATTCGTCTCAGTCTGGATCCGGTGCAATCCAAGTCCAGTCCGATGCTCATTTCTACTCGTCAGAGGTGAGCGGACTGTGAAATTTTGCGATCCAGATCCAGTCCTGAATACTGTTGCGATCGGAAATCCCGAGCGGCATGTGCACAAAGCTTCGCACTGTGGCAGCAAGCAACAGTAGAGATCATGCTCGCAAACTCTCTTGCTATTGCTTGTTCGCACTACATATATTATGGTGTTATTCTTCACGCACATCCCGTTCGTGGTGAATCACACAATCAACGCAACACCACCGGAGAGGTTGCAACAATACTTTAAACTCAGTCCAAGTCCAACCATAGTCCAAAAAGTTTTAAAAATGTAAAATCCAAGTCCAGATAAAGTCCAAAAGAATTACAATACAGCATTTTGATAACGAAAACATCGCAATTCTTTCCCTTTAATTCAGTCCAAATCCGGCCCAGATCATAAAATTATGAAGCAATTTACCCTCCGGATCCAATCCAAATTCGACAAAATTCGTCATAGTCCGGGTCCAGGCCAATTCAAGTCTAGTCCAATGCTCATCTCTGCTACTCGTCTACTGGTTTGTACTAAGCACTGTTAGTTGTTTTACAAGAACTCTCGTTTCGGACGATGTTTAATCATGTTGCATGTGTCAACATGAAACTGAGATAACAAGCTGAAACTTCCCATGTTAAATGTCATTTTGCGACTTGATTGTGAAACAAATCTTTACTGTTGTAAAGACTTGAAAGTGGCCAAAAATGCAGGAAAATTTCATTGCTGGAGAATGAGATATACCAGTGCTCTTCAACATTTTTTGTTACGGTGCACACTTAAAGATATTTTGACGAACTCATGCACCCTATTTACTTAAACACTTAAATTCATGCACCCTATTTACTGACACTTCCCCCGTATCCCCCACCTAATTGCGCCCATGTTTGTAAGTACCCAGGTCTAAATAAGCAAGTTTCCTAATTCAGTAACTCAACCATATAATTCAATTGATAATGGCTCGTTGTCCGTTGCTTATGAGTCACAAATAATCATCTAATTACAACAGTTAGCTTGAAATGGTCTGATGCCTCACACTTTAGAATGTGCAAAGTCTCGGTTCAATCCTGAAAGTCATTGGTTGGTTAATGGTTCATTTTTGCTAACAGAAAGTTTTGTAAAAATGATCTGTTTAGTGTGACGAGTTTGTGATGCACCTTTGTGAACCCTGTCTTAGTGGTGCACCCCACCAATATTTTGGTGCACCCTAGGGAGCACCATGCACACAGGTTGAAGAGCGCTGAGATATACTGCTGCACATATGCCTATACCACATAATATTGCAACGTGTCATCTCATGGCTGTATTTTTTGCTGTGAGCTTTTGTACCTTTTTGCAATATATAACCTAACTTTAGAGGACTCCAGTGCCTTCTAAATATTTGTGGTGATCATGCTGCCGAAAACGAAATAGCTTTTAATTGTTGGAAGGAAACAATAATAATTGGAGTACTTTTTTTTGCCCAAAAACTTGAAACAACCTGCTCCACTGAATGAATGTTTTTCTGAATGGTGTACAAATACGATTTTTGACCAAGCTAAATATCTTGGTGTATTGTTAAATAAAGGTAGTGTCTATTTTACCGCCAAGATTGAAGATGCTGGAGGCAACAGATGAGCTAGAGCTATTGTCCCGCCAGTCGAACATTCGGTATCGTGGCATGACGCAATACAAACGAACAGGTCACTTTGTCAAGAACACACTGTGCTGCTCATTAATGGTGCAATGGTTAAGTGTTACGGCTGCTATGCCAATGGTTGGCGGTTCGACTCTTGCCTTGCTGCTGACTTTCATTTACTTTTTTTCTTTGTTTTTTTTCAGGCTCGACTTAGGTGTTACCTTTAGGGGTTAGTGTTGTTAGGTTAGGATTAGGGTTAGCTTAGAATTATGGTTAGGTTAGCATTAGCTTTAGCTTAGTGTTAGCTGAGAGTTAGGTTAGAGTTAGCTTAACATTAGGCTAGCTTAACGTTAGGTTTGGGATACGTTCGGGTTAGGTTAGGCTTAGGTTAGGTTTAGGTTAGGATTAGTGTTAGCTTAGGGCTACGGACCTGGGTCAACTCAGCCACCAGTTGCTCCAGCCGCCAGTGGGATCCAATACGGACGTCGGCGAAACGCAAACGTGTTACCAGAGGATGGCCACATTGAAAGGATTGAACCAATATTAGCGATCATATCCGTGGAAATATTATTAATATTTCAACCGAAATGGGTAATTTACATGTCCAAAAATCTATTTTGCTTGATAAAACCTCGCGCTCTGATCTCGTATAGCTTGTTTCAGAGCGTAAAACTCTCCACCCTTCACTAAGCACTAAACCTTCAATACTAGTGAAAAATGGCTTCAATCAAACGAATATTGCGCTCATATCCGTGGAAAAATTATAAAAATTTCTACTGAAATAGGTCATTTATATGGCCAACGTTACATTTTGCTTGAATCAAACTTGCGCTCCGATCTAGAAAGACATCCAATACAGTGCTGAACTTTTGACGTTTCTGCCGGCAGTCAACGCTCAATGCTAGTCAAGCATGGCTTCAATCAAACGAATATTGCGCTCATATCCGTGGAAAAATTATTAATATTTAAACTGAAATGGGTTATTCAAATGTCCAAAAATATATTTTGCTTCATTAAAACTTGCGCTCTGATCTCGAATAGCTTATTTCACAGCGATGAGCTTAATTGTGACATTTTCGCCGGTAGTCAGCGCTCAATGTCAGTCAAACATGGCTTCAATGAAACAAATATTGCGCTCATATCCGTGGACAAATTATAAAAATTTCAACTGAAATGGGTTATTTACATGCCCAAAAAAATATTTTGCTTGATTAAAACTTGCACTCTGTTCTCGAATAGCTTATTTTACAGCAATAAACTTGTGACATTTTCGCCGGCAGTTAACGCTCAATGTCAGTCAAATACGGCTTCAATGAAACAAATTTGCGCTTATGTCCGTGGAAAAATTAACGATATTTTAACTCAGATGGATCGTTTACATGTCCAAAAATATATTTTGCTTGATTAAAACTTGCGCTTTTTAACAGAAAATCTCCAAATACAGCGTTGAACTTTTGACCTTCTCGCCGGCAGTCAGCACTCGATGCGAGTCAAACATGGCTTCAATCAACCGATCATTGCGCTCGTATCCGTACAAAAATATATAATGTTCTTACTGAAATGGATATTTTATATGTCCAGAAATATATTTCATTCACGGACATGAGCGCAATGTTTGTCTCATTGAAGCCATGTTTGACTAACATTGAGCGTTGACTGGCGGCGAAAATGTCACAAGTTCATCGCTGTAAAATAAGCTATTCGAGATCGGAGTGCACGTTTTTATCAAGCAAAAGTTTTTTTGACGCATATAAACGACCAGTTTCAGTTAAAATATTAATGATTTTTCCACGAACATGAGTGTACTGATGTGTTGATTGAAGCCATGTTTGACTAGCATCGAAGGTTGACTGCTAGCAAAAAGGTCAAAAAGTTCAACGCTGTATTAGGAGCCTTCTGGATCAGAGCGCAAGTTTTAATCAAGCAAAATATGTTTTTAGACATGTAAATAACCCATTTCAGTTGAAATTTTTATAATTTGTCCACGGATATGAGCGCAATATTTGTTTCATTGAAGCCATGTTTGACTGACATTGAGCGCTGACTACCGGCGAAAATGTCACAATTGAGCTCATCGCTGTGAAATAAGCTATTCGAGATCAGAGCGCAAGTTTTAATGAAGCAAAATATATTTTTGGACATTTGAATAACCCATTTCAGTTTAAATATTAATAATTTTTCCACGGATATGAGCGCAATATTCGTTTGATTGAAGTCATGTTTGACTAGCATTGAGCGTTGACTGCCGGCGGAAACGTCAAAGGTTCAGCACTGTATTGGATGTCTTTCTAAATCGGAGCGCAAGTTTGAATGAAGCAAAATGTAATGTTGGCCATATAAATGACCTATTTCAGTAGAAATTTTTATAATTTTTCCACGGATATGAGCGCAATATTCGTTTGATTGAAGCCATGTTTGACTAGCATTGAGCGTTGACTTCTGGCAGAAACGTCAAAACTTCAGCACTGTATTAGGAGTCTTTCTAGATCAGAGCGCAAGTCTGAATCATTGCAAGCACTTTCAAACCTTTTTGCAAGCACTTTCAAATCTTTTCTTTGTGAAACAGGTTCAATTGGGAAAATTAGACACGTTGCTTGGTGCCTACCATCCCAGCCAACATTGGAAACTACTGGTAAATATAAACTTGCTGTCAACGTATTTTACGAACTTGTATCTGTTACGTTACTAACAGCATTGCTTTTGTGCAGTTTATTAGTTTATTCACACTCCTTTATTGAAGCTCTATCTTCTAGATCCTATGGGAAGCAAGTGGCATGATGTAGTAATAGCAACGAACAACTACAGGTATGACAAGAATTGCCATTTGTCGCTGTTCCGTGAAGATATGCAAAAGTATGGTGCAAGCGGAATGTAATTTTAATCATGTAATGGAGTGAACTATGCAGGTTACAACGTACTGTTAATAACAATAAGTGATTACGAACAAACCCTGAGCTTGTTGAAAGCAACTGAAAAATGTTCTCCTGCCAGGTATTGAGCACTGTGCTCTACCTTCTGTATTGTCATCAACTGCAGTGTTACATTGTGTACAGTCACTTCATGTTAGTGAGACCATCTGGTGAGCAACTGACCAAACTACAAACTGGCATGATTGGCCACCCTGTCCAGAGAGACAGCTACAGTTGTGGAGTTATTGTTATAAAAGTGGGTGCGCTTCACTGTATCTTCTCTTGTTTTTTGCATATCACATTTTTCAAGAGTGATAATGATGGTTTTGTTACATTGGAGTTAGCAACAGAATTTCTCAAGCAATTACCGGGGACACTGAAAAAGCCAGAGTTTTCTACGAATGGCAATTATCTTCGCAAAATGCGTATCGACTTGGCAAAAAGCATTTTAGCAGATGCAGGTAAAACTGGCACTGCACCCCAAGGTGTACGAAAAAACGATTCAAGCCCCAACATCTGTACACATTCAAAAGTATTTCGTTCACACTAGATCTATTAGTTAATTATGCTGTAACAAACTAACAATGACAACAATTTGTTAAATGTGATCAACAAAAATGACAAAATCGTCCGAATTTTTAAAGGTCACTTAACTTGGCAGCAGCCTGCATGACGTATGTAACAATGAGAAACACAGCATGAGTGTTTGGGAGGTTAACGTAGGCTATGTCTCATTGTAGAGTTTCTAAGAACACAATTTTCTCACGTTGCAGATGAAACAAGCATGCTTTTCGTTTCAGATGACCTTCACAACTGTTGCAGGTGTTGTGGACGAAAGCAGTTGGATCGACAGCGGAAATGGGTAAATACTTTTCTTTTATTTACTTGTAATCAACAGCATACTGTATATGCAAAACAGTTTCTGGCACAAATCAAGGTCTTTTTCCGTAACAGGTTGAATGTGACATGTGTCCGCGGTGAAATCACGATTTTCGCATAACAATGAGCAAGCAGGAACTATGGAAAGCTTGCCAAATATCCAAGTGGAAGTGTCCATTTTGCAAACACTGCTGACGTTACACAATTGCAAAATTAATTCAAGAATGCTGGTACAACAAAAGCAAATACTGCATCACGTCGCCTAAAACACATTTTATGCTCTTATTCCATGATCGTTTTGTTGATATTATTATTATGGCGTTTTTGGGAGGCATAGAATCATCACATGGTCATGTGTTACTGAATATGCGCTATAAAACAACCTTGATTGCAATAATCGGTTGAGTGAAGTCATGTTTGACTGGCATTGAGTGTTGAATACCAGCTGAAAGGTCAGAAGTTCAACACAGTGCTACGAGCCTTTTTGAACGTTGGCTGCAGCCGAAAATCTCACAAGTTCAACGAAGCATTACAAATTTGTGAAGATCAGAGGGCAAATTCTAATCAAGCAAAAAGTAATGTTAGACATGCAAATGACCCATTTGAGTTAAAATATTAACAATTTTTCTACGGATATGAGCGCAATGATCGGTTGCTTGAAGCCATGTTTGACTGGCATCGAAGGTTGACTGACGGCGAAAATGTCACAAGTTCAACTCTTCAAAACAAGCTATTCAAGATCAGAGCGCAAGTTTTAATCAAGCAAAATATATTTTTGGGCATGTAAATAACCCATTTCAGTTAAAATATGTTTAATTTTTCCACGGACATGAGCGCAATATTTGTTTCATTGAAGCCATGTTTGACTGGCATTGAGTGTTGACTGACGGCGAAAATGTCACAAGTTCAACTCTTCAAAACAAGCTATTCAAGATCAGAGCGCAAGTTTTAATCAAGCAAAATATATTTTTGGGCAGGTAAATAACCCATTTCAGTTGAAATATGTTTAATTTTTCCACGGATATGAGTGCAATATTTGTCTCATTGAAGCCATGTTTGACTGACATTGAACGTTGACTGCCGGTGGAAAAGTCAAAATTTCAGCACTGTACTAGGAGTCTTTCTAGATCAGAGCGTAAGTTTTAATCAAGCAAAATGTAATGTTGGACATATAAACGACCTGTTTCCGTTGAATTTTTTACGATTTTTCAACAGATATGAGCGCAATATTCGTTTGATTGAAGCCATCTTTCACCAGCATTGAAGGTTTAGTGCTGAGTATAGGGTGGAGAGTTTAACGCGCTGAAACAAGCTATTCGAGATCTGAGCACAAGTTTTAATCAAGCAAAATAGATTTTTGGACATGTAAATGACCCATTTCGGTTGAAATATTAATTATTTTTCCACGATAATGATCGCTAATATTGGTTCAATCAGTTCAATGTGGCCACGCTCTCGTAACGCGTTTGCGTTTCGCCGACGTCCGTATTCGAGCCGCCTGGCGGCTGGAGCAACTGGCGTCTGAGTTGACCTAGGTGGGCTACGGTTAGGATTAGGATTAGGGTTTCATTGTAGGTTTATCGTTTAGATATATATATTTACTTGCTTTCTACAAAGTCCTTTGCTGGTGCCATCTTGGCGGCAAAATAGAAACTGCCTTAAATAAATGCCTCACTGAATGATGATGATGATATCCAGATACAAAAAAAATCACTGTAATGTGCAGTAAAGAAGCTCAGAGGCAGTGGTGTAACTGACAGAGGGACGAACCGCCTCCCTGGCAGGCTAAATGTAAAAATCGGGTCCGTACTTAGCCTATTTCTCCATTAATCTGATTTTTTCGTTTTTCGTAGTGTTTTCTCATTGAGTCATTAATTCCGGTTTTAGTATAGACCAGCGCTTCTTAACCTTTTGTTGTTTCGTTCACCCCTGCCATCGATTGCTGTTTTCCCATTCACCCTATTGTATAGGGACGGATCCAGGAGGAGTGATTGGAGCCATTGCCACCCCTAAAATGTAAATTTATTCACTATAGTATAATTTAGTACCATTTTGAAAACAACAGTTACGATACAAAGTCATTCTGTCATCCATTATTTTGTCACAGCAGTGTTGCGAAGCACACTTCATTTCTCTTGTACTGTAGTAGGGAAGCCGTTATGAGACGTGACTTGACTACCAAATATTACTGAAATCGCCTTCGTATCCTTTTTCTTGCTGAATACCCCCCTGCTTTTGTGAATGCTTGGCCGATGTGACAATAATCATAGTCATCGAGTGTTTGTTGTCAAACCACGGCATTTGCTCTATCTTCAGCATGCTTTCTGCCATGCAGCAAACTGGCTAAGATCTTCTAATATGATTTGATCACAGACTCAGTTTCGCAATATGTTTTTTTTCGTTTCATCAACACATGCGCTATTCGAAAATAGGAAAGGAGAGGCTTTATGCTAGCAGAGTCATTTACGACTGGTGGAGGGAATTTCACTGTTTGCATAAATATATATTCGTGCTGTTGCTTGAAAAATTGCAAGGACTTATTCTGATAAATGCCTTGTTTGTTTTGTAAATAACTTCCTTTCAAATGAGCCAAAAACTGGTTGCTAGCAAAACATGCATTTAGACCAGGGGTCTCCAAACTACGGCCCGCGATCCAGATCCGGCCCGCGAAGCCATTTTATCAAGCCTGCGAAGACATTCTGTCAATTATGAAAAATTAATACATTGACGAAAAATTCACTGATTTATAGAAGGTAACATATCCCGGAACAGTCTCATTGCGTAGAATGTCAGGCCCTTGAATTGTTGTGTGATAACTTATGTGGCACTCGGACAAAAAAGTTTGGAGATCCCTGATTTAGACGGCTGCTGGCTTGATTATTGCTTGCCTGTAAAAGGCGGAGCTCCGTAAATAGCGGAGCTTGGTTGATGAGGTTTGAGGACGTATCCGGAGTGGAAAAAAGGTGCGTTGCAAAAGGAATAAACAGAAAAAAAGCAAAGGAAAAATATTTTATTATTACCAATAAATATGCGCTTCCCCCAAACATCTAATACATGGATGTTTGCGATGTTTAAAAATGTTACACATTCACCACTGTTGAAACCCATTTTTTGTCCCCGAACCGTTGTGAAACTCAGATAAGCAAAATTATCAAACTTCAGAATAGACTTCTTTTACCGTAGTGTAATATCACCTTTTGCAATAAAATTGTTTCTACTACCGTTTAGTTCTCATTGCTCCACGCAAAATATCAGTTTTAGCGACTCCGGTTGCGTCATCAAACCTCCGCAACCAAGCTCCGTTCTTCACGGAGCTGAGAGTTCCGCCTTTGACAGGGTACCTGATTCTTCACTTCTGGGACGAAAAAACATTGTTGTGCACACCAATTTGGTTCAGATAGAACACGACAAGTCACATCCTCAGTAGTTGGTAACTTCTTGGCAGGATCAGGATGGCTGCTCTACTATTCTCAAGTGGATAGAGCACAGTTGTATGCGATAAAATATCTAGTGGTTAAACTTTATTGATTAGAAGAATGTTCCTTCGAAAAAAGTCGAAATTTTGAAATTGCAATTTTAATGTAACCTTAAAATCAATCTTAGCGATTTATGGGAAAATGGTGTAAAAAAACAGATTTTCAGTAATAACCTTTTTTAGAATGAAGTAAGGCAAAATTTTCCTCTTATCACTAATAGAAACTTGTGTCTTCCATATCTTTTGAGCCTAAAATCAGTTTTCTATCTCACCTAGAAGTTGACTTATGATAAATTCATAAAATTTGACCCCACATGACCCTGAGGGTGAGGTGGCAAGCAGGTTTGGGGTCAACCACCTAATATCAATTTTAAAGTTAGTTTTGGCCACGTTTCCAACTTTATACCACCCCAAAATTTGTATTGCACAATTTTGAAAAGTCACTCCATCGTACTCTAGGTCTAGGTGAAATGTATCCCCATTACGTAATAGAAGCAGTTACTTGCACCATAGCATAGTAAATTTTTTCTGAGGTGACGAGTTGCTCACTGCTGAAGATGCAAAGTTAGAACGCTTGAAGTTTGCCATTTTGTTCACGATTGCTGATACGTTTTGGGTAAAAAAAAAACAAGACAAAAGCAGGTTATCATAGGATACAAAATATATAGAGTAGAAATTTCATTCACCCTCGTTAAAACCGTGTTCATTCATTCATCCTTGCAAAATTTTTTTCACCCTTGGATGAACCATTCACCTGGTTAAGAAGCACTGGTATAGACACCCACATCCGAATTCACTATCATTTCACAACTTTTTTTAATTGTTGGTTAGTGGGCCTCTTATAGTTGCCAATGGGCCTGTTTCAGCTAAGTCAGCTATGTTCAACTCAAATGGCCTACTGAGCCTAAAACTATGTCACCATCTTAACTAGAACCACACATTGAATGGCACAGTAATGCGGGCCGCACATTGAATGGCTTACTTTGATCTTATCAAAGTAAATTAGCTTTAGCTAATGTACTAAAAGTGGTCGAATCTTAACTGCAATTTGGTAAAAGAGACAATAAAGTGGCACAAAGGACCACCTGTATCAAAAATGTCAAATTCAAGATTGTCAAAAAAGGACAGATTGTCAATATCTAGGACACTTTTACTGCAGCAATAACCTAAACCGGGCCACATAAAACGTTCGACTGGGCCGCATGGGGCCGCGGGTTGGACATAGCTAAGTATGCCCCTTTCGTTCAAACCTCTAATAATTACGCTACTGCTCAGATGCACTTTTGCTCAGTGCTCACCTGCAGTAGAAAACACTCTATTCTGTGCCTATTACATGCCAATGTATTCTTGAAGTGCCTGTCTTGTTAGCATCTGCTGAATTTGAGCTTGTATATATACAGTACTGTACATGTGAATACAGTGAAACCCCAATTTTTCAAAGGTAATAATGCATGCAATGGCCACCATTCACCAGTCAGTACTTGATGACATAAACATTATAGCACCAGTCTATTTAGTAAATACATAATAATAACATCACCTAGCTTTAAATTTTTTTTTTTTGTTCCTACTGCATCCTTTCCCTTCCTTACGTAAGGTGTGCAGCTATGGTTACAATTTTTCAATTAGATTCTCATAATTGCTATCTTTATTCTTTGTGGGTTTATTTAATTCTATTTTATGCTTCGATGCACTTTGCAAAGCTGATGATGCCGTCTGGGAGGTGGAATCTCTAACATTCTAGTGTATGATTCTTTGCTGGGAAACGATTCCTTTAGTTAGACAGCCCTAGAATGTGTTTATATGAATTGTTGATTGTGCAGCAAACTTTATAATAGGGTGAAAAAGCTTTACTGCCTATTTTCCAAGTATTTTTGCTACGAAAGAAATTGGAATATTTTTGTCGTGTTTGGCATATTCTGAAACACAATTTGGCATATTTTGCCTTTGTGGACTTGGTGACACTAAGCCTACCATGAACCTAGAGGTTGACTTGCAGTTTGAACACAATGAACAGCAAAAGTTTCTACCACCAGTGTAAAGTGTAGGCATTAAATTTAGGAAGCTGCAGTTTGTGCCACCAGCAGAGGGGTTGCTTTAGAAAGTCGGGTTAACTTTCTTTCTGAATACCTACTGGTGGTACAAAATGCTGCTTTCTTACTCAAGCAAACCCTATGCTGGAGGTAAAAAACTACACTTTTTGAACTCAATATCTATGCTGGTGGTACAAACATCTGCTCTAGAACTCAATCTCTATGTTGGTGGTACAAACTGCTGCTGTTCAAGTCGATCCCCACGTTGGTGGTACAAAACAACAGTTGCATTTCAAGTCAATCCTTATGTGGTGACCAAGCATAACAAATGCATATGGCTGACATGAAAGATGCATATGGCTCCCTGCGTTTTTCAGCTAGTTTCATGTTAGCTTTGATGCATTCCAATGCCATGCTACCACTTACTGTGAAGTTAGGGGATTCAATGAAGACTTCTCAATGTCACTCACTCTTTGATTATACTTATTCTTCTCTCTTTCATGTTGATAGATCGGCAACGTGTTAGATGTAATGTCGTATTGATATAATGTACTGTCTGGTTGGCCTTATGAGACAAAATAGACACTACTGCCTTGATGTAAATTGTAACACGTGCATATCAAATGCTATGTTGTGCATTGCTTCTATGTTTTTTATAAAGTTTTATATCAGTTTTTTTTTCTTTTAAATGTTTGTAAGTTGAACACATGGCAGAATATCGCAAATGGTGCATTTACACCAGATGATTGCAAGATCTTTCGCTGTGCCATTGCTAAGAAAATGGTCATTTCTCAACCATTTCACATGCTTTGAATGTGTTTTGGTTTGGCAGTGAAATTGTCATATAGTTATGAAACAATACAATACACATTCATTCCTAAAAAGCACTAAGCAGTGGTTCTTAACAGTGTGCCCAGTGAGAAATTTGGGGATCCTCAGAAGGAATGCAAAAGTGAACAACGACCACTACTTTCAGAAATGTAGTATCTTTAAGAATAGGGGCCACAGGGTTCAAGAGCAACCACCGCTCTAAAGGCAATAAAAAATTTGTTTGCATGATGTAGTGTATTTCTATTTTTGATGAAGGTCATGTTTTAAAAAAATCTTGATCTTGTCAGGTTTTTATTGTTTTTCATTCTTTGTTATCAATGTAATTTCAAACTCATTTTGTTTGCATATTGAATTCAGCCTGATGTGGCATTCAGTACAAAAATTACAGTGGTAAAATGACAGGCAGGTGAAAACAAATCAAGGTATGACAAACCAATGAGAGAAACAGAAAGCAGTTGGAGGCTAAGGTACACAAACGTTACTTCATATATAGTATACAATATCATTTACAGGGGAAGTGAAACATATCACATCACTGTGGTTTCATCACAGGTAATGGTTCATTCGAAGTGCAGAAATTAATTTTATGTTGAAGAAAATACAAAACATCACAGACTCAAGGTTTAGCAAATTGATGATTGTGTTCTGACATTTTTAAATCACAAAGGGTTGGTGAAAGACTGTTATGGGTCAAGTTCTCAGTTCAGTTTATTTTTGCATCCCGACCAACTATAGAATGTTGGAATCAGGAATGCAGGAACAGGAAGCGATGGCCATAGCTGTCATCTCAGCCAGCCCTGTTGCTGGCACAAATAAATTTTTAATTGAATATGCTTCACAGACAGTAAAAGAAAAGTAACAAAATGCATCAAATCAACATCAGAGAAAATAAGTGAACAAAACAACAAAAAACAGTGGGAGAAAAGCATGCCTATGTACAGGCCGGTGGGGTGAGCAACTGTAGAGGTAGAAGATATAAGGGAAAAGAGGAACTTCAAAGCAATATTATAGACAAGTGACAAGCATATGAATGAAAATCAACAGGTATTTTGGTAAGATAGTAGGGCATTTTTAGATTGTTTTCCAAATGAATAAGGCAAGAGATTTTTAATTTTCAGGAATGTTAGACCAAATTTTGGGACCAATATACTTCAAAGAAAGCTGACCCAGAGACGTTTCATTTTTGGTAAATGATATTTTTGCAAAGAAGCAAGCCTTGTTTGATATTTGTGGACTGATGCAATCTCAGAAACATAGTTATCGAAGTGATTAGCTAATTCACCATTATCAAAAGAGTGCATGCCATTGGCATCTGACAATTTAAATAAGTCTGGTGTATTTAAATTTTTGTGCGTAGAATGGAGTACAGCTGTTTTAATTAAATTGTCATATTCAAAGGTTCTGCAATCTGATTGGATTGAGCAAAGAAGTCTTATTGGCTCTTCAGTTAAGTATTGAATCAACTAAATAGGAATGGAAAAGAGCAAAGTAAACAGATTTGAGCACTGAAATGCTGGTGTAATGTTTTGATTTGAACAACATTCGACATGATTTAGAGAGTTGTGTCATCAACTTTTCAATTTGAGGCTTCCGGTTAAGTTTATCATCAAGTATAATGCCAAGATATTTTAAGCTACTTTGTTTTGATTTTGAGTGATGATTAACAGAAACTAAAAAATTGACATTGATTTGGTTATTCATGTGCATGAAATTGCTTTTGGAATAATTGATACATAATTTGTTTGCACAAACCCAGTGGGGCCATTCCGTGTCAATTCTCAGAAAGTGGTCAGGGCACCCTCTCCAATTTTCTGAAATTTTACTCAAATTCTCATTGCCCCATAGGATGAACATCTGTTAAATTTGAATGAAATCTGTCAAGAAATGGCATGATTATAAAGCTTTTTAGTTGGGGGTGTTTAGCCAGGGGGAATAACTTGTTCATATTTGGCCATGTTTAAAGCCTTATTACTGCCACACTACATTAGTGAACAACCCCAATATTTCAGGGATGCTAGTGACTTTGCCAAATATTGAAAAAATAACAATATC
>Ga0210059_1009866_pt1 | contig 14822 bp, 8 predicted proteins | sample Ectturendosymbi2_FD_188042 | JGI IMG/M metagenome (GOLD analysis project Ga0210059, IMG submission 188042) | Ecteinascidia turbinata endosymbiont from Florida, USA - Sample 2 (SPAdes) (version 2) | ecosystem: Host-associated > Tunicates > Ascidians > Unclassified | place: Key West, Florida...
CGGTCTTTCGCCAATCCTATATGACACAGCGCCCCTCTTTGTTTACACTGATCAACTATTGTGCCATTGTGTTTTCATTTGCTCTAATTTTCGCTAACGATTGGCTTACTGCATGCGATGGCTTTTATGATGCTTCTGCTTGTTGTCTGAGTCAATATGAAACAATAAACCATTGAACCATTGTTTCAGTCAAATCGAAACCAAATTGAGGTATTTAGCGATCGGCAAAGCACAGCTGAACGCATGTGCGTTTACGGACGGAGTCGAAAAGCAGAAATGCTGTCTAGGACCAGGTGATATAAAAATGTCATAACTTCCCTTCTCTACAATTTTTTAATTCCAAACGTGGCAGGGTGCTTTGTAACAACTATAGCAACCGTTTCTGTGACTTGTACATTTTTCCCATTGTTGGAATAGGCGCGATTTGTACATTTTTCCCATTGTTGGAATATTTGTACATTTTTCCCATTTGTTGGAATTGATTTCGATTTTCATAAACTACACAATACGACGAACGTTTTTGTGAAGAATTTGTATTTCTATCGTGCAAGGTTTTCCATCCAGAGCATTTTTAAAACAACGCCTTGTCCACTCAAGCGCCAGCGCGAAAACCATACCGGCGTTCCGGCATCAGACAGCAGTCACGAATATACTGTGGACCGGCGGTCAATGAGTTTAGTTCCAACTGGCGATGGTATCTTTTACACCGTATTGTGTGTTGTTCACATATTGCAAATATTACCTTTTTTACCAACTTAGTGGTTGGGGGCCCCTGGCTGTAGCCCAGTCAGCACCCCCTTAATCCGCCACTGTTCATTCATGTAACACAAGACAAGTTAAAACTCAACAATATGCTTTACCAAAAGCACGTCCGAACTCAGGTGGTAAAATGATAAAATATAGTGCAATAGAAATCTGGTCAAAAATTCCTCCGGAGATAAAAAATAAAACGTGTTTGGCACTTTTTCTGGCAGAGTATAAGAAATATGCACTACTCAACTACTAGAACCAAATTTTGTTTTTATTTGTTGTTGTACATAAAGCAAGTGGATTGATTTAAGTACGTATCGCTATTACAGTGGAAAGTGTCAATCATGAAGTATCTCTCTTATGTATCACATCGTTATGATTCTGATGCGTTCACAGAAACTGGTCTCATCAAACCAGTATATGAAGTTGTGGGATGCCTACTAAACAAAGGCATTTTCGCTCTCAGGCATGTATTGACGAGTTCTCTTCCGCAAAGCATGATTGCGCGGCTGATTCTCAACCTGCTTAAATCTCGTGACACTATTGCGATGCTGCAGTGGTCTATAGCTTTTGACGCATTTCCTCTTTGGCATTCACGAATATTTTTGAATGTATAAAAACAGTAAATGTTTAGCGTGACAAATTTAAACCGTTTTCTTCTGGTGCCTTGTCCTTGCCTGCAACGCAATTTACTTCAGTTTACCATACAACCGCTTTGCACATATTACATTTTATACCCAGACTAAAAGACTTTTACTAACTATTATACACTGTTCCCTTTACACTGAAAGCAGCTTCATCCTTGGGAGGTCTGCAGCCTCGATGACCCTTGGTCCTTCGCAGCCTCCAACTCTCTCATGCATTCCATACATCGATGTACTTGGAAGTCATTGCAGTTCTCATTATAATAATCATGATGGCGTCATTCATGCGTGTGTCTTAAAAGCTTGTCTTTCATCAAAGTACAGTAAATGCATTAGCGCCATCAAGCGTATACTCTATACTACCGCAATGTATATATCCTCATCTTCTTTCGTGTATTTGTGTTTTTTCTCTTTACTGCAATGCATGTTAAAAGTCTAGCCTTTTGCGTGTGGGAGTGAAGACGTTACGCAATACAATACACTTTCTGATATTTCGTTTAGAACAATGTTTCTAAACGGTGTACGTTTTGATCTGCGAGAGAGTGAAGACATATCGTTCCTCAATACAAGTGTGAATGGACGATTTGTGCAGTGAAGGTGGTCAGAGAGTGTATGAGAAGAAATATTGTTGTGTAGAGTCACGGTAGCAAAAATATAGTTTTTTTGTGATACAACTTTTTACAGTAGGGTAGAGCAAGCAAATCTGATGATCAGACACAATACATGTGGCAAAACTGCAAATTTATTTCAGCGAAAAAATTTTGACGCAATATTTGCACGTGTTCGTAGCGGCTTTGAATGCGTCAGAAAATCGTAAGTAAGAGTTGATGGTCGTTCTAAATGGCAGCAAAAATGCCAGTAATGCTCATCAGTCCAGCAGAACAACCTTGAACCAAAAACCAAAGGAAACGACTGGGAACCAATGTAGCGAACCAGTGTATGAGTTCGTCGTTTGCGATTCCACAAAGATCCCTACTCGTTTCGGGGCAACTGAGTTGTTGCAGTAGCGCGGGTCAGTCTCCCAACTAAGCGACATGACGTTCTGTGTTTGCCAAGTCAATGCAAGGTTGTATGAAGACTTTCGCTACTGTTTCCGTCAGTAACTCTCCAGTAGCACTCTAGTTTGATTGCTTTCTTTGAATATATTCAAATATAAAACAAACTCTTTCATACACTTGAATGTGAAGCCAGAACAATGTAACGTTAAACGGTTCCGCATGGACGAATGGTGAACAAAAGCGTTGAGCGCTCACAAGTGCAAGCGGAAACAGCGGCCAACAACGATCACGTATGTTAGCAGGTTATCGTGTCAATTCTCTTCACAAAATAGTACAGTATGTTGCACTGATTCACGAAGAGGATATTGCTTGAAATCACGCAGAAAAAATGCACAAAACATTAAAATAAATGTATCTACCATTTATATTTAATGCTACATTTCTTTTATGTTTGGTATTCATTAAAAAGCGTCGAAAAATTGCTATGGTTTCACTTTTGTGAAGAAATAGTAGAATACAAGCAGCAAAACTTATTGTCCATCAACTGAATTTTAGAGCGACTCGTCCTCAAACTTGATCTCTTTCAAGTCATCTGGAATCTTCCATGCAAAGGCCACGGGAGTGCGACGTTGATCTGCAACGAACAGTTTTAATTCGAGGGTAGTGTTTCAAAACTATACGGAAACAAAGAAAGCTTTCAATAACTTGCCAGCCATAGATGTACTGTACATACAGACTAACTATTGTGCGGCTAAAGGCAAATGACGTCACGCCGAAGGTTTTCGTGCCACCCGGCAAGATCATTTCAAGTGCTCATGTTGTTTGGAGGCAGAAAGAGCGAATATATCTCACGCGCGTGACTTCATTTAAATTCTCGGTGATCGAAGTTAACTCAAAACACTATGGACGTCGTTTCATCGTTGTGGTTGAACGGTGTCCAATTTATTTCTATGGCCAACATACACGTTTTCATTTGATTAGCATGAAGTAAGGTAGGGGACAAAGCGTGGGCCACAGATATTTTTAGGTTGGGTTTGAATCCCGGTCGGGTTACACGGAAGCCTTGACAAAAAGCACTTGTGTCATGTCCAGAGTGGCATAAGTGGCAGGGGGCAGGAGGGTTAATCGCCCCCCCCCCGAATGTAAAACTGGGCCTTCAGTTAGGTTTTATTTCGGTTTTAGCAATCTCTTGGTTTTCAGTAGAATGTTGTTTTTTGTGCGTTTTGCGGTGTTTTTTTTCCGGTGGTCCAGGGTTTAGTATATCCATTCACAATCAGGTTCACCATCTTCTCTCACGTTTTTTTCTGCGTGTTGGCCAGACGGCGCTGCAGACCACTCGTGACACTCCAAACGGAGTACGAAATCGAATACAGTGAAACCAAAATCAATATTCCCAGTGAGTAACTGCCACAAAACTTTCAAACAGCGGAACAGCCTCAGCTCATCGAATGGCTGCAAGTACCGCTTGACTTCAGAGATTACGAACATGCTATTAGAAAAGGTTGTAAATCTTGAAGGACCCCTTAAATTTACATGGAACCGATGCATAAAACGGGTAAATTTTATCATATTCATTGATGACAATCAACTAATACCGCCTGCACCTATAAACCCAAAAATCGAATCATCGACATCCGAACCTCAGCCCTGGCGATTTCGGTGAAAGTCTTGGCATCGAGTATCACGAGGAAGATGGGTTGATCAGGGAGGAGGTTGATCACAGTCGAGAGGATGATCCCATCATCTTCATCAGTTCCTCCAGGACGTTGTACGAAGATTGGTTCAGAAGGAACGCAGTCCTGAGTTCAACACCACACGGTTTATTTGTGTTATTGAATGCGTTTCGAAAGAAATCCATTTGCGCTAAATCTACGAAGGTCTCATCTCAGTGTATATGGTTCGTTAACTAAACTCGATTTTCGTCAAAATGCTACATAAGAATCATGTTCTGTTTCAAAGGACTTTGGGACAACTTTTGCCAGCATGAAATCTTTATTGCAAGTAGACTAATTTTTCAAGGTAATCACATCAACCTTTTCTTCCCAAATCAGCTGTTCCTTCGTTTCCACATCGAACTTGAAGACTCCATTGCTTGTCGGAGATATGGTTTGTCGAATTCCGTAAAAATACCTGTGAATATTACAAGCAAAAAAATCTCATTCATTTGTTGCAAAAGGCAGATATAACGTTTTTGACCCAGTTGCTATTGTACGTATGCAACACGTTCGAGAAGAAAAAAGTTAAAGGTTTCTTTTCTTTGCAAAACGCGGCAAATGCGGGATTGCCCCCAAGTGAATATGTATAATTTTTAACCCGAATAATCCCTTGGAACAGAGAGGGCATTGTTAGTCTTGCAAGTCCAGTTAGAAAAAATAACGAAACAATCAGTGATTTAAGTGAAATAATCATTTATGGTTATTGCGTTATTTTTCTTTAAACAATCCTCGCTGTCAGGGATCTTTCATTTTTTCAAATGAATTTAGGAAATTTACAGGTAATAAGACTTGGTTTGTGTCAAGCTTTAATGTTCAACAACTTCTTTGTTTCAACAGGCAGAAAATATTGTTGCAAGAGAAGATCAACGGATGAAATTTAAATGTTGCCCATAATTTGAGATCCCGGAAAAAAATAAAAACTCCAGCAATTTAATGAAGTCAAAGTATGTCTGCGAAGATCTAAACCCACAAAATTTTAAATAAAAAACAAGACTGGTCGTTCTGAACACAACAAGAAAGACATCAAATCGACAAAGCACATGCACCGTTTTATTGCCCCAATATTTGTGTCTTGTCAATTATTTCCTTATGGTTTCAGGTGTTTTTTGACAACTTCACAACAGCGGTGGATTTCCTTACTTTGACGTCCTATTTAGCAATTTTATCTATTACTTTCTATAAAAGCTTTGATCAAATCCACAAACATCATTGTTTGATTTTCACTTGGATGGCATTGCATCAATTTCAACTGCAATCAAAAGAACCAACGCAAGTTTGTTTGAAAGCAATTTATTGATTGGCTTTGATTTATTGTCGCAGTGTCCACCAATAGCAGTTCTATTGTTTGCTTAGCTGAAAACAATGGAAATAGAAATTGACCTGAGAGCGCTTGCAATTCCATCTTTACACTGCCAGCATCTTACTTGTACTTTTCTCCATTGTATCTGTAGTTAATTTGCGGTAATTCCATGATGGCGTCGCAATCGTTTACCAACAACTCTGGTTCTAGGAAAACACAACCATCTTCCAGGAGTTTTGCTGTTGCTCTGCAACCTTCGATATATGCTAAGTTTTCACCTGTATTCAACAAAACAGATTTGTGTAGCACAGAGTTTGAGGTTGCCAGATTCTAAGGAAATTTTGCAAATCTCATTTCAAAGCATTTGTCAGTTGGATATTTGTCGAAACTTTTCAGTGTTTGTGTGGACGATAGTTGAACTAGGAATCGTTTATTTGCCATAAACAATTTCTCGACAAATCTTGTTGACAGACTGCTCGCCTCATTTCGAACAAAAAGCTTCCACTCAACGCTATTATTTGAAGCTTCCCCCTGTTTTAAGCAATTACAGGAGATCAGGTCTCACTGGAAAATATTTCAGTGAAATTGTTTTAGAAATGCCTGCTTTTTTCAATATTTGATATTGTTGCAACCTCTCCGGTGGCGTTGCGTTGATTGTGTGATTCACCACCAACGGGATGTGCGTGAAGAATAACACCATCATATATGTAGTGCGAGCAAGCAATAGTAAGATAGATTGCGACGCATGATCTCTATTGTTGCTTGCTGCCACGGTGCGAAGCTTTGCGCACATGCCGCTCGGGATTTCCGATCGCAACAATATTTTAGACGTTGACAAAAATAAAACTCGTACCAGGCAGTCGATCTTCCACATCAAGAGGGAGGACGAAGCGATAAGGGAAGGTTTTGAAGTCGCTGCGCAGGGCTGTGCCTTGTTCTCGTATCAGCTTTAAGTTGCTGAAAAGTAACGCTTTCAATGAAAGTCAACAGAACACGAAAAAATAACTGAAAGAATAAAAAAACTCAAAAACCATTTTCATTTTCGCTTTGCTGTTTGTTCAACTTGCAGCAAAGTCTAAGAACAATCACGCACTGGTTTTAAAGTGGTTTTGAACAAACAGCTGTGAAACAAAATTGCTAAAACGTGTTTCTATTTCATTTGATTGAATTTGCTTCAAAATGGAGGCGAACGACGGCTTACTTAAGGAACCATGTGACCCAACAACTTACACGGATTGCATGTGAAACGTTTTTTCTCCTCTCGCTGCAATCATATCAACGACCAGATATCTCACTCCTTTTTCTTCGACTTCATAACCGTTGATGTGATGGAAACAGAACATAGGATTTGCTCGATACTTCACCGGATGCGCGGTTCGTGTGTTTCGATCGATCACGTGGAACTGCGTGGTTGCCATGGAAAAAAGATGTTTGAAACGAAACTCAGACTTCTTTCACACAATTACGCTTTTCAAAGAATTCGCGTTTTACTGTTTGATGGAAGGTTGGGTGTTCGATCCACGGCCATAGACGTAGCCAGGGGGGACAAGGGGCCCCTAAATTTGTATCGTATCTTGTCGTTTTGTGCTTTGAGAAGCGGTGTCCCAAACCAAATATCTTGTTCGCTTGATTGCAAAATAATTGGCCCCCCAAACGTGTTGGGCTGGCTACGCTACTGTCCACGGCCACTGAGTAAATCGCCGTAGCGCTCCTTGGGCAAGAGCGTTCGCCTCAATCGCCCCAGCAAGAAGCAAACTTCAGGCTTTGGCCTGTCGCCATTTGTTGACAAATAAATCTGTTGCACTGCATGCGATCCAAGAAAAACATTCTACTGATATTGCAAAAAAGATGTTTGAAGCAATAGGCATGATTTTTTACCACTATCTGAAGCAAAATATTTTTCTTGTGTTTTATCATTGAGAAGTAGCTGGACAGACTTCAGAGAATAATTTTTGAAATATTTGTTTTGCATGAAGGCCAAACCACAAAAACTCAAATGAAACTGTAGCAGAAGTCTCCGCTTGTTTCTTCGGTTTGTGACAAATATCAATTTTAGTTCAAGGGAAGTTCTCCACTAAAGCGCAGAAAGCTTACGTTTAATGCAACTGCTGGTGAAACACGATACCACCAGGGGCGTAACGATGGGCAAGTGGGGCACAATCGCCCGGTGCCGAACCACTAATGGAGCGCCGAAAAGTCTCAACAATGTCACAAGTACTTTCTTCAATACAGTAAGAAAATCTGTTTCCGGAAGAGCTCAGGTTCGAACATGGGGGCGCCAAACTTGCCTCTTGCCCCGGGCGCCGTCTAACCTCCTTACGTTCTTGAATGCCACTGTACAATATACAGTCACTACATACACTCACAATACGCACTCACGTATGAATCTCTTGATGGATCGTTTTCCATGCAATCGATTGCGCCCTCCCACGTAAAGCTGGCCTTGATTGCTTTCCAGATATTCATTCGCATTCCTTGATCGTGAATAACGACGAAGTTTTTGGTGAGGACGAAACTGCGCAGAGAAAAACAAGAACCTGTCAGTGGTTTCTTCAATTTGGAAAACATACACAGATCGGTATAATGTCAGACGCTTTCTTCGAAGATATCAAAGAATATATTTCTGGTCCCGGCAGCATGGCTGTGAAAACAATGAATGCAGCAGTAGTGCAGATGAACGTCTACGAGATGATCTTTTCGAGAAGGCGAAAGTAAATTTTCTGGAAATCTTGGCACAGTGGCTAGCGCCAACCTGCATAATTTTCTATTTTTCGGCATAATTTTTCAAATCAGAGAACGACAGTTCGAGTTGGTGGTGATCTCTCTTTGCAACATCTTTGAAAGAGAGGCGGGATCGGCCAGCACTTGACTGTGTGCCGGCAAAGACCTTGTTTCTTTCGCACAACTGATGTTGCCAGCACATTGCACAGTTCCGACACTCGTCCATTCGTAGTTGCTTTTCCAATGTCGTATTTTTCCAGGGATCTGGCCATAAGTCATCATCAATGCCAACTCGTGCATTAAAGCTCCAAGACAACACACAGATGTTCATTCGCTGGGACAGACTTGAATGCAGCAGACAGACTGTCATAGAATGCTTGCTTGTCTTCGCCAGGATAGCAAGAGTTGGTGAATGAAGACTGATTTTGTTCAGATCTGCTTGGTTTGAACATCATAATTCGTCCTGGGATAGGGGTGCTGATGGGATAGGGGTGCTGATGTACCTGGGATAGGGGTGCTGATGTATTCAGCCACTTTGTTGGAGATTGCAAAACCAACCCTGCGGTTTTCAAGCTCCTGTCCTGACCAGCAGAACGAGTAGTTTTGTTGTTTTTGTAGATCCTGACCCAGAAAGTGCAAGGCAGCTATGCCAACCTCTTGGATTCCAGTTCCTGTCCCAGCACGGCCGTTTCCGTCAAACAAGAGATGTTAGACACGTTTTGGTCTGTCTGGTTCAGTAGAATATCTTGGTTGCCTGGTTTGAACATTGCAGGAACTTCGTAGCAGAGTAATTTGAATTCCTTTTGTCGTCGCAGGTAAAACATCCAAGTCTATTTTACGTATTTTGGGTCTAACCTCGTGTACCCACACGGGACAGGTGGTCGGGACAGCACTTTATTGGCCAGTGGGTGCCCAACGTAAGGCGGACGGCAAGTGACCAGTGAGACGCAAGTTCTCTCCCACCGTGTTTCACGCCCGTACGAGTGTGTTCTACGTCCTGCGAACTCGGCTTGTAAGCCGCAGACTGCCGCGAGCCGCGTTGTTTCACCAGGATTAGCACGAACAGCGTAGTCAATACAAGGTTCAGCTTTAGATTCTGCTTAAGTGGAAATACATCCCATTTTCCTGTTGGTTCAATATATGTAGACTAGTTGCCCTGCATGGATGAAGCGCTTAATTAAACTGTCCCTAAAAGGGGCGTTTGATTCAAATCTAGGCCTGTGCGGCGTCACCTTTCAGGGCCAGAATGTGAAAAACAGATTGGGGAAAAGCTTTCTAATGAAAAAATTGCAAACACAGCGTTTCTTTGTGAAGCTATTTACAAGAGTTCAAAAATATCAAAAATGAAAATGTAGCCCAATTATCAGAACAGGCTCCGTGGCCAGTTTGTTAAATGTTGAAAAACATAACTGTTCTGCGTGAACTGAAACATGAAGCAGCTGAAAATTGCACGTAACATTAACACGTTGCCTGCAATAATTGGCACATGGATGATATGCAGTAGTATTCATATAAAAGTTATAAATTCATTTTGAAAATATATGTTCTCCAGGTGCATATATTACATTGGCAAGGGTTGTAAAGTTGACTTACGGTAAAAAGCAGTAGCCTTTTTTATGATATCGCAAAAATACAAAAATCGTCTGTTTGCGAAACAAACTCTACGGCATTTAAAAAAATTCTATTCACAAAAAACACGCAAACACGTTTGTGCAAATAAAACACGAAATCAAGTTTATGAAAGTATAAATACTTCTTGAGATAATTGGACTTTGTTACGAGTAAACCAATCTCATAAAATATTAAAAGCTATAGCTATCTTTCAGTTTATATTTTGTTGTTTATATATGACGTAGAGAATCAAAATTTTCAAACGATCTTCGCAAGAATGTTGCTTTACATACGTTTTGAATAAGCTGTTGTGCTGCGTTTTGAATAAGCTGAAATGGGGAATGCGTAGGCTATGAAGTGATCAGAGTATAGGTAGGCTGCAGACAAGCATACTATTTGTAGCATCATTCACACGTTGAAAAGTTTGCATTAATAACAATTCCCTGTTAACCACTTGAAGCAATCAGTTAACCTGCCTTCCTTAAAACAGAAAGGGGGGAATGTATCGGTGTCGTTGATTTCACTCAGAATTGCAATGCACCAAGGCTTTGGCGCACAATGAGCGCTTGATTGCAACATTAACATTACAATAAACGACTTGTTTTATCATTTTAATTGGTCGAGAGTTTTGTAAGTATGTTTGAAAGCAGGGTCTCAATAGGGGAGTTGTTTCAAATACAATATTACCCAAGAAAACTATACAGCAGGCTTTTTTGAAGGAAAATGTTAGGAACCCGGTTTGGATCTGTAGGGACCCGATTTCTCTGATTCTAGGGACCCGATTTTCTCTGATTTTAGGGACCCGATGATAATTTTCTCTGATTTTAGGGACCCCATTTTAAATTCTAGGGACCCGAATCGGGTCCTCGGGTCCCTAAAACGCCTTAAAAAAACCCTGCTGTACAGGATTGACAAGACTCACCTGTGGATATAAGTAGGTTTCATGCTATTTCCTTCAACCTTAATTTTTGAGTGAACTTTCAGTTCACTCATAGGATTTTTTTTGGTCATACTTTCACCTGGGACTTGTACAATGTTGTAAAACGATTCTCTTCCAAAACTTGTTCCAATATTGAAGTAATCTCCGCGGCTATCTACGAAATTACCATAATTTTATCGTTGGCCTGTCCCTTACGAGCTGGAAAGAAAAACGTCTTTGCTCCAGTGGTCTCACAAGGACGTTATAAATGTGCTGATTTCACCCACAATGCGTAGAGCAGAAAAAGCATTGATATCACCGACTGTCCTAAGTACGAAGCGCTGTTGAAGCGACGGAATCAAATTTGCAATTGAACTTTCAAAATTTCGTTCATATAAATTTACACAACAAACAAAAAGGTATAGCGTAACAATTTCAGAAAAAGATTTTAAATTTTCAAGAAAAATGCTTCAAAAAGTCAATGAAAACATTGAAGGATAGAAAAACCTCATTACGCTGCCATTGTGAACAAATTTGTTGTTACGAAGAACACAGGAATGTTTCCGGAACGAAAATAAAGACAACATTAAAAAACATCTTGTGCTTTTGTTCTCAACCATGGAGCTCACCATAATGAGGATGGGCGGTGGAGACTGGCAAGTTCAGAATTTCTTTGAAATTCACGAACGTTTCTGTATCCAACGTCTCCGGATCAAATTTGTACGCGTGACCAACGTCTGTTATGGCATAATGGGCATTGTCCAAAACCGCGATATTGACGTTGCAAACGTCCCCAGGAGGTTCACTTGTCAATCGGGTGAACAATCTAAAGATAAACACGTTGTTTAGGTTATCTTATTTGATGAAACGTGTCTTATCGCCAGGTTTCCACAAGCTTCAGTTGTTGTCCATGCCAACTCTCAAGTGTGAAAGAATCGCGTTGCCATATAAACAAAACGAAGTTTTATGACACTCTCTTTACACCCCCAGTCAGGGCGTTACGAATGCCTGGGACCCCCTTCAAACGAACGCCGAATGTCAGGCGGATAATTTCAAAGTAAATGTTGCAGTGGTGGAAATCAAATGTTGCAGTGGCGGAAATCAAATGTTGCAGTGGTGGAAATCAAATGTTGCAGTGGTGGAAATCAAATGTTTGCAGTGGCGGAAATCAAAAGCAACGCATCGCGCGTGAGGTTTAGATTTCATCCATTGCTTCAAGTAGAGCCAGAGGCGGTAAAGAGCGAACATTTCGTTTTTCCAAGTCTTTGGTGTTGTGCATCGAATAAACACACGAGAGGCGCATGTTCTACCACTTTACTGTACATTCGGCATTCTGTAGTCTCCGTTGTTGTAAAGTGTTATCTTGCTTTAAACCACCGCTTAACACCTAAAATATTTTAATTGATAAGTGAACATTTTTGTAAGCATTCCATTAAAATTACCGACTGTCTCTCAATGACATTTACAGAAGTATTTTTGCAAAGGTTGCCGGTTGAAGGCTTACCTCTCCCCAGTTCTAAAACTGTTCACATTTGATCAATTCTTGATAGAAGTGTGCACAAAAATGAAACAACAGAAGTGTGGAAAATGACAAACAATTAATTGTTCCCGATTTTTGAAACATTTTATTTTTGAAATAATTATGTATTCCTTCTCACGCTTTTCACACATTTCTCTCACAATTTTGGGAATGACCGCAGCGCTTTGGTAATAATTTCAGCTCTACTGAAAAAAAACAGAAACACTGAATTAGAAAAGTATCTGCACAAATTACACGATGTCTTGTAGAAAGTCGCTTTGCCTCATAGCATCACATATACCTCGAAAACATGTTCATACAAGGATCAGGAATGGAGGCGGTGCCGAATGATCCATAAATTATTCGATTATGTTTCCTGTTCATCTTGAAAACCTCGGAGCGAATGAATTTACTGCTGTAAGTGACAGAACCGTTGCTGATGCAGAATCTGCGAAGATAGAAATCAGTTACAACCAGTCATCAAAAATATCTCTGCCATTGAAGGATAAATCGATTATAGACTTAAAATAATGGTTTCAATTTCTTCCTCACAGATACAATGGCATCTTCTATACATCTGCCTCAAAATGAAGATCCCAGATAGAGAATTCAAAGAAACGCTTAAGGAGACTTAGTGTTCTGAGAGTATCATCTTATGCCAGATCTTCAGGCGGAAAAACAGATATTTTTAACTTCAAACAAACGACTGGCGTCATAAGAGGAAAAAACAATGCACAAACGTGTCTATAGCGTCACAATCATCAGTAATGGCGTTGCACTGACAAACGACTGCTTACTCAACATTTTTGTTTTACAGTTCACACTTTGTGGTAATACATTTAATGACTCCAGGTTCATTTGGTGGAGCTTCGTAAATGAAGCAAAGAAAATCTGCAGTTATTTTATTAAACAATCATTAACAGCAATGGAAGTCACTAAAAGTTTTGGAAACCCGAAAAAACAGGTAACTAGTAATGCTTTATTTCAACCCGTATCAACGTATTTTGTGAAAAACATACTTGTGCAACAGACCATGACCATCGAACAAATGCTCGAAAGTATCATTTCCGACATCAAACTCTCCAGGACCGTTTCTTATCACGTGACCTTGTAACCAGGATGGAATCGCACCTGACGAAAAACAATGAAAATATCACGTGGCGAACAAACAATGAAACAATCACGTGATGAAATCTGAGTGGTAAAAGTTTACAAACGTTTGGTTTACTGGGATTGAAACAAGCATATGCATGTTTTCTTGTTTGCAAATATTTTCAACCACTACTATCCACCAGAAATGGATGTTGTTGCAGAGGGTCAGTCAAAGAAAGGAATGTTTCTGTCTCTCATAAAAAAGAATCCGATGAAAACATTTATAAACGCAACTCAGGATTTTTGTTTTGCTAAAATACAGAATGTGATTTTGAAGAACTTGGAACGTGAAGCCATTAGAGTCCTGCGCGGGGCGGGTTAACCCGCGCAGGTTGCGGGTACCCGCATTTGGGGGGCGGGTGCGGGAACCCACACTGCTTTGCATGCAGGTGCGGGTTGAACTTGCTGCGGGTGTGGGGCGGGCGCGGGTTAAGAAATTCTTTGTGCGGGTAACTGAGTGTTGAGCCAAAGCACGTGAGCTTAATCGGCTCAAAAATCGCAAAACAGGTGGATGTACAGTACTAAAGTTGTTTGCCAGAATTGCGCTTAGGACAGTCGACCTGCAGCAATTATTACATTATGATGTAACAACCCATTGTTGCGAAGCATTAGCTCAGACTCTTGCCATGTGGTGGGTGAACATCGTACTTGGTGAGGAATTCAGTCTAGCAGCACCTCTAAATGGATAAACCAACGCTTAACGCACAGCTAGTCACAACTGGACGGAAACGTGTTTTTTATCACCTCAAATTTGTTGACTGCGAAAGATCAGATCTGTGGAAAGTTTTTGGTTGTCAATGAAAAAGAATGAGTATCTTGATTTTGCTGCTTGTTAGACTTGTCTTCAGACGTTATGAGTAGGGCAAGTTTTTCAACTTTTTTTACAGCTTCAAACAGCTTCTGAAATACTCAGAATTTATGTAGTGCGATGAGCTGGTTGCAGGAATTTTATACTGCAACTTTTTCCTTTTTCACATTCAACTTTCATCAAGTAGGCCTATTGCGCAAAATGTAAACGTGTGATTTGAAAAACATGCTTGAGAACTATTTCAGTATAGTTCTTTTCTCTTTGATAACCGATTCGAACTGAATAATGACCTAAAAGCAATTGCAGAAATGACCCGGCCAGACTAACATCAGTTTAGAACTGCAGGCCAAATTGTTAAATTGTCAAGCAACTTCATGCACTGTAGAGCGAAGTTTCAGCATGCTACGCAAACTGTTGGCAAATGATCGCCATTTCTCGCCAGATAATGTTTGGAAATACTTAGCATTATATGTAAATAAATCGCTTGAGTAAATCACTGTCGTTTAAAATGCTTGTGCATAAATGCAACTTTTTACTGCAAATTTTCTTAAAAATAAATGCACATTTCTCACGATTTTATTGCAACAAAAACTTGCCCTAGTTATGAGTTTTTAGTAGTTTTCGGACAGGTTCGGGTTTGAGACCGAAAAAGTGCGGGGCAGGTGCGGGTTGGGATGGTCTGCGG
>Ga0210059_1009867_pt1 | contig 14821 bp, 8 predicted proteins | sample Ectturendosymbi2_FD_188042 | JGI IMG/M metagenome (GOLD analysis project Ga0210059, IMG submission 188042) | Ecteinascidia turbinata endosymbiont from Florida, USA - Sample 2 (SPAdes) (version 2) | ecosystem: Host-associated > Tunicates > Ascidians > Unclassified | place: Key West, Florida...
CATTTTTTTTATTTACGCTTTTACATTTTGCGCAATACTTGATAAAAATTGCAGTAAAAAGTTGCACGCAAAAATCGAAAAATTTGCAAAAAGTTGCAATATAAAATTCCTGGAAACAGCTCAAAACATTAAAACACAGATATTTTGAGCATTTAAGCAGCTGTTGGAAGCTGTAAAAAAAAGTTGCAAAAATTGCAAAAACTTGCCCTAGTTATTAGACCTTCTGCATCTTTCGAGAAACACGTACATATTTTTTCTTAATAATGCCTCAAATATAGGAATGTTACATTGAACCTGATGAGTCATGACTACTAACACTCGCTCTCCTGGGCAGGTTGTACAGAGCTCTCCATCCACAATTATAGGCCATACGCAATCTTTGCATGCATCACTTTCTGAAAGTTCACCATAATTCTGATGCATACATGGGCGTATAAAAGGAACGACAAAGTACATTTTTAATTGCATTTGAAGTTTGAACATCGGGAAAAAGAGGCTCGCAGCTTGTTTGCTGCACAATATTTTTGTGGCAGTTGTCTCTGAATGTCTGTGTCATCTAGAGAGCTAGTTATCCAGTACAGCTCCCAGATATCTGTAGTGGTTAACAGATTTTAGATTTTAGTGGTTAACATATTTTAGATTTTTGCCACCCATGTATCAGTCAATAATGGGGTTACTGTGCTTTTTACACTCTTAGCCTTAAACGTCATACAAACAGTTTTGTTTGCTGCAATTGAAAATATTTCCATGCGGTTCTGCATAAGCCTGACACACAGATAAAAGTTATCTTCGCAACATTTCCAAAAATGAGAACTTTTCAGTTTTAATCAAGATGCAGACCGAACAATCAGGACAGAGTAAAAATTTGTATCTTCATACAAACACCCGGTCCTGTGCTAAACTAGTGTAGTCATGGGTTTAGTGTCACGATGTATAGGCTACTACGGCAGTAAACCTTCCTAAGTTTCGTCTTGTTTTAGCAAATTCGTTCTAGCCCTATTCTTCTAGTATGTGCTTGAATTTCTATCACAAATGAAGATCCCAAACTTGAGGGATAGCCTTTGTCAACGGTGAGGGGATCTTTGAATGCTACTATGTCGGGTAAAACGAGTCAGGTGTCTTGTGCCTTTGGCGCGTAACGGATCAGATGTGTTCGGGGCAATGCGGCTTTTTCTGGCATCCACGAGCCGTGTGAAAGTTTTTAGAAGCACGTTTAAGGCTATGAGCTTTCAGGGCTTGCACTGGTTGCAAAAGTTAGGGTCTTGTAAAGCGTCATTTGGCGCCAAAGTGGTCTAGTAGGTAGGTGCGTTCAACACTTGACTAGCACTCATATGACACTTTACTAAACCTTTTTCCCAAGCCGTGGTACTGGGATCAACGCAGAAAGACACTAAAATGTGAAACAGTCCTCGCGCTAAATTTAGTCAAAAACTATCAGCTTTCGAACCGAAAAAGCAGCTAAACAACGTTTTTTAAAGAAATATACTACGTTTTCAATAATGGTGATCCGCATTGCCCCTAACAAAAATAATCAAAAGGTCTTAGAAGAACAAGCGGTTTGACGTGGCATTAACTGTTATGTCAAGATCTCTCTTATCAATTTGAATGTTTCAGTGATTTGCACGGTTCAACAATACTCCAATGTTATAAAGTTTCATGAAGGCAAATAGAAGCCTGTCTAAGAAAAAATAGCACACGAACAAATAGATAAAAAATGCCATAGAAATAACACCATTTAAAAATATCTCTCAAGTTTTGACACTTCCAGCATATTTGTGATTTAAATACCAATCAATTACGAAATTTTCGATCAGATGGCCTGTCTCAAGCTAAATCTTGGAAGGAGAGAAGCTACCAGTAAGAAGTTTCATTGAAAAATTCTAATGAAACTTCTTAAAAATGACTAGAATATAAAATTTCATCTTTATTCTTTGAAAGTTGCTACAAATATCAAAATTGCCATGCAATGTTTTGAAAATTTCGGAGGGGGCAAATGCCCCAAATGCCCCCCCCCCGTGGTTGCGCGCCTGGTATGTATTTATTATATATAATCTCGTGCATTGTTGTGACTCATGTGAGAAATTAGATGGAGTTTCTTTCGTACCAGTGTCTTCACCTTAAATGCTGATACGAATAAAATTGGTTCAGTTTTGTTGTTTATGACAAAATATTGTTATGTTTTTCAAAAAAGTTAACAGTGCATTAGGCAAACATCGAACAAATATTTACTGAATCAAATGCGACAAACAGGCATCAAGCACTGGCGCGTAGTCATAAAAATATCTAGAAGCCAGGCCCGTAACCAACTTGGGTCACCAGGGTGGGCGAAGATTTTTCTGAGACGGCCCAAATTTTTCAAACTATCTCAAACACGTTTTCCAGGAGGGGCGAAAGAAATTTTAAGGAGGTTTTACCCCCCCTAGTTACGGGCCTGCTTGAAGCATAGGCGAATTTTTTTTCATGTTGGTTTTCTTTGTTGTTTCTGAAGAAAAGCACATTACCAAACAAATGCTCTTAGTTTTGTGTGGATACTTTCCGGAAAAAGTCATCGTTTTTGAAAATTTGAAAAAGGCGCTGGAGTCTTCCTCCATTGCTTGGCTGCCCACGGAACGTAGCATACCGGTACAATCGCAAATCGTATGTGATCAGACTGAAAACAGACAACTGGCAATATGCTGCCCTGTTAATCGCTGAAAATTAATGAAATAATTTGTTTTAAACATAAAATAAAACAAAAATATTGCCCCCCTAAAAATGTATTGTGCCCCCCCAAACCTTAAAACCTGGCTACGGGCCTGACCGAAAGTCCCCCCACTTGAAGACTTTCTGGCGATCGTTCTGGTGGTAACGAATAAAGGCAATAACTAACACTATGCACGTGTAATTGGAAGAAGTCCAACATCTGGACCAAGCGTTCAGGTCATAATGAACGCTGCAAGTCAAACGTTTCTCAACCAGAGCCAGTTTTAAGCCTATTTGACCTATTTTATCAAAATGGATCCCAGCACCTTCAGAGGGCCCCGTGCAAGTGTCGACAGAGTTAACGGTTGCAGCCTTTTGTATATTCTAAGGATTTTAAACCACTATTGAAATGTGAAGTTAACAATGAAACTTTCTTTACATCTGAGATTGTATTATCGTATTTATTGTTATAGCCTGTTATACGCAGCATATATACTTTTTTAGTTAAAGACAGAGATACTACACGAAATATTAACATACATAAATGTATCTGTAAATTAGGTATGCTGCCATCACATCACTTAAGTTTTTCGTTTGATCCCCTGGAATCAGTAAACTATTAAAAAAACATACGGTGGGCTTAACGGAGACTAAGGGAAGAAAATTTGACGAAACATGTCGGGTCTGCGTATACATATGTAAAGAAAGCAAAAGCATGGAAAAAGTAATGATGAGGAAGGTGGCGACAAGCAGAAAAAGGAAGACTCATAATCGACAATCTAAAACAAAACCTATTTCAGTTTGTGAGTGTTTGATTGTGATCTTCAAAATGCTGTGTTCATGCTTTATCTTTAAACAAGCACGAAACATGATCTTTTTTCATTTCATATTTTTGTCAGCAAATTTGAGGGTGGAAAGGGTGGCACTCTTATGGTCGGCCCGGGTGGCACTTGGCATCGCAACGCCACTGTCTTAGTTAAACTATATGTAAAACGCCCAACTGTATATTGATGATCTGAAAAATAATTTAAGCAGTTGGATGGCAACAAACAGCCGTCCCATATTATACCTTTGGATGAGGAGTTTGATCAAGCATATTGCGTGGCAACCATTGAAAATCTATCACATGCGTTGAAAGAGAAGTTCCACAATTTCGCAGAAAGGACTATGCTGAGCTAACGATGATCTACATAGTGTTGTAAATCACATTTAGGTGAACATCTTTTCTTAGGGCAAATAAGAATATATAGCCCCAACAACTATAAAACGTTGCTATTAGATGGACTGCTCATTCTAGCTTTTGGAAAAGTTTGGAAAGAACGAGACAGGTGCTGTAATTAGACATTATATCACAAATCAACTGAAGACAGATGGTAGTGTGACCCTTGTACTTGAATGCTAATAAGTAATGGTCTAAAACAACTTTTTTAAAAAGTTTGATTGGTGGAAGACAGACTTAACCGTGGTTTGCTTAAATTTTTAATTCCTTAATTGTGGTTTTGTTTTCCTCATCGACCTTAAGGTTTGATCTTGTGTCTTTTTTTATTAAGTTTGCATCAACTGTCTTTCCATGGTTGCTTTGTATGCGTTTCATGTTCACGAATCATGTTTTCTACATGCGTTGGATGGCTTATGCTACATGTACAGTATTTTGATTGAGAGTTTGTTGTTGAGAGCGATTTTTGTTGCATATATATTAGGTGACATCAGCCATTTAGAAATGGGTTTTGGATTAGTAAGCATGAAGCCAGTTGAAAATAGATTCTCTCACCAGTATGTCTAGATTCAGTGATGAGAAACTTACTGCGGTTGCGGGCAACTACTGTGTGTGTGCTCCGCGAACACGTTCATGAAATGCTTCTTCATCTCTGCACGGCTTGGGGAATAGAATATTTCTGCACGATTTTCATCATTTGACAAACATTTTGTTATCTTTTATATCGGCAACTGATAAAAGGTCTGTATAGGACCTTTGTCCGATATTACAGCACCTTCACGTGTGCTACAAGGTTCGTGACCAATTATCCTTCAATTGCGTGCCGATGCTTTTCCTACGCCTGCATGGTATGCTTTTCCAGCTTATGACGAAGCCCACATTCAAGAAATGTTCAGATGCCATCTATTTTGGCATTTCAGGCCAATTTCGACGATGCAAGGTTGTTTTCAGAAAACTTTCAAACCTCATCGGTTTTGGCTTCTTGAGACATGGTTTGCAGGTAACGGGTCCGGTTGAGAGACCACGTGATTCTTGATTACAACGTGATGGATTGTTTGGGATCGTCAGATAAACTCCTTGCAACTCTTACTTGCAAAGGTTGAAGTTTTTATTCGTTTAATAGCCAAAAAATGCCGGACGCTGAAGTACAGCATTTCTGCAAATATTGATGCTTTTACACTAATATTACACAAAACAGCACTGAGTTTTCATAGTAAGTACAACATGCAAGGTTTATTTGAAATCGAAACAACTGAATGTTTTTTATTGTGGCAAAATGTGTAGTAACAGATTTGCTTGCTGTTGATTTAATATAGTTAAGAGGTTTTTGAGTTAAAAAAATTGTTCTTTCTTGATACAGAAAGAACGGTTAGAAAGACGGTAGTACAGAATACACGCTTCGTGTTTTCAAAAGTTTTTGGTTTGATGCTTTTTGGCGCAAACCACTCTGCACAGACTTTACCAAGTTTAAGGCTGAATGGTTTGCAAATTCGCCTTGGTTTTATAAATAACCATTTTCAAAGATTTTGTTTCCTTTTATAAAAGTGTTGTATCGTTTTGTCAATTGCTTTCCGTATTGTCGTGTCGTTACTGAGGTAAAACTTGGATGCTTCCACTTTTTCAAAAACTGCAATTCATTTGGCTGAATTACTTGGGACAAGTGCGCTGAAGCCAGTTTGTTTCAAAACACGATGTTTTCACTTCAGCAGTGCAACTGCTTTGCCCCGAAGGCTTGCGAGACTTGTTTTTTCCCACAATCGTTGTATTGACTGAAGAGATTCCATGATTTTGGCAAATTGTTAGTTGTTCTCACAACAATTCTCACCTTCACTTAAGACTGGCACATAACAATCGACATTACACAGCATGTTCCAAACTGGTTTACCAGGCGATATTTTATTAAATCATTTAACATTTTTATGATCTAGTGCATTAAAACCCAGGTAGACTTAAATATAAATTTGATAACAGAACAACGTAATGTGTCACGTATTTAAAACTAGCTATGCAAGCGCAAAATTATCCATCTGAAATATCAACTTTTCAGAATTCATTCGTTTATATGACAAAAATGACTGCTCTACTCAAGAATATAATTTTGTCTGTGTTTACACCACTAAAAATTTCCTGAACAATCGAAACTATTTTTTCGATGAATTGTTTTGTGCTTCCTCAGGTTTATTCATTTTTGACGTCTTTGATCTTTCTTTACATTAACAAAAATTGTCAGAGTTATTTTAGTATTTCTTTAAAAATGTGTTTGGCTGAAGGCAAAAGAAAAAACATGAAAATATGTATCATGAATTCCATTGCACATCAGTGTTCCCTCTAAAAAATTTTACACTGAGTAAATGTTTGCTTCAGTAAGGAAGAATATTTTAAGGCTGAGCTAGCAGAGTTCGAAATGAATTGCAAACTTTATGAAGTATTAGAATAAGCATAAAATTTTATCAATATACGAACAAACGACACATTTTTTTCAAATAGCTTCTGAAACGGCTATGCAATATGCTCAAGTGTTTTTCTTCTGCCCACAAAATGTTAATGTTATTTTACATTATTTGGAATGTTGCAAGTGTGCGTGAGAATGATATTTCACTGCGCAAATGGTCTGTCTGGTCTGGTGGTACTGCGCATTTGCGCACCTTAAAGGAAAACATTGTTGCACATCCACTGGATGATTTCATCTGCTTTGTGAAAGCAGAAGTGGCAAGTTGCAATTTGCTGATAGCCAACGACTTGCCCAACGGCGCCATGAAATTTGTTCTTACGAATTACATACGAGGCAAAAATTGCTGTAATTTTCGTGATAGGGCATTTCTTTTTATGGATTCACCCTGCTTGAGTTGCTGGGTCCGGCGTATACATTCCAGATAAGATAAGATCAAGTAAAAATTGCTGAATGCTCAGAAGAATCCATAAATTGTAATGACAGTTTACGGGCTTGCTATCGGTTTCCTGTAAGTCTATGGCAAGCTTTGCAGGATTTGCGAAAGGTGCTGCCTAAATATAAATGAAAACTGTTTGGTTCGGGGTCGATGAATTGAAATGGATTGTGTATTTATTATTCTCAGTACTGCACTGGGAGAGTTAGATTTTGTTAATATTTTTTCAAATCTATTTTCATTTCCTAGTGCTTGATACCACATAATTTTCGCGGAAACATTACGCATTTGTCTACTCGGTTATCACACATTCTTGTTTTCAAATACATGAGGTATGTAAATATTTTTTTTAGAGTATGCTCTAACTTCATCTTGATTAGGATGAAGTTTATCCACAAAGGTTAATGTGTTTGTAATTTCGCACACTGCTGTACGCGTATTTACTGTGATAACATGTTTTAAACACTGCAGCACTTAAAGCACGAGGACATTTCATGTGTATTTTTATTGAGTTCATATACGTATTTATCCAGAACATTTAACACAACTTTGCTGATTGATTGCACAGCAAAATGATCGAGCTTACTCGAAAAAACAGCTCTTGTTTGCTTGGTTGTTATGTGTGATTTGGTGGGGTGGACAGCTAATTTGAAAGTCAGAAAGCGTTTGTGTTGGGGACAGTTGCATTCAATCCGACGCAGAACTTACTACCAAGTTAACATTGGAAACACATACTGAACTATAGAAAATGAGCTTAAGGTAACTAATATCGAACAGCTTGAGTACCGTCATACTTAAACATTGACTGTCCGCAGGTCTGGTCATGTCCATGTAAAATCACCGCTTAAACGTGCAGGTTTACCCGGGACAAGATTTCTCAACAGCATATCAGACTGACACGAGGTTAACCACTTCAAGCTCCTACCTGTTTCTCCAAACTAGAGTCGTCGATGACAAACAACCATATCTATTGACCGGAGCTGTATTTTTCGCTCAGAACACACTTGGCGAACCCACAGAAAGCAGCACAACATTTCGAACTCCGTGGCTTCCGTTGCAAGATACACAGAGTATACAAATTCAACTATTAGCTGCATTGCAAAGCCCACAAGCAGCAATTGTTCACTTTCTCCACGTAGTTACTCAGCACGCGGTCGACCACGCTGGGCACTGATCACATAACGTATGGCAAAGCATTGGGCAACAGATAATATTTATTTCCTCGCGGAGGCGACAAGCGTTTTATTCCCCAGATAAATTTTATAGAAAATGTTCCTTCTGCTTCACTTATGCTTGGCTGTCGTGAAGTTGGCTGTCGTGGCGTCCTTAAATCATTCCGTAAGGCCTTAGCTATGGTCATGTGAAAGGGCCCACTGACGTGCCTGACACTATGAAGAATGTATATGGAGAGAAGCAATGAAAACCAGGTTGTTTCAGTGCTCTTAATTTCATGCATTTCTACTTAGTTGTTCAAAACCTTTCCATATTTACCATGAAGTTTTTCTTATTAGAAAACAAAACATAGCAAGGAAGGTTGTATAAAAGAATTTTCTGAGAACAAATTGCTCTAGTGCTACCATTTCCAGCAAATAAATATCACGAAACGTTTTTAAAAATTATTGACGTATATTCTATTTTGCAACGTTTTGGCCACTATTAAATGTTTTAAACAATTTGAGAACCAAAGCCAATTCTAGCTCAAAATTTATGTATTTTGTATTAATGCACTCTACACAATACCTGAATACTGAAAATCTGAATACATCTAGTTCGAAGCTTTACTTAATAAAAACCGCGTAATGCTGTTGATACGGAACTACAAAAACATCCGCTATCATGGGGTCTTTTATTGGGGTTAATATTGAATGTAAATATATGTTAGGTAGATCTGGTATAAGGATCAACCAGCAAGGCCTCAAAAGCAACCAAGCAGCAAAAAAACTTTAAATATACCAGGCAAAAACCAGCATTTCTTATAAGCAATATAACTTTTGTTCCAAACATTTGCAAGCAATGGATCAGCTGTAACGTAGTTTCTCGAGTAACTACAAATTGTTAAACTCGTATCTAAATATTTTTGAAGATATTTGCCAAGCGTTACCACATGCAGGAATATCTTAAATGACTGTCATATCAAGCAGAAAAAAGCATGCCATCCAACGACTTTCTTATCCAAATACAACATCACTATTTTTGGAAATGACGTGTTTTCTCAATACAAATCGCCATACTTTTCGCGTTCTCGCACAAAAAAAGCTGAACATCTCGTGAGAAGCAAGCGCTTTTTGGAAGATTCTGTTTCGGCGCTGTGTCGTTGTGGCACCAATGGAAAAGAATGTTGGCAGGGTCGTTGCGTTTGGGGAGATTCAGGGAACGCTTGCCAATTTAGACTTGGTCACAGTCCATTTAATGTTTTAGTTTGAAGATTGCAGTTTTGCTGGAGGTTTACTTTGGTGATCGAAAATAGCAATACATTTTTTATCGTTCAAGATTTCGAAAACGTTTACGGAAAGACTGGAGAGAATGTGTTTCTCTCTTGCTTTCTTCCTCCTAAACATTTTGTGTCATAGCAACGGTTGATATTGCATTTATTAATGTGACCTTATCATTTGCATTTCACATTAACGCCCCAAGGAAATCCTGTATACGCATCTGGGTCTATGCGTTACCACAATTTAGAGAACCTGCCTCTCGTTTCAAACAAGTGATAGATTCTGACTTTGTAGTGCTCCAAACTTTAACTTCCACCTCTGCACGGACCACAACCTAGACGTCAGATTCTCACCCATTGACAGTAATCCAAGTCCAATTGATATTGTTCCAAAATTCATCTGTTCACTTATATCTGCACAGGCTTTTCCTCCGGGGAAAGCAGTGTAACTGCAGCTAATAATTTTTCATGTTTCTTGCAAAAATAATTTGTCATGCTTTATGATAATCTTGATTGTTCGTGTGAAAATTCAATTTTACAAATTCAAAAGTACTTTTCGAAATACCTTTTTTCGAAATGCCATGCCTAAAGTGGTACTTTTTTCGACCTGTTTTTTTATTTATTTTTTTATTTATTAGCTGTGACCAGACACGAAGCCCTTGTTTAAACACACACTCTGCAGAACGCAGGTCGATAAAAACAGACAAAACAGAACGTTTTACAAGGCATTGGAGCCGGCGGAATCACAGGGTTACAGACACTTTTTACAACTGCGTTGAAGGCAAAGTCACAGGGTTACAGACACATTGTTAACACTAATGATAGCTAACACGTAAAACTTGTTACAACACTATAGCAGAGTAGGCGCCAATTTCTAAACTGGTCGAGCCCGCAGGTAAAATGCGAAAGCATTGTGACATGACACGCCATCAATCAAACAAACACTGCAAGGTTCGATCACTCGTTCACAGAGTAAAATGCGATTGTAGTGTTCGAACAACAGGGACGAATACAAACCATCTGACTACATCAAAGCACGTAGCCATATGTTGTTAGATTTTCTGCATCTTTCGAGAAATAGGTACGTGTTTTTTCGTAACAGAGCCTCAGAGGTACGAATGTTACATTAAACTTGGTGGCTACTAACACTTGCTCTCCAGGGATGGTTGTATAGAACTCTGCATCCAAAATTATAGGCCACACCTAATCTCTGCATGCATGACTTCTTGAAATTACACCATAATTGTGATTCCTACATAAGCGTACAAAAGGAACAAAAAAGTACATTTTTAACTGCATTTGAACATCGGGAAAAAGAGGCTCGCAGCTTGTTTGCTGCACAATATTGATATCGCAGTTGTTTGTTTGGTTAAAGATTTGATCACAATTTGTCGGCAGCAATAGTTGCTTTAATGAGTTTTTTGTGGATTGATTTCAACTTGAGGTTTTCGCTTGGTGAATCACAAATCAAATTGAGATTCAATTCAACACTTATAGAAATTCATTTTGGTGCATTGCGATTTTTTACAAATGGTGTCATACGAAATATTTACTTCAGTCACGAGTAGTACCACATATTTAGTCTGATTTCAGTTTACCAAATGCTCGCATGTTTTTTTTGTTTGCTTTTTTAGAATGTTGAAGTCTAAAACTATGAAGTTCGTGTTGCTATCACGAGCAGTACAGGCAGATGACCACGTCCAATTTTATGAAATTATACAAATATGTTTTGATTAATTCTTTTTAACCACCACGATTATCTTAAAAGATAGCGAAGGTGAAACGTTTGCTTGGTTCTGGAAAGATGTTGAAGATGAGGTTATAGCTATGATAGCTGATTTCTGTTTACATACAAATACGGTAAACAATGACTGAGCAAAAAATTTCTTGATGGTTTCACCTAAAATGAATCGTAAGGTATTTTTTCTGCGCCAGTGTTGCGCCACTTTTTGTGTCGCGGAGCGATTTGCGTGACCTGTCTCGGGTTTCGCGATGCACCTGAGGCCATGCCGCCATCTGCATGAAAAGTGCTGCACATGGCAGCTACATCATAGGTAGTTGTGCATGAAGGATCTCTTGCGCAAGTGACTATTCGTGTAGCATACCATGATGAAAATGTTATTGTACGATCTTTTCAAAATTTCGTTCCTGAACCAACATTTTTTTCGTGAATTTCACAAATATAGTACAGTAACTTTAGAAAAGCACTGCTTGAAAATTATTCCATCAGCAAGATCATCTTATGGAATTCCTACTTTAATATAGTCATAAAGTGATTTTAATATTTTAAAATATCATGCTGTGCTACATGAACAGCCACTCGCATTTTAATCAGTTATGCCTGGGATTACATCATTCGGCCTTCGATAAAAATGTATACGGCTGTGCAGATGTAATTTGAATTATAAGTTGTGGCTGTGCATAATCAAAACTCTACGTCTACTGTGTGAAGATACTTAGTAGAAAAACTGCCAAAGAGACGTCTGGAAGCAGGTTAGGCTCAGTGCATGGGAAGAGCAAAACAGAAGCACTGCAAAAAACTTCAAATATCTTGAACAAACTGGCGGCAGTAATTCATAAAAATAAGCATAATGCGGCAGGTAAGAGCAAAAAGGTTGTACGCCACTCTGTTTGGCCTATCAAAAACTGTAGCTGTCGTTTGATAAATCTCACACCAACCAAATAAAAATTTATATGCTAGTTGGTGTTACTAATGTGCAGTAAACGAATAGGAGCTTCAAGAGCACGTTTCTTGCGAACGTTATGTGGACGACACGCAGGGCCGGATTAAATAAACGCGAGGACCCGGGCAAAGTCGTGACCGCGAGGCCCCCTAAACGCTTAGAGCAACTGCGTAGGTTTCACATGCCCTCGTTAGAACTTTGCAGAAGCACCGGTGAAAAACGTCCAAAATGATACGATTTGGCAGCCTACACTCCAGAGACAATTGGGGCGGTTTGTAGGTTATGTAGGCCTACTTAATTTGTTCAAACAGAGAGTTTTACGACAAAAAACAATCATTTTGCTACTGTGACATTACACAAAAATCATTTTTGTCATAGACTCTGTGACCATCTTCACTTCACTGCACAAATCGTCCATTCACTCACATATGTTATGCGGAAAGATATGCACTCTCTCGCAGATCAAAACGTACACCATTTTGAAAAATGTTCTCAACGAAATATTACGCAAAAGCAATTTGAACGGTACTACTTGACTGAAGTTTTGCAATGGGAGCTTTACAATAGTTACACCTATTAACTGTTCCGTGATCTATATTGCAGTGCTTCTTAACCCCTTTTGGTTTCGTTCAACCCTGTCCCTGATTGCTGCATTCCCATTCACCCTCTTGTGGATGTATGGCTGTTGTGACAATAATCATACTACATCGAGTGTTTTGTTAGACAACGCTATTTGCTCTACTTTATCCACAGCATGCTTTCCGCCATGCAGCAAACTGGCTAAAATCTTCAAATATAATTTGAATGCAGACTCAGCTTTGCAAAATGTTTTTTTGTTTCGTTTCATCAGCATATGCGCTATTTAAATAGAGGCAAAAAGAGGCTTTGTACTAGCAGAGTCATTTACGACTGATGAATGGAAGGAATGTTATTGTTTGAATGCACAAATATTCGTGCTGGTGCTTGAGAAAATGCGAGGGCTTGTTTGGATAAATGCCGTTTTTTTGTAAATGAGTCGGCAGTTTTGAATGTGCCAAAAACTGATAGCTCTATTTAAAATATAGCAAAACATGTATTGAGCAGACGGCTCATGGTTCGATCTTTCACTTCTGGCATGAAAAAAAATATACTTAACATAATCATCATCCCACTTTGGCCTTTTAATTTTTGAAAATAGCATTCTCGACACCAGATCTGTAACAGGGAGAGCGAAGCCCCCCTAGAAAATTTTTCGCCTCCCCTGGGAAAATGTGTTGGACATAATTTAAAAATATTGGACATAGTTAAGAAATTTGGGCCCCTCTCGGAAAACTCTTCGCCCCTCCTGGTGTCCCGAGCGGGTTACAGGCCTGCTCGACACTAACGTTCCTTTTCAAACCGGGTTCTTTAAACTGCAAAGCTGATGAAACCAGATCTAGTGAGTAACGTTAGGGGGCCGAGTTCAGTAATATTTGGTAGTCAAGTCGCATTTCAGCTTTGCTACTGTAGGAGAGAGATGAAGTATGCTTCACAACAGTGCTGTGACGAAACTATGGACCACAGAATGGCCTTAAATCGCGAATAATAAGACAATTCGACCATGACCAAAGACTTATTCGAAATTGGTTTTGATATGTTGTTTTTCGAATTGTAAACAATAATGGTGATTAAAGTTACTCTTGTAGGTTTTAGGGGGGGCGACCGCCCCTATCGTCTCCTGGATCAGCCCCGGATGAAGCTGGCGTTTCCTGATCGAGTTCATCAATAGATTTACATTTACGTTCACCAAACAAAGTGCTTTTGTAGGTATTTCATAGACATTCTGCAGGTTTTACCCGAGATATAAACGAATATTAGATGTTGGAACAAATACCAAACTGGTAACATATAAATTTCACAAATAGGATAATCTTGAACTTTGACTGATAAGGCTACACTGATGAGTGTCCAAGCGCCTGAAACTTTCGAAAGTACTGCGATTTTAGCAGATAACTTTTGCGCAGGAGTACCATTATATTCACAATTGCTGATATGTTTTGGGTAAAAAAATAAGACAAATTCAGGTTATCAATGGAAACAAAAAATTAGGAACATAAATTTCATTCACCCTTATTCACCCCTCTTCTTTCATTCACCATTGCAAAAATTTCATTCACCCGGTTAAGAAGAACTGATCCCTCACGATCACGACAAGCACTTCGCAACTAGTTGTTACGTCAGCGCATTATACGGTAATTGCAAAGGCATTAGATTGCGAAGAATACTTTGAAACGAACTTCTTGTTTTATACTGTGTGAAAAGAAGTATGAATATATCTGTAGCAGAAGGCTACTTCCACCATTTTGAAAAATCAATAAGTGTTAGTGTGAGACGGTGATCAACGTGCCCGAATGAATGAATAGCTCTTAATCAAACGACTCTTATGCAAGCTTATTTTCACACAGTATAAAAATACGTCGCTTGTTAGAATACGTCTATGCAGACTTGTGGGAATACGTCTTTATCGTTAAGGTTAGTTATGACTTCTTAGTGAGCACTAAGAGCAAAGCTACATTTGCCGTGGCGAGTTTTCGCACAGTAATTCATCTGCTCAGTTTTTTTACGCCAGCGTAGTGTTCTAACTTTTGTAAGTTGTCCGATAGCTTTGTCAACAAATAGTTCTACTTCACATTGCTTGAAACACTTTTGCGAGAGTGTCTAACTTTCTTGGTTTTCACCGCTCATGTTCTGGCCGTTGTCTTAAAATATGACTTATTTGTAGAAAGCGCTCGCAAAAATGGATATTAGGCAGTTTATGAAAAGAAAAGCATTTCTCATCGCCGAAGTGCAGAAAACATTTCAGACAAAAGATTGAGAATTGAGGTTCGACCAGCACAGACTAATGGTGTAGAAAAATAAAGCGTTGTGTGAACGTCCATTTGCATTGTATCGTCAGCAACCTGTC
>Ga0210059_1009869_pt1 | contig 14819 bp, 6 predicted proteins | sample Ectturendosymbi2_FD_188042 | JGI IMG/M metagenome (GOLD analysis project Ga0210059, IMG submission 188042) | Ecteinascidia turbinata endosymbiont from Florida, USA - Sample 2 (SPAdes) (version 2) | ecosystem: Host-associated > Tunicates > Ascidians > Unclassified | place: Key West, Florida...
GACATCGTTAGTATCACCAGAGATTACACGCCACGATCACTCTATTATTGCTTGTTCGCGCCACATATATGTATGGTGTTGTTCTTCACGCACATCCCGTTCGTGGTGAATCACACAATCAACGCAAAACCACCGGAGAGGTTGCAACAGTATAATTGACAAAACTTAAACTTCATGTTTGCAAAGCAGAAGAGTTTATATCCTGATTCGAGTACATTTATAAAATCTTAACCATGCAAGGTCGTTTAATACTTTCCATATAGTACGAAACATCTTTGTACCAATCAACACCTCACATTCTTTGCATTACTGTCCGAGTAAACCGACAGCTGGATATTCTACATTGGTACAAATAACGCTCTTGCTGCATGATTGGGCTTACCGGCAGTGCAACAATTGCCTATTTCAGGGGTGGGCAATTAATTTTGCTCAGATGCCACTTTGAGAAGGCTGCGTATATTGGAGGGCCGTACCTTCTAATGGAAACAGAAGCAAGTCTCGGTTGAAGTTATAATCAGTTGGAGGATATATCAGATTGGAAGATTTTCCTGGATTCATTCTGCGGGCCAGTGAAAACGCTGTGGCGGGCCACATGTGGCCCGCGGGTCGCTATTTGTCCACCCCTGGCTTATTCATTGCCAAATCTTTCTCCCAAAAAAAAATTTAATAAATAAACCTAACCGAGTATTTTCTGCTGCATTCAAGCTGAAACCTAGACACTCTGCATGCGCGGTGCACAAATTTTAGTTAATAGCCTGGGTAGCATGATCAACCCACACCAAGAAAGTTTTTGCTCGTCAGGAAAGTTGTGTAAGCCAAAGCTCGCAAAAAATAACGCAACGAACACTTCCGTTTAAATGATGCCGAAGAAATGAGATGGACACAGTCATATACAGTGGTTATCAACATTTTTTCAACGATAAAAAAGAAAACTGAAGGAGCGCTTTACCATGACCCGTATTTTTTCAACTCGCATCCTACTCGCACTCGCAGATTTCAGCGCGGTTCCCGCGTCTACAGCTTCAGTGCAACTACCCGGAACCAGCGCGAGTTAGCCGGTCCTGTGCAAGAGTCGAAACACGGTGTAAATTTCAGCTGAAAACAGTCACATTTCAATGAAACAGAAGGCTGCGGTATAAGCAGCTTCAAATGAAAGCAGCACATATGGGCTGTACCCACCTTTTGCTGGTACCCGGCGCTGGCTTCCGTGTCCATTGGAGTCTGAGGTACGCTTTCTGCAACAGATCAGCGATACATCCATGAACAATTGCTTTACAACACACTACATGCCCAATCACAGGTGTCCGCAGCTCACGCGCAGGAGTTGTCTCCATTGACATTTGCATTGCATAGGCGATCTGTTCCTCCTCAGTCATGGCGCTTATATCAACGGCCCGGTTCCCAGAAGCGGGTGGAGCAGTCGCCGGCGGGTGCATCATTTCTTGGTCCACGGACATGGCCAGGGCGGCCTGAAGCATGTCGTCCTCCGATGCTTGATTTCCTTTATGGCAAGAGCAGGATGAAACTCAGGACGTTTCCGGGACCGGATTTGCCCAGAGGTATTTTAGTTTATCGGCCCTGGGCCCCGCGGGTCCACTGATCGCAACTGGTACCGAAACACGACAATTTCTATAAATTTGGGACGCACTGATGCGTTTGGCCTGGCACCCTCGATGAATCCGCCCACGGTCGTTGAGCACACAACACGGGAACGAAGCAAGGACAGAACTTATAGCAACGAAGCAAGGACAGAACTTAAACGAAGCAAGGACAGAACTTAAGCAAGGACAGCATTTTCGATTTGTAGCAAGGGAAAACGACTGTGACCCGCAAAGGAAGCTTTGGACACTTTTTCGTTAAAAGCAGCAACGTTAAGAAATCGAGTTCGCTTTGATGAATGCTTCCCATCTTTTTTCCGTTATTATAAACCACAAGCCGTTTACCGACACACAACATTACAAGCTGGTGTTGCAGACAAGGTCCAACATTTGTATAAATATAACAAAGACCCGTCTGACTTGGAGGAAATTTTGAGAGATAGCATATAACGGTCCCTCCATCAAATCAACCTACGTAAGAACAAGAACGTTTTTCTGTTTTGCAAAAGTTCCTAAATCTTAAAATATACGATTTTGCGCGAAGCTACTGCAAATAAAAACAAAAATGAAAAACGTGCAAAAAACAAAAACTTATTTTGCATAAATAAATACTCGCCACGAAAAACTCTTGTACTTGCAGTAACAAACAGTCAGTGCAACTACTGCTTAAATCGGGAGTTTTTCAATCGACACGATACACACTGACCAAGCATTGGTGCAGCAATATGCTGTTCAGCCGTTACAAAATTTACATAAATTTGATGCTAATCTGCCGTTACTGAAAACTGAATTAGTTTGCGGAAGTTTGGGCAAAACAGTTTATTAGACAGGTAGGGCGAAGACCATAGTCTTCGCTTAACGCTAGAGGTAAATCTTGTGGCAAACTGGAAACACCACACTGAGAATTGCTGATTCGTATTATTTATCACTGCTTGACACCTGTCGGTGGTATCGGTGCTTTAACCTATCTTTAAACCTATCACTGCTTGCCTACTCCAGTCTAGGTCTAACCAGAATAGCACCCTCTAAACCAGAGGTGGGCAAATAGCGGCCCGCGGGCCACGTGCAGCCCGCCACAGGGTTTTCAGTTGCCCGCGGAAGCATCAAGAAAATCTTCAAATCTGAAATACATATTCTCCAACTCATCACAGTAAACGTTAGAACTGAGGCGAACTTAAACCGAGACTTGCTTCAATTTCCATTAGAAGGTACGGCCCTCCGCTGTACGCGGACTTCGGAAAGTGGCCCCAGAGTCAAATTAATTACCCAGCCCTGCTCTAAACTGATCCACACTAACGCCCTCGGCCTAGCCTATTCAAATGCTCCTCTTACTCGCTCATTTCATCCTCCAGTGCACATGGTGAAGAGCAGCAGGGTTAGTTCAGAGGCTGCACGTTGAGCTGCAAAAGGGAAGGTCGCCCAGAAACACATGGCTCATGGCGTAATGAGCGTTTTCCCAGTTTCGCGTTGTATTTGCGAGAATCAAAGTGGTTGCTCAAGAGATTTCACTGCGGCTAAGTGCGGAAAGTGTTCACGGTTCCTAATAATTTTTGGAAAAAACTATTGGAAAACGGAGCTTCTCAAATGTCGTTTCGAAAAAGTATCTTGAAAAAGTTAAAAAAAAATAGCCTAAGTCTGCGCAGCAGTAAGTGCACAACACCGATCAAATCTTCTGATTACAGGCGTTTGCCACTCATGCAACTGAAGCGCTGAACGTTTCAGCAGAACTTGAACGCGGAAACAATCAGCGCCATACCCTCAAATTGGTTTATCATTTTGACGACACTAACCACAACGGCATATTGTCCGAAGCAAGGCCGGATATTACAACTGTTTCATTATAAGCTCTGCAACAACCAGTGTTATTTTACATTAAAGGACAACGATAGCCAAAATTTTGCCGAATATGAACTTGGTCACAACAGAAAATAATTTCACTCACGCTGTACCTCTAGACAAAGCCACTGGATAGCGGATAGAAGTTCAGTTAGAAATAAGCATTCAATTCACGCCATGCTTTCAATAAAGAACACTAGTCTATTAAATCACTAGCTTGGGTTACATGGCAAGCTAGTGTTTAGGTTGGAAAGGACTGAGACAATAGTTTTTTTTTTCAAGAAAAAAATCGCGCGTTTCAAATAGATTGTGCTAATTTCATTTTGATGAGTTTGAAAAGAACTTATGAATCTTTGAAAACTCCTAGGCTACCAACAGTCAGTTCGCCAACTAGCACAAACTATACAATCGCTGTCATACGCTTCTTACCTCCAGCAGTAGCAGGTGCAGACTGCGTCTCTTGAGCAGCTTTGTTACGTCTCGCTTCCTCCTCCTGCCTGTGTCTTTGCTCTTCAAGCGACACTCTCAGAGCCAAAGCCAGCTCGGGATCCGAGTTTGGATCAAAGCCAAGATCGAAGTCCGCCCCGCCACTCGAGGTCGCCGCGCCACCGAACTGCTGCATGATTGGAGAACTGGCAATCGCTCCCGACAGCATAGAACCGGGAGGGATGCTCACTAAATTGCAACTGGAAAATACGAGGGATGGCACATGACGCTTCCACAGCAAGTACGATCAACATGCAACCAGAAGCGATATTTACCAAGAAAATCCTTTGCTATCTGGTTATTGGGTACGCGACTTTTCGGCCTGGCCGATTCGGTCTGGCCGCTTCGGTCACGGGACTTTTCGGTCTCGAGGCATTTCGGTCAGACTATGACATCTTGCAGAAATCTTACATGTTCACTTTTTAACGCAAACGTGCTTACATCAACAAAAAGTTTTATTTAAAAAAACTACAAACATTATCCAAGATCCAACAGTTAATCAGCATCAACATATGATTTTCATCATCATCAGCAAGCAAATTAAATCATTATCAACATTTTGCAATTAAACAGAAACGCTTCAAACTCATAATTACAATTAACATTTAATCGCAATCATGACTCCTCAAAACGGAGTTTGTACAACATCAGCTAGCGTGACACTTCGCCTGCCTATATAATAATTTCAATAAACAATGTATTAAGTTGTTTATGTACAGAAATGTCCCCAGACCGAAAAGTTCTGTTCCGCTGCTTATTACATAGGGTGCGGAAAAATAGTGAGGGTATGTGTGAAGTTTATGTGCAGGCTGACTGTATCAATCTCATTAATCGAAAAACTGGCAAAGTACCTGCGGTAAAGTTGGTATTGAACACATAGCGCAGAAACAGCAGTCGCCACAGCAGGCCCGCAACTTGGGGGGCAACCGGGCAACTGCCCCCCAACAAAATTTTCAAAAACATTTTGAAAACGCCAATAAATTTTTCAGTGGTTAGGTACAACAACAAGTTGCAATTATTTTGCTCCTCACGAAGATTTCAGTTGGCTGCGGCCCTGCACCATGGTTTAACTTATTATTCTGAGTTTGACGCAATCGGTGCATCAAAACGTAAATATTTCGAGTTTCGCGAGCGTTTAGGTCGGTTAAACAGCATATGCCATCTTCGAACAATACAGTCCTAAAGCTTGATGCAATGATCCAAGCACGCCCCTAGATACCATACATTTCAGCTTACTTTGTACCGTCTTTTCCGTTTATAGTGTCGATGAAAGTAGTCAGCTTTTCGGTGTTCACATTCTGCTCACCAAAACTTATTATATCCACTGACACTTTCTCCTTCTTCAACTTCTTTGCCAGTTTGATCAACTGAAATTTTTATAAATTGGCAACTAATCGATATTCTCGATGACTTTTTCATCATTGCTATGTGATGTAAAGACACTTCAAAAATGACAACTACTCTTTAACCACAGAAGGAAACAGCAGGTCTGGACGATTTTTTGACATTTGCCCGAGAACTTGCCTCAGTGAATATACAATATCGTTTAAAAAACTAATGGCATATTTTACAAACAATCCAAAATGGGACCATTACAATACCTCTTTTTCATCTTCATTAAGGGGACTTCCAACAAACGCAACGATTCTCGTCTTGTGGTTTTTACTTTGTCTGTGCTTTAAAGCGAGGTGAGCGACGCGTAAGCCGTTGATGAACTTCAACTCACCACTGGGCTGAATCAAGTTGAGTTTGGACAACAATTTTCCAGAGTCAGTAGTCAATGTAACATGAACCTGAATGCTGAGAATTAAAAAAAGACTGATGATTAGGAAAACGTCAAGAGCTCTTACAAACTATAAACTGGAGATGGCACAGGCCAGTACTTTTACAGCCCGGCCCGCCCAGAGCTAACAAGGAACCGCCCAGGCCTGGCCCGTCTATGCTAAACTACAACTTGTTTTTCTGGCCTGGACCAGCTTGTGGCCCATAATATAGCATAACCTCAAAAGCAAAGTAACAACACTTAAGTTTTCAGTTCATTGTCTTTTGGACAATAAAACCACATAGTCTTAATGGCTATAGGTCCGCCAGAGTGCTTTTGATACCTTATTCGTCCACCACCTGTAACTCGACACTAACACACGACGAGTGTGTGCTAGGCTGCTAGTAACAAACTGAACCCAAACCTTAAGCCCTAACCTAAACCTAAACTAGGGGTTCCCAAACTGGGGTACATGTACCCCTATGCTAGTAGGGGTGCATTTGCCTATCTGAAGGTGTACATTTGAGGTTAGCAATAGAAAGGAAAAATGTGTTTACATATTATTCATTTCGAAATATTTATACATATATCAATGAATAGTATTTTCAAAATCATTATATGTTTATTGGTAAATACATTCTTATTATTTTCCACAGCCTTTTTGTCATAAGAAATTCTAGGGGTACATGCTCATCTATGGAAATATTGAAGGGTACATGGCCAGGAAATGTTTGATAAAACGTGTCCTAAACCTAAACCCAGTCCCATCGCCACGGGGGAGCATTGGTGGGCTTAGTCTCCCAAACAAAGCTCCAAGCCCCCAAAATTGAAACAGGAAACACTATAAATCAGTGGAGTTTTTGTCAATTTTTAGAATGTCAAGCCACCCTGCACAAACGCAAAGCCCCCCTATTGAAAACTTCTGGCGACAGTTCTGCCTAAACCTTGCTAGGCCAAAGTGTTTCACTGAAGTTTTCATTGGAAACTAGGCTCGAGCCCGAGTCTTTTGAGCCTTTGATCGACTTTCTAGCGTTTCTGGTTCAAAAGTTATGATCTAAAATAAACAAATTAATTAATTACCTAAATAGTCAAATATTTTTACTAACTTGCATCATAATTTTTGATCCCGAAACCCCAGCAGGTAATCTAAAGTATCAAAAGACTCGGATTGTTGCCTAGTTTCCAGTAAAAACTTCAGTGAAATACTACCACCTAACAGTTGGCTCCCAGGGCCAGGCAAAGTGGGCCAAGGTAGCCTAAAAGTCATCCACTTATGACGTCACTCACAAAAAAACCGCACCCCCCAATCAAAAAATTTTTTTCGAGTGCAGACAAGAAGACTTGCCGTGTCTTTTGATGCTTCGACCAGGTCCGTACCCCGTACAGGAGCAGAGATATTCCCACGCAAAGCCACTTGCGTTTAGGTGTTTTTTTTTCCGAAAATCCCCGAAAGCAGCCGGACGCCAAAGTGTTAAATTACAACATACACTCTACTATTTTTACACAAAATATAAGATGAGTCACTGATTGAACACCCATAGCAGATATCAACCATTTTGCTATATTTACAATATTGCCATGTGATTGTTGGAAGATGCATGATGCTAATCTTCAGAGAGGTGAGAAATTTACATACAGAGCAACTGATTGTAGTTACCAACACATACTCAGACATAGAAAGCAAAGCAACGTTGTTTTCTGGGTTTGACTGCAACTTGGATCGACAGATGAGATTGGCAGCATCTTGCTGCGACTGGATACGAGTTGGAAGGTAGTCTCCATTTCTCATGTATTCACTATTATCTATGCTGTAGAAAGAAAATATAAATTTGAGTCAAACTTTTCATCGACAAAAACTGTCAAAAATAAGGCATGTTCCAACTGCACTGAAATTGAAAATATCTAACCCAATTAGATATATACATTCAGCTAAATACACTATTTGAATGAGAGGAAGTTATTTCTTGCTTGTTACTATCTTTTTACAGCAATGCTTATAGCTACCACAACACATGCAGAAGACTTACCAGAGTACAGTGCTTTCCAATACCATATTTACTGACAATCACTATGTTCCGTTTTCAGAATTTAGGTGTTATTAAATGTAAGCTGAGATAAAAAAGTAGACAGATTAATCAGTCAAAACAAGAAATTAACTAATCCCCTAAGTAATTCATTAATTATAAATTTTGTGGCCATAACTTTCGAACCAGAAACACTGGAGAGCCAATCAAAGGCTGTACAGACTTGTATTATATCCCAGTTTCCAATAAAAACTTGAGTAAAAAAGTGGCTATTGCAGTTGGGGTCCAGTAACCTGGGCTAAAAATGCCTAAACCTACCCCACTTATGATATCACCCACAAAAAAACCCGAAATCCAAAACTTTCCAATATTTTTAAAATCCTAACTAGAAGACTTGCCCCATCTTTTGAGGGCTGGAGCAGCTCTCTAACTCAATCGCCTGGCGAGTTATAGGGTTGCAAAGTGGCGCAAAAATAGTGGTTAAAGTGTGATTTCAAAATTTGAGTCTGGTTTTTTTTGGTCATAGACCAAAATGTTTTTGAAATGACTGAAAAACTTAGTCATTTTGGTCAGATTGTCTGCAAATATAGGCTAATGAACAGTATACTGTTATGGTAAGTTTAAATACAACTGTGAGATAAATGACTGAAATGTTTCAGTGACCAATTTGTCTTAGCAAAAATGACTGAAATGTCTCAGCGAAAAAATCAACAGGTACAAGTATATCGTACACTGGCTCCCAACATGTTAACTATGTATTGTCTACATACTAAGTAAAGAATTAATATAACTGCATATTGTCCAGGTTCAAAGACTAGCAAATCAAGCAAAAACCTAGTATTGCTAAATAATGCATTTATTGTGTTTCAATAATATAGGTTATTTTATGTGAAATTTCCACTTATATTATACTGTATTTGTATTGACACTACAAACTGATTTTGCAGCTTGCTGGAGCTTTTGTTTTTCTGCAAACGACTCTTCTAGTGAACAAGTTTGCCCGTCTCTGCTCCAGATCCACATTTTATAAATGAAAACTACTGTAAGCTAGAAAAATAAAGTTCATAAAAATTGGCTTTGTCTGGAAAACTAGAAACTGCAAGACTGTCTCTAGCTTATAAAACTGCAAAAATAAATTGTCAAAGTGAACTTTTACAGCTGCTACAATGCTGAAAAACTCCTTGCACTTTTCTTATTGGATTGTCAGCAAATGTTGCAGGATTTTCCAACAGCAGTTTTAGATTTGGAGAATATTTCAACTGTCCAGTCTCAAGGTCTCTTCCAAAAACTTACAATGAAAACTGGAAGAATCAATTTCCCATTTAAAAAATTTGCTGATGGATTCAAACCCTTCACCTTTGTGTTCTCTAAAATATTTTTATACAGCAAAGCATCTTGTCTGCTGTCTCACCAGAACCTTTTAGTTGTTTGGTTTGAAGATTCAAGTGCATTGTAAAATCAGTGAAAAGCATGCGGTTGGTAAGCCAGTCTGCAATGGTCATGTCAAGTGTGCCAAAAAATGATGAAATGCAACTCACACTTTCAGATTTTGATAAAATTTCAGGGGCTTATAGAACTTTTTCTCCTGATTAAAAAGAACTAAATTTTTTTTAAATCAGACAACCATAGCTAAAAAGCTAAAGTTACAAGCATTTCAAGTTTGCCTATTTTTGTACTCACTCTTAAAGCATAACAGCATGATGAATTTCTTATGATCTACTTTGAAGTCCTGTAAGGCTACCTCGACATGGTTTCAGACAGTCAAAATTTTGAATATTGTTGAGCATAATATACTTGAACTAAATCCCAGATGCAGACACCTGGGGTTACATTTGTTGACCTTTGAACCAAGGTTGATTAGCAGCATCTCTTATCACTCATGTGTGACATCATTTTTAACAGTCAATATCTGGAGGAGCTCTGTATGTAGGGTGATGTGTGATACCACATCCGAAAGGTCTATTCAAGCCTGCAGCCCGCAGGCCACGGTTTGAGCACCACTGCACTAGACCAAAGTATTTCACTGAAGTTTTCATTGGAAACTAGGCTCGAGTCCAAGTCTTTTGAGCCTTTGATCGACTTTCTAGCGTTTCTGGTTCAAAGTTATGATAGAAAATATACAAAGTAATTAATTTATCTAATTAGTGAGATTTAGAGCTCGACTGATGTATCGGCACACCAATATATATCAGGCGATATGACAATGTTGCCGATGTATCGTATCAGCAAAATACCGCCGATATATATCGGCAATATTTGTTCATAAAAGTGTTGTGCTGTTGCTCTGCATGGAGCGTTCGGAAACCCAAGTTGGTACTTCGTCTCTGACGAGCCTTCACGCATACAGACCGTTGTGCAACAGTCCTGACAAAACACTCTGTGACGTAACATTCACTCATAGGTTTTGGTGCGGTAAGCAGATGATTGCCTGCGAACAAACTAGGTTACGTGTTTTTGTGTTGGTTGGTTGTTTTACCGAGGTCTCTTTATGCTAGACAGTCTTGTGTTCGGCGTGCATCAAAAAAGTCCTTACGTCACAGAGAGCAGGACCCAGGTTTGTGCAGAATTCGATGTTGTACGGTTCTTCATCGCAGTGAAGTGATGGTTTTAATGCGTGGAGCATTTTTTTACATATGACATCTGAGCGTAGGCACAGATGCCTACACAGGGCTATGCCCACTTGTACACAACACATGTTTGCTGTTTGTGCATTTTTTGATTTAGAGTTAGGTGAGTCCTAGAAATTGCTATGGACTGCAGTAGGCACAACAGATTAAACCATCCTTTTAGCCAAACGCAGCTGGTGGAAATGGTCACGTGACAAGTACAATGCGTAAAGAAACAAGGGTTTAGGTTTAGCCTACAGTTCACACAATGCAAGGAAGAAGCTGCTAATAACTTGTCAGCACTGAAAGCATAACATTACTTGTCTATCAGACTGACCCATTTACAGATGTCACAGTCAACTGAGACAGTCAAGTTGTCCACACTTGTCATGTGATCAGTTCAGCCAATCATGTTCGGCTGGTAACAAAATAGCTCCAAGAGTGTATATTTTGCCTCACAAGGCAAAACAAGAGTGTATATCTTGCCTCATAAAATAATTGCAACTTGTGAAATTATTTTCTTTGTTTATGTGGCCTGAAGAAAAATATGCACTGTAATGTCTTTCAGCTGTAGTTTGAAAATGTTTGGCTGAAGGCAAATGAGCTCCAGGAGTGTTTATTTTGCCTCATGAGGCAAAATAGATGCTGCTTTGAGTAATATAAAAATATCGGTATCGGATATCGGCAATGAAAATTGAAAAACATGGGTATCGGCCAAAAATAACCTTATCGGTTGAGCTCTGGTGAGGTTAATCAATTATTTTTATTACCTTAGATCATAAGTTTTAAACCCAAAACCTCAGCAGATCATCCGAAGTATTGAAAGACTTGGATTAGAGCCTAGTTTCCAATAAAATCTTCAGCAAAATACTGCCATCTAATGGTTTGGGCCCACGCCAGGTGAAGTGGGTCAAGGTAGCTTAAAAATCCTCTACTTACTGTACTTTCCGGCTAATAAGCCGATTTTCTGGACCTACTTTTGTGACCTAATTTTCTGGGGTCGGCTTATTGGGCGGATATAGCTTTGGACCAAAAAAAAACAGCAGTCAAAATTGGTCACAAAAACATGTATTACCAGTAACTACAAGTACATACGGTAAAAAACAACAAAACAATGTCAGCAGCACAACTTTATTAAAAGCCATGAAATTCATCTTCATCAGTGGAATCGTCGAATAACAAATTCCATTCTTGACGAGACACTTGGTCATCATACGGGTCATTTTCTGCTGTTATTATCGGTAGTTCAGTGGATACATCGCTGTCTTCCTCTTCGTCATCCAACCACAATAAATTATCTTCACCATTGAAGAAGCGGCTTGCCTGTGCACTTACGCACTAGACTAAAGGAAGCTCCCAGTAGCTTTCGTGCTACTAGGGATGCTATACTTAGCGCGTCGCATGTAGCAGCCACCGCGCTCCGAGTGCTCTCACAGGCGAAGCCTTGTACAAGGACTGTAAGCTTTTGCGCACGACGCAGTTTTGAACTCCCTACCACGCCGTGCCCGCATCTCCACCATTATAAAGAACATGCGTTGGTGCGTAATGAATGTAACGCATACCTGACAAACTTTACTATGGATGGAAAAACTATGGAAAAACTCTCATTTTCAGAGCTAAAAACTGGCCTCGGCTTATTAGCCGGAAAATACGGTATGACATTACTCACAAAAAATCTGCAACCTCCAACCAAAAAATTTTTTTCGTTGCACACTACAATACTTGCCGAGTCTTTTGAGCCTTTGAACAACTGTCTACAGCTTTCGGCGCCAGAGTTACGCTCACGCAAAGCCATGTGTGATCCGACTGTTTTGGCGCGAAATGCTTGAAACAGGCTGGACGTGGAAGTGGTAAGATGAGTACAAAAATAAGCAAACTTCAAATGTTTAATAATAAAAGTCTTCGCTTAACTGTTGTAAAAGTAAAAACGACACTAGCGTTTCAGCCAACTAACTTTTATTATTATTTATCCTGTTGGCTGGTTCTGCAACATGTTCAAATGCTTAACTTTGGCTATGGCTTGGCCACCTTGCTTACACCCATCGTGAAAAGTACATATTTGGCTATGGTTGTCCGATTTTCAAAAAAATTAGTTCCTTTTGATCAGGAGAAAAAGATCTATGCTTATCAAATTTCATGAAAATCAGAAAGGGTGGGTTGCATGGCCTGGATCACTTGACATGGAATGGCCCCTCAGTGAGCTGTCCTTTCTCATTCATATTGTATTTCAGAAACAGCCTAATGTCATCCAAGCAAGCTACAAATCATAATGAAACAGTGAAGCAAAATCTAATCAAAATAGGTTTCATTGGTGTCCCACTGATTCAAAAACAAGATACCTTTATCAATTCAAAATGTATGTTGGAAAGAAGACAACATCACTCTGTTTGAATAAGCATATCAAAGCTCACCAAAGGGCCTATATGTCAACTTGGAAAATGTGACTAACTGCATCTGCCACTGATTTCATTGATGCTGTTGATAAGTATAGCTGCAACAGAAACCAACCAAGCAGGGTGACATCAAAAACATTTCTGAAAAGCTTAACAAGATTTTTTTTATCTCTTGTGGATAACAGCTCCTCACTGGTTAACTCACTGAAGAGATAAGGGAGCTGAAGCAAGAATACACAAATGGTAAATCATACACATAACCATCATTTACATAACACAGATGATGGCTATAAAGATGGAACAATTGAAGAACATTCCAGTGTCCAACTCTGCTCCGAAGAAGAAGGCCAAAGTACCTTCATCTCATAGAGTTGACTAACAGAAACTGAAGTGACCAAAGTTTAGCTAAATGATTACTGCTGCTGTCAAGGCTTTGCGCAAATGCTCTGGTGCCAGCCGGCAAGCTATTACCAAGTATAAAAGAACTACATAATCAATGTACTTGCAATATCCAGCAGATCAATTTTAAACAACTTGGAAAGCATCGTAGAAAATACAGATTTGGTACTTGCCAAATGAGTAGGTGCAGTTGGTCGCTACAACTTATAAAAAGCTTAACAAAGCTGTTGGGGTCAAGGCAAGCAAAGCATTATGTGACGCATGGGAAAAGTGAACTACGTAAGTGTGCTAGAAAATTTCCGAAAAAAAATTTACCACGGGCAGAAGCAAGAGGTCTTGAAAATTGCTAGAGAAAAAAAACGTTTAGCCAAGAAAACCATCAAGAAACCCGGAAGAAAAACTGAAAAACCTTACCAAAAACCAAAAGAAGTAATTAACACAGATGAGCTTAGCACAGGTCAATGTGTTTCGGTTGCGTAGCCTACTTCCAGTTCCAACACAATAATTAAGAAATTAATTGTATGGATACAATCAACTTCATCATTTCTTTGTTTGTATGGATTTCATTGAGTGCCAAACAGATACACACAGCAGCAACAGAGGCTGCAAAACGTCAAAAATATAATGACCTCCTTTACAATCACCATTTTCAACCAGTGCTATCAAGGCCATTGGTGTGTATGATAAGTCTACAGCCCTTTTTTCAGCAGCCTCACAAAGTATCTTTAGTGACAAGTGTTGCCACTCTGTTATTATGAACAAGTGTTAGATTTTATGATAAAAAAACACTAGATTCACAAAAAAAACACTAAATTATGAATATGTGAAAGATTTGTCAGATTACAAAAAATTGGTGTTGTAAAATGGCTGGAAAATGCATTAATGCAAACAAAGACACTGCAAATGCAACTCATTGTAAACCAGAGACAAAGAAAATTAGAAATAGCTGCAACGCTTGTGTTTGTTTATACAGGTCACTGAAACTTATAACAGATGACCACGAATCATTAGCAGTATAGCACTAGGCTACACATATATACAACACTGTACTACAATGATTATGGGTCAAGAAAAAGGACTGGATCAATGAAAATTTCATTGTATCCTCCATGACCACAGTGACTTTGCAGTGGTTTAATTTGCAGTGGTTTAAACTCAAAACAGAATATACTCTTGTGTAATTTGAGATGTGGCAGAATTTTTAGCAAACTACGAAACAATTGAATTGCAAAGATGAGAAGTCTCAATTAATTACAGTTAGAACAATTACACAAACTTGAGTAATTAATTACATTCAGCTCACTCATAAAAAACACTAGATAGCAATGAAAAACTACTAGAAAAAGCAATGGGTGAACATTTGAGGCATGCACAGAAAGCAGTTGGAGCAAACACATTATGTGAAGGAAGTGAACATGAACAATTGGTTGCAAGGCAAAGAGCAATGCAGTCACACGCGCAACATTTCATTATATTATCTTCAAACTTCAACAAAACTAGATTATCTTCAACTGCAACAAAACTGTTTGCATGACGTTTAAGGCTAAACGTGCAAAAAGCACAGCCACTCCAGTCTTGAAATTGGGTGGTCAATACGCAAAATGTGTTGACCAATACAAATATCTGGGGATTTTATTGGATACTGAGCTCTCGGATGACAAAGACATTCAGAGACAACTGCGATATCAATATTGTGCAGCAAACAAGCTGCGAGC